>Ga0179593_1456769_pt1 | contig 14893 bp, 18 predicted proteins | sample CZODoug2_1_08_16_FD_185931 | JGI IMG/M metagenome (GOLD analysis project Ga0179593, IMG submission 185931) | Vadose zone soil fungal communities from Angelo Coast Range Reserve, California, USA - CZODoug2_1_08_16fungal (PacBio error correction) | ecosystem: Environmental > Terrestrial > Soil >... | reverse complement strand
TTCTCCGTTCCCTCCCTGCCCGTCGAAGGTTGGAAGGGACCTCGGCTGCGTCTGGATGTCGGCCCTACTCTTCTTTGTCCCGCCGTGGAGAAGTTTTGTAGCGCCTTTTGTAAGGGTCGGTCCCTCCTTTCATCTCCCACCTTTATTGAATTTCCAATGGTTGCTGGAGCTGGTCCTTACTTCGCTTTCCGTTTTCGCCTTGCCGGGCTTCAGGTTGGCCATGAATCTCACAGTTACATGTTCTTCCTGCTGCTTTATGGGCATTCTTCCCGCCAGTGGTCCCTCTTCCTTCTACCCGGGTCTGTGGTGAATCTATCTCATGACCTTTACCCCACATCCCATGTAGGACGACCACCCTTATCCTTCCTGGCTTTTCTGTTTTTACCCGGTCAGACGCCCTTTTTTTTGAATCGCCCGCATACGTTCCCCTTTTCGTTTCCCTTTCCTTTTTCTTTCGAAATACTATCGTTTTGGGCCATACTTTCCCTTCTCGGGTCTTAATGTCGTCGAAGTGGACCTTTCCATGGATGCTCGGAGAATCGAGTGTAGGACGGTGAAATTTTCTTTAGTGAAGACCCCGAAACCCTTCCTCCCTTTGAATTCAGAATCGGCCGCCCCGCGATCTTCTATTAGGGACGTCCCCTTTTGGACTTTCCTCTCGGATTAATGTTTACCGCTTTTGCTTTTGTTGTACCTGAAGATCTCAGATCTGCTCAGAGGCCTCCCCCCCAGATCAGTTCGTACCCTTTGCGTATGCGCTCCCCCTTCCCTTTTCCCCTTCGGTTTTATAGGTATATCTGAGTTTTTTTCTTCCTTAAGTTTTTCCCCTATGAACCTTGGTCCCCATACCCCTTCCCCCCCCCGCTCGAAAAAGGCTTTTTTTTTATGGTCCAGTTGCCTTTTTTTTACCTCCCAATTTTCTTCTCGTCCATTTCTAGCGAGGAGTTGAGTCTGTTGGATTTCTTTGTACCCTTGTTCTTTTCTGGTTGGTTGGTTTTTTTTTTTTTTTGGGGGTGGACCAACTTCCTTTTTTCGGTAGGTGATCCTAGTTCTGTACCCCATTCAGGGCCCTTTTCATCTCGCTCGTTTATGACCTGCTACGTACGCCCCCCCAAGTTCTCTCTCCTGCCGGATGAGGATTCTAGAACTGTATTTACCGCGCTTTTTAAACCCCGGTTCCTCTTTCTCCAAACGATTTTCTTTTTGATGATCCCCCCACAGTGCCGGCCTTACGCCCCACGGCACGAGGGTCGCCATAAAGCAGAACTCCCGCCCCTGATACAACTCTTAAATTTGGCAGTTTTAGTTTCTCGTGTTGTTTGTAGTGCTTCCCTTACCCTGCCTTTTTTGACAACTACTTACCTTTTCTTTCCGGGTATCTTTTTTCTGTGCCTGCTCGGAAAGGGAAAGTCTCGATTTACTTTCCTTTTCTGCTTCCCTACAGCTGTCCGAAAGGTTTTATTAATTCCCCCCCAGCCACCTTCTGGGCCGTTTATTTCCGAGGCCTGGATTTTTTTTCTCCTTCGCGTTCGTGCTGTTCCCTTTTTTTCCGTTTTCCCCTATTTTTGTGTTGAGAGAGTTACAACTTTCCGCCTCCCTCCCTCCCTTTTCTGTAAAACCCCCCCCGCCTCCGCACGCCTCCCGTTGACGGAAGCTGTTCGTGCGTGAGGATATCAACATGTTTTCCCCCTTTTATGCTGAAGGCGACGCGAAAAAGAGCCCCTTTCCTTTCCCTGCGTGAGTCCCCATTCTCTTTCTCAAAAGCTGGTGGAGGAATGTATGTTCCGATTTTCCGCTTATTTTTTCTGGGGTTGTGGTCAGGAACTTAGACCCTTTCCCCCCCCCTCCATACATATGGAAATCTGGTATCTTTTTTAATTGTTAGTTTCTACCCTCTGCCTTTTTCTATAAGGCTTTTCTCCCTGTCCTTTGTTCCTTCCCGGTTTCGCTTGAGGGTCCCCCTCGGTCCCGTGGTTCCGCGACAAGAGTTCTACTTCTTCCTGCTATGAAGTAGCTGCCTCCCCCACGGAGACGGAGCATTTATCCATTCCTCTCTGAACCTTTTGGCCGCCTGGAAGTTACTTTCTTAGAACCTCCAAGTTCGCCTGAGTGATGGTTAGTCCTCCTCTTCCTCTCTTTTCACTGCACGGCGCAAGAGACCCTCCTCCTGCCCTCCCTTGTGCGTAACTTCTTCTCACAACCGGCGGTTCATCTCCGAGGACTGCCTGTGCTCTTATTGCAGGTTTGTCTTTGGAAAGTTTTTTCTAGTCTTGAACCCCTTCCTTTCTCCTTTAGCGCAGAATAATCCTCTCCCAACACCTTTTGTAACCGTTTTTTTTCACGTTCTCGTCTCCTGTTTACTTTATATTCAGTTGTCTTGTCCTTTCGTTATGAGTCTCTGCGTTTTAATATTAAGCTTTTCACTTCCTTACTGTAGAGAACCTTCCCCAACCTACCACTTCCCGACTTCATCAGCGATTTCCTCTGGTATCCATTGGGAACTTCACGTCTAGTTTTTTATTTCTTACTCCACTCCTCCCCCCCCTTCACGCCCTCAGATCTTTTTTTTTCTCCTCGCCTCGCAATTTTTAATTACTCCTTCATGACCTCCCGGGAAGTCCCTTTTCCAAAACTTTCCCAGTATTAGGACCTGCAACCTTCCTGTCCCCCCTCGACTCCCGTAACTTTTTTTTTTTTGATTCAGGTCCTCTGGTCCACTCCGCAGTTAATTGTCGAAGTTTCGATCGAGATATCTACTTTCGTAGCTGGGAGTTCATGTTTTTCTATACTAAAGCCGTACCCTTAGTCTTTCGTCGAACTCTCTCTTGCCCGCATGAAGAATAAATACCCGCGAGGAACCTGTTTTTTCCTGTATTTGCATCCAACCTTCGCCGTCCGCTTACTCGCGCTTGCCTGCCACCGCTTTTAGAACCCTTCTCCGCGTTACCTCTCCGGTTTCTTTAATCTCCTGACTTTAACGCTTTGTGTTGTTTGCACCCCTGCGCCCCGCTTCCAATTTTTATCGTATTTCCCCCCCCTCAGGAAGGGCCCCTTCTTTAACTTATCTCTTTATCGCGTCACCGCGTGGAGACGCCCTCCCGCTTCCTTCCTCCCTCCCAGCATGTCGCCACTCTACCTTTTCAGTTTGTGCGCTGATTCTGCGCACTATTTCGCCATTTTCTGACTTAAACTCGCACTACGTTTCTTCGCTTGAGATTAGCACTGCCTGGAATCTCTCTCTTTTCCCTTTGTTTTTGTGTAAGCTTCTCAAATAGCGTTATGAATCTCTCTTCGATGGCATTGTGATGTTAAGCCTAGGATTCGCTGCTCGTTCTCCTTGGAAGTCGCCGGCGAGGTAGTCACGGTGGGTCTAGCTTGACTCTTCATTTTTTAGGGAGATCCCCTCTTTTCATCGTCAGGCGCCCCTCCTTTGAATGGTTCCTACTTTGCATCTTTCTTTTTGGTCTGGAACTATGACCTCTTTTTCCCACTTTTGCCGTTTCAGCTCCTCATCACCTTGCAGGTGAGTTCCTCATTTCTATGAAGAATAACAAGGATTTTTAGGATATCGCAAAGCTTGTTCAGCAGGCGTGCCCCCTTTCGAGGACTTCTTCCAGGTTGGAAGTTTGAACTCCCTGTTAGTACAAATGGAGTACTTTTCCTTTCGTAGGTAGTTTTTGCAACGTCCCCCTCAAGTTCGAACGTTCCATTCCTCCGGTAATCGTTTTGTCTACTCACTTGGTATCCAAGTTTCCTGGCCATTCTATCGAGTTAACTTCCTTAGCCATCGTAGTTTTTACGCACTAATCCTCCCACAGGTCACGCCCGGCGACTTTTAGTAGAGGACTTCACTGTTGCGACCACCCTCTATTGGAGAACTCCTTCCATCTCTTTTTCTCCCGGGGACCCTTATCATATTCTCCCCTCCGTCTCCCGTACTTGTCTTTGCGTGCTGAAGAACTCCACCCCCATGCCATTCTCAACTTTAGAGGTTTCGATCCGCGCTAGTTCTGGATGACCTGTTCTCTTGTTCTTTGTCGTTCATTCCCACTCATTTTTTTTCCCCCCCCTTGGGAAGGATTGACCAGTCTGCGTCTCTTTGGAGCCCTCTCCCCATCCAACAGAGCGAGAAAGAACCGTTTATGCCTTAGCTCTCCCCCACGCTTTAATTTTTCCTTTCCCCCGGTATTCTCTATGTCGACTATATGCCGTTCTTTCGCTTTTTAATATGTAAATGGTCCCCAATGCAAACGCAATATGTTTCCAGAAAACTGCTTCCTCCATTCTTTGACTGTTTTCATATTCCGGTAATTTCTTAAGCCATTTTATCGGCACTTTTCGATTCCTTGAGTTATAGTAGTGCCTTGTCCAGTTGAAAGAATTCGTTTTGAGGAGTTCCCACCTCTCCAGCGTGTGGTTCCCCCCTCTCCCTCCTTCGTTTTCATGGGCAAGAGTTGAGGAGGATGCCCTCCCCGTCGAAATTTTTCTAGCTGTTACGGTTTTTCTCGTTATACTAATTTTTCCTCTTTCCTTCGCCGGACCCCCCTCCTTTTCTTAGCCTCCTACCCGTTATATTAGCAATTACGTGTGCTCTTTTTTTCTCCCCCCACCCTGGCCGCGGTTTCCTCCTTTCCCCCCTAAGCTTTCCCAATCGCCTCTTTTTCAGTCAGTGGTCCTTGAGTTTCTTCACCCCCCTCGCACTTGAACAGCTTCTGAAAGCCCTCGGTGTACATTTTCATGTCGCACCAGCTTGTTCGATCGGCGGTCGCCATTTCCAAATTCCCTTCCTTAAAGGGCTTATGAGTTTCCTTTGCGTTCTTTAAGTAAGAGAGGGACGTCCCCTTCTTATATTCCCTCGAACGAACCACCAAAGATTTCCCCTTCTGTCCTAAGATTTGACCTTTGGGCCGGCATCGTTCTACCCTTTCTCGGATTTTTCTATATATCTTTCCTCCCCTCTTTGTTTTTTTGAGCGTGCACGTTCCTCGAACGTTTTTGACTTTTCAACCCATTCCCTCCCTGCAGGGTACACCTGCGCTAGTTTTTTTCCGCTGTTATTCCCCATCTTATCAACTCCGTTGTCCGTGGAGCTGCGTTGACCTACTCTCCGATAATCGAATGGTTTTGCGGGCTTTAAATTTTTGCCGGCAATCCCCAGATTTCTGGTTACATTGGACCTTATCTCCCCCTGGTATTGGTCATCTGCATTTCCGTCGGTATGACTCATTCCCGACTGGACCATTCCCCTTTACCCACTCCTCATGGAAGCAGGGTGTATGAGATTCCCTTCCTAAGGCGTCACCCCCCGCAGCTTTTGCTTTCCCTTGAGCAATGACACGGCCTGTTTCCGCCCGTCTATAATTTTTTTTTCTTCTTGGTATAGACTCAGTGGGCGCTTGACCAGACTTTGTCGGCTCTTTTGTAGAATTTTCCCCCTAGCTGATAGTTCCGCCTTTCCTGACTTTTGAAAGCCAGTCTCTCCGTTCGAGTCTATACTCTGGACGGCTAATTGACCTCCCCCGCGCCGCCTATAATTTACCTTGGGCCTGGTTTGCGACACAAGAAGTCCTGACCGCCCGGAAACGAATGATCTCTGGCTTCCTCATACCCAGCAGCTTTCACCTGGATCCTCGCCTCCCTTCTTCCTATCCTGGGAAAGAATAAATTTGAGTTTAAAAGGCAGTTATCCAGTCCGGACGTCGCCTGAAGCTCTTGCTGGTGTGCTTTTCCCGAGAAGGATTCTGACCCCTAGAGACGTCATTAGGAAGCTCTCCTCCCTTCCAAACATATGTTCTTTCAAGTGGTTTCCGGCGCAGTTCTTATAGGGTTGTTGATTTTTCTCTGCGCTTCTATGAGGATCAGATTTGTCATCCTGTTTCCTCGCCTGTTTTTACCGCAAACATTGGAATTAATTAGCTACCTTCCCAATCAACCCTCCTTTTTCGCAGTCCTTCCTCCCCCAGAGTAGAGCGCTACTCTCCTTGCTGGGCCCAAGCCTTCTCGGGTTTCTCTTAAGTGCTTCAAGCTCCCTTCACGGGCTTCTCATTATGATTCTCCTTTGCCTTCCTTCCAATCCCTTCTCCCTCCTTTTCCTGACTCTGAACTGGAACGTTTCCCCCCAAACTCTATAATCTAAGAACATTCCACGGCCGATACTACGTCACCGTGGGGCCCTCTAGGATTCGGCGTCGATGGCGTTGAACCTCCCCCGCTACTTTTCCGACAGTTATTCGCCGACCTTTCTCCGTCTAATTTTTTACCTTGATGATAAAAGCCTTCCCCCTTCGCCTTGCCTCGTCGAAATCGGCTCCGGTTGCCGGGAGGATCCGTCTGCCCCTCAAGTCGTGAAGCATGGTTTCTCTCCTTTCTATCTCCAAAATGACTCCGGCCTTCCTCAAGGACCCCCTCGCGAGTGCAATTGCACAGCTCTCCCTGCCCATGATCCGCCCCATGCCAAGGAGTTTTGAGTTATTCTCGTGACCTTTTCCCCCGCCTGAACTGGCTTTCTTGCCTGACAAAAATTAGCCCCCTTCGGCTTGTTCCTTTTCTTCCACCATCCTCGAAGTTTTTTTCCCCCTTGAATCCTTTCTTCGCCGGGCTTACGCGTTCACCGCCGTGGCTCGCCCCAAGCAGTGCATCCGTCTTTTCTTTGCCACGAGAACTTGCCCGCCCTTTCTTCCTTCCGGCTCCCCCTCTGCTCGCTCTTGCTCGAAGGGCACCCTCCTCTACGTGCCAGGAGACCTGATCGTTTCCCAGTTCGTGTGTAGATCTCTCTCGGTTGTTACGTTTTTTTTCGTCTTTTCCCCATCGACTGAAGTACCTTTCGTTTCTATCGGGCAAAGATGAGTCTTCGGTTTTATCCTTCTGCGCCAATTAGTTTTATTTCTTTTGGCGGAGCAACGGGCCCTTCCCCCTACCCCCTCTTTATCCATGTCGCGCCTTTCCCGACTTGCCCACGCTCCAGTTCTCCTTCCCCGTTTGCGGTTTCCGCTCGCGCGAACTCGTCCTTTCGAAGGGGAGCTCCAGCACCCCCATTACTCATCACCGTGGACCCACTTTTATAATATGGGAAGACCCCCGGAAGCTCTCCTTCCTCACCAGTCACACTTATTATGGTCCGTCCTATTTGCACACATGACCTTAACCCATTCTACATTGAGGATCTCGCAGGCCTCACGACGACTGGTAACTCCACCACATCTCTCAGATGGAACTTCCCCCTTACCGTTCTTTTCATGGTGGAGTCACCCCTGAGGTCTCTCCGCCGTACGTGGACTCGCACACCCGGACCCGTAGGACCGGCCATCCTATGCAGCCCCGCCTAGCACTCAGCGTGCCCCCTGGCCGGATCTCCCCTATCTTTTTCCTTACCTTTCATAGAAAAGGATTTCACGACACGCGAGACCGCTACCTGCACCCTCCTTCACGCCACCCATACTCTCCGGCACCACTTTTGCGTTCACCGCCCACTCCTCCTCCTACACGCCATAGCCAGACAGCCCTCGTCTTCTTTTTTTCTGAGAGACAATTATCAAGTGTTCTCTCTCCCAACAGACAGCCCCCCCCTCCGACCAGAGACTTCCACGCTCCTTGACTTTTATTACACCTCGACAAGATTCTAGACCCCGCGACCTTTCAATTTGACACCGGAAGGTCAAAGACAACACCTCTCTCCCCCATCCCCCCCCCCTGCCCATTGGCCGACCGAAAGCATTTGACGATGTGGTGGTTGGACTTTTCTTCTTTCAATAGGTATTTTCCTTTGAGATCCTTTTTCCTTTTTAAACTCATTCTGTTTTTTCAATTCTTTACAGCAGTTGACGCCCTCTCTCGCAAAAGGAACATCCCCTTCCCTCTAAAGTTTATGTCGAGCGCGCTGTCCGTTTACCCCCTCTTTTGTCGGTCTTATATGCTCTCTCGTCCTATGGTTTCCCCCTCTTTTCTTTGTAAACCACCCCCCCCCGCTCGAACATCCGGCTCAGTTTTTGTCAATGGACCTTTTGCCGTTCCCTGTTTCTCGTCCCAGGCTAGTTCCTCTGGGTTTTTTTCCCCCCTTCCCCCGTTAATGTGAGAACCCTCCTGTCGTATGGTCTCTTTGTATAAGCATCTTTCCTTGGTGGTTTCGTGTGATCTCCTGTTTTTCTGTCCATTGCGCTCCCCCTCTTTTTCATATCACTTCGCGGATGAATTTCGCCCCGTCGAGGTAGCCTCCGCATTTTAAGCCCCCGAGGACTCCTTCCACCCGGGATCATTTCAGGCCATCCGGTCCCTCGAATGCCCGCAAACCACAAGTTCCCTTCCTTCTCCCCAACGAAGGTCATGCCCCCAAGGATCGCCAACGCCGCTTGTCTCCCTCGAAGACCTCCTGATACTAGGTCCATAGTGGTCCATTTTTTAGTGTCATGGTCCCGGGGACTTTCCTGTCCCCCCTGACCATGGCAAAGATGACCCACCCTCCGGGTACATCCTCCCGACCAAGCTGGTCTCGGTCTGTTCGTCTTAAAGGAACTTCCCCCTTGAACCCTTTGGCCTGTTCTCGCTTTTTAGGAGTATTTTCAAGTCTCCTTTTACTGACCGGCCCATGAGAGTTCTAGCCTAAAGGCTCGGGCCTTTGCATCATGAGCCCTTCCCCCCCTTGCCTTTTTTGTGTCAAGGCTCCTTTCGGCGTCTTGTATTTATTTTACACTCCCTTTTTTTTTTCGAGAAACGAAGAAGAAAGCTGACTTTTCTTCCACCCCCCAGGACTTCCTTCACTTGCTTACGTGCCGCCTTTTACCTCTGTTCTGCTAGGATCCCGAAGCCTTTCCCCTCCGCTGTAGTGAAGAGACGAACCTCAAATCTCTAAAGGTCCTTGTTCTGCGGGCCCTGTCCCTGAGAACCTCCCCCCCTTTGGGACTGGACAGGAAGCTGTTTCTTCTTGTTGTCTCGTAAAGTGGAATGTTCAGTCAAGGCCAATCCCACTGCCCCACTGACCACCCTTCCCCACCTAGTTAACCGCTTGCCGCGTTCTTCGGGTTGAGGGATCAAATATTCCTGGGGACTCGACTTCCTTCTCACCTTCCTTCAATTTTCTTTATACTTTTTTCTTCATAGGAGTAGCGATTCCCTTCTTTTTCCGAGGAGGCTACCTGTAGAAGGGAATGACCGTCCTCTTCTCTGAGCTCCTTTCTCTTATCTGGAATCCGCGCCGAGCTAAGATTTTCCTCCTTGTTTTCCGGAAGGAAGAAGAACCCTCACTCTTAGCTGATGTGTAGGGACGATTCCAGCCTCCGATTTTTCCACCTTCACGGGTTTTTTACTCACGCATTTCCCTCGCCCTTGCAGCTTGGCTTATCCACAGGAGTGAACTATTTACCGTCGACCCCCTTTCCTTCTGTGCCTCCCCACTCTTCTTTCAGGGGCTTTTAACGAGAAGACCGTAACCGAAGAGCACGGTGCATTCTCGCGATCGCTTTTTACTCTCCCCCTCTTTTAAAGGACTGGAGAGGCACTCTACTCGATGTCTCCTTGCTTCTTTTTTTTCTCTGGCGATTCTCTTTCGGTATGAGGTTATCAATCATTAAGTCCCCCCCATTTTTTTTTTCACCATTCATTCATGGCCTCCCCTTCTAACTCAAACTCCCAGTATCGCAGAGTCGCTTTTTCACCTTCTGGTCCCTTTTTTCATTTCGATGATTGTTTTTCCGGTATTCCCCTCCCTCCCCCCTGTCCGATTTGAGGTCCTTTCTGTTCATATGATCGCCAAACTCCCCCCAGGTGATCTTAATGTTTCCTCTCTTTAATTCTCCCCACCAACTTTATAAGTATATCTTACCTCCCAGGCCACTACTCCACGGCACCAGGTGCTGGATCTCTTCCTGTAGGCGTCGTATCACAATACCCTCCCCTTTTTGAAGATCCTTCTACGTTCAGCTTATGAATGGCTCTTATTTTCTACATGATCACCCCGAAGGGACCTCTGCTTCCTCGTTTCCCGAAAACTTTTTCTTTCCCGCAGCCCGCCGCGCTCCCGCCACTGGGTTTCCCCTTCTTTCCGATTTCTGGCAACTGAGCCTTCAGGAAGCACGGCCCTCTGCGGTGGAATGCAACCCCGATCGCCGACTTTTCCGGTAAGATTTTCTGGTGATCTTCCCAGTTCCTTGATGTCCTAACCGTGCTGGATGGTTCCTCCCCCACGTCAGACACCGACGGCCCCCTTGGGGTAATAGTCTCATTCGTACCCCCTCTTCCTGAGGTCCACTTCCAAAGTCCTTCCTTGATCAGAGTCATTGTAGTTTTTCAGATGACCGTCCTACTCTCTCTCCAGTCGCGAATTTCTCCCACCTTTTCGTTCTCTTCATTCCTCTGATGACTATCGACGCGGTGTAAGGATACCTTCTCCCTCGTTCTCTCTGAAAGACTCAGTGCTAAGGCGATGCCGTTATTTCTTTTCTCTTTTCCTACTAATGTTGTTGTTGTCAGATTCTCTTTCAGCCTTCTGAAGTCCCCTCTTTCTTTCTATCTTCCCGTCGTCGATTTCTTCGATCCTCTCCCTTCCTTCCTGTTCCCTGTGAATTCTTTCCCCCAGAGGAGCGTTTTAGGTGGCTGCAAGTCGTTCGAGCGTCATGCGTTTCCTGTGTTTTTTTTCTCCACGTTGACCCCCCCTCCTCCTTCCTGTGCATGCGGGATTCCTTTGACATCGGGACATAGTCCTGAGTTGTGTTGCCAAAGACGATGACACGTTTACTTTTTACTGTGGTTGGAGTAACTTCCCTCATGGGGTTGTAGCTATCATTTTCCTTTGTATCTAAAAAGCTCTTTTCCAGATGATCATTGAGGTCTTTTTGACAGAACTGGAGATGGCCTTTCGCCTCCTGCTTCAGGTTTCCTTTCCGACCGGATCCAACCCGGTACGTCTCTGGCTATTCGGCAGGTTTTTTTGATGAATCGGCGGGTCAGCTGCCAGGCCGACTTTTCATGCTGGGGATAATAAGGTACTCCCTTCGTTTAATTTCGTTGCGTCCCCTCCCTTCGTGAACTGGGGTATTGTCCGTCCATCGACGACCCCTACATGTTTTGTCCATCTCCCCGCCATGGGGACTTCGAGCTTCTTTCCTTTATGGAGTCTACTACTATTTTGGCGAGACGTCCACTTCCGAGTGGTATTCCTTTTTTCTCGTTGTCCGTATGCGATGATCGGGAAATCCTTTTCTCCCCGTGCAAGGGGCTTTTTTGCAGGGAACATCCAAAACCGATTCATGCCCGCAGGTTTCTCCTCTCTTCCTGCTCTTATGATCGTTTTCCTTGTTTTTTTCTGTGTCTTCCAGGTCTTTCTTTGTATGGGTAAGCTGATTGAAAGCACTCCAGATTTTCTTCCTCTTACCCCACAAAGGACATCGCTACCCTTTACAAAAGTGATTCGGCGCACTCCCCCTTCCCCTTTTACAAAGGGTTGTCCCCCTTTCATTAAGCTCTTTCTTCTTCGGTTGCTTGGAAAAAGCCCCTGCCCCATCTCGTCCATCCGTTAGCGATTCTTCCGTAGATTCCTCCTTTTCCCTTCTCAAGGTCTAGTAATGGAGAGGTAGTTGTCGGTGGCTCCATGAACGTTTTCCCAAAATCTTCTTAGTCTGGGATGTTTTTCTTTTTGCATTTGGGGTTGGTGGTGTTCGGTTAAATCTTCCTTTTTCCTTTATTTAGACTGCGTTTCGACACGGGTCCCATTTTTCCTCCTGGAGCATTCCCTTATACCCCTTCTTTTCAGGTATCTAGGTTCCTCGTTTCTTTTGATACCCTCGCGGACTTGGCAGTCAGCCTCCCCTCCCCCCTTTTAAGGACGGCTCCCCCATTCCGTTCCGTTGATACAAGTTAGCCCGGCCTCTTTTCTCCCTCCCGGTTCCTCTATCCAAGGCCCTCTTTCTTATTTTCAGGTCATGTCCTTTTCCTTCACCAAGGACCCTGGCTTTGACACCCCCCCTTTTACAGCTCCTGTCCAATTTTCGCGGTTTCCCCTTGCCCTCCCGCGAACAGGGGACTGCTTTTCCGTTTCGTTTATTTCCCTATACTTTTTTTTCCCTTTTCTTTCCTCGCTGAACATTGTCCTTTTTTGGTCACTCCGTGCGGGAATGGTTTCCTCCCCTTTCGTTCCTGTCTATTTGATTATCTCTCTTTTCTTCTTTTTGTTTATGAGTCCCCACCGATACAAGAGACATGGTTCCACCCCCCATTGTCGACTTGCACTGATTTTTCCCCCCTTCCGACTTTTTGACGAGTCGTTCTTTCCCTCCTTCCTTTCGTCCTTGGAGCTTTCCTTCCCCGCCTGCCGCAAAGAAGTAACCTTTCCCCCTGTTCTTCTGTCCTTGCCCCGAGACGCCTCGTTTTTGTGAAACATTCTCCTCTTCTTCGTTTTCATGGAAAGTGTGAAGTGGTCAGCGCAAGGCAACATCCACTACCCCCTTACCTTTCCCCCACTTAGGAAAAGTCTTGTCCCCGTGCTGTCGGCTTTTTGGGGCTGACCCGATGTGTAGAGAGCACTCCCCTGCCCTTTCGACGTAAGTGTTTTTGAAGAGGCCCGTTTTATCCCTCTCTTCACCTGACTAAGGTCCTCAGATGCCTTTCTTAGCGCTCACTTTTCCTTCCGGAGACTGGCCCTCTATCTGTAAAAGCTGTTTGGCAGCTAGGTTTCGCCAAAACGTGGCAGGCGTTTTTCACTCCGGCCCCTTATCTTTTTCTAGATCCTCCTGAAGTTTTATAATTTTGGCCCTTCTCTCCTACGCTTATCTGCACCGCACCCCTTGCTCCCGGAAAAACGCGTTCTTACAGTCATACTTCTCCGTAATGTGACCTTCTTATGGTCCGGGTGCTTTTCGGAGAAATCTCTCCCTGCCGACGCATCGCGCGAAGGAGATACTCGATTAACACCCTTTCTGGTTTTCCCTGGTTGTTGAGATATATCCACGGTTCCCCTTTATTTGAGTTTTTATTTCTCCTCTATTCGTCTCTGTCCCTCTTTCCATTGGTAAATCACTTTTCTTCCTACCCCTACTTCTCCTTCGCCCTCTTAAGAGGATTCACTTGGCCCTTCTTTTTTCGCTTTTTTCTTTAAGGCAGGTCCCCGGCCCCCCTTAATTTCGTAGAGTCTCTCATTCCTACCTATTCCCCCCTCGGACGACTTGAGGTCTGACTTCTCCCACGTCCTTTCCCCATTATAGTCTCTTTCCCCTACCTCCAGGCCTTGACCTTCACTTGCTTGCTTTTGGCCTGTCCCTTTCTCGTTTACATCAATGAAGTGAAGAAGTTCTAGTACCGAGACTTGGCCATTTTCTTTATAACTGATGACCCTCTCCAGGTGTCCTTTTCCCTCTTCGGAATAATGGCCTCTGCCTCCTTCGCAAAAGAGGACGAAATGGTCTTTCTTTCTCTTTGAAGGAAGTTTCGTAGACCCACGTATTTGAAGTCTACCAGCTCTCGCCCATTCTCCGCGGACAACCTTTTTGTTTTTCAGAGCACTTCTTCCTGACCCTGGACAGTGCTTTGCTTGTTGCACCCTGGTTGTTCAAAACCCAAAAACACCCCCACCCCCACCCACAACAACCCCCCCACTACCTCCCCCCCCCCCCCCCCCCCCCCCCCCCCCCCCAAACCCCCCACACCCCCCCCCCTACCCCAAACCCACCCCACCCCCCAAAAAACCCAAACCCCCCCCCCCCCCCCCCCCACCCACACCCCCACCCCCACCAACCCCAAACCCCCCCCCCCCCCCAACCCCCCCAATCCCCCTCCCCCCCCACCCCCCACCCCCCCACCCCCAAATTCCCACACACCAAACCCCCCCCCTCCCCCTCCTCACCCCCCCCCCCCCACACACACCAAAACGTCGTTCCTCTTCCCCTCCCTTTACTTGTTTAAAGGAATCTCCCTCTCTTTCCCTCTCTTTCCTGCCTCCCGTACCGTTCTTTCCCCTTCGCTTCTTCCTTACTACATTAATTTTTCACTTCTTCCCATCTTTCTTTCCCTCCGTTTCTTCTTCACCCCTTGCCCTCTTCCTCTCTTTCCACCCCCTTTTTTCTCTCTCCCCACCTAAGCACCTACCTTTACCTTATACGCCCTTGTCGTCACCTTCCCCCCTCACCTATACGCTCTTCCTCTCCCCACCCTTTTTTCTCTCTACCACCACCTCCTTCCTTTTCCCACCCCTTCCCCCCCCCCGCGAACCCCGTTCTTCTCCGCCCCCTGTTTATTCCATCCACCTCCTTCAGTCTCTATGGCACCTCCCTTACTCTTTCGTCCTACCTTTCCCTTTGCCCCACCTCTCCCCCCTTTCCCGCATCCCCCCCTCACCTCTTACTGCTCCCAGCCCTCTTCCTTGCATAACTTTACCCCCTTACATTCTCAGCCATTCCACCCCTCCCCTCCTTCTCCTTTTCCAGTCCTCCCCCTGGCTAAATTCTCCTTTACCTTTTTCCTTTCCCCCTTCAGTTGTTCTCTCCTTATTTTTTGTCTACTTCTCGCTCTTCTCTGATCCAGTACCCCTCGTCTCCCCACCTTTTCCCCCCCTACTCTCATCCACCTTCTCTTTCCTACCACCCCACACCCCCCCCCACCCCAAAAAAACCCCACCCCCCCCAACACCCCCCCCCCCCCCCCCCCCCAACACACCCCCCCCCCCCACCCCCCCCCCCCCCACCCCCCCCCCCCCTCCACAGTAATAGATGCACCACCTTCCTTCGACTGAATCTTCCAATCCGCGACTTTCCTTTATCTGTTCCCTACGTTTAGGAACTCTTACTTCTGATTTTTTTTTTGCTGCACCTCCTCCCTCCTACGACTCGAGCCTCCATTTCCGAACTCTTCTTTTTCCGTGAGTTGATATTGCTAACATCACTCCTCTTCTCCACGACGTGTCCGCCTTCTTATC
>Ga0179593_1385824_pt1 | contig 14893 bp, 26 predicted proteins | sample CZODoug2_1_08_16_FD_185931 | JGI IMG/M metagenome (GOLD analysis project Ga0179593, IMG submission 185931) | Vadose zone soil fungal communities from Angelo Coast Range Reserve, California, USA - CZODoug2_1_08_16fungal (PacBio error correction) | ecosystem: Environmental > Terrestrial > Soil >... | reverse complement strand
CTCTTGTCACTGTCGACTTGCAGACCATGTCCCGTTTGCAGATATGCTCTCCCGATGGAACAACTCTCTCCTGTCAAATGACCGATTTCAATGTTTATGAATTGCATACGGCCCCTCATCAGTGTTGCACCTTCGCTGCACTTGATTCCTCTTTTTTCCTTCTCAGGTTCCCCTCTCATATGGGAACCCTTTTTTGCTGGAACTTTTTTCACTCTTTCTTCTTGATGCTCACCTCTGCTTTGTCCTCACTTCTTTTGGGTCTATCCCCCTCCGTTTTTTTTGCTCCACGGTCTTTCCGGTATTCAAATTGTCTTTTGCTTTTCTGGTTTTGGTTAAATCGAAATCGCGCATCCCCATTCTCTTTTCGGCCCGTCCGAGATCATTCTCTTTAGTCTTTTTTCTTTTCTTCCCCACGCAAACCTTTTTTCTTTATGAGTTTCGTACCTCATGACTTGTCCGATTTGTCTTTTCCCTGTTTCGCCCTCTCTTTTGCCAAGTCCCCTCCCTCTGTGCAAATTCCTTTCCACCCTTTCATCAAGGGCAGACAGGTTTCTAGATTTCCCCTGTAATATGCTACTTTTTTTCCCCTCTTTTTCAAGCGCTTTTGCCACCTTTTCTTTCGTTGATACTTGTCGCACCTTTTTTTTTGTACGTGCAGTCCACAACGCTGTTCACTTTGCCGTTTCCAAGATGCGCCTTTTTCTCCTCTGCCTTTGCTCTTTAGCTACGCGATTTCCAGTCTTTTGTGTCGCGGTTAGAGGTTTTTTCAACCTTTTCGTAGATGGCCTTACTGAAAAGAACACGTTTCTGGTGCTCCCGCTTTACAGTTGTTTTCTGCCCAATCATGTCCGCTACCTTAGTCTCTCGCCCCCAAAAAAAACCCTCTGAATTTGAGTAATTTCCTCGTTTTGCTTCCGTGAAAAGTAATGGAGTTCGACCCTATATTTTTAAACCCCTTTTTCTTTCCTACCCCCCTATCTGTAAGACCAACTTTTTTCTTAAATCCGGCCCACGATGGCACCCCCGGTGAAGTTTTTATGCCCAAAAACGTATACCTCTGTGGTCTGCTCTCTTTCGGAAGTCAATCTTTTCACTTTGTTCTGGACGGTTTTATGTATTCTTAAAATGGACTCTCCACGCGTTGTTTATGCTTTACGTTCCCTAAAGGTTCGCGTAATCAAAGTTTCCATTGAATCTCTGCTCCCATCTTTCTCCACCCCTCTCCCGACAGTCCCTTTTTCCCCCTCTGCCCTCTGCTTCTTTTTCTACTTCCCCCACTGCCCACCGCTTCTTCCCCTTAACACCCGCGAACTGGCCCCGACTGATCGAGTTGCTGTACTCTCTTCCTTTATGGCCCCTTGAAGGTCTATATACTTTGACCCCCCCACCTTCCCTTTCGACAGTTCCCTTCCGACTTCCCTCTAGAAAGCGTGGCTTGCATTAAAGTCCCGACTCATGTCTCCTTGCTCTCTCATAACATCCACGAGGAGTTTGAGGCAGCAGCCCTACCCATCTGTCGAGTCGAATCCCATTCTTTCCCTTCGCACTTCATCCAATCAGCCGCCCCCTCTCAACACGAAAAACCTTTATTCTTCCCTCGTTTTCCCTTTCGTCCCTTCCATCACCACGAGTGGCGAGGTGATGGATTCCACTGCCCTGTATGTGTTATCTGTTCGATAAAAACCACTTTCCTTCTCTTTTTTTCCCGTGGCCGCTCGCTTCAAGGGCTCATTCCGCCGCTGAATTTTCTGCGCCTTCTTCCTCATCTCCTCTTGCCGGGGCCCTCAATGCGATGTTTTAGACTGCCACATCAGCCGGGCCTACCGGCGCCTGTCACCCTTTTCGCCATGCCATTTGCTTTTTTCTCTTTCAATGACGACGTCACCTTTCAAGCTTTTCGCGAGAACGTATGATGGCTCCACGCTTCTCATTATCCGGTCTTTTTGTTTTTCTAAAGTTACATCAACCCTCACCTTAGCGGGCAGCAACCCCCTTCCCACTCGCTCAATTCTTTTTCCGATGACTTTTATTCTTTCCGCGGCTTGCACCCTGTTGCTAGCTTTTTAAGGCAGGTGGCTCTTCGGAACCTTCCCCCCTTTCCATTCGCAGAGAACCCTTTTTTTCTCCTGTGGAGCGGTATCTTTTCCCCCTCCTCACTCGTTTTTTTGTTTTCTAGATCCGCTCCCCATGGAGACAACATATTTCTCGCGGACTGTGTCCTCTTCTGTCTCACCCATTCTCTTTCTTCTTCTGTCGTCCCCCCTTTGTTTTAGACCCCCTCTGACAGAATGTGCCCTGCAGTCATCGAATTGGTTGAGATGATTGAAGTTTTTTCTTCCCGCTGATGTCGGTTTTCTCCCCCCCTTTTGAGAAATTTCAATACGTATCTTTCTGCTTTGCGCAATCACCCATGTTAGTTTTCTCCTCTTAACCTGCTTTTCGCGGCTTTTTATTCCCTTTTCTTGCGTCACTGCAACTGGGCCTTTTGTAGAAGCTGAGGCCCGTCGCTCGGGTATTGCCGTTATTACGTCTCATCGCATGTCATTCCGGTAAGGCGCGGGCGTTTTCCTAAGTAGTCTCAATTCACTTTCTTCGCTTCTCTTCCCAGTCATATCTTGCCGCCCCCGTTCTTTCAGTTCAACAGTTCCCAAGTGTTTATCTCATCTCCCGACAATCAACGGTCATGGCTGTCCATCGCATCAGTTCTCCCTTCGGCAGCTTCCAACTCTTTCTCCTTGTTCTGTTTTGCGAGGCGGGTCTGGAGGCCTTTCGGCTTATTTTTTTTCTCCTGCTTCTTAGGACAAAATTGTAGGATGTGTACCGCTCCTCGCCTGCTTTGCTTTTATGATCGATCAAGGCGTCCCGCTTTTCCCCGATCATCCCTCTTTTTTTTTTTCAGTACGGAGGCGATTTTATTTTTTTCCCTTCAAAACCGTCTGTCTTTTGTTCACCCTTAACCTTTCACCGTTCCGTGCTCCTCCCTGAGAGGATTATTAAACCTCTTCCCCTTTTTACGTCGACTGAAGGTCGTTTTCTCTGGTGCCATCGCCGGTTTTTGTCTCTCCCCTCCTGCAGAGGTTATCGTGGTAAATAAGATTTGCTGTCGTCTTTTGGCGGAAATCTTGTGCATTAAATTCTTTCCCTTACTTGGATCCCCCCTCTTCCCATTTTCTCGGTAAAGCAGACTCCCAAAAAGCGTCTTGTTTTTCCTTTTTTCTCCTTCTCATATCTTATCCCTCCCCCTCCCTCCCTGTTCCCCGCAGATTGACTCTTCTCTTCGGTTATGCTCTCGCAGTGACTTGATGGGTCCCCTCCAACGACGTTTTTTCCCAGGCGTTGTACGGTCTTTGGCGTCACGAGGCACTTTGTACGGCATTTTCATTTTTATCTTTTTATGACCCTCATTTTTTCCCCAATATAGGCCCTCCCCTCCTCCCTTCCCTTCCGTTCTCATCGTCCGACGGACAGTTTTTGCTCTAATTCGAGTCCGCATTACTTTACCCTTTTTTTACTTTTCTCCTTTGGCGTACACACCCACTTCCTTTTCCTGCACCAGCACAACTTTTTTTGTTTTTTCGGTGAGGAACCCCTCCGTCATGAAACGTTTCCCTCGCCGACTAACACTTCGTCTTCCTTTGATCGGTTCCCCCTTCCCTAGATGTTTTTCTTTGACGCGCTCCTTGCTCATCTTGAGCCCGTTCCATTGAATACTTTTTGGAAATTAACGTCCTGAACCTCCTTTTGCGATCAAGTGCTCCCTCTAAAGTGATCCTCACCGGGCTTGAACGGATTTCCACTTCGCCCTCTTTCATGTTTTAGTGCTCCCGTTTCCTGTTTTTTGATTTCCAGTTTTGCAGGATTTGCACAACTCCTTGACTTTTGTTTTAATCGAGTCGAATCGTTCCCTAAGCCAGGGTCTTTACGAATCTGGTAATCCTCTGGTTTTTTCCATCGCTCATTCCCTTATTTTGGCTTTGGAGCCCTCCGGCTCTCTTTGTCCTATTGATCTCGATCCTCCTACGTGCGTCATTGAGATGCGCGATTAGCCTTACCGGTAATGTCACCCACGTCCCTCTTCTTTTACAAGTCCACCTGAATTTCTCCCCGGGCAAAACCCTTAGGTTGAAGCCGCCCACAAATTTTCTTCCCTTCGCAGAGGGTGCTTTAATGCCCTCTCTTCTCCTTCTCCGTTTGCACAACTGCTTGATGATGAAGTGGATTGGTTTCCCACTGAGTCTCTGACATCCATTTCTTCCTCATTGCCTTTGAGTTAAGTTTGCCCAGAAAATGATTTTTCTCCTGTATGAAATTCAGTCCCTTTCTATGCGTTCATTTTGTATCTCTCTTTTTCCCTGTCTATTTTCATAGCCAAACTTTTTTCATTCTTCCCTGGAGTTCTGTGCCACCTGATATCTATCTCTTTCTCTCATCATTTGTTGTTTTTTGATTCTCTCTCGTTTGCCGGTCAGCTTGAACTGGTGAACTTAAAGTTTTTCTTCTGATCGACCTGCTTTACCCCGTTCTTCCCCCCTGAAATATTATATGTTCGGCCCTTTGCATTAAGGATATCCCCCCATTTTCGGTGCACTCTTCCCTTCATTTCTCACTCTTTTTGCTTCCATTTGTTTCCAAATCATTCTCTGGACCTCCGTTTTCCGTTCATCAGGGTTCTCCTTCTTTTTTTCATGGTCGTATTTGCTCACATTGCGCCTTTTCTTTTATTTGGCGTCTACTCCTTTCCTTTTTTTTTTTCCGTTATGGTGGACTTTTCCCCTCCTTTCTGTTGGACGGGCTGAAGGAAAAGGCTCTCGCGCCATCCCTCGCTTTTTTTCGTCCCGGTCGCTCTCCCGTTCCCATGAATGGTGCGCGGTGACTCAGAAAAAATCCGGGTTTTTTTTACCTGAGCGCTGAGACCATCCTGTCCCCTTCTTTTTTCTTCCCTTTTTTAGAACTTTCTTCGCTCTTTTCACGTCAAAAGGCAGCTTGTGCCAACTGGCACTTTCCCTTCCGGTTCTTCACGGATGGTCGCAGCTACCCCCTTGAACTCTTCGAGTTCCCCCTCCGATTCACTCTCCCTGCCTTGAGATCCCGGTTTTCTGTGCCCCCCTTCATATTGCCAAGTTTCGTTGTTTTTTTTCCAAAACCGATTTTCACTTTGCCGTTTTCCCTTTGTTCTTTAGGCTTTTTTCCCCGGCTTAGGAGCATTTGCTGAAGATCAGTCCAGGTTTCTTCGCCCCCCCCTTTTGGCGCTGCTGAAAATTTTGCTTTTTCCATTTCCTCCCCGCCGCAAACACCGGTTGTTTTTTTTTTGCCTTTCCAGCGTTGATTTTTGTGACTGCAAAATTAAGTCAAATCACCCGTCGTCAGTATGCTTCAAGGCCTCTGGCTCGCTTTCCTCTTCTCTCGGTTGTCGTCTTCCATCTTCTTTGTCGTTGGTGTACACCCCCACTTCTTTTTTCTTTTTTTCGAATACCAGTATAATTGTACAACTTTTTTTGCGCAACTCCCCCGGTCCCCCCTACCTTCCCACCCAGGTTGTCCTTTTTGATTTCCTCCAACTCGTTCTCTTTCTCTCTTTACGGATTTCTCTTCTTGGGGAGGGAGTTTCTTCTACTTTCTTTCTTGCTCTAACCTTCCTTCTCCCTCCTCTTTGTTTCCTCTTTTATCTACAAATTCTTTCATTTTCTTTGCATGCCTCTCCCCTTCCCCCCCTCCCTTCAGACAAATCAAGACAATCAACTATTTTTACTTCTCCTTTTGCTTAAGAGACACCCCCACCGAGGTTCCCTCCGATTCCCCCCCCTTCAGCTGCCACTTCCATATTATCGCTTTCTGATACGCCTCTTCAGTGATGATACCTTCTTCTATTACTTTTGACCCCACCCATCTTTGGACCCAGCTCAGACAAAGTCGCTTCCTCTCGAAAGCTTTGGCTGATCAGGACCCGTCAGATCTGTTTCTTGTCCTTCATAACCTTCGCGCGAGTGATGCTGACCTTCCGACACTTTCTTTCTCTTCGAAGCAATTTATCTCCTTCCCTCTCCATCATCCCGCTCTCTACCACAATCCTTGTCAACTTTTTTCATCTCCGCTGCCCTCTGATTGCGTCTTGTGCTTGCAGGAAAGAGCATTTAGTTATTGGTGAGATCCCCCACTTTCATGATGAACCCCTTTTTCTTCCTTGTCCTTCCTCCTCGGCTCACTGGACCTGCCTCCCTTCTTCGTGCTAAGTATTCCTTCCCAATTGCTTTCCTTGCGGGCTCTCCTTGCGCTGAGTCCTTCACACCTAGCGGCAATACACTGCGGCTTTCCAGCGGTACGCCCTTTCCCTTTTTTTCGTTTTCTCCGGGCATCCTCCCTTCCCTGCCGCTTTTTCAGCTGTTAATAGAGTCAAGTACTGTTGCTTGCGTCCGCCCTTTTTGGAATGATCAATGGTCATTTCAGGTTCTACGTTCAAATAACCCTCCTCCAGTATTCCATACAATGCAATCCGCTCAACGGCCCATCCTTTTATGATTCTTTGTTTCCTGATCTTTCGCTTAGTCTCCCCCTGTTTAGACGAGAGGGACCAGTCTTTTGGAGGCTTTTCTTCCCTTTATCATTGGCCCTTCTCCCTGTCTCCTATTTTTTTTCTCATTTGCCTTTTCTCTATCTTTCTACTCCCTCTTTTTTTTTTGAGATCGACTGAATACAATGAGAAAAACATTATTTATAGTTCCTTCCACCTTGTTTCTGTTCCCTTATGAATTTCCCTGGCGTACCTCTTGGTCGCCCCGGGTTTCTTGAAGCACGCAGCCGACATATAATTCCAGAAGTTTTCTCGTTCCCAACCTCCCTCGGTTTTGAGCCTAGTTTTCAAGTAGGTTTTGTTCTGTTCCTCTGATGTCTCGGTTTCCTTTACACTTGATACACCTTCCGCCATGGATAATTCCCTTTGGTTTTACCAGCAAACCTGTAATTCTCCCTCACTTCCTTCTTCTTTTTATTTTCCGGTTATGGACTGCGCCAAACTTCAACCATGTCATTTTTGTAGCCGCTGGCGTTCTGCGCGGTCTGCGTTTCACCTTTTTTTCTTGTGGCTTCCCCGGTTCAATTCTCTTTTTATTTGATACGGCCGCACGACTCAGGCGATGTTTTTTTCTGATGATCTTTCACTAGCTTGCAGCCCGGTCTCGCAGTCAGCTTTCATTTTCTCTCGACTTCCGGTCATGGACTTTTCGGCCCCCTCTCCCCCCCTCTTCTTTCTGCGTTCTCCTTCCCCCCTCTTCCGAATTATTTTTTTTTAGTTAGGAGGCGGGCTCTGTTTGTCTTTGTTCTCATACGAAATTTGCTTTGCCTCTTTCCATAATTTTCCTGCGCTGGCCCCGCCGAAATAGAGCTTTTTGTATGAAATCGATCCATGCGGTCCATCTCTTTCACTTTCTGCTGCACCCCACGTCTGGAGGCGGCTTGAGCCTTTTCCTCCCCGCTGTGTTTGTTCCAAAGTACGTCCCGTTACGTGATCATCCTGCTGGCTCTCTCAAGCTCCTACAGCGGGTCCCCGTGCGTTCCCTTGTTGTGTTTCGTAGGTTTTTTTTTCCCTTGAGTTTTTTTTTTTCCCATCCGCCGCTTTTGCTTCTTTTTACGAAATGTTTCTGTCGTTCTGGCCATTCACTCTGTCTTAGGCCTTATGGCCCTGATTGATCTTCCTTTCGGGTAAATCCCTCTCCCCCCTGTCTTGTTGCTAGGCCCCTTTTTCGGCCCTTCCGTATCCAGCACACGTCATCCCGTCTTTCCTCCGCACTCGTAAAGCTAGTCCTCCGGCGAGAGAAGCAGTTTCTTTATCATTCGCTTCGGGGGTCGCCTTTTTTTTTGTTTCGTTCTTTTCTCCCTCCCTAAGTTACGGACTTATATTTGATTTCGCAAGAAATGGGGTTTCCATCTATGGGCGTGCCCCCCACTCCTTTCATGTTCCAGGCATTTTGCCTCCATGTCAGGAGCCATTTTCGTTGCAGGCCTTCCTCTTTCCGCTCCTGACCGGTTTGTAGGCTTTTACAGAATTTTGCATTGAACAACATTTCCCGTGGCCCTCCAACTTCCCTTTTGTGTGCTGTCGGTGAGTGAATTATTCTAGTCCTTGTGCAGGCAGACGTTTCACCACAGCGCGTCCCCTTGTCCCTTTAATCTCTCCCAAACATCTCCTCTCTGCCTGGTTGTGAAAGATCTCTTTCGTTCCTCCGGTTTTCCCCCTTTCCCAACAATTTTTGGGGACATTCACGTATCCCGCGCGCCTCTCACCCGTGACATCCCTCCTTTATCTCCGTCTTTTGCATCGCTGGACACTTGCGAATATTTTAATTTATTTTTTTCTCCCCTCCTTTCGTTATGGCCAGGTGCCTTCACCTCCGGACTTTATTGGCCCTTTGCTCACTTTCTGCGCTTGACGTTTAGCGCCTTTACTAGGATGGTCTAGTGCCCCTTTTCCCTTCTTTGCTTGGTTTCACCTGTTTCTCAATGGACTTGTGCTATCTTCGAACCTTTTCAGAGCGCGCGATTTCGCCTTACGTCAGCCTCCCCCCCTCCCCTCATTTTTTGGAAACTTCCCCCTGCCTCCGTTGTGCCCTCCTGCAAAACACGGTCTTTTGAGATTTGCCGCCCCCCTCCGTTCTTCCCCATGGGGCGAATCCATCGACCCTTTGTTTTTTTTTTGAATTATCCTTTTAACGTTTGTCCCCCCATATTCCTTTTGCTGTGTCACTGCGCGCTCAGCCCCTCTTTTGCATTGACTTTTATAAGTTTCCCGACAATGCGTGGTCAGTTTCTGGCAATTTTTTGATAAGCGTTATTTTTGCCTTCTTTTTTTCACGTTTCCGCTCATCCTCGCCCACCCGTTTTTTGACTTTTTAGTTAGTCGGGCACAAAACGATCTCTATTTTCATTCCGTTTTTTTGCGAGATGTTGGACTTTTCTCCCTGGTCAGAATGAACCCATTGTGGCGATATTATCCTATGGACCCCCCTCTTTGCGGCAACATGAACTTTATCCTTTTTTTCCTTTCCCCCGGAGCTCCCATCATTTCTTTAAAATTACGATCAATTTATGTCTCTTTGGCTTTTTTCTTTTACACCACTCACTTCATCTGTTTACCTTTTTTCTTTCCCCTTGACATAGGGTGTTTTCTCACCTCTTGCTTCCCCCCCCGTCTTGGCGTCTCTCCCCTTCCGTTTTTGCCTGCTCCCCAAGTATTGGTGGACCAATCCTGCGTCATGTGTTGACTGTCTGACGGTACCAAGTTTTAATACGCTATCTCCTCGCCTTTCGGCTGGTCTCTAGCAGGCTTCCTTGAGTGTTTTCAGTGCCTCCACCTCCCCCAAAATACGGGTCGGTGTTCACAGGCGGCGAAGGAGACCATATTAACCAGTTGTTTCTTTTCAGACCCCCTGTTTTAGTCGAAATTGATTTTGATTGCCAATAAAGTTGTGTTGCCCTGTTTGCATATTACCGTGCAGCACGTTTGGAGCAGCCCTCCAACTGACCTATCGTCCTTTTCCATTCGATTCATACTTGAGTAAAGTGGTTTGTTTCTGCTCCTTTTTTTTTTTTTTTTTGATTTCTTTTTTACGTGTTCCTTTCCCCCAAACATTTTAACGTGCCGGCTCACGCGCGCAATGGATGTCCCGGCTAGTCTGCATGTGCCGTTTCCGACTTTCAAGTTGCGACGGTTAGTTTGATTCTCCCCCCCTTTCTTCCGGAGTCTGGCACGTCCCCCACGAAACAGCACCCCAAAGTGTGCTTGGATTTCTTCAGCGGTAAGTTCGGTTCCTGCAACAAATTTTTGTCCCCCCGCATACACCGTATATTTTAGGACACTTCCTTTGCCCTCGCCTTTTCTCGGACTCCTGCGGGACGAACAGTGAACCTTAATTCGTTTTGCCTCTTTTTGGAACCCAATTTCTTTCCGAACGTTTTTTTCCTCTGCTTGCCGCCACTCTGCAAACGTTCCCCGTTTTTTAACTCGTTTCTGTCCATCAACCTTTCTTCGCTGGTGTGTGCCCTTCTTTTTCGTCACTTCGGTTAAGGGAGTTTCCTGTTCTTACTGCTATTTCCCCAAACTGGCTTCACTTGCTTGGGTTATTTCCCAGGAAAATTTTAGAGTACCCAGTCTGCGTTTGAATGCCTGCGACATCCCACCCCCTCCTGCCAGTCTCTCCCGTATAGCCCTCTGTTTCTTCCCGCCCTCACCAACTATTGTGACCCCGATACCAACCTTCCATTCCCTGCCCCGCTGCATTTTCCGCGTTGAGGATTCCTTGATTGAGACGTTTTCTGTCTAGTACTTGCCCCCATCCAGCGTACTTCACAGGCTCAAGTTTCCCCGACTTTCAGACAAGCTTTTTTTTCGCTTCCCTCAGACTATTTTTTTTTCCTCCCCTTGATCGATTCATCAATCCAAGCGAGAGTTGTTTTCCCCAGCAGCCCTCGGGAAGTAAAATTTCGATTTTCACTCCAATCTCCTCCTCCGACCAACCAACACCATAACTGCGTCTTTTTTGGTCAGCGGCAGGTTGCACCTCGATTGGAGATGGTGCCTTTCCGTCCCCCCTTACCGTATTGGTTGGGAGCATAACAACTGTGACCCTGTTTTCCCCGGCGGCAAGCTTTTTTTTCGTCCCTTTGTGACTTGTGGCCGTCTGCCTCAATTCGACGGCCTTGCCGGGTCGATCCCTTCGATTTTTGGAGTAACCTCGCTGTCACTACTTCGCCTTTAATCTGCCGCCTGGCCATGGTTGCCGTTTGACGTTCTTTTACCGCCTCCCCCCAGTTCAGGGTCTGAGTTTTTAACTCCTTGTTTTCTTCCCACGCCGCTTTCATTTTTGTCTTTTTCATTTTTTCTTCCAGAACGACCCCCCTCCGACATAAGTGTTCCCTCCCCACCGTCCACAGTTTCTCCAACCTGCGTTGTCGATGATTTCGGCTTCTCAGTTTTTTTTTGGCAATTCGCCAGTCCCGGTTAACGTCCAGGGGCGTTGCGTGCCCATGAATCAATTCCCAGTCCTCTATAAACCTTTTTCTCCTTTTTACGGTATCTCTCATTCTCCTTTTTTTTTTTGTTGTGAGAGCTCTACCGCTCCCCTGAGGCCCCCCCCTTTCCATGGTCACTTCTTCTTTGTCCCTCCCCTTCGCCACTGTTTACCGATCTGGTCTCCCCGGTTTCGGAATCCGGAAAGAATCCGCCTTTCCGTAAGCGTTTTCGCGATTTTCCGGTTTTTGCTGCACGCTGTGGTCTGGTTTTTCTTTAACACTTGAGCCCTTGCAGACTACTTGATCCATTCCCTGTTCGTCGACCTTTGCCCCCTTTCTTTCCTTAACCGGCGGCCCGGTTCTGTCGTTGTAAGTGTGCCGTCCAACGGCACCCCCGTTTTTTTTAGTCCCTCCTCTGGTCCCGGCGCGTCGGGTCTTGCTTTTAGGGTTGTAGTTTCCTCTCATTTCCCCCTCTTTTTTCAAGTTGCGTTGCGCTTTTGTTTGACTAAGGCCGCCCCGCCCATTCGCGGGTTGCCCTATTATCCGCTTGAAGCGCTTTCGCCCGGTTCCGCCGCAGTTCGCAGGTAACTTTTTCATCCCCCTACTTACAGTTGTGCCTTGCAGTCCATTCTCAATTTAGTTGTTGCTTCACTAGATCATTATTTTTTTCTTGCGGATTTCTTGGTGATTGGTAGGCTTTTTCTCTTCCCCTTATTTGCTGTAGGACCTGACCTTTTCTGTCCTTGTCTCCCGCCTAGCCGCTTTTTTTGCTTGTCAAGGCGGGCATCTTTTTAGTTCCTGAGCAGCAACTTTTCTTGCCTTCCTGCATGGCGGATTGAGTTTGGTAACGATGTATGTTTTTTAACATTCATTTTCCGTTCCTTCCCTTTCCTGAATAGGACCCCCTGATTGCGGAGTTGTTTGCGCTGAAGGGTTGGTCTCTCTTTTTCCCAGCGTGGGTTGTGGCTTTCCGTATCCCATAAGCCTAGTGCCCTTTTCCATGCGTTGCGGTTCGGATCTGGTGTCGGCCTACCTCCAGGACGTTTTGCCAGCTGATGACTTCCTACATTTTTCTCGGGTAACAAGCCTTGCAAAAGAGTCTTGTTAGGTTCTTTTTCTACCCCCTTTTTCGTATCCTTCCCCCCTTCCCCCCCTCCCGGCACCGCTTTTTTTTAAGCAGTAACTTTCAGCCGACCCCGGATGCTCAATGCTTGCATAAAAGAGTTAAGGTTTTTTTCCCCGGCGTTGTCCTTTCCTTTGCGGCCTAGCAAGTTGTTACTGAGTTCTTTGTCTTCCCTGTAAATTAATTTGGGTTTCCACCTATGGGAGTTTTGCCCCCTCCATCTCCCGCGTGCGACTTTTCTTAAGTTCCCTTTGCGCGCATACTTCCGATTTTTCCGCCAAATCTTGAATAAGTATTGGACCCTTTACTTTTTTTTGAGGACCCCCTTTCCCCTCTTCCCTCACAAAATGGGGTTGATGTTACCCCAGGGCTTTCCCTCTCGGTCCCGAAACTTTTTCCATCCATTGGCCGCCTCCCTCCTCCCCTGACCCTTTTTTACACTGTTCCAAACATTATATGCCTGGTTTTATGCCGCGCTCCCCATGCGCTTCGACGGCACAGTGAACCCCCCTCGTTTGGTTTTTGGTCAATTAAGTTACGTGAAATTTCTCGCTTCCAATTCCAACTCCTCCGTGATCTCAGTCTGGTTGAACGGATGTTGACCTTTCTTTCCTTCTTTTCTTTTTTAGCTGCCCCCTCCTTTTCCTTCCCTTGCGGAAATGTTCCCTCTTTTCACAGAGTCTCTTTCCCTCTATCGACTACTTTCTCTGCCATTTTCCGACTACTGAGATTTAACTCAGGGCTTTTTTTTTTCCCCTTCTCATTCCCCCTTACCCGATTGTTTATTTGGAGACTGCTCCCCATTCTCAATGGCATTTCCTCTCTCCCTCGTGCCTCGGTCATTGCTCTTCTCTCTTTCTGATTTCCTTAATTAAGTCACCCACGCTCTTCTTCCAATTCCCTTCCCCCTTTTTTGCAAAACCGTCTTGGGAGTTGAGAGATCGCCCAACTTTACCAGCTTATTTCTCCCTAAATACGCTCTTCCGGTACCCTTTTTCCCCTTTTCCCCCCGCTTTCCGATTCCTTTGATTTGTTTCACCTGAGTTTTGATACGCCCCTTCTCCTTTTTCTTTTTAAGTTTCACCTCACCTTTCTTTCGACGCCCCGGTTGAATTCAGACCCCCCGTCTCTTCCGCTTCATTTTCCTCGCTCTTTTGTTCCCTTTTCTCATGCCCACGTTCACCTTTTTCAGTTAGATAGTTGCCAACTCCTCCCCCTCTCTCTTCTCCTAGCGTTTTTTGAGCGTTTCTCGTTTTTTCCATTCTCTCCTGGCCTCCTGAACCATTTTCTCATGTCTCCCTACCGATTCCCCACACTCGAGGCCACAATGACGATTCTTTTCGACTTGCTTCCTTTTCTAAATCCTTTTCTTTTTAAATTACTCGGGCCAATCATTTCACTGTTTGCCCTGACAATTTGACCCACCCCTTCCCTTTATTGCACCAGCTTTTTCGTTGCCTTAAGGGTTCACTTCCCTCGGGCTTCTGCTCACCTATGATTCTGATGGTTTTCCTTTCTTAACCGGCGTTTTGGCTTCCTCCCACTTATTCACTTTTTTTTTGCTTTACGTTTAATTGCTTCCCCCCTTCCAAGGCGTCCCATCCTTGCCTCTGCACCCGAATCCACTGGATAGGGATCGAGTCTCAATGCTCAGTTTTTTTTTTATGGTGCGCGGTGTTATCCCACAGCCAAAATCCCGGGGTTTTTCTGTCTCTGTTATCTCTGATACCGGCGCTTTTTTTGCGTTAGATGTCGTCGATTGTCCGCCAAGCGTTTGCCACATTCCTGGACACCTTTTCCCGGTTTTGGCGGATTTTCCACCCCAACAGCCACACATGCCCTTTCTTCCCAAGTTTCCATCCTCTTCAAGCCGATTGCTTAGTGGTGTTCTTTCTGAGAACTTGATCGCTCCCCTTTTCTTTTGTCTTTGTCCAGCCTTGAGTTCACTTTGCCTTTAATCTCCTTTTGCCTTCACCGCTGATATTGTTATCTTTTTTCGATTTCAGTCCAGGTGCGTTCTTGGATGGCCTGTGACCCCACGTTTCTCCGGTAGATGGCACGCACGCACAGCACCCCCAAGTTGTTTGTTGGTGCCTCGTGGTTTCTGAAAATCTGTCCTCTACCCCCGTAGTCCCGTTCTGCGGACTTCGGCTTCTTTTGTTTTTTGTTCCCGCGGACTCTGCTGGAATGCCGTGTCACATTAATGAGTTCGCCCTATTTTTTTCCCACTTGACCCCGATCACGCCGTAACTTGCTTTCTTCACCCCAATCGTCCCCCTAATGGCCAAACGGTTGCCCTCGTTTCTTTCCCCCATCTCTATCTGCTGTTTCATTCTCCTGAGTCACTCGTTCCTGACTTTCGGTCTGTTTTTTCTGATACTTCTATGTCTCCCTTTCATAGCACCTTTTTTCCTTTTGGCGTCTTCTTTATTTTTAAACTTTTTTTTTCTCCCATTCCATTCTTGTCGTCCTCTCGCCAAGTACTCAGCCTCTTTCTCTACTCTCTTTTCCCCCAGCTCACATCCCTCGTCTTTCCACCCGCGATCCCAAAACTTCCCTTGCCCTCCGCTCCTTTGGGCCTTCTTAGATTCACGCTATGACCCAACCCCACCCTCTTTCGAAACTGCTCAGTTCTGCCTTCCTTTCAGAAAGCTTTGGTGCTCGGTCCCTCCCAGACTCTGGCCCTTTATCGCTTCCTCAAGTTCTCGTTCTCGCGGACAGAGCTCTCTACCCCCTGGATGTCACCTCTTACCAGAGGCGAGGAAAATT
>Ga0179593_1478933_pt1 | contig 14894 bp, 15 predicted proteins | sample CZODoug2_1_08_16_FD_185931 | JGI IMG/M metagenome (GOLD analysis project Ga0179593, IMG submission 185931) | Vadose zone soil fungal communities from Angelo Coast Range Reserve, California, USA - CZODoug2_1_08_16fungal (PacBio error correction) | ecosystem: Environmental > Terrestrial > Soil >... | reverse complement strand
CCTTCTTCCCCGTTTCCTTCCATTCCCTCGGTTTTTTTTCCATCTGATCCTACTTTTTCACCACTCGGAAACTGGTCTTTTTTCCTGCGATTCTTCTCGCCGCAGGACACATGCGTACGGCCCATGTTACGCATTTGTGTTTTTCCTCGCGCTTATCCTCTGTCAGAGCGCCGGTTTTATATGATCACGGACAGCCTAGGACTTTCCTTTGCAAGCCGCACTTTGTTACACTTTCCAGCAAAGACGCCAAGATTTGCTAGCCAGCTTCCTCCTTTTTCCTAGGTTCGGTAGTCCTTTATTGGGGAATGCACGCGTTTTTCGTCTCGCGAACCGACAAATATCTTTACCAATGCCCGAACAGCTTTCAGTACGTCCGACGATCGGGGATCTCCTCCCCTCTTGCATTTGAGTTGACAGGTTTTTTCCATTCGTCGGCAAGAGTCTTCTTGTTGGCAAGGAAGCCTTTCTTCAGTATTGTGGCAGGTAACGGGAGATTCTTGACCTCGGCATGCACGTTGGAGACGTCGCTTGATTGACCCCTTTGTACATGCGGCACGGCTTTAGTCTTTTTTTTTTCCGACAGGAGGAAAGACCCCCCTTCTCAAGTTTTGGTTATTCTTTGCCCCCCTCTAAGGTGTATTTAATCGTTCGCAGACCGTTGATTCCGCCAGTCTTTTGAGTGTTCTGGTGGTAGCATCTTTCTCACATGCGGGAGTTCTAGACCCTCTGAGCGACTTCGGCTAAACCTCTTATAAGGAGTTAGATTCTTTGATCTTCTTGAGACTATGTCCTTCCCTTGGACTTTCCTGTACCCCATCTCAGCAGCCGGCCATGGTCCACGGAAATGGTCGTTCTTCCATTTGGCGGTTCAGAGCTCTTCCAAGAAGAGAAATTTGTTTTGGGCCGCACCGCCGACCTCCCCCCCTCCTTTTCCCTTTGTCGGCGAAGGTTAACCTTCCCCCCTCGCCCTCGCAGCCTATTTTCCTGGCGTCGGATCCCACATTATCTCTATCGCACCAGTCCCCCCGTCCGTCTTAATCACCTTCGTTGTTGTCCTTGACGAACCCCCTCACCCCCCTTTTTTTTTTAGCGCATTCCTCCTAGCTTTTAATCATTTTTTTCGGGGCGCTTCAATACCGTGTTCTTTCCCCCCAAAGTGCGCAGGCTCTCCGAAGGTCAAACTACCCTTTCGTCTTCGGGGGTGGGGCTCCCGCCCGCGATGATCTTGCGGGCGTCGGGTTAGCGTTTCTTTCTCTTTTGTTTCCCTTCCTTTTCTTTTCCCACAGACAGATGTTCCTTCCTGATGTCAAGGTCTGTGGCCGTCTACAGCCGATGGGAGCTTGCCGTCGCCCTCACCGCCGCCCCTCCCCCCTTTGGTGACCATCGGTCTGCGATTGTTTTCCCTCCCTTCCTTCCAATCATGCCCAACCTTACTTTTTTTTGTCAGTTTTATTTTGTTGACCCCCTTTAGGAGATCGGTTCGAGATCGACTTTGGATGCGCAGGACACTCGCACCTCCTCTTCTCTTGCGAGCCCTTTTTTTTTTCGACTTTTTCCCTTCTTACCAGGGTTTGCGTCGTGGTCATTTTTCTCCGTTTGGCATGGTTTTAGAACTTTGTCGGCGCTTGCCGAAGCACTTGAGAGAAATACAGCGTTTCGGCAAGCAAGGGGTGAATGATCCGCCCCTTCCTTTTTCTTCTCTGCAGGCAATGTGGTTGTTTATTTCTTGTACTCGGTTTTTTTTTTGCTTCCCGCGGACGTCTTCACGCCTTTCAGTGAGACCCCATGGTCCCGCGTACGATGGTTTTTCTCCCTTCGGACGCAGTGCCGTCTTGAGCAGACTCCTCTTTCCCGATATTCTTCGTTTCGGTCCTCTGACACGGGGAAAGAGAGATTGTTGATTCCTGGCCGTTGCATTCTTCATACCATAGATTACTGGCTGTTTCTCAAAATGTCTCCCAGCCCTTAATCTCCGCATCAGCACACGGCCGAGCCCGGACTTGTTAGGTTAATACGGGACAGGGAGAATTTTGGTACGCCGTGTGACGGGCCCTCCTCTTCTCGTTGTTCCATTTTTTTTCACCATCACTCCTTTCTTCCTGGATCGCTTTTTCCTTGTCTTTGGGTTGCTTTTTGCTTCAGCTCTCGCCATGTCTTTCCAAGTGAGGCGGTTCGGGCGGATCCTTACAGCGTCCCCTTTATTTTCTCTGTTCCGTTGCTAGGAAGGAGACCTTTTTTCCCTTGTCGAGCTCCATTATCAATTTTTTTCTGAGTCGGGATTGCTAGCACCTGTCCGTGCAGCCCGCACGCATTCTGTTCTTTTCACGGAAAGGGCATGATTTTTAGAGCCTTGTTCTCTCCCTTGTTTTCCGGCCACGTTCGACTAAGAGGGTTTCGTAAAGAAGGAAAAACGACGACCTTCCAGAGCGGATAGGGACCACCTGCTCGCATATGTCGAGGAGGGCCCTTCGGGCCTCTCTTCCTCCTCTCCGTGTTGTTTGAGCTCTCCTTCTTTCCAGGCCCTCTCGACAGAGATTTTTTCTCTTCCCCCTCCTTTCCGATCGAAGGGCGTTGCGTTTACTTCGTTCCTGTCCCCGCTAGCCGTTACTGCCCAAAGGTCCATCTCGGCAATCTTGTGCAGCATGCAATCGTTTTACGGTTTCCCGTGCCCAGAAGGCCGTGCGGCGCAGCGGCACTTTTTTTCTCTCCCCCCTCCGTTTTCTCGACACCGCCAAATGGATTCTCTGCTGCCCTTACACGAGGCGTTTTTTCCTTCAGATTCCCACTCTGCACGCCGTCAATTTGCGAAATCCTGTTGATCCGCCGCACTTCCGCGCGTTTTGCCGATCCCTCCTTCCTTCTCATCTCGAAGATCGCCGCATAGTCTTGCAAGTCGACCAGTCTTCCTTCAGCCACTATTCCTATGTTGCAGCGTGCGTCAGGAATCCGGCTCTTGACGGTCCCCTCACGCCGACCCCATTCTCTTCCTCCGATGATTTTGCAGTTGGCGGTGCGTTGGCTGATCTTTTTTGTGGCGCATTTCGGAACAAGATTAATAGCGTCTTTCTGCCTGTACCGGCCAGTTTTTAGACCTTGCCTTCCTCGTTCGGTCCCAAAAGGGTCGCCTCCTCCTCTCTTTTATCGGACTTTTCTTCTTTGACCATTTGGTTCCCTTCGGCCGCATCATTTCCGCTTGGACATGGTGGGCCTTCTTATTCAGTTTGAGCGGCAGCTTGACTCAGGAAGGCCCAGCGTACCCCATGTCCCCCCGCACCTTCCTTTTTCGCATGATTTTATGGATTTTTTTTCCCCTTTCTTGCCGTGCTTGCTCATCCGAAGTGATTGTATTCCAGGCGCGCTCATGCAAAAATGCCCCCCGGCTGAACGTTTCCTCCCCCGCAAGGCCCATTGAACTTGAAAAGATCGTAATTTTTTGCCCTTCCCCTCTATCTTTGTTAGACTGTTCGCTTTCACCAGTAGATATATCCGTATAATGAATACAGAACGTATTGTCAGACTCCGCCTTCTTTTTTTTCCTTTTGATTTGTCCCTCAGGCTTTCCCCAAAGAATCTGAAGGTATTGGTCTGTCGTAGGAGTGGGTACTTTTGAGGTAGGGGCTTTCGGCTCCGCGCGGTGCTGTTCCTTCCTGACTCCTTACCTCCTCCGGTCCGATCCTCTCTTTTTTCACCCTTCGCCTTCACTCCCAGAATGAAGTAACTCTTCGACAAGATCATCGCGCTTTGGCCTGTGAAGAAAAGGTCAGTTTTGGACTCGTCGAGGCCTTCAAGCGTTGTGCTTTTCCCAATTGCAAAATTGCCGATTCAACCTTAACCCTTATTCTCGAGGGCGAGGAGGAATGCCTTTTACACCCCACAAAACTGTTCGGCATTAGTACCCAGTTTCCCCGGAGGATTCCCTGGACTGGAGAGGTGTAGGAGATACGAGTCTTTTATACTCAACAGCCCTGGTTCCTTCCTTTCTCTTTTCTTTTTTATGAGGATTTTGAATCACCTGCGTGACCTCTCCCCTTTCCTCTTGCTTGTTCGGCGTGGGAACCCCGCAAAACCATTTGCGTTGATTGCGAAGAATAAGTGCGCTATGTAGACTTGCCTGTTTCCCCATTCGGGCTCCCTTCTTTGACGGTCCCTTCCCCCTCCATCAAGGACGGATCCCCCCCTTGTAAATTTAGTCAGTCTAAGTCGGCCCAACTTACCGTTTTTCGAACCCCTTCCCGCCTGGGGATAGTGAAATCCTTACCCTTCTTCTCAACGTTGCATCGGCTCCACCTGTGAGGGGGCAAAGACAGTCATACCGTTTTTCTCCTTGTGGTGTCTTTCCGCTGTCTGGAGTCACGGCCTGCAGAAACTTGCCTTAACGCTTTAGTGCAGGAGCGTACCTTCTGCCGCTTCAGGAAGAGTTCATGAGCTCGCCGGGCGCGGCCCCGTTTTCTCCCCTCCCTACAATCCGGCGCTTGCAGACCTATTCGCTCGACGACTTTTTACGTCAGGCCCCTAGCTTCTTGCGTAAGGGAGTGTCAATCCCCGAGCGTCGGCGACCCCTCCCTTCGTGCTGGGCTGTTTATAAGCCATTTCGTTTTCGCGCTCGACGAACGAGTGTCAGTAACCCAAAGAGACTTAACTCACATGCCAAAAGGGCATTTTTGGGGGGATTCTTGCGTCGCTGGCGGCGTTGTAACCACTTTCTTTTTCCCTCTTTTGAGGGGGCCGTGGCTAGCGACGCTTCTCTCCCAGATGCGGCGAAAATTTTTTTTTTGCGACCGGCGAAAATTGCGTATGTTCTCTTTCCTGCTGTCCTCTGCAGAGCAGGCCCCGCTTGCGCGAGTTATTGCGCCACTCCCTTTTTCCATCTGTGCGATTTATTAAGACCCCCATTTTTTTTTTTCAGTCCATCTCGCCCCCCCCCCTCCTTTGTTTTTGTGTTTAGCTGATGGAATTCAATGTGTTACAATTTTTTTTTTTCATCATCGGGAACGCTCCTCCATTGCTGGCCCTTCCCTCCTCCCTGCAAGTGAGTGTGAGATTTCTTTCTTCAATGCCTTTTTCTCTATTTTTACGTAGAGATCGATATTTAATCGGTGGCTTTTCCCCCCACAAAGGGGTGGTTGGTTTGGGGGGGGCCCGTTTCGTATCTATGTTTCCACTTCCCCCCCTTTTTCGCGCAGCAGCGAAGTTGTTACAAGCCCTCCTAGCTCTCCTAGCCCAGTTCTCGTGCCTTTTTGAGGTGAGGTAGTCCCTTCCTTTGTTTTCTTTTCACGCGTCGTAGCTTGAGCGCGACCCCTCCTGGATCGTATCCTGCCCAGCACTGCTTGAAATTCGCTCCGCTCTTGACATTGATCCGACCGCGCATCGCGAGTTTCGTCGCATTTCATTCGTCGGACTGACGCGGTCACGGTATCGTGGCAAGTAAGGATTGTCGAATGTGACACGCCGGTGGTCAGGCCCCTCCCTTTTTGCGCAAGCTCTTGAATGGATTTTCATCGGCAGTTGCGGTCGCGAGAGCCTAGGAGGCGGCAGGTGATTTCTCGGTCGGGCGTTTTCCCCCTTTCCCCCCCCCTTAGCTTTTTTTGCATTTTTTTCCTTTATGGCCTGTTTTCCACCTCGTTGGAGAATGCTATGCTCTTTTGTCGGGTTGGAGCGTTTTTCCCTGATCACATGCGGCCTGCCCCGGACTTTGATTTGCCTCCCTTGATTCAAAATTCTCAGTCGTTCTATCTTCGTCCCTTGAGACGCCTTGATGTTCGGAGTAGGTCCACGCCATCGTAGACGCCCTTTCCTGTGTGTACCCATTTCCATTTTAGTCCTCCCCCTGTGTCGTCCGATGATCAAGCAAGCAGGGTTTTGGGCCGCATTCCCCCCACGTCGGAAGCTTTTCCCTTTTCTTTCAGGTGATCCCCTTCGTACCTTTCCCGCGCAGTCCCCCTTAGTGCACTCTATTGTTGCATTTCTCCCACATTCCTCTCTTTCCCTCTCCCCCCCTTGCCGGTTAGACCCTTCCTCCGCTTTTTTCCCCCCTTGAGCAACCCGAACATTCTTTTCTAGCTGCATTCCTCCTCGCCCTCTATATCAGGGTTTGCGGGGTTGCACCTTTTCCCCCCTTTTGACCGCCACACGCCTTTCCCCCTCTCCGAAGTTTCCTTCTGTTCGAGAAGGAAACGTGCGGACGATTATATTGCGTCGTCCCGTAGGGTGAGCGTAGTACTTTTTTTTTAACGTCGGCGTGTCCCCCCCCCCCTCGAGAGGATTAAATGTATGCAAGTCTTTTTTGTTCAGTATCCCCGCACGCGAGTTTTTGCGTTGCCGTTCTCCTCACCAGGTTTTCCCGACGATCTGGGTGCAACGGTTGTCTTTGAAGTTTCTGCTGGCTTGTTGGACAGCACTTCCTTTTTTTCAAAAATCCTTCACCCACCTTTTGGCCGTATGAACCACTCTGGTCGTCTGACTCCTGGGGGGGGGGGGGTTTTTTCTCTATCGATGGCAGTGAACCTTCCGCCGTCGGTTATGGTCGAGCCCCGTTGTCCCTCTTCTTTGCAGCACGGCGGATTCACTTTTTTCGAATTTGTCATGGAGTTGCTATGGTTTTTTCGTTCGAGAGAGGTCGGCGTCCGACAAATTGCGAATAAGGCGTCCGGCTTCCCCCTACCTTTTAATGATCTTTTCTCTCATTTTTTTTTCCGATGAGGCTTCCCCCTTGTATGGGGAAGGTTTTCTGGAGGGCCGGACTGCGTACACGCTTTTTTTAAGTTCTCTATCCCGCCGCACGAATTCCCCCCTTTTTCGCGTTAGAGTTTCTCCTTGACAAGAGTTCCCGTCTTCGCCTATTCCTTTTTTCTTCGGAGAATCTGGCACCTTTTCGCCCATGTTTTTTCCTCTTCTTTTGACTTCACGCGAAGCTAGGTGGACAGGCTCTTGGCCTTTGGTGCCGAATGCTTCTCCACGAATTACGGATCGCCCCGACAGCCCGCACTGGCCCTCCTCCCCCCTTCCGGTGGGCGTTTGAATTCCCCCTTGTCGTTCCCGGAGCATTTTTTCTTCGGGTAAGAGAGTTTCTTTCCCTATGCGCCTTTTTCAACCCCTCATAGGCGATTCGGAACTCCCTCTCTTTTACTTGCCCTTGACCGGTAGGGCTTCCTTTTTTTTTTGCCCTTGCCTACTGCACGGTTCTGTTAAGCCGCGGTGAGGGAGGGAGTTTCCCTCCCGTTTCAATTGTCGTTTCCGTGCCTCGAGGAAGGTGACCCCAGAGCCCCCACCGCCTTGGCAGAGCTCCATATCACTTGCTTTGTCGCGTTGTTTTTTCCCACGTGTCCGCGCTTCCTCCTTTTTGTCATTCGAGAAATTCCGCCGCCTTTAGAGCTTTTAACGCTCGGTGGCTTGAAGGAATGTTGCACCGTCGGCTTGTTTTTGCGTCACTCTCCCCCCCCGATTATTCGAGCGGATCAGGGCAACCTCTTTAGTTGAGTGGCCTTCGGCGCATATTATACCTTTGTTTTTTATCTCGAGGCTCCTGCCATTCTCCTACTCGACACTATCGAGAAGGTGGTTTTGCTTTAAGGGGTCGGATTTACTTCGTTGACTCCCTTTTCCTTTGACAAGGTCTTCCAGCTTTCAATCGGTGCCGATGGCCTTTTTGACCAGTATGCAAGTGCGTGGGAAGAGGTCCTGTCGACACCCGTTGCTCGACACCGCAAAAGTCTTTCTCTTTAGCTCGGGCATTGTTCTTTTTTTTCTCCTCGAAGGCAACTTCAATTCCTGGGAACGCGTATTTTTTTCCCCGCGCGCGGATTGGCCGATCAATCGGAAGGCGTCCAAGGCGCCGATCGAAAGTCAGCCTGTCACAGGGCTACTTCCCTCCCCTTCGATCTATCTTCCTCTGCCTATGAGGTGTTGACCTTGCTCACTTCCACCTTCTTTACTTGCTCCCACGTCGACCCAATGCGCCGGGACAACTCTTCTGTTTTTTGATTCCATTTCCGGGCTCGTGCCCCCCCGTTTGCTTTTTTCTCTCTTTTTATTGCTGTTTAATTTGACGATCTTCCCTCCGTGGGCGCCTGCCCCCTTCCACTTCGTTACCGTGAAGTCAATACGACTGGTTCCCAACAACATTTTAGGGCATTTGATCGCCGGCTCTATTTTTAAATGCTCGGCGGCAATGGCAGGTCTGCTCGGTCTTTTCCTTTATAGTCCGCGGGGATGTGTCTTCCTTTGCGGCTCGTGATCGGCAGATTTCCTCCGTTTGAAACGAGTAAATTCTTATTGCCTCATCGCGATCTGAGTCCTGAGGCTCTTCCCCCTTGCTTTTCCGGACGCTATTTTGCAATTTTCTTTTCTTTCAAGCGCCGACCGCGCCAAACTGCCCCCCCCAGAGTCATCCATTCTTCTAAAGTCCTTCCCAGTGTGAATCGCTTCCGAAGACGGATCGGAGTCCTCGCCGGCTGTTCTTGTCTTCCTGTCGCCCCAGTCTGATCTCGATCCTCCCCCTCCCTTTTTCAAGGATGGTCAGAGGCCTTATTTTTGCAAGGATTTTGTCCGGAATGTCTTTAACCGAATCGGCCCTCCTTTCCCCTCTCTCTTTCCTGGAGGCGGTGGGGCGACGGCAAGCGCCTTTTTTTTGTTCTAAATCCTTCTCCTTTACGATCCGCCCCTCTTTTTTTGTGTACCCCCTTTGCAGACGTGTCACGAACGCCTTACGACGCTCACCGCCTTTCCCTCTCATCGTTTTTCTTTTTTAGTGCCAAGTTTAGGTGATGACATTTCGTCAGATTTCCTTGGCCGCTCCTTTCCGTCAAAGGCCCATGTGAAAATCACCATGATTCCTCCCTTTTCGCGAGAGCGAATGCGTGGTCCCACACCTGTGACGTTTTCCCTTTTATTGCGGAGGAATTAGTGGGAATCTTGTGTGTTTGCGATACGAGCATGGGTTCCTCAGGAAATTCCCATGGTGACTCCTCGTGTCCGGGCTAGTTTATTGGAGGTTGAGATCTCACCTGCGCCTGCTTCGCCCTCTGTTCGGCTGGGCCCCCCACCCTACGTCGTGCTTGCTGCAGTCACGGGCCATTCATGCGGCCGACCCATGGCTCTCCCCCTTACGGGCGTTTCCTAGTTTCTTTTGAAGGAAATTCCCCCCTCCCCCTGCGGGCGCGCAACTGTCCTCGATATAACTTTTGAGAATTTCTCGACGAATTCTCCCCCTCCCTTGTTTGAGATCCTACCTCATGTGTATCGCTCTGTACCCGCTTCCCTTCGTTCAACAAAACGGTCTCATTTCACTTTCTAAAAGGTCTTTTTGCCCACCAGTTCCTTTCTTCTTTTTTTCTTTTTTCCGCTTGCAGGCCCTCGAAAATCCCGTTTCCGCCTTACCTGTTCTCGTTCGGCGAGAGTCTGTGCGATGCCGCTAGTAAAAGTCTGGAGCGCAGGCCACGAGCTTCCATTTGTACCCCTCCCTTCTCTTGCAAGGACCCCGTTGCAGAGTTTTACTAATGGTGTTGCCTACTTAATCGACGATTGGCGCTTAGGCTACTCCCGATCGTCGGCGAACTTCCATGCGCGCTGAGGTACTGGTACCCTCTCCTGTTATGTTCTGTCCTCTCCTCCGAACAAGCGTCTTCCTTTCCCACCGAGAAAGTACTACATCAATTCCTCCCCCATTGTCTTGGGCTAGGATCTTGGCGCGTGCGGCGTTGTTCACCACAACTTCGTCTTTGCCAAGTAGCCTCTGGTTTTCCTACCCTACAGGCGCCGCCACAGACTTTGCTCCCCCTTCTCGCGCGAACGGTCATAATTTTCTGTGGTTCTCCAGGCGGCGCGCAATTTTTGTCCCATAAAATTGTCGAGTTATTGTGCGAAAGCCTGGAGTTGAGAAGATGAGGTCGCACCGATTATCCTCTTTTCCCCCTTTTAAGTTCACTCTCTCTTTCCTCCCCTCAGTCTTTTGATTTTTTTTTATTTCCTTTCAGTTTCTTCCGGTGCGACCATATGATCATTGATTGCCCTTAACTCGCGGACGCATTTTTTTTTTTTTTGAGATGCGCGCCGAGCACGCTCTGGCCCTACGCACCTCTTTCTTCTTCCGCGCAGGTTTCGCCGTCAGTCTTAGGGCTAAGTTTCGTAGTGCTATGTCCAGGACACACTCAGGGAGCATTGGCCAATCGCGTCCAGTTTTACACCGTGCGCCAGCTGATCCCCTTTCCCAGCGTTCTTTTTTTCATGCGGTGAGTTTTTCCTCACTCTCTTGGGGGAATTCAACGTTGTCGTGTCGGCGCTACCCCTTTGAAACTTTGATCGTTATCCTTTCCCGCGCTTGAAGTCGCGACTTTTCCTTTTCGCCGCCCTGACCCCATCTCTCGTTTCCCCTTAGGTGCCATTTTTTGTTCCTCCGGCACGTTTCTGTGAAGCGCCTTCTTTCTCCATCACGACACCGCGTGTTACGGCGCCCAGGGCGGACGTTTCTTGCCTTTTGGCCTGTTGAGACGCCTCTCTACCTGAAGTTAGGTGAAGCGCTTTTTCAGTCTTTCTGCGGGTCCTTTTTTCTTTTCTTCATTGGAACTTCGCGTGGACTTCTTTATGCTGTCTTTGCCCTCCCCCTGTTTTCTCCCGGGATGAGGCCCTTTGAGTACTCCTTTGTGTAGCGATTCGTCACATGCGGTCGTTCTCGCCGCCTTTTTTCCCAGAGGCGAGAAGAAATATTGCTTTATCGAGTCCCCCTTGAGAGACGCCCCTTTCAATTGGATTGACGTGTCCTTTTCCCTCGTTTAACCGGATGGTGACCCGGGTTTGTCGTCAGCATGGCGGCCAGTTTGTGTCTCCCGCCCGCAACGTGTTTGGTTTCCCCGCCGAACAAGCCTGACTCGTTTTCTGTCGGAGAAGGTTGTTATTTGTTTTTCCCCCCTCCTCTTACACTCGCCCGCGCCGAGTTTAGTTAGTTCAAATGGGCGTTGCCGGTTCATGCTCGTATCGGACGCGAAAGGTCCCTTAATTCCTCAGCGGTTGTCTTGAAGAAACCTCCCCCCACTTTGTGGGAGAAGAAATCCCTCCTAACCAGCTCATCATGATTTGGTAGTCCAGTTCCGGTGACCGCCCACAAAGGCGCGTTTTCTCCTCCTTATAACCCTGACCTTGAGCTTCCCTCTCCCGACGACAGTGATTTCCCTTCTTCTCCTTCGGTTTGGGAGAGTTCCTTGAGTGGACTTCTTGTTTCACAGCGTTTTTTCCCCCACTTCGCGGATCTGTCTGCTGCACGTTTATTTCCTTTTAGAACTCCGCTTTTCGGTATTTACGTTTCTCATCCCCCTGAGACCCCTTGCCCACGACGATCTGTTTTCTCCTGTTTTTTCGCCTCTTTTTTCCAAATACTTGGCCACCCTCTTTGGCCCGTCTACCTCCCCTTTGCTCCTCGTCGAGACGCCTTGGCATGCGTTGTTGAACTCGTGAACAGTCCGCTCGTTTTTTTTCCCTTCTTCGTCGATCTACACCTCCCCTTTCCTGGCTGCGCATTCTGTCTGGCTCTGGGGTTTGCAGGTTCGTGATCCCCGGTCGGCTCTCAACTCACTGCGAAATAAGCTCATGCACGGCAAGGTGGAATGATCCGCCCCTTCCTGCGACGTCATTTCTTTTTTCCGGTGGTCGTTTCTGCCTCGTCCCGCGGCCGCACCACTACGCAAGATTCCACCGATGGTTTCCCTGCGTACACGTGTTCGGCGACCGCGTCTCTTCTTCGGGGCGATTGTTCCCCCGATATATTTGCGCGCCTTTCCCCCCTCCCCCTCCCCTGTTGGTTACTTCTCTATTCATTGTCGAGACTGGCCGAGTGCCCATTGGTTTCTCCTCCCGCGATGACGGTGTTTTTCCTGTAGCCTGCAACGCCGCCCCCTCCCCCCCCCCCGGGAACCAGAAGTTTTTTTTTTTTTTTGGCTCTTCCTCGGCGTTCCGGACATGTTTTTTTTTCGTGGAGGCCCGTCAGCTTTTTTATTGCGCGTGTCAACCCCCTCCTGTCCGATCTGCAATAGATCTTTTCTTTGTTACTGCCTTACAGGTGCTGCCCTGGCGATCGGCTTTTTGCGCCTTCCGGCGCGTGACGGGCCACTTTTTTTTTTCTTTTTGCGATATCTCCACCAATGACGTTTGCTGCCCGTTTTCCTCGGGAAGGAGTTGTCCCCGTTGCACGCCCTTGCCGGCGCCTTTTTATTTCTTGGATTGTTTCGGGGGAAGTCGGGAGTGTGCGCAACGTTTTCCCCGCTGCGCCCGCCACTTGTTTCGTGTTTTCTTTTGAACGCCCGCGTGCATGTCTGCACGTCTTTCCCTTGAGTTCCCGTATTGTACCCTTGTCCGGCACGTTCTTTTTTTGCGTCCACGTTAAACTCCGACGCCCTCGAGCGGATCAGGCGTTCCAACCGGCTGTCTTTCGAGGAGGCCTCGGCTCATCTCTCTCTATTCTTTTGTTTTTCTTTATGCGCCGGGCCATCCTTCTCCCCCCTCTCTCTTCAGGTGTCAGCCTATCGCCTCCTTTTTCCGTTGTTCTTTGGACTGACAAACCTCTTTGTACTGACGGAAATTTTCCCCAGATCGGCACGCGTGCAGCAGCCGGCGGGCGTTTACCGCTCGGACAGAGGCATTTCTGTTAGTGTACTTCTTCCCTTTACGAGTCCAATCTTCCCCAGCCTTGATCATGTCAAGCTCGGCAGGCCGCGCGTTTTCATTACCAGAAGGCACGGCCCTCCGTAAATGTTTTTTGACGCTGTCTGATCGCCTCGCCCTACCGCGCTGCTTGGCCCGAAATCACGCGGAAGAGCCACAGGCGCCTTTGTCGCAATAATCCCGGTCCCGGGCAATTCTCCCCCTGTTAGAGTTTAAGAATCTGCGTGTGTTGCAGAGGCGCATGTTCATCCTTTCTTTGAGCCGCTCTTCCCCTACTTCCTTGAAGCCGGAGGCTTGCCTCAGTCCGGGCTCAGGTGACTCTTTTTCTCCGGCAGCAGTGCTGTTTCGCCTTTTCGTCCCCAGCCCCTCCTCTCTTGCTTGCGAATGTCCACCGCTGTCTCCTCGAAAGTCACTCTTCTTCCCCCCCCCACAGGGTAGACGTGCCCCTATCTCCAGATATCATGGCCCAAAAAACCTATATAGGCAAGATTTTTGGCTCCGTCGGCCTCGCCCCCTTTTCTCAGAGGGACCGGGTGTGATTTCTTCCTTTTTTTTCTTTTTTATGGACGCAGGCGTCAAAAGCGTCCACTGCCCCCTCCTCCCTGCATCGTTCAGATTTTTCTTTCCCTTCCATGCTTGCGGACGCATTTACTTGCTGTCGTCAAGCTCGACTCTCGAACCCTTCCCCCCTAGCAAACCTTACCGTACCCCTTCGCCTCCCCCCTCCCTGCTTGATGCAGAAGAGCGACTCAGGGTGAACTCTTCTCGATCGGCCCTGTTCGAGTTTCTGCGATCCAGGTGATTACGACCGATCTGCCTACAGCAGATTTTTCCTTGCTGCGCGATTTGGCAAGGATTACGGAATTGTTTTTCACAACCCGCATTTTCCCTCCGTCTTTTCACCCGCTAGTAGGCACTGGGAGGCGGTTCTTGCTCCCGTTCAGAAGGCCGCGCGTGCGTTAGTGCCACCCTTTAACGTGCCGCGTTTCCCCTTTGATTGTGGGACCAGCCCTCCGTTCCCTGACCCTTGCCGACGAACGCTCCCCGACGTTGCGCCCTTCTTTTTTGTGTGTGCCTGCGCGACAACTTTCGTTGATGACCTTCGCTCTGTTTTTTCTTTTTTGTGTCACCGGCCCCCCCCATTGCCGCCTCACCATGAGGATCTTTCGCGTCTTCCTGTTTCTCAACAACATGTTGTTCCCGACACGTTAGTTATTTACTGCTGGACTGGCGTTTATTATTCGAGCATGGGATCCGGCAACTTCCACTTGTTCCTCCCCGACTGCGCGGGCTTTTCGGGTCTCTTTATCTTCCCCTGAGCCGACCGGACTCCTCCTGCGTCTTTGCCTGGTGATTTTCACACAAACCGTTGGCGTGCTTGCGTGCATCTCCTTGGCCGACATGCCTTTCTCCCTTTTCCTTGTCCACCTTCCGGGCTTTAATTCGTTCCTGCCCTTCCCCCTTCCGACATCAAGGGGTTCTTTACCCCCTTGACTCGATCTACACTCCTGATGAATTTTCTCTCCAGTCGGACCCCCTTCCCTTCTGGGAGAAGACCGCATTGTGTCGCCCTCATTTCCGCCCCTTTCCTGCGGAAATCCCAGTCTCATCGGCGGCTACCTTTTTTTTGGCGTTCAGCACACTTATCCTGTCCGCCACGGCCATTCTTCTTTCGGTAGGGAACGGCCCCCCCGCATTTTTTAATCGTGCCGCCTTCCATCTTTCGTGCCTCTTGTCTCCGGCTCCAGGCGTCTCAAGAGCTTTCGCCGTTTCGCCTTCCCTGCTTCCATTCGACCCAACTTTAGATGCCAAGACCCGTCGTTATCCCGAATTTTAGAAGGCTTTCCTCTTTTTCTCTTTCGGCTCCCTCCCGCTCTCCTTCTTCCCCTTGTGCTTGGGCATTTACTATATTTTTTCTTTCCTGCGCCCGACGACGCCCGCGTGCATTTTTACACCAATTGCGAATTCCTACCTCCCACCCTTTACCCTCCGCAGCTGGCTAGTATCTTGGCCGCTGGCGTTAGTTGTCCCCCCTTCGATGCTTTGCGCCCCGACGCTCTTTTCCTTTTTTAATAGTACGAAACTTCGTCACATTTTTCATGCTCCGCGAACAGCCTCACCCTTTGTAGGGGCCTATTGACCTTAGGGGCGTAGCAATCGCGGAACCACTCACATTCCCTGCTAGTTTCTTTTGCACCCTCCCTGGAGCAGATGGTTCACGCTCGATTAAGGAACACATGGCCTCC
>Ga0179593_1314489_pt1 | contig 14894 bp, 15 predicted proteins | sample CZODoug2_1_08_16_FD_185931 | JGI IMG/M metagenome (GOLD analysis project Ga0179593, IMG submission 185931) | Vadose zone soil fungal communities from Angelo Coast Range Reserve, California, USA - CZODoug2_1_08_16fungal (PacBio error correction) | ecosystem: Environmental > Terrestrial > Soil >... | reverse complement strand
CTTAGCAGGTCGAATTTTCACCATGCTCTCGATGAGCTGGCCCAAACATTTTCTATCAGTATCTTTGACCAGCCACTGACCCTTTGGCGATACGAAGAAGATCGCGTAGGCTACCGGTTCTTTTTTTTTCCTCGGTCTAGTTCTTCCCCCCTCATCTTCCAGATGTTCTTGGCCACATTCTTGCTCGGTATCCTAGCCTCTTTTCGATGGAGGGGTCTTGGCGTCTTCGCGCGATTGGGACTGGCGCAACCTTGCCGTAGTGTTGTCAGAGCTTATAGCGGCCCTGTAGATTCTTGCCGACCTGACCGCAGATAAAAAATCCTGTGTTTTCCGCTCAGGCCCCCCCGCACTTCTCGTTCCGGTTTTGTGGGTGGTGCTGTTACAGTTCCGTAGCCAAAGATGAATCAATTGTACCATGATCTTGCTACCCTTGCATGTATTCCTTAAGTTCGTTTTCTTGGTCGTTTTATGAGAAGTTCTCAACGTCTAGCTCCCCTAACTCCGTCTAGAGTTACACTGTCTTTTCGAAGTATGTGCTCGGTAGGGCAGCTAGTCCCGTACATTGATACGGCCCATCCGGATCTCAGCTTTGCTCCTCGGGCTATAGACGGAATGAGCTGTTTTCGGTTAGATTTTTGCCAATTTTCCATTTTTAGCCGGAACCTCAAGGTCATCCTTTTTTGCTAGCACTTCTCTGTCCATTCCCCTCAGCTCGTAGATCGCTCCCACCGTTCAGTTCCCGCCTTGGACTGCTAGAGTCTTTGCATCCTGTTTCCAGTCGTAGTCCAAGTAGTAGTAACCGCTAACTTTACGTGGTTCCTTCTCTGTTTAGGGGTTTTTTCTCTTGGGTGTGGTGTTGGTTCTTTTCGGCCAAACCAATTATCTTTGGTGACCAGCGTCGCGTTTTGACCCTCTTAGGGTAATTGGAAAGGGAAGCGGTATTCCGTTCCCCTTTCGTTCCTTCGCTTTTTTATGCGATTTGGGTTTCCTTCTTCACGAAGTTGTCCCGTGACCATTTAACCGGGGGGCTGGTTTTATCCCTTGTGTCGGCTCCCTTTTTGTGACGGTACGTTCCCTTTTTACCCTCTGCATCACGCGGAAATGCACAGTTATTTCCGTTCCCCTTTTTCTGGTGTTTGCCGCCGCCCTCAAGTATTTTTTGATGATCACGTCTTTCGGGTGGAAGGTCTTTGTCCTTGGATGGGCCGTTCCTTTTTCTTGCCGTCAGGATCTCGGTGACTTGGATACGCAAACCCATCTCGTCAGGACCTTCTACACCCGGAAGGTATATTCTCCCCTTGAGGTCAATCCATGACTCTTGCTTTCGCCTCCATAGCTAATTTCTTAGTTGGCCCTCCCCCCTCTAGGCGCATACCATTTTCCAGTAGCAGCCGGACAGATTCACTCTTTTTCCACCTTCCGCTGGTTCACCCCCTTAAAAATACTGCGATCCCAGCCTTCCGTGTAGACAGGCGCTTACTTTTAACCTGCAGCAGCTCTCCAATTGAGGTCTCCCTCGCCCGTTCCTTTTCCAATCGTTGCAACCTGGCCGTATCATTCTTCCCGTCTCTCTTTGGGCGCGACCTATAAGGTTCCAGTGAGAACCCAGGGCCTTTAAAAGGAGAAATCTTTTTATTGTTTTTCCTGTGTTTTCCTTTTTTCCTCATCTTTTTTGTTGACCTTTTCATGCCCCACCTAACTCGGCCCGAACCTTTCTCCTTTTTACTTCCCCCCCCGTTCTCACTTTCCACCTGCCCTTCTGTAACTCCATGTCTGGACCTTGTTCCGGCCTTTGATTGCTGAACGCTGTAGTCATTCCCGTCCGTTTTTTTTGTGAGAGTTTAGAGCGCTTGAGTGTCGTATGCCGTTCACCGGCTATGATCGTCGGTCCGCTCGTCGAGGAATATGTGTTGCCGGGAAGTGCCCTTTACCATGGGCGCTTTCCTTTTTGCTACGGCCCAACGATTAGAAGCTCTTTTCCCTACGTCTTTCCCCGCTGTCCTGCTCTTTTTTCGACCTTGTCCTGGTATTTTTCGCCCTCCCCTTTTTCGTCAGAAATTTCCATTTGGCAATTCTGTCGGTTTTCTTCATCGACTTACAGCCGAGATCGTAGTTCAGCTAGTATGGAACTCCTTCGCCCTGGACCTGTGTCCCCCGAAGCAGCCCTGCTTTAATAAACAATATTCCGGACTCCTTCACACCCCAGTCCTTTTTACAGGGTACGAGTTATGTCCGCTTGTGCCCATCGGCCGTCCGCTGGGGATTACTCCAAGGACCGATCTTTCCCCCATTTCTCTTACCAATGAGCCCAGCCCAGCCCCACAGTTATACTTTTCACGTCCGTTCCGTGACCCCCGCTAAAAAATCGAACAGATCTTCCTAGAATCCTTCCTCCCGTCCCTTTCCCATCCCCCCTTTCTCGGGTCGCGTTGTCGCTTTCTCTGCTCCCCGGGTCCTGGTGTGTTTCCTTTTTGATAAACCCCCCCCCCTTAACCAACCCAGATAGTACTGCCAATCACTGTTTATGTCCGACGACTTCCGTCGGTTTTCGAAGGCCCCGCTTTCTTTTTCCTGGTGGTTCTTCCACCTTAAGTCACTTCATTCGCCCGTTCGTGGGACGAGGTAACTTTTTATTTTAAGTTTTAGGGGAGGGGTTCCATGCGCGACATATGGTTGCTGCCCCTGGAATTCTCGTCCTGATGACCCTGACGAGTTCCCTTAGTCTTTATCACCGACCTTTTCCGTCTGCGCTTCTCCGTACGCCTGTCAGTGTCCCGCTGCCTACTTAGCAACAGCGTCATTCTCCACCTTCCTACTACGGTTTTGATTTCCCCTCTCCGTTCTTGAGAATGTCTACCTGATTCTCCCCCCTTGCGTCGCTTTCTCGTTCACTGGCAGGCACGGGTGGTTGGGCTGCAACTGCCAGTCGGCTTCTACCCCCTCCTCCCCTCACGTCCCATCTTCGATTCTTTTCTCAAAAAAGAAGTGTTTTTCGTCGGTCCGGTCGGCTCGGGATTTCCTTACCTGCCACATCTCATCTTAGAAAAATCCCTGAGTTTACTACAGTCCTTCGGCCCTTTTTCTTATAAGGCTTGCACTGCCCCCGGTAGACCGGTTGAGGCTATTGACTCCTTCTTTTACCCCTAACACCCCAAACCCCACCACCCACCCCAAAAGACCATCTCTTTCTCTTTTCTTTTTCCGAATAATTCGTCTCATAGCGGGATCCTTCCCAGGTGTCCAGTGCTTTCTGTGACCTCGGTCGAGCTTCTTGGACGCCCTCCTTCTCGGCTGTTTTCCGAGACAATTGACGCCCTGCCGCCTCTCTCCTTCCTCTGCCCGGCTCTATACAATCGGCCTATTTTCCGGAACGTACCCCTCTCTTCCTGTCCATTCCCCCCTGTCTCACCGACCTTTAGCGAGTGACTTCCCTCTCTCTTCATACCTCATACGTTTTGTTGAGACGGCGTCGCTTTTGTCTCCATTCTTCCCGCTCTGAAGTTCAGTCAGGTCCCCCCCTTCCGAAGTGTCTTTATGTTCATGGCGTGGGCTTTCTTTCTCTTTCCCCGGTGCAGTCCTGGCCGGTCTTTCCCTGTAAGGGCTTACCTGTGAGAATTTTGAAGTGTTATATTCACCCTCCCGTCTCTTCTCTTTCAGTTCCACCCCCCCTTCACGAAGGTTATAGACAGCAAGACCCCGGGAGAGATTATCCGCTCGTCTTCATGCTACTTGTCCCTTTGCGTTCCTTCACGAACCTTCCCACCACTATTGTCAACGCCTCTTATTTAGTCCGACGTACCCCCTTCTTCTCCCGTGGCTTGACGTCTGTCATTTCTCGCCGTGACTGGCGAAACCTTTATTTTTCTGATATAGTTTTCCGGTCATTTTGGCTTTCTCCGACTTTAAACCCCTTCACTCCGACTTCTTGACTATGAGTTCCCCCTCGGTATCCCTTTTGTCGTCCAGCTACGGACCCTTCTCCACACGGTCCCGACACATTTTTTTCCTTTATGCTCCGCCGTACGCACTGATGGGTTCGATTGCTTACGTCTAAACCCGGAGAAGCCCCCGTGCCCGTATCTGGGTACCTGCGTTGCCTTTGGTTTGACGGTAGTTCCTCTCCCTTCCTTTTTCTCAGGAGGACATCGGAGTACAGCCTTGTTATAAGTTTATATCGGCAGTGATAGGATGTTTATTCTCCCTTTGCGTAGAAGACATTCACCCCCCTTGTTCCCTTTCCCCGGCCCTTTTCCTTTTGTAGGACGGTGCCTCGCCCCCTCCCCCGTCCCCATATAACAGATGTCGGCCTAAAGCCAATTGTATTCCTTTTTTCTGTCTTTTGTAACCTAGCACCCCCAACTTCAGTGATGTCCTCTTTTCGTCGAACCAGACGTTTCGTAGTTATCCGTCCCTGTTCCTGTTGTACCTCTTTTTTGTGTACAGGTTTTCTTTGTGTGGTGACCCACGTTGCCATTCCCGTTAGGTTCCGATCCGCGACCCGTTGTTCGGGTCATTGCCATACGAGACGGGAAATCTCTCCTTAGCTTGCGATTTTCTTTGTCCTCTTTTTTCCTTTGCCGGATTCCCCCGTAATGGAGGTTTTTTTTGTTCTCATTTTACTATCACTTGTTGTCGGTCTGTCTTTGCGGAAGGTACAGGGTCCATGAGTTGACCTTCGGTCTTCCGGAAATGTCCTTCCCTTCGTCCCTTTTCCCCCCTTGCGGGGATGTTTGAGAAGTCCATAGTTTGGTTTTGATCAGGCGGTCTTAGGGACCAGGGTTCCTGGTCCGGCGATGCGTTCACGTTTTATCTGACGTATCCACTTTTCTCCCCCCTTCCGTTCTTGCCCCGTTCTCCCCTCCCCCCGACCGCTCCCTCCTTTACAAGGTGAAGTTTACCCCTTTTTCTTCGAACTACCGGACCTCGTCTGTCTTCGGCCCCCGCTGGTTCCAAGGAAGTGGCCCTCCCTCGAGGGCGTATTCCCCCCTTTGCCGTAGCAGATTCCGCTCAATGCCCCTTTCACTTCCCCCGGTCACCAAATGAATTCATAGACGTCCGTCCTTTTTTAGCGGCTCTAAAGGCTCGATCTAAATTCTTGCCCCCGGTCCAGCAATTCCCCCCGCTTTCAAGAATCTCCCTTTCCCTGGCCCCCAAGTTCCCGTCCTCTCTGTATTTCGTGCCCCCCTGGCAGTACTAAAGTTTTCACGGATCTATAGGTCCGAGGTGTGGAGTCAGCACTCTTCATCCCCGTTGTGTTTCGAGTCTTTCTTTAACTTTCCGCTCCCCATAAAACCGTAATTCTCCTCTCCCTTTAAAAAGGACGGACCTTTACATCCCCCCCCCCCCCCCCCCCCCCCCCCCCCCCCCCCCCCCCCCCCCCACCCCCCCTCCCCCCCCCCCCCCCCTCCACCCCCCCTACCCCCCCCCCCCCCCCCCCCCCCCCCCCCCCCCCCCCCCCCCCCACCCCCCCCCCCCACCCCCCCCCCCCCCCCCCCCCCCCCCCTTCCCCCCCCCCCCCCCCCCCCCCCCCCCCACCCCCCCCCCCCCCCCCCCCCCCCCCCCCCCCCCCCCCCCCCCCCCCCCCCCCCCCCCCCCCCCCCCCCCCCCCCCCCCCCCCCCCCCCCCCCCCCCACCCTCCCCCCCCCCCCCCCCCCCCCCCCCCCGAGTTCGGGAATTTCCCGCTTCGCCGTTTTCTTTTGTGACAGAGGGCCATTCTTTGACCTTTTGAAGAGTGATTCCGGTACGCCTGTCGCCGTTCCTGGACCCTTCTGCGGTTACGTTCTCCCCTCCCGCGGGCGATGACTTTGTTTTTGAATTGACAGTTTGACCTTTCTGTTCTTGCCCGGCACCCCCCAGTTATGCCCGCCCGTTCTTCTTTTGAGATTCAGGTCCATTCCTTGTCTTCCAGGGCGCATTTTCTGTTCCTGGTTATCTCCCTTTAGAAGAAGCTTCCTTTTTTTTCTGAGCCTCTGTGTGACCCTCCTGATTCGGCCTGGTTCATCTTCGTCTGCTCCCCCTCGCCCTGCCTTGCAGGCATAGTTTAGGCACGCACCGCCCTTCCCCGGTTCCGGCTCCCTAAAAGGTTCCATCACCCCTGTACGAGGATTTTCCACCTCCCCTGTCCTGGTCCAGCGATTTTTTCCCCCAGTGGACGCGGGAGAAGAGGCTTTCCGTGTGACTCCCTTTCCGCCAATCTACAATCTAAAAGTGATTTTGAGTGACCTGTTTTTTTTTTCCTTTCCTTCCGCCTTCTTTACAGGTTACCTAAGAGTAGACGAATGCCCCCGTTTCCCGATAGACCCTTACGAGATATTATGAGTCCCATGACTCCTTCCCCTTTTATGCCCCCAATACCTACCTCTCTTTTTTTAGTAGGGTATTTTCCCCCCGTCCTGGTGGTGGTGGCAACTTGCCTATCACACCCCGTCAACGCTTGTACACCACCCACTTTGTTCCATGTAAACATCCTTCTCCCTCGCTTTCTTTTTTTCTAAGGTCCCCGCGAGCCTTTTTTTGTGCTTCAAGCTTCGGGACCTTCCTGGCGTTTCGAATACGCGAGATGCTGGTGCTTGTTTACTGTTTTTCTTTCTTTAGTTGACGAGAACCTTAGTCCCTTTCTGGTTTGGCGGTGAAGATGTCTTCTACCCGTCTCCCCCTCTAATCATTGATCCTCATCTCATTTCCTTTTCCCCCCCCTTGTCGGTCCCATTTTTATGGAAGAATACTCTAAGGACGTTTTCCCTCTGCCCTCCCCTTCCTCCCAACGACCCTTGCAACTCAGTAAAGCTTCCCTCCACTTTGCGGACCCCCCTGACCTTTAACAGTGTCCCATTCTCCCCCTCCTCCTGAGAATTTCCCTTGGTACATTTAATCCTGGTTCCCTGCTGAGCCGTTTGGTGTGGACGGCTGCCAGGTTCTTTAGGACTGGAATCACCTTGCTGCACGCCCGTTCTTCTCTTCGTTCAAACTTTTCGGCCTTTTGATCTTCTTGTCGGTAGTTCGCTCAGCAGACATCGGCGCACATCTCTCTGGTTAGGCCGTCACGTCATCTCGCCTTAGTCCAAGGACCCCCTTCCCAGGTAGAAACCCTTTCCCCTGTCCTAGTTGCCCTTACTGTGTCAAGATTGGACGCTTGGATTGCAGCCCCCCACGACACTCTCTCAGGCGATAAGACCCTGTTGCGTCGGCCGGTCAGGGCTGTTCTCCTTAGGCCCTGTCGTTTTTTCGTATTTCTCATCGTTCTTGTTCTTGCAAGGCACTCGAACTTGCTCCAGAAGCACTTAAGCCCTCCCCCTCCCTTCAGTCACCTTTTTTCCTTCCTCCCTATGTCCTTCTTTGAGACTCGCGTCTCTATATTTCGAAATGCTGGGCTGCTGCGCCTTTTTCGACCCGCGAGGCTCACTATACTCTTTTTCCTCCCCCTCCCCTTTTTTTTTTTTTAATATATAGCGTACGAGTCTTTTCCTTTCGGTGAGCTCCCAGTGCCAACTTTCCCTTGAAGATATTTTTTTTCCCCTGTGACATTATTCCTCATGTCTTTGAAGCTTATAACGGTGCCTTGCGTTTAAGGTGTGTATGGTATTGGAATGGAGAATTTCTATGTGCTCGGCCCCCCCCTCCGCTCCTCTTTCGTTTCCCCTTTCCCTTCCCTCGTATAGACACTCCCAGAACCTGTTATCCCCCCTCTCCTATTCGTATAAACTGGAGTTCTCTAGGTTCGTTCGGCCTCCCCTAGGAAAATTAGTTCTTTTTTTTCCCCCCCCACGTAGAGGGCATGTCCAGTCGCCTCTACCCTTTCGTCCTTTTTTTAATTGAAGGGGTACTCTGACCTCCGTACCTCTCCCTTTTTACTGTAGGGGGTCAACTACTGCGGCATTCCCGGCTCTGCTTAACCTTTGACCGCCCTTCCACCCCCCCCCACCCGTCGGTTTTTCTCTGTTCCTCTTGATAATTTTCTAAGCCTCGGGAAGTTGCTTATAACCCCCCCGTACAAAGGTCTATTTCTTTTTATTAGACATGAGGTCGGATTTCTTCTGATGAGGCACGTTCTCCTTGCGGCCCTTCCTCCGTCGATGGCCATGTTTGGTCTGACAGAAGTAGGGCCGCGTAACAGTAATTTCTTACTTATTCCTCCTGTAGGTCCCCCTGGTGAGAAGTTTTCCCACCCCTAGAAGTGCACTGATATCGGTGAAGTATCGTCTTCTCGTAGCGAAAAATCATCCTTCTCAGGAACCACGTTTTCTCATCCGGTATGGCAGTTCACTGCCCTCCCCTTTTCCTCCTTAAAACCATTAACTGAAGATAGATTGCCTGTCCCCGCCGTGATCTGTACCTTGGTTCTTTTCCCCAGCGCCCCCACCTTCCCCGTCGATGTGAAATCAAACGATTCTTACTTAGTCTATCCGTTTGACAGTGATATTTTTCCGTTTGTAGTACAGCTTTCTGGGTGTTGATCTACCCGGCCCCCCACCCCCCATTCCTGTTTTGTCGTCTCCGCGCGTTTATTATTTTCCCTCTTCTATGACGGCCTCCTATTTAGGACATTCTGTTTTTCTTCCTTTCACTTCCGGAAAGTGAACCCTTAAGCACTGGTTGGTCTCTTTTTTTGCTATCATTGTTTTCGGTCTCTTGTTCTTGTCTCCTTTCCCTTCCCAGGCCTTGCCCGTCTCGGCCCCGCTTTTCCCGAAAACCTTCCTCGCCACCGTGCAGTTTGTTTTCTCAGTCTAAGTGGGTTTAGAGGCTGGAAGTAACCTTTCCAGGTTCCAAGGCTTATTGCTTCCTGCCGTTCGATTTTCCTTCTTCGCTTCTCCCCCTTCGATCTCGCGTCCCCCTCCGCCAATTTTATCTACAACGGGTTTTCTTTCTCCCTTTCGGTTCGACCCCCCAGGATCCTCTGGTTCCCCCTTCCTCCTTTGACGTTTTTGAACAGGCACCGTAGTTTCCCCCCATTTGATTTCCAATAAAGGTTTTCATTGTATTCCGTTCAGGCCCCGCGTTAGGTCAAACTTCAAGGACCTTTCGACTTCCCCCCCCTCTCCCGACCTCCATGGTAGCAGGAGAGGTCCATTCCCTTCTTCGACTTCATCCTCCTCGCAAAGCCGTTTTTTTTTTTTTTTGTTTTCCATCCCTCCGCCGTGCCTTCGTGCATCCTGGGTCAAGGTTTAACAGTACCCGTTACCTCCTAGTATTTCCCCGCCCGCCTTGTTCCTTTGACTTTCGTTCAAAGGCTATTTGCCCCTCTTTGGGGCGGCCAGTTCAATAGTTATATTTTAATAATACTCCTTTGTTTTGTTTATATATCTTTCCCCCATCCCCAACCCCCTCATTCACAGATATTTCTCCTTTGGAGTTAAATGGACTGTTCCCCTGCCCCGATGCTTCGTGCACCTAATGGAATGGACTTTTTTATATAGTATGGCCCTGGAGTTGCTGGTAGAGGTTCATCGATGATGCTGACGCTCTCTCGCGGCTCAAGGATGCAGGTTTCGGGTGGAAATCGAATCCCGAGGCCGTTGTCCTTTTTGTTTTTTTCTTTTTTTTTTTTTTTTTTATTGGTTCCCGCCTTCTTTCCAGTGAATTTCTATGCCAGTATGCTAACTTTCCCCCCTGTTGCCCCAAGATATTGGTTTTTTCCACCCGCCCTCTTGTTCCTCCGGGTCCTGGGCCTTTAGGACAGTGGAGTTTCGCGTCCAATGCTCCCTCCTACCTTAGTGTAGAGTATTTTCTCGATCCCCTCTTTGAATGGTCTCTACTCTGCCTCCCGCCTAGCGATCTTCCATACTCGTCCGGAACCTCTGTGCCCCCCTGGACCCTGGTTCCCCTCAGCGATTCATCCCATCCGAATGACGTGAGCTGCGAAACTCCCTCCCTTTGGCCCAGGTGACAGATGGATATTGGTCTTTCTGCGCAAGAATGTAAATGTTCCTTCCGCCCCCCGGCCCTCCCCAAGTCGTCTTTGAACATTGAGACCCCAGACAGCCAGGATACCTTTTCCCTCTCCCGTGATTTGCAAGCCGGACCCTTCCCACGAGCCTCCTCCTCTTTCTTATGCCTTCTCTACTGGATGCCCTGGCCCCTCCCCATCTCTTGTCGCGTGCGCAGACCCCCAGAGTCATTGAATGGGTGGGGCCTGGTACTTTAACCTCACAAGATGAATTCAACTCTCGTCCGCCCACCGTCCCCCCAAAACAGGCTTGCCCTACCCTCGTTACGGCTACTTGGTAGTGACAGATTCCGAAGTCATGTGTCGCTTACATTACCGGTATAGACGTTTTTTTTGGAATAGTGCCTTCCTCCAGTGTTTTTCAGGGTTCTTTCTCTTCGGCGAGTCCGGCCTACCTGCGTCCCTTCTTTTTGACGGAGAGTGTCTCTCTTCGTCTACCCCGAAAGAAGGCCTGCCTTATCTTTTCTCCGGCGCGATTCCTTCCAGGTATTTGCCGGCTTTCCCCCGTTACTCAAGGTACGGTGCCGCTCTCCCCCTGCTCCCCGGCCTACGCTTTAAAGTTATCTTTCGTATGATCCATTGCACTTGGAACCCGTGCTAACGGACCCCCTCACGCTGAGTTTCGAGGACGGCTGCTCCGAAAAAACAAACAAATACTCTATTACATGTGGATGGAACTGTTCTTTCCTAGGCCGCCCCGGGTTCTTAGGACTCGCAGTCCCCTCTTTCCGCTTAGTTGCTCGTTTCCGCCTGGCGGTTTTGATGGAGTTCCCTTCGGCGACGCCTGACTTCTCCATTCATTCGTAGACAAACTAAGCGGGTTCTCCCTTCCCACTCTTCGGGCTTGCATTCGGCCAAGGACCAATTCCCACTTTTCTCACTGGTAGGCTTCAGCGGCCGTCCTTGCCCCGCAAATGTTGACTTTGATTTCGCCCTCGAGATCTTTCCATGAGCACGCTTCCCTTCTGATCCAACTTTTCCCCACGTGCTGGCTGATTCACTTTTATTAATCGTTTGCCCCGACTTAGATTGCGCTTTTGTGAGCTTTGTAGTATCGCCCTGCTTTCCGCCTCTAATAAAATCACCGTTTACATTTACCACCCAGGAAATCTGACGGACCTGAACTCGAACTAAATCTCAGCGACCTCTGGTCCGGACCCGAGTCAGACACCCTTTATACTCTCCATAATTCTCCGGTTTTCGCTCCCTCATAGCAGATAGCCCCGTTTTGAGGCTTCCTCAGGTAGGTCCAGCTTCCCCCAGGTGCCTTTCTCCTTCGGCCCAGTACTCAAGGGAAAGTTGGTTGTGTCTGGTTTATAGCCAGTATCCCCCGTGCCAGGCGGACTTTTAGCCTATTACTGCTTCCGTTCTCAGTTCGAAGTGTAGGCCACCCCCTCCCGCAGCTTTTTTCGAGATTCGGTCCCCCCTCTCCCTTACTAGGTATTCTCAATTACACAGTCAAGACTGACGCCCCCGATCGCGCATATCTAATGCTACGGTCGGTCCGACGAAAAGGTCCACCCGATTTTCACTTCGGCCTGTCCAGGCCTTATCTTTTTAGACCACTACCGTTCTCCCTTGTGGGGTCCACTTTTCGGAGATATCCTCCCGACGTCCCCTTTCGGCGCAAGAAAACCGTTCGGTTACTACTTTGATGGAGGTTTGACCGGACGTATTTAATCCGGCCCTCTTTTCCCTGAACCCCATGCGTTTTGACTAGTCGTCCCTCTTCACGCCGTCCAGTCTTAGGAAGCCTCCTTTCCTTTTCCGTCGACACAACTGTGGCAGCCCCATTGTCCTCTCTTCTTTCTTCCAAGCGGAGACTATTCGGCTGTTGTCTCATCAGGATCTCAGCTTTATAAAAGTCTGACTGGAAATCCTCTAACGCCTATCTTCCCTTTACTGTTCTGTTTCCTTCATTGTGACTATTTCCTTTTCATATTTCCTCGTTCCTTTGCTTACCGGAAAGACGGCTTTCCATACGGTGAACATCTCTTTCTGTCCCCTATAGCTCTTCGAGTCGGAGCTCGTCCTCATCCTTACTTCTTCATGAAAGGCCATTTCATCCGGGTTCCTGGGCCATTTACAGAATAAATTAAAACCCCCTTACCCCCAGCAGCTGTTTCTCTCTCCACTCCATGGGATCTATTTTCGTTGAATGAGGTCCAGTCCCTTCGTTCTATCTTTCCCGTCAACTAAAGTGGATTCTTATATCCCCTATCCGGTTGAAAGTTTCCGGGCTCTGGGTGTAGTCCATCGTTCTTCTTTTTTATCTCAAGGAAAAAACCATTTCTTTTTCTCGAGTCTAGCCCACTCGACACGCTTTTTATGGCCTTGGCCGCGTCGATGACTTCCTCCGATTTCATTGTTATTTTCTTTTCACCTACGGCTCGACTGTTCGGTACTCCACATGGAGGGAAGTTTGTCTTCCCCCTTTTTTTTCTTTATCGGGTTGGCTTTTCCTTTTTTTGGAAGGCGCGGTCTCACCGCGGAATGAGGAGTATCCACTGTTCCGGTTAGTTGCGCATCAAGTCCAGACTTTCTTCCCTGGCATTTTTCGGTAAACGTCAAGGGGCACTGCGGATGTTCTTTTTCCCTCTAACTTACATGAAACGTCCTCGATATACTTCGATTTCTTTGAAGTAGATTGATCCCCTTCAGTCCTTAAATCGCCCCCACTTTCCCCCCCGCACCTACTTTCCTACAACGGTTTTCTCTTTCGCATTGCGGCGAACTTCCAGGCGCTTTTCGACCACTTCCCCTCGCGTAGCCACGTTAACCTTCTTTCCATACCATCTCTGGATGGTCGTTTGCACGTTTAAGACGTGGTCCCGTTTGTATTTGCAAACGCTTTCACAATTTCACGGTCAGATCACCCTACCCTTTTTCCTTCGGGTAGTCCCTGTAATCACTGATTTTAGCAATGACAGATGATGACCCCGCTTCTCCCCGTCCAAATAGACGTTCAGCCCCCTTCCGTCAAGGAAATACGTCCCTCCGGTTATTTTTTCGTCCCCCTTCTAAGGGGGCACAGTTATTTTTTTTTTAACTTGAATAACTTGTCCATGTCCGAGTTTCTCGGTGAAATATCCTCCTTACTCCTCTTACGTTTTGGTTTGATGATTTCCCTTGACGAACCCCTCTTCTCCTTTCCCTCCCGGCCTGTTCTTCCTGGCCAACTGATAGGCTGGGGAAATCTTACCCGTGGCTGTTTAGATGGCCTTTTCCCCCCATTTCGGTCATATGTCCTGAGTTGTCGCGGTCTCTATGATGCGGTTTAGGGTTTTTTTTTCCTTTCTTCCTCCCCTTTCTCCCTTTTTCTGAGGTCTGAATTAGAAGTTCGAGGCCCTTCATTGGTGATCCTCGGAAAGTCCCCCGTGCCATGGGTATGCCCTTTTTTTTAAAAGTTCGCCCGCGCTCTTTAGTCCCATACTCCCCGGTTTAAAAGAGGTCTTAGGAAGGACAAGTGGTTTGTTCAATCTTCCTGAGTTTCGCCCGTTTTATATACTACCTTCTTTTGTATATCCCTTTCGGTCTTGAGAGATGTAGGCTGGTCTAGAAGTACCACTTAGCTCAAGATTTCCTTTGACCAGGGCCGGCCTAGTACCTCTTTGACCGCATCCTCAAGTGGCCTTTAGGTAACTCTACTAATTAATTCTCATAGAGCTTCCTTCTTAAACCTCCCCTTCGGTTGTCATTTTTACTTTGGCCCCCCCCTCTTCCTTTTTTACGACTTCCTTCCCGCCTGGAATCCTTTTCCGCCAACGAGAAACTCAACCCACTGCTAGTTGATGACCCTCTACAAGACATTTCTCTTTCCTCTATCCCTTCCCATAAAATTTCCCTATGAATACGCGTATCGTGATGCTTATAGAAAGTTCTTTTTTCCCACCCCCCTACCCGCTGGGTCGCGGGCGACCGATATAAAAATACTGGGTTGTGTCCTTTCCCTACACTCCCCAAGATGGTTCATACACCACATAGTCCGTGTAAACACATGGATCGTCTACGCCGACTGCAGGTAAGGTGAGAAGGCAATTTCCGTCCTTTCTCTTACTGGACAAGCCCCTCACCAGGCCCACATTCCCGGGGGATTTGTTATCTCCCCCCTAACTGTGGGTTTCCTTTGTCCGGGAAGTGTTTGATTTGAGTACGTGCAAAGAACCTGGTTGACTTTTTGTCGCCATTTCGATTGATGTTCCGGCTAGCGATCCTCTAAGCCCTCTCTTCCTTCAGTTCCTCTTAGTCCGTATGAACCGACTTTTTCCCTGTCCTATTCAAGGACGTTTTCCGTGCCGACCGCCCGACGTTTTTTGCCATTCGCACTGTCATTTGTCCCTCCCCTTCTTTCTGCCCCCAGTTCTACCTTCTCCACGTGCATTCTTCTCCCTCGATCAGGCTCCTTTTTTGGAGCCCGTGTCGATTGGACTGTGGGTCCTTGGTGGCGACTCGTTCTTCCGCGTCGGATGCACTTTGCCCACTTTTTTGCTCGTCAACCGACCCCTGGCTGTTATTGGCGTCCTTCGTCCTCCTCGGCTGACCTGTCCATTTTTTTTCTTACAACCTACGGCGGGTCCAGTCCCTCGTCTTTTTGTTTTCATTCCCGTTAAAGGAAACTACAGGCCCTACCCGGTCCCGTCGGCCTAATCGACTCCTCCGTCCACTCCTTTTACGCTTTTCTTTCTCACACCGTCCGGTAGCTCTATCTACCTGAGTTACTCTCCCCCCCCCTTGTTTTCAAGGCTGAGTCTAGATAGTGAGTTTTCTTTGTGGACCCTCATGTGTACCTAGCTCTTGTGCCGAGCACGCAAACGCCAGCCCTCCCTTCCGCTTAACCTCCGCTTACATATTTCGATCCTTCCCCTCCTCTTACCCCTTCACTTCTGAATCGAACGATCTAGACCTGGCCCTTGGCGTCCACTGACGGCGTAAGCGATCCGCGACGCGTCCT
>Ga0179593_1782029_pt1 | contig 14895 bp, 18 predicted proteins | sample CZODoug2_1_08_16_FD_185931 | JGI IMG/M metagenome (GOLD analysis project Ga0179593, IMG submission 185931) | Vadose zone soil fungal communities from Angelo Coast Range Reserve, California, USA - CZODoug2_1_08_16fungal (PacBio error correction) | ecosystem: Environmental > Terrestrial > Soil >... | reverse complement strand
TCCTTCTTCTTCGAGCGGGCCTCTCTTTCCCCCCCAAGAATAATTGCCACCCCTCCTTCAGAAGGCGTTGATTCTCTCTTGTCGTCACCGAGTCCCTTTTTTTGGAAAGGAGAGGCCGTTCCTCCATTCCCGAGCTCGGACATCGCTCTTTTTTACTTCTTTGGGTGATCTGTAATGCGAGGATACCTTCCTTTCACGGTCTCCCAGCTTTTTGTATTAAAAGTTCACTCTTGCCTACCCACTGAGCAACAGGTCTTGGCCGCGCGATTTTAGAAGGTCAGGGCGCCTCCTTTCTACGGTAGACCCTACCCTTTCTTGACTAGTATCCAGCCCGAGTTCTTTTCCATAGAGATGGATCGCGCCTGCAAAAGGTATCGCTGGGAGCCTTTTAAGTCTGCGGTTTTCAAAAAATCTCCTTCGTCGTTCGGCCCCTGAGAGAACCCTTCTTGCGGCCCCTGTTCTCAGTTTTTCTTTTTACCCTCCCCAGGCATCGCGTTTTTCCTGAATGCTTTCCCCTTCAAGGTCTCCAGAATTCGCTTGACAGATTCCGTCTTCTCCCCAGACAAACTCTCTGCGTCTTCGGGATTTTTTTTTTTCTTTTTTTTTTTTTTTTTTTATTGACCGTATAGTTTTGCGTCACGTGCGAAGTCCTCTTCCCGCGCGACATCTTCTTAGCAAGAAAATTTTGTCCCTGAGTTCTAGCTTTTCCTTTCCTGAAGAACCCTTTCCCCCCCACGCCTTCCTCGTCGCCCTTAGACTCGTCGGTTCTTTTCCCTCGCTCGATCGCAAACAATTATCCCCCAAATTGTGTTTTTAGCTCTTTGCATCCCTTCCAGTTTTTTTTGAAATAACTCCCCTCCCGAAAAGCCCCCCTGTGGCGATTCTCCCCCCAGGCAATGTTTCTTTGACGTGTCCTTTCCCCTTTATCGTCGGCAGGTCCATCCCTTTCCTTGAGTTTCTTTGTCCTTCCGTCCTGCACTTTCCCGGCCGACTGTCGTTCAGTCCTTTTCGCAGGTGTCCTGCACCCTTGCTTGCCCCTCCTTTTTAATTCGGAGTCGCCGCATCGATTGGACCTTCCCGAACTTGGGTCTTCTTTCTCCCCGGCAGCGGCCCCGGAAACGACCTTCATTGATCTTCTTTGGACGATAGACTGCGCCCCCTCCCCCAATCGGGCAACGGCCCAGTTTTTCTCGATAGAGCCTTGGCGAAGGGTCTAGATTTCTTGTTCCACTGCGTTTATTCTTCCTCTCAGTTTTTCTTTCAAGTTAATCGTTTTCGACCCCTCAAGGAGCGCTTCCCCCCCCCCTATCTTCCCTCGGACGGACTTAGTCCCTCCTGCCGAAGGCCCTCTTGTCTGAGCGTCTCCAGCTCTTCCTCTCCGCGAGAAGGAATGATGAAGTACAGCTTCTTCCTTTACAGTGCCCCCTCTCTAGTTGTTTTCGATTTTTCCCCCGGGTTCAATTGGCTTCCTCATGAGACCATCTGATACCCTCCCCCCTTCCCGGTAAGATATTCCAGAGGAAATTCTTTCTTCCCGACGTGAATTTTTTTTTTCCCCTGAGGCAACCTTTTAGAAGTTCAGTAATGGTCCACTGGGTTTTCGTGATTTCCTCTCCTATCCAGACGTTTTTTATCCCTTATCCCCTTCCTCCCGGAATAGTCGTGACCTACGCAAGGCTCCCCCGTAAAATGGCTCTGGCTGTGGAGACCGGCTTGCCCAAACCGTTTTCCCCGTCAAGGTGCCCCCTTTGGTCATCATTAGGCCCCCCTACACTTCCGGACAATTCCCTGGTTCCCCCTGCTGCGCCCCGTCCCCTCTTCCGCCACGCCTTACGACATTGCCCCCCCTTGACCCTACCCCTTTTTTTATGAAGACGGCTTCTTGCATTCTTCTACGTGCCCCGGGATCCCCCCGACGTTCAACTTCTGTTCGTCCGACGCAAGATTTTTTTTAGTCCTTTTTCCGCCTCAGCTCGGTCTTCAGCATGTCCCGCATCTTTTTTCCGTTTTGATAGTTATGCAGATTCTTTCTTTTCAGCTTCCCTCTTTTCTGCTACGAGGCCGTGTTTCTTCCCCCCCCCTTTTTTTTGTCGACCTCCTTGGTGCCACAGATCTTGATTTTTTCCCAGCTGTCCTTCCAGCAAGTTTGCCACGTACCCGCTCTCTGCACCGACGTCCCCTTTACCCGTGAGCAGAGGTCGGCTCGTCGGGGAAATCTATATCTTTCTCCTCCCTTTCTGGTTTGAGCTTCCCATACTCGCTGCTCTGAAACCTTCTTTCCCCGTTTGGAAAGCCTTATTTGAGAGATTCCAACTCGAGGAAAGAGTAATCCCAGTGAAGTTTTGACCCTAGGTCGAACATTCCTGTCTTTTGAAGCACATCACTCCCCTCACTTTCCCCTTTCCCCCCTTCAGAGATCAGCCCGAACTCTTTCTAACTAGCCCACCTTGCCTTCCTACGAAAGAGGCGGGTTTCGGAACAGGATCGTTTCCCTTTTTCTCGATATAGGCCCTTAAGCGCCTTCTTTTTTTTTTTCTCCGAAAAAAGGATCGGAACCCTTTTCTCTGTGCCCACAGCACACTGAGGAAGGCCCAGTATTTGGAAGCCCTCTCGGTCCCTCTCTAGCGCGTTTGCTCGATAGACCCAAAATGGTTGAGCTCATTTTCCCCCCCGTTTAAACCGATTGCCCTTTCCTCCCCTTTGGTTCCGATCGAGGGGGGCTTTTGCCCCTTCTAGACTACGTTTTGAAATGCAGCTAAAATTCCCCCATAGCCACTCCTCCTCCCAGTGTCCCCCCATCGACCCCTGTTGCTCATTTTTACAGAGGAGGAGAGTTTTATCCTTAGGGACCATTTTTAAGTTTGGATCGGTAAACTCTCAAGACCCCGCCCCCCTGCGAAAGGACCGTCCGTGATCCCCCCAACTTTCCCCCCCCCTTGAACGTACGTTTTTCCCTCTCCTAGCAGCCTCTTCTTTGAATGACTTGGACTGTTCTTGTTCGTTCCTGATTGGCGCAACTTTTCCCTCTTTCAACCTGGAAACCTCTTTTTTCCCGTTTTCTGAAGCTTTTCAACTCTTTGATCAGTTTTGGGAAGGTCAGGCCTTCAGTAAGGCTTGCCTGGAAGCTTCCTATATGCCTTCGCGCTCTTAATTCGGACAGCCCTCTTAAGTCGTGCCCCCAGAAAAGGACTATCGTTTCCTTTTATGAAGTCCCCTTGAACAACCTCAAGGTGAACCTCCCGGACGACTTTTTCCCTCTCTGTTAGAGAAAGCAAAATCTCCTAAAAGTCTCTCCCTCTACTGCCTTCTTCCCGGAAAACGCGGGTGTTGAGGCTAAGATCTGAGAGCAGACGTATAACTCCTGTCTCTTTCGAAGACAAATTCGACCTCCTTGTTCTGGAACCGGTTCTTCCCCTTCTTCCCCGCAATACGATAGCGTCTCTGGATCCTTGTTTAGGATCTCTCCTCCTTCAAGGCCCCCCTTTCCATAAGTTCGATGCACGCCTTCGTTGGAGAAAATGCAAACCTTATTGGGATCCCAACGCAAGGCCTCTGACTGTGGACCCTCTCCATGTGCCCTTTTCGTGCCCCCTCAACTTATTCACGAGTTTTCACATTTTGAGGGCCGTTCATGCCCAGCGATCGCCACCATGGGTCCGAACCCTACACCCACGGTTCCATTCTCTCCTTCCTGATAGATCCCCCCCCCCGGCACTATCTGCTGACTAAAGTTTCTTTTTTGGGGTTTCCCTTTTCTGCGAGGTTTCCCCTCAGCCCCTCCTCTCAAGATCGAGTTCTCTTAGCCGAATTCTCGCTGGCTAATCGCGTTTCGCGAGACTGCTTACCCTCATCTTCCTTGAACTCCTCTTCTTGTAATTGGCTTATTCTGCGAAACCTTTTCCCAGATCTTTTCTCTTTGGAAAGACCTTCTCCCGACACACCCCCCCCCCCTTTAGAGAACTCCGAGGCATGGGTCCATTTGCTTGCCTTTCCTAGCCTCCCCCGGCCCTCCGCATTAGATTCACATCCTCGAGGATTTTGGGCCCCCTGCCGAATTCTGCTCTCTCTTCATGTGGAAGCATCTCCGAGCCTCCTCGCACATTCCTGATCCGCTCGGGCTGCCCTCCGCAGTTTTCAATCTTCTTTGCCGTCGCCCGCTCCCTTTCTCGTGCCGGCGACCGTCATTCCTCTCTCCAAGATCTTGGCCGCGCCGAGCCCTTTCTTGACGGCGGCCAGCTGTTTTTTTCAGTGCCATCCTTTTCCCGTGAAGCACGACCTCCCCCAAATGACGGACCCCGCTGCTTCTGCGGCAACTTTTTGTTCGGGCCGATGCTCTCTTCGCCGCGAAATTGTCACCCCCTTTGTCCAACGCATTCTGCTCGCCGCTGTCCAGGACTTCCTTTTTCTTTGAACCGGGAAACCCCTTCCTCTCTGTTGTTGTTTTTAGATTGGGTTTGCCCCCCCCAGCGCTTCCCCTAAAGGCGTTTTCCTTCGGACTCATAATTGCTCAGGGTGACCGGGCCCACTCTTGAGCAGAAAGCACCTCTTCCGGCGTTACTCTTTCCTCCTCTCTGAGCTTAGACAGTGTTCCGTCATTGGGTGACCTTTCTTCCTTCATGAGGCCTCCCTATTGCCGCGCCATCCTCCCTTCAGTTCTCAATTATAGTCGCTTCCCCCTCTGAAATTTCGTCAAGCGTTTTTAGAAGTTCTTGACGGCCTAATATCTTGAGCGCTTTTTCCTCTTGGGATCCTTTCCCCTCTTCCTCATTTAGAGAAGAAAAGGGGCTCTTTTGGCAGATTCCCTCCCTAGGCCTGCATGCCTTTCCAAGCCGCCCGTCTACAGTGTCGCCACCTTACCCCCCTAGAAATTGCGTGCCTTCCTCGGCCGTGCTTTCTTACCCGGCGACCGAGAGAGTTCCTATTCCGGACGTCCTTCCCCCCAAGGAGGAAATGCGAAAGAATTCCGCGTCTGTGGCTTGAGAGTCCCTACCCCCTCTTTAGTTCGCAATCCCTCTGAAGGTTCATTTAGCGGCCTGCTTTCCCTTTTGCCGAGATGGTCTCTGCCGACATCCGGCCTCCCTAGAAAATCGAGCTCTAGCGAGATCTCGTTTGATATGGCCCATACTTTGTTTCAAATAGCTGTCAGACATTCGCGGTCCAGCCCCCCTCCATTACAGAGAGAGAGCCACCAATTTACATCTTTCTCTTCAAGTTTAAAAGGTTCCTCGTTGAATGGAACTCCCCTAGAAAATGTGCAGCTTCCCCTTTCCCTTCCATGGGTCCCTACGTGATGCGACTAGCCCCCCTTCCTCCTTCTAGATTCGCCTTTTTTGGTATCTGAATTAGTCCCCCGCCTCTCTTGAAATTTCGGCCTCAGGCGTGTTTTTCTCACCTTTCGTCGAAGTTTTATCCCCCCTTTCTCGCCTTCACCGTTCAGGTCCTGGCGTAGCCGCTGATGGAGTTCTCTTCTACTTGTCCCAGGTCCTTTTTTCCCTTCTGACACGCTTTCCCCTCTTTGCCCCGGCTTCCCCCTGTCCTCCCCTTTTCACCAGGGCCTCTTCTCCAGAAAGGGCTCTTTCCTCTCATCGTTGCTCTTATTTCTTTTTGCTTTTCCTAGTTTAGACAAGCTCCTCCGTGCATCCACCGCAGCAGTCCTCCCGACATCCGAGTTCGTTCAGCTTATTTTTTCCGCCACTACGTCTTTAGAAGTAAGAACCCACTTCGAGAAGAAAATCTCCTCTTCCATCGATCCTTCTTTTTTCCTGAAGTCCAGCCTTCCGTGCCACCCCATTTCCCCTGTTGCTGTCCTTTTTTTTTGCTCCCCTCACCCACAGTTTACGGTTCCCTTAGCGGAAACGGTTCTCCCAAGTATCCCGACCCCCCCCCCCTTTCTATGACTCCCGGATCTCTTTCTGTGGAAAATTTGTTTTTCCCCTTTGGGACACAAATGACCCGCATTAGTTCTCTACTCTCCCTTGCTTCTGGGGCCCCTCGCTTTTTTAAAGCCTTCCCCCTCTCTCCTTATTCCGAACTCCCCCACTCCCTTTACGAAACTTCGAGGGCTCTTCTAGCGGATCTCTAAACCTTTTCCCCCGTCGTCCCTGCACCCCCCCTTTTTAAGGATCCCCTTTCAACCCCCCTTAACATTTCCCACAGGAACACCCCTCCCCCACCTGTCCCGAAACCGTTGCTCTCCTTCAGGTAACGCAAGCTCCTAAAGCTTCTCTGACCACCTACCTTCCTATGAAGAAAGCTTCTTTCCTTCCTTTCCGATCTGCGATCCCCTTCGACGCCTTCAGACTCGTCGCCCCCCAAGAGAGAACGGTCCCCTCCCTCCCTCATAATAGGCTTTCTCTTCCTCAATATTTTTATGCCCTTCTATCATGTCGGATACATTTCTCTCAGTCGTGAGTTTTTTACAAATGAAGTTGTCTTCCCCCCGTTGTTTTCCTCTTCTGAAGTGACCCCTCTGCCCTTTTTGTGGATCTAGCCCCCTTCTCACCGCATGACTCCCACCCTCTGAAAGGCTTTCCTTTTTCCCGAGGCTTTTGGGAACCCTCCGCCTTTTTGCCTTTCTCTATTTCCCATCGTCTTGCTCATGGCCACCCTTTTTTCAAGAACCCCCCCCACCCACAACCCCCCTTTTCCTTCGTTTTTTTTTTTTTCGGAAAATGCTCCGTCACTCTTGCCCGCTCCCCCCCAGAAGGTGGGCACAACTCTTCGACAGCAACCCTTTTTACGACCTCATTCTTCTGCCCTTGACTCCCCCCCCTGCCATGTTCGCCTGCCCTAATAATGATAACACTTTCCCTCTGATGCAATTTTCCTTCTTCTTAGGTCTCCCCCGGCTCCCTTGTTTTTTCGACGAGATCGGCAATCTCTTCGCTCGTTTCCGCCACTGCCTAGAAGAGTGCCCTCCTTATCCCTCTCCTTGCCCCTTTCCGTAGATTCTTTTAGACGCAGGAGGTGAACTAGGAGCCTTTTATGAAGAATCTTCAGTAGGCTTGTCCTTGACCTGTCCCTGTGGAAGATGCCTTGGAGCCGCCTGACTTGTTTCCTAGTGTCTTCCCAGGATCTCTCGCTCTCCAGGACCTCGGCCTCCTTCCCGGTGCTCGGGCGATGCTTAAGTCCCGCTTCAAGGATCTTGCTTCTTGATCTCGGCCCCCCTCCGCCCCACTGGGAACCCAACCCCTTCTCTCCGTGAGCGAACGGCGTCCTTTTCCATTGTCCCCACTTTGTCCGTCGTGCCTTTTTTTTTTTTCGGGCTGGAATCAGCGTTCCTCTTTAGTCTGGACTCCCCTCTTCCCGATCAAATGACTTCTGTCAAATTTGATCGTCTCTTATTAAACGACTTTCCCCCTTTTGTAAGGCGGTCCCCCTTCCGGTAAGAAATGACGGACGTAAGATCTTCGTCAGATCCTTTCTCTTCCTTGCAATCGCCCTTCCTCTTGGACTACGCCGCCTGGAGAGAGTCTTCGCACTCGCTGAGGTCGGCCCCACCTGCTTTTCAACCTGAACGCGTCCTTCCTCCCTTTGTCTGAAAAGCATGCTTTTTCCAGGCAAATCTTTCCGGAAGCCCCCTCCAGAGAAGGGGCCTGTAGACTTCTCTTAGAAGTCCTCCCGCGATCCCTTCCCCCGACCTCCTGGATCCGTAACCTTTTGCCTCTTTTGTCTTCCCCACTTTTCCGGCCCTTCCCCCCTCGCTCGTTTTTTTTCGAAGGCCTCCTTCACGGCTGCGCTCTCCCCAACTGCGACACTTCTTTTCTGGGCGCTCCGCCGTCTCCGCAATCTTCCTCCTTTTACCCCAGGGCGATCGCGGAAAGGCTGCACAGATCCCTTTCTGCTCTCTCCTGCTTCCAAATGGTAGATGTCTTTTTTCTAATTAGTTCATTTTCCCCCTATTCCCCCCTTAAGGAATTGAAATTCCGTCCCCTCCACCAAAAATTAATATCTTTCTCGATCTAGAACGCCCTTTCTCCCGATTTAGACAGTTCGTCCCCAGAGGTGTGGGTTTTCCAAGGATTATGCGCTGAAAAGTTCTCTTCTTCCTGGATAGAGTTGTCTCTCTGATTGCTTCGCTTTTATTATCGTTCCATAAGCGGGCGTTCCTTCCTCCCCGTTCTGAGTTTCCCTCTAGACTTCCCCTTACTATATGGTCTGGCGGCTCTCCCTTCTAAAAGGAGCATCCTTTTTCACCTAGATTCATCTGGCCTTCTAAGAGCAGTCTCCCCCCGGCGAATCCCCTTCTTCCGTCGACCTGCCTTCTTCCCTTTTCCCGGCCCTCCCCCTCCCAACGGCATTTTCTTCAGTTTCACGTGGCTCACCTTTTGGCACAACTCCCTATGCCACTAGGCTTCTTTCTGACCTTTATTCCCATTCTCCATCTCGCCCCCTCCCAGGCTGTTCCCCTCGGCGTTCTATTGATTGTGACCATTTTTCTTTTCCTTAAGACCCCCCAACGATGCCTACTATAGTCTTTTTTCGCTGCCTCTCCCGATGAAGGCGGACAATACACTCCTTGACCCCTCTCTCTCAATAAAGTGCCTTCTTCGGCAGAGCACGCACCTACGGATGAAAAAGATGTACGTGCCCTATATATCTCCTTCTTTCTCCTCGAAGTTCTTTCTTGCGTATCCTCCCCTCTTGAGGAAAGCTTCCCCCCCCTCGTCCCCCGACTTGAAGAGTATCCCTTAGGCAGGTATTTCCAAAACGAGACACTTCCTGAAGGGCCCCCCCCTTTCAATCCTCATCGTTTTATTATAGATTTTTATTAAGAGATTATAAGAGTTCTTTCTTAGGAGCCTCCTCCTTTCCATCCAATCGGAAGAAGGTCTCCTTTTAGATTCTTTTCGAGAGAATAGCCTTGACCTCTTCTTTCGCGCTATCTCCCTTGAAGAAGTAATTTTTTTTTTTTTATGTAACCCTCAAGCGTTCTTCCGGTATTGACGAGCAATCTGTTGTCTAGCTCTCCCTCTGAGATGGAAAAGCCTCTAAACAGGTATTTCCCCCCTCGATCTTTCGCTTCCCCCCGGTCTTGCTGCTCCCGTCCGCCAAATATTCTACGCATTTTGAGCGGATTTTTCCCGAGATGGATAAGCGTTCTTGTCCTGGTGCGATTTCTCCCTGCGCGTCTCTTGCGTCCTGGCCTTCAAAGGATTCCCCCCCTTGAGTCCCTTTATCCACTTCCTCCTTTTTGAGCCCAGAACTGCTCTTTCGAGGCAGTGCGCTCCGGAACCCCGGAGGACAGTTCGGGCCTGTTGTCCCTTCTCCTTCCTTCCCCTCTTTCATCTTGGCTCACGCTCTTTCGCAGGCGCTTACATACCCTCTCTCGTGTCATTTTCGACGGCTCGTCCGGCTCGTGCTCCAGATTTTTTTAGTCCCCCCAAGTTCTCCTCCATCGGCTTTCCGGCAACTCTTCTTGTTGTCGCATTCTCTTAGAGTTGTCCTGTCCCCTTCTCCCATCTCCCCTCCCCCACACTTTTTCCTCTTCTCTGCCTCCTGTCCCCTTTAACAGATAGATAAGGACTCTCCTGAGCCCCCCCTTTTTTCCACTGCAGGCCCTCCCCCTCCTTTTTGCGACATATGCCAGACCCGCCTTCCCTTTCCCGCTCCCCCCTTGGCGACGCCCCCCCTGCACTGACGGTCCATCAGACCCCTTGAGGGCTCCATTCTTCCTTACATCCATTCGCGTGCCTCTACCCCCCCCCCCCTTTTCGTTTAGAAGGCCTTGCCCCTCTAAGATACGAAGGCCCTCCTGCGTCTTCTAGAGGTATCGTCCCGTTTCCCCCCGAAACCCCTTTTCGCCCGGCCCCTCGCCACGGATATCCTCCTCTTCTTTTTTGTCTAAGCTCTCCTTTACGACTGCCAGGCTCCCCCCTTCATAGTGGAATTCTCAGGACCTCCCCGAACCTCCGGAAGTGCCTGACTTACTCTGTTTTAGCCTAACAGGCCTTCTCCAATACCTCCCCAGGGAGAGTTCCAACTACAGTGGCCCTCCTCAGAGTCAGCGACGTTTTCCCCGATTCGGATTCCCTTTAGGGCAGCTTTAGGAAACTCCCCCCCCTCCGTTCGCGCAAGAAGATTTGAGTTCCCTAGATTCTTTCTTCACGAGACTTTTCTGATTCCCTTCCCCCTCCGTCCCCCCAAACATGATACCTACGTTCTAGCGCGGCTTGCGTCCCCCCTTGGAAAGGATCCCTTTTTCCCTTTTTGATCTTTCTCGGCCCCTCTCCCTCCCCGATATCGGCCCTTTTTTTCCCCTGCCTTCCTAGTCTATAGCTTCGCACGTTATTTTTTTTCCCCCCCAATTGGGCCCCTTTTTAGGAAATCCCTCTTTGCATCTCCTTTCTTCCCTTGCTTGCGTTTCTTTCCTGTAATCCCCCGATCCCTCCCTGCATCGTAGGACCCACAGGGCGGCTCTTTTTCTGACTCGCGGGTTTGGTCCCCTTTTTTTTTGGGCTGGAGGAGTAGATCCTGGTCACACGTAGTAGTAGATCCCCCCTTCCTTCGGCTCCCCCATCTTCCCCTTCCCTGTCGCCAGACCCCCCTCATTCTTTTTTGTCTATCCCCTCCACCGTTCCTCGAGGTAACGACTTTTTCTTTCCCCCCTACATGCGCTTCTTCTGACAAATCCCCCCCTCGACTGGCGCCCCCCCCCCAACCTTCTTACCCTCCCCCCCCTCCCCCCCTACTCCCCCCCCCCTCCCTACCTCTCCACCCCAACCCCCCACTTCCCTTGCCCCCCTCTCACCCCCCCCTTTCTTACCTCCCACCACACCCCCCTCCCCCCTTCCCCCCCCCACCCCATCTCCCTCCCCCTCCCCACTCCCCTGTCCCTCCTCCCCTCTTCCCCCCCCCCCCTCCTCCCTTCCCCCTACTCCTCCCCCCCCCCCCCCCCCCACACTTGCCACCCGCCCTCCTTTCCCCATTACCCCCCCGCCCCCCCCCCCCCCCGCTTCCCCCCTCTCCCCCACACCCCCCCCTTCCATACTTCCTCCCCCCTGCCCCTTCCCCTTCTCCTTCCCTCACCCACCCCCCCTCCTTCTCCTCTCTTCCCCTCCCCCCTCTCTCGTTGTCTTTTTGTATCTCTTACCCCACCTCCTTTCCTTCCCCCCATCCCTACCCCAGTCCTCCCTTCCCCATTCTACCATCCATTTACTCCCCCTCCCCCACCTCCCGCCCCACCCCCCCCCCTCCCACCCCCCCCCACCCTCCCCACCCTCGTACATCCACCCACACCTTCCCCCCTCCCCCCCCCCCCTCCCCGTTTTTGTCGCCTTTTTTTTTTTTCTCTCCTTTTTTTTTCTTTCTTTTTTTCCTTTTTTTTTGGTTTGTTGGTTTTTGTCGTTCCCCTTCCCGCCCATCTCTTCCACCCTTGCCCCCACTCCCCCCACGCTCCCTCCCCCCTCCCCTTCCCCCCCTCCCCCTCCCCCCCCCCCCTCCCTCCCCCCCCCCTGCCTCCCCCTTCCTTTCGCTACCCCCCCTTCCCACCCTTCCTTCCCCCCCCGCCCTCCACCCCTCCACCCTCCTCAACTCCTTCCCCCCCCCCCCCCTCCCCCCCTCCCCCCTCTCCCCCTCGCCTTCTTCCCGGCCCCCCCCCACCCTAACCCTTCCCTCCAACCCCTCCCCCCCCCCACTCCCCACCCCCCCCTCTCTCCCCCCCCCCCTACCCCTCCCTCCCTACCACCAACCCTCCTCCCCCCCCCCCCCAACCCTCCCCACCACCCCTCATCCCCCCCCTCCTCCCTCGCACCTCACCCACCCTCCCTTCACCCTGCCCCCCCCCCCCCCCTCCATATCCTCCCTTCCCCCCAAACCACCCCCCCCCCTCTCCAGCTCTCCCCCCTTCTCCACCCCCCCCTTCCCCCCCCCTCCTTTCACTTTGCTCTCCTCCCACCCCCCCTCCCCCCCCCCGTCCTTCCTCCTCCCCCTATTCGCATCCAACCCCCCCTCCTCCACGTCCCACCCCGCCTCCATTCCCACCCCCTTGTTCTCCGCCTCCCCGTTCCTCCCTTTACCTCTACCCACCCCCCCCCCCCCGCACCCCCTCCTCTTCCCTCCCTCCACTCCTTCCCCCTCTCTTCTCCCCCCGAATCCCCTCCCCCCCCCAACTCTTTGCCTCCGACCCCTCTAAGCCTCTCCCCACAACCCCCCCCCCCCCCCCCCCTCTCACCCTCCTTACTCCCCCCCCCCCCCCTGCCCTCTTCCACTCCCCTTCCTCCAATCTTCCCTCCCTCCCCCCCTCCCCCTCCTCTCCCCCCACCCACATCCCCCCCCCCTCACCCCCCCACCCCCTCACCCTTCCCATTCCCCCCCTCGCCCCCCCCTGCCCCCCCCTCCCACCCCCCCCCCTACCCCCCCCCCCTCCCCCCTCCCCCCTACACCCTCTCTCCCCTCTCTCCCCCCCCCCCCACTCCTCCCCCCCCCTACCTCCCCCAACGCCCCTCCACCCCATCTCCACCTCCCCCCTCCCCCCACCATCCCTCCTCCCCCCCTGCGACGGTTCTTCTTACTGCCGACTTCCTTTTGCGAGCAAAGAGGGCCGTCCCCTCTATGGCCGTTAGCGCGTCTCCCCTTCCCCTCCCCTCAGCCTCGGTTTATGTACTTTTCTTTTTTCAATGATGAGGATGAGCTTCAGGGGACTTTTTTTTTTTTTTTTTCGAGAATGTTCCCTTTTACCCCTTGACGTGATTTCGGAAAAATGAATTTTTCTTTGTTTGGTATCCCACTTTTGGTGCAAAAAATTTTTGGCAGTTTTCCCTGGCCCCTCCTGCCGTTTCCCCCCAGAGATAAAATTTTCTACTTCCCGCAGGTGGCCTATTCCCGAATAGCGGATGAGGACCTCAGACTTTGTTGTTGAGACTTCGTGAAAAGAAGGCTCGCCGGAATTAAATAGCCTTCGGAAAGTTCTCCCGTGGAGATATCTTCTCCGGTTTCCCGGCCTTCTCACTCTCTTGCCAGATTTCCTTCCCTCCGTTTTTAGTATTTCCTTTTCCAAGCAACGTCTTCGCCCACCTAAGTCACGCGGCTCTGGAGCTCTTTATCCGAAATTTCTTCCAGACATCTCCCCCCTTTTCCAAAGATGATGAATGCTCGGGGTTCGTAGGCCGGCTAGTCTTGGCTATGGCGACCGAGCTCGGAAATCCCCGGCGTTCCTCGCCTCCCCCCAGGATCGGCACCCCATTAGCCCGGCGTCAGCCCTTTTTTTGTCATACGGCCGGCTTCGGACCCCTTGAGCGAGAGCCACATCGCAGCAGCTTCTTCAACAGTAAGGATTGGACTGCGACCGGGTATTTCCCCGATGAAGCCGCCTGTCGAAGAAGCGTGTTCCATCTTTATCCCGAATTTCTCGCACAGCTCCCCATGTCGGTCCTTGAGACTATGCTCTTCTCCGAAAGAGGATCGGACCTTCAGGATGTGTTTTCAAAGGATGTTTATCGACGACAAGCGAAGGGAACCGGCCACTCCCAGCGGGGCCGGTGGTAATTGATGAATCCACCTTTGCAACCTTGCAACTTAGAGCCTATCCTTTTAATCAGAGGAATCCCGGATAGGTGGGGCTGGGGTCGGATCTGGCGTCGCAAGCGTTCGATCACTTTCCTTTAAATTTGCTTTCATAGCTCACCTCTTCGATAAGGGCACGGTAAGGTTCAGTGGGAAGTCAGCAATGGCCTGTGCAGAGATTTTTCTATGAATGCTCTTTTCTGTGCATTCTTCACCATACTCTCGTGGGATAAAGCCGACCCTTTGAAGAGGAGTTGAGCGCTCCCCCTAATATCTTTCCCCCCTGATTTTTTCCCCTTCTTTCCAATCGCCCTCCTCAGTTAGAAGTGTCTGACCCCCTGTGTCGCAAGACAAGAAGCTCACGGCAGAAAAAGGAGACTTTCTTTCCGTCAGGAGGGTTCGGCCTCTCAGGGTTCGCGGCGACTTAGAGCGCCAGAATTGGAGATAGGGGACGAGAAGTCCTGGGTCTCTGTAGGAAATAAACCCACCAGATTTTCGCGAAGTTTTTATCATGAGGTTTTTTTCTTCTTGACGGCCAACCTGCTCAGAAAGAGGTCTTTGCTTCGGCCTGAATGCATCTAACGAATTATGTGCCCGCCCAAGGCCGTATTGTATTTTTGTTTTATTTTTTTTGTGTTTTTTTTTGCTCTCCATGTGTGTGTTTCGTAGTTTTTTTTTCGCGCGCCAACACCATTTTCGATTCTTCTCGTTCCCAGCAGTAGATGTACTACCCTACTGACTTGTACAACCACGGAATATAGCGTTTTCATGATCGATTCTTTTACCGCACCGGAAGAGGCGCTTCGAGAGTTCGCCTTCGTCGTTCGTGCGCCACAAACACCACCGCCTGATCCCTGCTCGCCTATTAGAGTTGCGCTTGCTCTGGCGGTGGTTTTTTTCTATCGCGGCGAAAGTTGCCTCCTTCGTACTGCACAGCACTTCTCGCCTCGACTTTCACTATATCTATTCGCGAGCTAACAGCCGGAGATGCTGGCTTCCCTGCGCAGCCGTGCCGAGAATTCCAAAAACCGTAAGGTTCCCCTATGCTGGCACCCCCCTTCTTCCCCCTCCTTCCCACCCACCACCTTCTCCGGCTTCCCACATCCCACCACACCCCCCTCCACCCCGCCCTTACCCACCCTCCCCCTCCTCCCTCCGCCCCCCCCTCCTACCCCCACTGCCCCATCATATCCCTAACCCCCCCCCCCCCTCCCCCCCACACCAACTCCCCTCTCCCCCCCCCCCACCCGCCACTAACTCCCCCCCGCCCCTTTACCCATCTATCTCCCTTCCCACCCCCCCCCCTTATCCCGCTCCCCCCCCCCCCCCATATCCTTCCCCCCCACTCCAATACCTCCCCCCCCCCACCCCCCCCCCCTTCAAAGGCGTCGA
>Ga0179593_1508676_pt1 | contig 14896 bp, 6 predicted proteins | sample CZODoug2_1_08_16_FD_185931 | JGI IMG/M metagenome (GOLD analysis project Ga0179593, IMG submission 185931) | Vadose zone soil fungal communities from Angelo Coast Range Reserve, California, USA - CZODoug2_1_08_16fungal (PacBio error correction) | ecosystem: Environmental > Terrestrial > Soil >... | reverse complement strand
GAGATGGGCACCGTCTTTTGTGGCCCCTGCCCTATTTTTTTTTTCCCTCTGACCCGACCCACTAAGTTTGTGAGCGACGATTGCCCCTATCTTGTTTTTCCAGGCGTAATAGCAACGTTCTTCGGACTCCCCCGTCGCACCCCCCCTTCGTCCGGCTAGACACATCTTCACATTCGAATACGAGTCTCGTACCAGTTTTGATGCTCGGCGTCCCCCTTCTTCTGAAGCACGCCGACCCGCCGTCTCAAGGTGTAAAGTTAACGCATCTTCCGCGATGAACCCTATCGCTCTTTGTTTCTTTTTCTAACTCTTCCTCGATTCGACAGTCAACTTGCTTTTTGCTTTTCCCCCAACTCCCCCCTGCAATCTGCAAGTCCCCCGGGCCCCCTTGGACTCCTCTTAGTATGATTGGGCTTCCCGCCCCGTGCATTTGTGATATCCAAGAGTGCAGCCGTCGCCGACACTCCAACGTTCAAGTCGCCGAGCTCCAATGCAGGAATGCAGCCGTATTGTTCGCGGTCTTGGGGCATGGGAGGAACCTCGACAAGCCGCCGCGTCCTTTCCCTCCCCCAGTATGCCCCCCCCTTATTGATGGACTTGATACAGAGTAAGAATCTCTTCTCCTCCTTCGTTTTGTGAGATACTTTTCTGCCTCTTATGATGCCCTCCCCCCTCAGTCATTCTCTCGGCCTATGAACACAAGGAATGCTTGCGACTTTCGCTCTCCACTTTCCCTACGCTATACCTCCCTGAGATCTTCTCTAATTTAGGAGGCGATGTTTAGCAGGTCATGAGGTCCTCTCATTTTCTTGCTGAGCCGGTTGCGCCGCCAGATAAGAGGACATCGTGTCCAGTCCACTTTGCTACTTGCCCTTTTCCCTTTCTTCCCGTGTTGGCCCCTGCGTTTTCCTACTGGGATGTCACTGATCGCTCTCGGTCCTCGGACCGGCGCGCTTTTTTAAAAAGGTAGTTCATCGCGTAGGTAAAAGTTTGTGACCCCTTCTTCCCTCTTTCCCGCTCCGAGGAACATATCGTCGGCGAGTCGCGCTGGTCTGATGCCTCCTCTTTTCTGGGTGAGGCGTCCTTCCCCAGTTTCAAATTTGTCCGATGAGTCGAGGTACGTTGGTTTCTCCGCCTGCCCCCCCCCTCTAGCGAGCTTTTCCTCTTGTTGGAGTCGGCTCACATTTCTCTATTGCTTTCACAAAAACCGTGGGCACCTCCTTCTCTCGGGAAATCCCCGTAAGGGCCCCCACCTCGTTGGTTGTGCTTTTCTGGTGTTCAGCGCTGCCCCCATCTCGTCAACCTGATTGTTGAGCCCAATTTAGTGGGGAGACACGTTCAGCTGGCAGTTACCCCCCTGAAATTTTGACAGTAGTGGTCCCTTGTCCCATCCGTCAGTCGTCCCCCTTTCGAGAGCAGGAGGGACGCGTGCGGTTCTTTGATTCTCTAGTCAGTGAGAGTCAGGTCGACAGCGCTCCGGGCAGGATTGGCCTCTAAAGAACTGCTGCGTCCACGACCTCCCACCGCGTTCCCCCCAAAAAACCCCCGAGCGGAGCCACCCGATCTTATCCCCCTCGCTCGTCACCTGATTTTGAGCTTGTCCCCTACGGGACAGCTCCGGTTTAGTCTTGTTCGGTTTTCATGTTAGCAGTTCTCTCCTCGACTCTTTCCTTTGGGCGACCACGATCCCCCTAGCCCCCCCGGGCCCCACTATAGAGAAGTTGCAAGATCCGATTTTCTTCTTCCCGTCCGTATCTTGGACCCGACCTTATGTTCCCTACTCCCCCCCCATTCGTTTTTTTCCTTGGTTGCATTTAGGTAAAGTTTTACTTCGAAGTAATTAAATTTTTCCTCGTTTGGGGGAGGAATTCAACACCCATACGAGATTGGTCCCCCTCCTTCTCCTTTTTCTCCATCTTTTTCCAAACAAGTTTGGCTTTCTATGCGTGACCGCCCGAGCGAGTCGCGCTTCTGCGATCACGATCCCATCGCCCCCTCAAGACATTGAGTAGACGGTGGAACCTCGAGACCTGCAGGACCGTTTTTCACAACGATTGATGAGTCAGCCTACGCCAAATACGCCGAGATGGCTTCCCGCAATCTAATGAATTCATCGCTTTACTTGAAAGGATCAGGAGACCTCCTCACGGATATTGAAAATTTTTCCTGTACGGTGATCTTTCTCATTAAGATTCTCCGTTTAGAAAAATTCGATGATCTTCGTGACTTTAATTTCCAGGATCATGATCAGATTGGGAGCTAGTTCCATGTTTAATGTCAGGAGGTTGGAGTTTTTCTCCTGCAGATTCATCCCTAGTGACGAGGAGAGATGTCCTCTCCTTGTGATTTTCCGAAGAGTTGACGCCCCAGGGGAGGTTGCGAGACAAGCCCGGCCCCCCTTCCACTGAAAGATCATCCTTTCATCTTCTTCAGCGTTTAACCCACCCTTTCACGGCAGTTTCTCTTCGAAGGACTCTGCCCCGTCTGATCGGCATGGAGGTAGCTTCATTCCGCGAGTTGGGATATCCCCCGAATATTAATAGTCATTCGCGCCTACGAACCCTTCTATTCTCCCTTCTGGAATCTTTCCCCCGCTTCTCGATAACTAGATTTTCTCCGAAGACATGCCCCCTTTTCTTTGAAGACGTCCTTCGGTTACTTCGTAAAGTTGCCGTCTCCCCTAACTCTTCGTGAAAAGGGTCCAGGACCTCCCCAGGCCCCTTCAAGTCCTCCCCCAAGTGTTTTTGTGAGATCCTTTAGGGGTTCGTAGGACAGTTTCCCAGACTCTTCTTGCAGACTACGGCATAATGCCGAAATACCTACCGGCTTAACGAAAAAAATCGGCTTTTTTCTTCCCCCTCGACCCTTAGGGGGTCCAGCTCTCCGCACTGCTTTGCAGTTCCCTTGTGTATAATAGCCTTCGGCGCATTACTAGAAATTATTCCCCCTTTTCCTCTGCCTAACTAGAATTGACTCTCCCTCCCTTCCCCTGCTCATACTTTAAAATTCCGTGTCCCACGCTGCCTCCTGGCCGAGCTTCTTCTTTCGGTGACCCGGTCGCTTCCTCTTTTACCAAGCCAGACTCCCCTGTTTCTTCTCTGAGAAACTTTTTGATACCCTCGACCGTAAGGCGCTTATCTAGGATAAAGTAGCGCTCTCCCCTTTTCAATCTCCCCGCCCCGATCTCCCCTCCTTCGCCATGTCTTGCAGTCTGTCGGGTCGGGTTTCCAATCTGAGTTCAGGCGCTTCGGAGTCCCCCTCTACTGCCGGTGGACCCTTTTTCTTGGTATCTCCCCCCGCGGGTCTTGTCACGAGAGGTGTCCCGCCTTTATGGCGTTTGCTGTCAGTGAAATAGATCTCCATGGGAGTGCAAGTCTTCCTCTGCCCGGTTTTGGTGGTTCTGTTTTCTATCTACCACTCGTGGTTGATTTAGGGTTTTTGCATCCCTCTCCTGGTCTGTGCAGATCGGAGGAGAGCTCATCATCGCCCTTTTTCTCTGGTGAAGAAGCCTCTCACGTCGAGATGATGGTGACAAATCGAGGAGGGTGTTTCAAAGTTAGCGCCGCGACGTTCTTACTCCCGCCTAGTTGTTCTAACGGCAGATGTAAGTGGTGGTCTCATGCCCCTCTGGTTAGAGGTGGTCCTTGGAATACCACCAGTATAGATCTTACATCGTCGTCCCCTCCTCTTTGTGGTAATTGGTGGTCGCGTGTTCCTTGCTGATCCCATGATTCTTTTGTCGCGATCCTGCCTGAGAAAAGACAATACGCCCTAGAGCCGGTATCCTTGCATGTGTTTTAATCACGATAGTGGAGCGACCCTCTGCTGTTTTAGAGATAGGCGGTTTTTTGCATTTTTGTTGTAACAGCATGTAGTAGGTTCGTTTCCCCTCCGCTTATTTAAAGGCCGACTTCCCGTGAATTTCTCCCTTACCCTCGCTATTCCCTTTTTGATCGGACCCTTAGACAGGGTCAGCTTCGAGGAGCTCTCTGGGAGACTCGGATGTCCGCCCACTGCTCCCCTTTCCGTGGTTTGTGGGTCTACATTGTCCTTGAACTTTTCAACAACTGAATTCCCATACCGTTCTTCGTTGTGACCCTTTCTTCGACTTTTTCCCTGCGTCGTGTGCCTCGAACTCTCCCCCCTCTTTCCCTTTCCTTGTTTCCTTTCTTTCCCGCTCGGCCCACGTTTATTTTTTGGCCTGCAATTCTTCTTGTGCCTCCCCCACGTCTTTTTTTCAGCTTGACATCGTCGGTGTTGCAGGTTTAATCGCCACGGCGGTCTTCTTCCAGTGACCAATCTTTCCTTCCGAACCGTCCTTCCCCCTGCGAATCTAGGTCCATACATCTTGCTCGGGTCCTTCGGTTCGCGAGAGTCCGTGAAAACGACTGTTTTTTCCGGACTTTTCCTCTCATCCCGATGACTCTATGCGTCTCTCCCCCCCTCTCGCGCGTTCGATTGACCGACCTTTTTCGTCTATCGTGACCTTTTCCAACCCCTTTTGCTAGTCCTTGCAACCCAGTCTTTTTTTTTCAATTCTGCAAGTGAAATGGACTCTCTTACGCTTGCTCTGGCTTCGCGACCGGCTACCTTTTTGCTGACCTCCCACAGCGTGCAGAGGGATACTTAGACGCCTTCCCTCTCCTATTCTAATTTTGCATGACCTCTTACATGCGTCGCGGTCGTTGGAAACTGGAACTCCCCCAGTCTCCATTCTGGAAGTTTTTCCCAATGGATTTTCTCTGCTTCTTTTCTTTTTTTCTCATTACGTTGAATCTACTACTAATGTGTTTAGTCTTGAAGTCTTTCATTCTTCTCACCCCCATTACAGCGATGCCCGGCACTCAGCCACTTGACTCTTTCAGTGGGATTTATAAAAGGTGGTAACGCTCATTAGTCCCCTCTTCCCAGTCTTCATTTCTTATGGGCGTAAGTTAGCCAGGCTGGCACGCTGTTTGCCTTTTGAAGCCCGTTATGGTTTCGCTCGTTTTTCGCGCCGCCAGATAGAGGACCATCGCTTTCATTTTTCCTTTTTCCTCAGCCCCCGTCTTGACCTTGTTTTTTTTTCAGGGACAGTTTTCTGTCGTCTCTCGTGGTCCGTTCCGGCTCTCTTTCTTTCTTCAAATTAGCTGTACCCGCGGCTCTTATGGAAAAGGTTTGATTCCTCTTTTGGTTTTCTGAGAGACACATACTTTGAAGCGTCTCTTCTTTTTCTGATTCTATCTGGGTTGAGTCTTCTTTTCGATCCATTGCCTTTCTTTGCTAGCGGTACGTTGAGACCTCCCCCTTGCCACTTGGACCGATCCATATTTTTTTTTGAAACTATGGCCAAAGACCGGTGGTTCCATCCTGAGTTGGAACCCGCCATTCCAGGAACCGTTGGTTCTTTGGTCCTTTTCGAGTTAGCCCTCCGTCTCTCTCATGTCAAGGCCAGCCCGTTGGGATACCCCGTTGCTCTTAACTTCAGAGGACTTAACACCCCCCCCTCTCCCTTGTCACCTTCCTTTTTCCCCGTGGTCGCCTGAGTCGCCCTTCCCCCTTGGATCGAATTTTTCCTGCCGTTCGGTTTTCATTAGACCTCTGTTCCGATCGGTTTCAGTTCGACACGCTCCTCGGTCGGAGGCCGGAAAGAACTGCTTCCTCACCGAACCTATTTCTGCGGACCAACCCACAATTTAAGGCTGAACGGACAACGCTCGCTCCTCGCTCCAACGAGCAGGGTTCGGAAATCCCCTCCCTCTCCGTTATACGGGAGTCTAGTGTCTTTTGCGGCAGGTCTCTCTACCTCCGACCGGGATATACGATGACACGACCAAACCAAGCGGATGGCTCCCGCGTTTTCGGAAAAAGTGTATTAACTAACATTCTTTCCCCTCACCCCCGCCAACCAGGGCCGAGTTTGGTGTTTTTTTTCCTGAGCATCTTTTCCTGGCCTCCCGCTTGCACAGTAGAGGCGCGTCCTCGGTCCACCCATTCACCATATAGTGCCCTTTTTCTGATAACGACGTCAGGAGACGCGATGATGAGCGGCCGCCCCGCTCTAGACGCGAGCTTCCGATCCCTCTATTTCCATTCAAGAAGACAGATTCCTTTTCTCCTCTTTTACCTCTGAAGGAGACTCAGTTTCCCACGAGCGCCAACTGAGTTACCAATACGATTTTAGATGGCTAGAAACTCCTCCTGCAGCGTTCAACTTCCCCTGACAGAGGGATTCCTTCTTCTCCATCCTCGCTCCTTTCTTGCGTTGATTCGCGCCTCTTACTTTTGCGCCCCAGTGCGTCGTTACGTCGCGACGGACCTCATACGATTGACATTAGCTCGATTCGTGTCTGGTTTTTTCCTGGAAGAGAGTTATTGATCCTCTTATCCCTCTCTCCGTTTAAGCGGCCTTTAGCCGTCGAGAAGAAGTTGACGTGAGTTTTCTTCCTCGAGACAGTTTTTCTTCCCCCTCCGCTCCTCCTCTCTTAACCCTTCCCTTACAAAACCCACCTCCTTTTTCCCGTCGTATGCTCCTGAGAGATGGATTTTTTTTTGATAGCATTTCGGTCGATTCTCGGGTTCTCGTTGTCTTCCTCTAATCGAATATCTGCCTTCCTGCGGCGAACTCTGACGTAGATTTCGCCCACTTTTCTTAATCTCGGCTCACACCCTAGTTTCTCTCCTGATGAAGAGGCGTGCCGACCCTGCGGCGGTAAGAGTAAAGGATGACGTCGTGTCATACAGAGTTTGTTTCCTTGGTGCACTATCAAAGGATGAAAGGATATATCCTTTCTAGAGTTTGGTGATATCTGATACTTTCCTGGTTCTTCAGGCTTGCACCAGGCATTTTCCTGGGCCCCACGATCCTTACTCCTTCGCACTCTTTTCACGAATCCTTTTCAGGCTGCGCGAATACGTCTAGGTTGTGTCTGCTCTTTTCGATTGCCTTTTATCTCTTCCACCTTGCGAGGCCCTATACTACTTTAGTTTCCCCCCTCCACTCGCCGGCTGAAGATAGGAATTTTGACGTCTCTCGTCAGCTTCCGCACATAACGTTTTTTGGGCCCCCCGTTAGTTTGAAGACTGACTATATTATCTCTTGCTGTTACCCTTCGCTTTCTAGGCAAGACCCATACTAAGCGTCAACTTCGTCGTCGCCTTGACGCACCAGTTCGGATTGATGAATTTCCGAAGCTTTTACACGCCTCCGCCGCCTCTGCCTTTTACCAGGCATCCAGTTCTCTCTCCATGCGTTCCTAGGATCCTCCGGGATCCCGTCTCTGGAGATGATGCGACGTCCCGCGAACTGTGGGCCATTTACGATTTCTCAGTTTCAGCAGAGGTTTTTGAAAGCGCGTTTCCTTATGCCTGATCTTTCGACATACCAGATGGAGTACAATCGGTTTTTTTGCGCGGTTTTGAAGAGTCTCTGCTTCTCCCCTCTTTTTCTCCTCTTGTTTCGTTTTTTCATGGAAATCCATTTCTAGTTTCCTTCTTTTTTTTCGTCAGGAGCGTCCTTGACTACGCCGATGATCAACTTTTGATTATTTTCCCCCCCTCCCCGAGGGTGGACAGCTTTTTCGCTCGACGTTTTCACATCCGGCGTTCTCTCAAGTGAACAGCTTCGGTTTTTGGGCTTTCCTGTCCCCCCTCGGTTTCCCCATCTTTCATTCTGGGCTAAACGTTAGCTTTTTCACCTTTTTTTAGCCTCTTTTGGTCTTTTTGGGTAGCCTGCATATGCAATGCTCGTCTCTATTCCATTGAGACAACTTTTCCACCCCTGTTAAGTACGAATCCCTTTTTTTTTTTATTTCCTGAGGCCCGGTTCCGCCCATTCTTTTTGCCCCCCGCTTCTTCTCTTTTTTCTAAAGATGGCGGGTCTCTCTCTTATGTTCATTGTGATGGTGCTCTTGAGCTGTTACTTCGGGCTCGACCCTGGTCCCTTTCCCCCCCTCCCGACAAGAGAGAAAGACTCTCTAGATGCAACGACAAGAAGTTCCCGCCTCCCTTTTTGATGAAGTTGCCCTCTGGCCCAATTGACCCCTTCGTTTCCCCAGGGTTTCGGTTTCTGTTTTCTAAGTTAAGTAGTCAACAGTTCAGCTTCCCCCATATTTTCTTATTTTCACAGATATCGTAGCTGTGTGTACAGCCTCGAACTTCACCCAAGAAGTGGTTTTCGCTTTTCCTTTTTTAGCTGGGCCCCTTTTTTTGTCCCCTTCCCCCCTCTTTTGCTAGTTCGACCCCGCACTGTGGTCCTTATTTTGCCTTTCTACTTTCGTTCTCTTTTTTGACTGTTTTCGCACCGCATCCTTCCCCCTCGACTCCGAGTCAATATTTTTTTTGGACCAGGGCGCGACTTTTCTTGGTATTTAGAAGTGTCGTCTTACCTTTTTGTCCCGGGTTTTTTTCCCTCTCTTGACTCTAGTGACCGCAAAGATACGCCGTTTTGACCGACTTCCTCTCGATTATTTTCTTTTCCCCAAACCCATGAGCTCACTTCCTTTGCCGGATCCCCTGCCATTATCCACCCGTGGAACCTTTCTTATGATGAGTCTCTCCTTCTCTCCACATCAAAGTGGCAGGAGCCCATCATCCCAATGCTTTCCCAGGTATCATCGTTTTTTTAACAGCATTCGCTTTAATTTTGGGACCTCTAAGGTCGGTGGTCCTTGAGTCCCGATAGTCCCCTTTGGATTTGCTTCCTTCTTCTATTTTCAGCGGTTGTCTTCTCTGTCTCCTAATCCTTTTCTAGACTATATGACTTAATAGTTGTTGAGAGATTTTTTCAGAGTGAAAAGCATCCTCATCCCTCCTATCGGCCGCAATTCCGGACTTTTTCTACTTTTCTCTTCCTACGGTGCAAAGACGAGACCAGCTTCCATTCCTCCTTTCTCTTAAGATTTTTTACTGGGAGGCGATAGTTGGATCCTTTGATGAGGTCAGCTCACGTTGATTGTGTTCGAGCTCGCGCTTTTTTTTTTGTGGGAAACTTTCAGCGGCCAATCGAGTCCTGTTCCACGGTTGCTCTGAATCTCTGATTTGGCAGCTTAACTGGTCCCATTCAGTCTCGAGCGTCTTACCCTTTTCTACCGGTTTTTCTGTTGTACAGGCGCTTCCTCCTTTCTCTTTATAACAGTGAAAAATTGAGACGACTGTGCTTTCCTTGTTAGAAAATCGATGTTTGCTTCGACCTCGCGCCGGTTCATGGAATCGCGGGTTTTTCGGCAGGGTAGATAACCTTTTCCCCATTGTCTCTCTTCCTCGTTAGTGGCGTATGATCTGCACCCTATTCGGCTCTTTCTTCGGGGATCCCGATATTGTTTTCAGTGGCAACTGGGGGGCCCGCGATTGTTTTTTAACGCCCCACCCCTTTCCTGTTCAACGTTGGTGAGTGACGTTTCTCTTCGTGTTTTCCTTTTTTTGAATCTATTCCTTTTTACGCCGTGGGTAGACAATTCTTTTTGTTTCTAGCTTCCCCCTGTTCATCTTCTTTAGAACCTCAAAGACTTGGCCAACTTCCTGATTTTGACAACCACCCAGAGCTCCTCGAAGCGGGACTTCTTTGCTTTTCTTATTGACTAGATGTTATTCGCGAGAGTTCATTCGAATTTTCAGGAGTACTTGAAGAATGGAGTAGAACTCAGGCTCAGGCGCTGTTCCACCCCCACCCCGACTCTTCCCGTCCGGGACTTATTTCCACACACTCCTCTCCAACGATCCCTGGCGGACTTTGACCAATGCGTGCGTCCTTCGTGTCGATTTTACTAGAGAAGCCATTCCGGTTTTTCTTGTACGAGACCCAGAAACAAAGAGCTTCTAGGCCGACAGGAGAGTCCCGTTTTTTCCCCCTTGATCAATCAGGCGAACCCTCTTTCATTACTCCAAACCAAGTTTTTTTAGTGAGATTTACTCGACTAGGCCACGTCTTCTGCGTGTCAAACCCTCCTCGATGGCTTTGTTCCCCCCACTATAGACTTTCTCCCCTCCTTCTTTTCCCCCCATTAGAACCCAGGTGATGATGAAAGATACTCTAGAGACCTCTCTCCGCTATTCCCGTCTATTTGAAGACTTTTTTTTTTTCCTCGGAATCCTAGGTTAGGGGAACCGCTGTCCCCACCGATGATGAGGAAATCCCGCCCCACCCTTTCTCCATTAGTTTATTTCTACAATGTTTTTTTAACACCCCCCGACCTCCGGATTTTCCCTTTGACCTCCCTCCTTACTATTCCCAAGTTCTTTTCTAGGTGGATCTTAGAAAGTTTAGACTTTCTACAGGATCTTTTCCGTCTCATTCAACGCAGCGTTCTCCTAGATCTTTCTGTCGTTCCGTTGGAAGGCCTGGCGTCCTGAGCGGTATGTATTCGCTGACACGCGCTGATCTCCTTAATTTTCTGGCCATACTTCTCTCATTGATTTCCTGAGGTTTTTTCTTATTCCGAGTTTTCCCAAGCTTTTTCCCCTTGACGAGAAATTATTTCCTCCCTTTCCTGCACCCATTTTGACACCGTTCTATGCGTAATAGCGGTCGCTGGCCGTTCCTCTTTTCTTCCTGTTTGCTTGCCTCTACTTTCTCTCTTATGTTTTTTTGTTTGAGATCTTCTCCTTTACGGGTAATATGCCCCCTCTTCGGGATTGAGCCCCTAGCGTAGTCCTCTCCTGATGCAGCCTTTCCTCTGATGGATTAGTTAAATCTTCCCCGTATTTGTACCGAACTCGTCTTGCAAAAGATGGATGAACTTCCTACCGTCTCTCTTCTACTTTATAATACAAGTGTTTTTTTTTGCATATTATTACCTTTTTCGGTTTCTCTCCTTTTTCACGTCCTCGTTTCCCTAATTCACCTATGAAGTCTTCACCCCTCTGCCTCTTTCTGATCCTCTCGTTTTTTTCCTCTACTTTTTGAGATTCCCTACTGCTAATGATAGAAGTATTTATGCTTTCGCTTCCACCCCCCTTCTATATCTCTTTTCTGGCCGTTCCCAATCCTGCTTCCTTAATCCTGACAGAGAGTTCTTAATAGCCTATTTCCTTCGCAGAACGAAGTTCCCCTTCGTTAGGTGATCTTAGAGGATTACCCTTTTTTCTTCCTTGCCGCTTTCCCTAATTAATACCCTTCCCCCCGTTAATCTTTCTTCTTACGAACAACTTACTGTTTTTAAGCGCCGCCTCTTTCTTATATTCGATTCTTTCTTCCATTTCCGTTCAAAAGGCGCCCGCCATCTATACTTCGCAATGAGTCTGGTTCTCACTATCTCCCTGGTTGCTCCCCTTAGAGTGTCTATGAAGGCAGATCACCGAGACATGCCGGTGGGCATTTTTTTCTTTTTCGGGAACCTAGCGTTGTCTGTATGTACACCTCTCCCGTGTTCCTTTAAATGGAGGGCGGCTGAGACAATGAGTTTCGATGTTTTTTAGAATAGGGGTTTTTTTTGCGGCGGTTGCCCGTAGTAGCATTCTCTCGGGAGCGTTTGGTTGGGGCATTTTTTCCATCGGAATTCGAACTCTTCCTCTCTGCTGCGCTCTTCATCGGCATTTTTTTTTGAGATGATCCCCATCTCGCTGGTGTAAATCTCGGCGGAGGGTTTCGCTTCCGCAGACGCTCTTTTCCTTATCCCGTCGACGGACTAATGATGTCTCACCTATCACACATGTTTTTCTGTCGGCCCCGGGTCTCCCCCATGTTTCAATTTGGGGACTTCTAGTCTCTCCCCCCCAGTTCTTCAGAATGAGTGTTTTTGTCGTGTTTGGGTCTCCACTGTCATTCTTCGCGTCCATCTCGGCTTGTATCTTCCCTTCTCCCCTGACAACAGAAGAAAGTAAGGATCTTCCTTCCTCGTTTACATGTACCGTTTTTCTTCCCGATGCGCTGAGTTTTCTTCGCTCGGCCTTTTCCTCGCTTTTTTTTTTGTTCGCCTGGTCGTTTTTTCCTTCCGAGCTGGAATCAGTCCCAACGGCCGTTTTCCTTCGACCTGACCTGCGCGAATCTTCTCCCCCCCTCTTTTCTTGCCATCTCCCCCCTGCACTTCCCGATCTCGGATATTAAGGGCATTGTTTTTCCCACTGCCCCCTGTTGGCCCTTTCGCGTGTGAGTCTACCTTCTTGAAGTTCAGCTCAAAAAATTTTCTCCCGATTTTTCCCAAGAGACTCTTTGAGCTTGCGTCTCCTCCCAGCGAAACTTCCCTCCCCCCCCCCGTCTTTTCCCCCTGAAGTTGCGGGGAGCGTAATTTCCCTTCTGAGTGTCCGTAGGTGGACCTCAATATTTTTTCTAAGGACCCCGACCCACGTACTTCTCGACCCGCATCTTGGGTTGCAGGCTTTTCCTTTTAAGACCTTCCTTCCCCTCCTTCGTACCAATTTTCGACCTGTGTCGAACCGCTTTTTCGCATACAATATTTTTCCCAGGCGTCTTTATCCCGTCAGCTCTTCGGTGCTCTGCCTATACGTGCCCCTCCTTTTTTTTCTGTGTTCCCCGGTGGAGCCCTCCGCGATTCCCTTTTTTCTTACGGTCTCTTCCAAGATCGTTAAGAGGCAATATCTCTCTCTGACAGTGAAATTCCCCCCCGGAGTTCTTCCGCTGCCCATTCCCACTCCTTTTCCCTTCCCATTCTCTGTTCTGCAACCTGGAAGTGACTCTATTTTTGTCCTTTGGGCGATCCCCCCCTTTGTTTCTGCCCCAACGTGCAGGTCTCACCTCATACAAGGCGTGCCTCCCGGCATGACTCTCTCCTTTTAAACGACTTGAAGAGCTCCGATCTAATGCAGGACATTTCTGAGTTGACCTTTCCGGTGTTCTGGTTCCGTGGTACTCTCCCTTCTCCAGCCTCAGTGGCTGCAGTGTTGATCTCTCGGAGCTGCTGCTGGCCCCCTCCTTCATGATTTTCAGCCTCCTCCTAATGTTTAGAGATCTTCAGATTCCATTTGAGGATACCCATCCGCCCTCGCGATACGGCATCCTTCCAAATCTTGTCCTGGTCCTTTCCTACCCCCCGGTGCCCCCGACAGCTACCCTTCATAGTGCTTCATTTCGCCTTTCTGCTTTTTTTATCGCTTTAGCGGAGACTTCCTTACTCTTTGCCACGCCTTTCTTCGGTCAGCTGCACGTTGCCTTGTGGCGAGCGGTCGCGCCAAACCTCCTTCCCCCCCTAGTCATTTTCCACTTTGATAACAGACGGGCACCTTATTCTTCCTCCATCTAAAGGATGTTCCTATCTCGATCCGGTCCTCCTCTCCCCCCGTGCTGAGGTTTGCGTTCCAATGTAGATTTTCCCCTTTCCTTTGAGTCCCGTGCACCCTTCTACATAGGAGCGTGAAGTTCTGACGGAGCGTCTCTCCTTGTTCATATTGTCCTGGATTCTTTGCATTGTGGATCTTTCTTTCAAGTCTTCCCTTTTATTTCTTGTCCGCCGGTCGTGGAGCCTCAACCCGCTAGGCTTGTCTCCTTGGGGAGGTCCCTCCTGATATGCATTGGCCACAGCGGTTTCCCAGCTTCGAGTTGAAATCCGCGTCCACTGGTTTCCCTCCCCTTTTTTAGTTCCCTTTTCGAGGGTGTTCGCACTCCCTCTATCTTTTTCGAGGGGACGAGTTGAAACCCTGTTTGGGGATCCCGTTCAGCCCGGCTTTAAACCTCCCTCCTCTTTCCCAGCCTTGGTGACGTGTTCGACATCCTCGTCGTTTTCATCAATCAGTTGTCGGCTCCTTCCTTTCGATTTCTGAGCGATCTTATTGTTAAGTTGCCTCCCAGTGCTCCTGTCGGTCGGTATTGAAAAGAAACTGTGGGCCACGCAACTCAGAGAATCTTCCAACCCAACACCGGCGATCTACCGTCCTATCGGTCTCCCCACTGCTAGCTCCCCCCCCTCTCCGTTCGATGCAAACCGCCGACAATGACAGCCCGGGCTTCGGCTTTAGTTTGTGCCCAATGAAAGAAGCCAGCTCATGCTCTCCGATGACGCTCCCACCCACTCCCCCACAGCTCCCCCTCTTTATGACGAGGTGACTGATGATGCCCGTATTCCCCCGGGCCACTTCAAAAATGCTCGCCAACAATTCCCCCCTCGCTTTTCCGCTCCTCGGAACCCGCCGTCGACAGTCTGGACACAATTTCGCGGCGCCCGGAAGCGTTTACCCAACCACTCGTTGGGAATCCCCCTCTCGCTTTCTCATTTTCTCTCCCCTACAAGGGTATTTGAGCTCGCCGAAGACGCGATTCCCCTGAACTGACTCTGCCACTAAGACCGCTGCGTAACTTTTGATAGGTTCCGCGACGACCTTCCAGCTCTCCCCCCCCAGAGGCTTAGGAAAAATGCTCCCCGGCCCAACCTGCCTAGGTTCTGAATATAAATGAAGGCTTTCCACCGCCTTTAAACGACCCCCTTGGCTGTTCCCTTTACCCCAGAGCTTCGTCTTCCCCCTTAAGGTTCGCTGTGCCTCCGTCCGCCTCCTACTTTTTCCTCACCATTTTAGTAACGTCTCCCCCTTTCCCCCTCATGTTCCTATGCGCGCCCCCTATCTTTTTGCGTTGAAGGACGGTTGTCTTCTACGCGTCTCCGCGTGTCCTTTTTTCACTGCTCCAATCTTCATGGTCTGGCCGATACGAAGTTATCCTAGGAGTACTCTCGTATCTGCTTTCACCTCCCTCCTCTCTCCGTTTCCAACGCCAGCGGTACTCGTTTCTGCGCCTGCCTGCTCCCTCTTCCTGATGAATTTACGGTCTTTGGGCTTTGAGAACTCGTCTCATGCCCTTTTTTTTCCTCTTCCCATTTCTGCGCCGAAGAGATTCTTCCCGTTTTTCCAAACAGATTGCTCGTAAAAGCTCTTCTTCGCCTCTTCCCTCTGTTCCTCCTCCCGGTTCCTTCTAAAGGAGCCGATTTTTAGCCGAACTCTAAGGGACCTGATGAAACCGGCCGGCCAAACCCTT
>Ga0179593_1279197_pt1 | contig 14897 bp, 14 predicted proteins | sample CZODoug2_1_08_16_FD_185931 | JGI IMG/M metagenome (GOLD analysis project Ga0179593, IMG submission 185931) | Vadose zone soil fungal communities from Angelo Coast Range Reserve, California, USA - CZODoug2_1_08_16fungal (PacBio error correction) | ecosystem: Environmental > Terrestrial > Soil >... | reverse complement strand
ACCCGATGCCTTACTTCGCGTACCGACTTTCTTCCCCTCACCAACCACCCGACCCGCCATACTCACTTTTTTTTGGTAATCTTAGAAAGGACCTTTTAAAGACTTTCGCATCGTTGGTAAAACACTTGAGGCTTTGTTGTTGTTACTGACAAAGCCCTTTTTCTGCCTCTCCCCGTTGACCGTTTGGCGCTTTACGGTCTCGATGACACCCCTTTTTATCTGCCCTTATCGAATCAATAGGCGACGGCGTGCACTTCGAGGCTTTCCCATCCGCCCTTTGCCTTTTCTATTTGGCTGTTTACTAGCACCCCGACTGGAATTTGCTGAGTGTGTGCGTTGTTTTATGTTGTTTTCGAGTTAAAAGGTTCTCGAATGCTGTCACTCCCTCCCCACTCCCTCCTCTCAGAGCAATCCCTTCCGATGTTGCGCTTTTTCTCCCCCTCCCCCCAGGTCCCCCACCGAGTTTCTGCAAAAACAACGTGCACGAGACTCATTCGCTGGCAGCCCTTTATATCTCCCCAATGTTCGTTCCCCATTTCTCCCCAAGAAGGTTAGCTAAACACCGCTATCTCCGGCCCAGCCGGCCCCCGTTGGTTCCTACCATTGGCAATTACGATTTTTCCCTTTCCCGCACCCCCTCGGCCCCCCCTCCCCGACCTTGTTATACAATCGGGATACCTTGTGTCGTCTTTTCGTTTTTCCTCTTTACGATTTTTCAGACGTCTTGTGTCTTTTGTATGTGACATTTTCCTTTTTCACGGGGGTCACGTACACCTTTTAGACCTGTGTCCCAGACAGTGTGGTTGGGGTTGCTCCCCTGGCCCGCCACCAACTTTGTGAAAACGTAGTCTGCGGCTTCACGTATCACCCTCCTCCTCTCGATGAATTGCAGGATATATTTCAGGACACGGCCTTTAGGTTCCCCGTTTTTTGTTTTGGGGATGGGTCGGGTTTTGTGATGAGCAGCTGAGTGTATTGCTTTCTGTCCTTTTGTCGTTTATTGTTTTGTTGTCCTAGGCCGTGTTTTAAAGGGTTGCTTCTCGTTCTATTTGCCACGCGAGCTTTCCCCCTTTCTCCACGTCATTTCCCCATGTGTGATTTTGAGTATTCTTCGCCGTCTATTTTTTGATTTTGCCGTTTGAAATTTGCCATCTCTGGAAGACGCTCTTGTTCTCTTCTTTTTTGCCTTCTTTTCGTCCCATTGCTTATTTCCTTGGTTGTCTTGGTCTAAGTTAAATGGTCAATGGGGCGGTTTTGATCGATTTTTTTATTCCCTTTTGCGTTTTTTCCTCGGCTTCTTGTCCGGACAAACCAGTACAGGTTTGACACCGTTGGCTATTTTTGGCGTTTTCTTGACTTCTTTCGGCGCCCCAGCAGGAACTGTGTCCTGTGTGATGGTTAGTCGCACCTCTCATTCTTCAAGTTTTCCCTTTTCTTCCTTCAACTCATTCCTCCTACGTTGTTACCGTCCGGGGTTTGAGTTTCTTTTTTCACTGTGTCCTCCTCGCATTTTTAGGTCCTTGGGTGGGTAGCTTGCGCGTGATTTTCGGACCGGCCAAGAGCATCCTGTTTTGCCCCCTTTCACCCGTTTTTGGTTGCCTTCTTCAGGCGGTTGGTTCGGCAGCCTCTAGTTCCCCCGTGCTCTCCGATCTTTTTTTCGATCTTCCAGCACTGCGCGGTTGTCGTGAAGCTTCTTTCCCCGATGTCCCAAAGATTCCCTTTCTTTAGTCCTCCCTTTCCGGCGAGTCCGTCTGCATCCCATGTTTGCGTGCCCCCCTTCCCGTTCTTTCCTTCCTTTAATTCTTGGTACTCTCCGCCTTCGGGCCGGTGAGGTCTCCCGCAGTTCTTTCATTCCGATACTAGTCACAACCATGTGACCAGTCTGCACCCTTCGGTCGTTCATGTCCCCCGCATTCTTTCTTTTCCTCGTCTAGGTAAGCGTTTCGACTTCTTCCGTTTGCCTTTCAATTCTTTGTTTCTAATTTCCGCTGCCGGTGACAGACCCTTCCCCCCCCTTCCGTTTTAAGGCCCCGAGCAACGTCACCCTCCCCCTTCTTTTGGTCTCCTATGATTGCTCAAGGCCTTTCCTGACTGCCCTCTCCCCCAATCGGCGCTCGGGCAGATGAGGTTCACATATGCAGGCAACTCGTCCCTCTCCCTTCGAGACATTCATAAAACTTGATCCCTGTCCTCCCCACGCTTTCGTTCTTACTCCTTTTGACTGATCTTCGTCTCCCACTCCTGGTCTCCACTCCCACCTTCCTTGGTGCATGATGAAGGCGATTGTCTTTTCGACTGATTCTTCACCGTTTTCTCTTACCTTCAATGTTAGGGCTTACTTACCAACTCGATCTACCGGGTGTTCTCTTCTTGCCCCTCCTCCGCCCTTATGTGCTGTATTTCCGGGTAATCGCGGAAGAAGGACTTTTTCTTTTTTCCGGATATTCGCTCCCTCGCCCTCCTTCGACCTTGCCGCTTGTCTCCTTGTTAAGATGCATTATCTGTTAATGTCTTCCTGACGAGTGTGGCTGACCCCCCACGATCCCAATGGCCACGCGGTTCGCTCGAAGAAAACGGAGTGCCCTCCCTTCCCAAGACCACTTCTTTCATGTCTGGTCCCGTGTCGTTCAAGTACCCCCCCTTCCCTTTCCCCAGTGCTGCCAAGAAGCTTTTTTCGAGCTGGAAATGTCGAGTCTAGAGGATGAGGCGGGCTATACTTTTGGAGTGGGGTTTTTAGTGGCCCCTTTGAGTTCCTTCTTCACCTTTTCTTGGTTTGGTCTGCTAGTCTTTCCTTGGTTTCTTTTCCCATTGTGGACCCAAGGAGACCTACCTTGAAACCTCCCCCCTTTTTTTTTTTTTCCCCTTTGCTTCCCTTGATTCGTCCATTCCGCGATGCAGGTGTCCTGTTCTCTGCGTTGTTCCGATCACGGTTTGCAGGGTTTTTCCTAAGCCACGAGAAGCATCGGCTTGCTACGCTGAAGCACCTCCTCTTCGCTGCATGCATGCACTTGCCCCAGAATGTCTTTCTGTTGCGTCTCTTTTTAATATCTATCTTTCTACATCCTCCGTTTTCTCAGGATTCTGCACCTACTTTCTTCACAAGTATTGAGTTCCGTTGCTTTTCGACTTTTTTCCCTCCTACTTGGTGTTCTGAGTCGGAAGCTCTTCTTGGTTGACTCTAAGTTTTCCTTGCAGACTTAACCCTCGTTTTTCCCCCCCCCTTGAATCTGAGGCCCCATTATGCAGAGAGCTGGTTCTCGGTTCATCATGATTTTTTTTTCCTGTTCCTTCTTTTGTATTGTCTCTCGTGTTCAAGTCTACTCACTGACACAACGCGATTTCCCCACTTCACCCTCACAAAAACGGCAGGTACCGTACCGTTCCTTCCCATGTTCACCCCCCCTCCCCTTTCCTTTCCCTAAGAACTCAGCTGCACGGGCTGAAATTTGTTTCCTAATCCGTGAAGGTGTTTGCTTACTTGCTTTCCCTGCGTCCTCCCCATTCAAAGTCGTATTGACGTGTTATGGGTCACGCGTATTCTCAAATCGTTTTGAACAACTGGTCTTCCCCAGTTGGCGCTTGGTCTCAGTGACCAAATGAAGATTTTACGCCTTTTCCCAAGTGCCGAATGATTGCACTCCTCGAAGATGATAGAGTCCCTATGGATTAAGTGATATCTAGGCGAAGGGTACCTTCTTGTGTCTGAGTTAAGCGTGTCTTCCTTCCCCCATCGGCGTTGCCCTTTTTCCAATTCGCCACAGGAAGGATTCTTTTTTGGAGTTTTTTTCTTTCCCAGCCCCCCCCCCCCCGGTGGCCTTCCCCGGACACCTTTGTTGCTCACGTTTACCCCGACAACCGCCAATGGAACCCCTCTCGGGGGGGGTTTCATACATTTCTTATGGTTTGAGCACGTTTTTTTTCTGGCTTCATCTCTTGGCCCTTGAAATGCAAGACGTATTGTTCTGGATGGGTTTGTTGCTGATAATTTGGCTGCTCGCTTTTCTGATGGAAGTTTGTCCCCCTGACTACCGCGATAGCGTTCGTATGGCGTTTTTCTGTCGCTCTTTTTTCTCCTTTTTCTGCCATCAGATCGAGCCCACAAAGACGTTGATGTGGTGGCCTGTCGGCTTCCCTGTTCCCCCCTATCCTTCATCTCCTCGGAGGACGCAGCTGCCCCTCTTACGACGAACTAGTCTCTTTATATGCGCCTTTCTTTTCCTTTACGACATCACAATTAAACGCTGTGGGGCGAGGTCATGTCACTGCCACACCTTCCCTTTCCCCCCGATCTCACGCCCGCTTCTCTATTCTTCCTAACTGGTGCATTCCCGTCCCCGTAACGACTTTGTTTTTACGCAACATTTCCTTCCCGCTTTTCCAGCGCACCCTCCCTTTCCTCACGCTGTGGGAATGTGAGCCATCTGCCACGACCTACTGCTCCCCCCCCCGTTTTCTCGCCTCTTAAGGCGCTTTGGCGTCTAGGCCACTCCCGCTTTCTGAGTCCTTTCGCCCTTTCTTCCCTTTCTTTTTCTCTTGCCCCGAGAAAGAACATTTCGATGAATCCCCGTTTCCCGGCTTTCGTTTCCCCTCCTTTTTCCCCACCTTACACCTCTCATGTTGCACTTCCTTTACGTTTTTTTAACCGTTTGCTTTTTTCGCGCCGCGCCTTACACTTCGGCCTGCGAGGTGCGACATATTGATCACATGACACTTCTTTTTTTGTTTCTCCTGCCTGCTTGAAGGGTCACACCCAATGCACGCCGAGTTCATACCATTGTCCTGGTTGGGTTGCCGCCCACCACGACCTTTCCATTCCCGTTTCCCCCTGCCAACAGACTGAATCAGAACATCCGACGCACAACCTCTTGCCCCTTTCTCTTTCCTGCCCAGACCACCGCTGGATCTGTCGCTTATCTTTCCCCCTTCCACCCCCTCTTCGGGTCATCGTTCGTCACCGAGCGCACGCGTCCGTATCCACTCCGACTACCTTACTCCCTCCCCTTCTTCCACATAGGGTCCCTCTTTCCAAGCATCTGCGTGCCATTCGAACCGCATTTCCAGTTGACCGTGCAAAACCTCTAGACGCCAAACGACTCCCAGCCCGAATCAGCGCGAGGAACTTCCCCCTCCTCCTTCACCTGCGCACCGCTTAGACCGCACTAAATTCCTCTTCCCGTCGTGCCTGACTCAATTCCCCGATACTAGCCCATTTTTGATGTCTTTAATCCTCTTTACTTTCCCAGAAATGGTGGCTTCCAGGTTGGCATGAGCCCCCCAACTCTTATTTTTTTTCAAGGTGAGTCTGGTTTTGACTTGCAGGAACCTGCCCATGCAGTTCCCCCCCCCTCTCCCCCTAGTAAGAACAATCCATCCTTACATCACGGTTTTTTGCCTCCTTTATTTTCGTCGGATTTTGGTTGGCCTTAGGGATGGGTGGTTGTATTGAATTCTCCGATCATTTCTTGCCTTTCCCCCCACTTTTTTTTTTTTTTATGGGAGATAGATGGCCCTTTTTTTTGTCCTTCGCGATTTAGTAGTCTTCGTTTTTGAGTAGGTTGGGTCGAGCCTCCCCTCGTCTTTTCGAACCCAGGTACTCAGGTTACTTCAGAGTGTTGCAAGTTGTGGTGTTTGAATACCTTGGACCTGGTCTCGAGGGGGCCCCCTCCGCTTTTTCCCGTATGCAGCGTCTTGACTGTCGTTTTGAACTCGGTCTCTTTGATTTTTGCCAAGTAGAGTAAGCCGATAAAGCGAATACCCCTCCCCCCTCCCATCTCCCGCGCATTTTACTTAGTTAGTGTCACTCCTCCCTTTTAGTTCCTTTTCCGTGGATTATCACTACTCGAAGGTTCGCGTTCGTGTAGTCCGAGTTTCCCCCGATTACCTTTACTCTTTCTTCCTCGTACCCCCAGTCTCAGAACGCGGTCCCGATTTTTGAGGCCCCCCTTTATTTTTTTTTATTTACCGTTGACAAACCGTGAGCAGTTGTGTCTAAGATCTTTTTCGCGATTCTTCCCCTCCTCATTGTTGAGTTTTTTTCGCAATGGCATTCGCAGGCTTGCGGTTCTGATGTTCGATTCTTTCGCGGTCTTCTTCCTTTTTCATTAATCCTTTGGGACCAGACATGAAGGCACATTAGCTTCCTTCTTTTTATGCGTTTTGTCCCTTTTTCTTGCCGCGCGGTCTTTTTTCTTCCCAACCCTTTTTCCCAGCAGCACACCCCATTGTTTATTGTGCAACTCCGAGAGATGTGTTCTAAACCCGATGTTGTATCGTGGACAGATTATACGTTTTTTTTTATGCCGCCCCACCCCAAACCCTTTGCAGTTGTTAGGTCTATTGAAAACTTTCTTCCTCGAATCGCAAACGCAGGAGAGATCTGGGCTGGCCCTGTTTAACGGGTGCCTGTGTTGTTTTTTTTTTTGGTTCGCCACCATTTGCTATAGTAGAGGTCTATATACTTTTGAGATCCTTTTTTTTTTGCGTTCTTTTACCGTGTTCATGCCATGCCTAGAGACTTTCGTGTGTGTTTCTCAGAACGTCTGTAGTTTTTGCTGGAAGGACACCCACTGCGTTAGTCCCAGGATTTCTATTTCCCCTTTCCCTCACACTGGCGCGAGTGGTGCCGGGCGTTGTTTCGGTCCCCCGTTTTCCAATCGAGCCCAGCGTCGCGCCAAACCTTTGGCGTTTCACCCGGGTCGCGTTACCTCCGTTTTTTTTGCATTCACGTTGCCAACTCTCCTCCGGATGGTGTCTACCCATGCAGGGCATGATGGGGGGCATGCGAAGGACCCCCTAGCCTCCCCCCGATGCAGTTACCTTTTTTCTCAATGCCTTTTTTTCCCCTTTCTCGTTTAGAGGCCTGGCCCCACTCTGCCTGTTTGCAGGTTTCGACCAGCAGCTCCTCGGTTCACTTGGCCCATCCCGGACCCTTTTTTCCTTTTTCTCTTTCCACGGCCGCAACATCCCAATACCGTTTTTTTTCTCTGGATTTCGGCCGATTCCCCCCTAACTCACCCCATGTTTTATGTCGCCTTCCCCCAGCAGACTAGATTTATTGGCAAGACCCTTCGCTTGTTGAAACCCGGCTTTTTGCTTTCATCGCCCCACTGCTGACCGATCGACCCTGCCCGGATACTAACTCCCCTCTTGTTGATCGCTCTTCTTTTACATTCAGGTTTCTCATGCGAGTTCTACTGCTGATTTGTCCGATCCCCTTACCGATACGTTGTAACCCCAAACTTTGCAAGTCCTTTCCCTTTCTTTCTGGCAGCGACGCCATAAAGACCCGATGTGTTGCGGTTCTGTCCTAGGCCTCGAGGGCGCCGCTAGGCGTCCCTTTGAGTTGTTCTCTTTTCGTTTGTCTGTTGGGCCGGTTTCTCCTCGAGACTTTTGTGACTGTGAAAAAGTGCAGACAATGACCTTTCGGTCTCTTTCCTCGGCTTTCTTCATCCCCCTCCTAGAGGTGAGTTTGGCCTCTCGCCTCGATTTCAGATGTTTCAATTCGTACTTGAACTTGGTGGCTCTCGGTTTTTCTCCATGCACCCATAACATCAGTTCAGCTAAGGTACTTAAAGTTGATGCGATTTGGCCGCGTATCTCGCCCCCCCCCCATTCTTACGAGCCGGACACGTTCTTTCTACAATCGGGCAGTTTGGCGAGCTTTGCCGGTTTTCCGACTGTCCAGACGCGCTCTACGAAGTCCGTTTGAAGCTAGTTCCAGTGCCCTCTCCCCCTTGTTCTCCAGTGGTGTTTTTGGGCGCTCCTTTTCTGGTCAACCCCCCCTCCTCCCTTTTTCCTTGGCAGACCTTGGCTACTCTTGCCCCGCAACTCACGGATCATTCCCTCCCTTATAGACCCTCTCCCATCGTTTCCCCACGTCGTCACCCCTTCAAGTGTCCTACAGTCTCCTTGATTTTATCTCTCTCGTCCCTTTCCCTGCTGATGCCTCCCCCCTGTTTGACACGCCGCAGGAAAACTCACTGTTGGTTACGCATTCTTTTCTCGTCCTGGTTTTCACCGCACCAAACTGCGGTTTTTTTTTTTTAGCAAAATACTCGACTTTTTTCCTTCCACTATGTTACGATGTCCAAGTTTTTAACTCCCCGCGCCCTGAGGTGACCCTTTTCCGGAATCCCGTTCGCATCCACCCTACAGGCAAGCATGTGCTGATTCTGCTGCCCAACGCTCTCTTTTGCTTGCTGGTCACGCAATCGGATTTCCACCACTCGCACCCTCCTTCTGGAGCCGTCTGCTTTTTCAGTTGAGACAGCAATCCTCCAGTACACGCATCAGCGGTTTGTTCCAAACTGTTCGGTTTTGGTCCCGGTCCCTTCCACGACATTGAAGCGTAAGTTTCTTCATTTTGTGGCGCGCGCTAGTTTGCCCAAAAATCTCAAAAGTTATCATGCACGTCGACCCCCTGCGGCGCAATCCGCGACGATGCCGTTCCTATACGACTTCCTTGTCCTCGTTTTTTGGCACCGCGAACCGATTCTTTACTGTTTGCGTGCGCCTTTTTGCTTGTTGTTGTTTGAGTTATTTTTACTCTCGCTACTTTGCCGCCTTCCCCCATCCTCCTCGCTGTCGTAATGTACTTCCCTGTTTCCCCCCGCTTCGGGTGGCCCGTGCCTCTATCAAGAGGCCACCTTCTTCAACACCACACCTTGACGGTATCTCAGTGCGTTTTCCCAAAATGCAAAAACTGAACTGTCTTTCGCCTCCGTTGCTTTCCCACCTTTCACCCGTTACAAAATCGCTGAAATATCTTTCAGGGAGTCTCCACCTTGCCCTTATCTCCTCCGCCCCCGTAACCCGTTGCGTACTTCTAATTCTCTTCCAGCATTTCCCACCATCTCCCCTCTGCGTTTTTGACACCCCTTTCGGAACTGAGGTCGAGTCTGAGTTTTTTTTCTTTCCTTTTTTAAGATTTTGCTCGTTTTTTCTTTCTCTCGGCCATTTACGTTGTTACCTACGTGGACGATTTCCCCCTGATACGGTGTCTTGAGCCCTGGCAAAAACCAACTTTTTTTTGACCTCTTCCTTCTTGTCCCCTTTACACGAACGCGACGCCTTTGATTGAGCTTTATCCGGAAAAGACCCTTCGCGGGTTTTTCCGGGCGCCTTTCCCCGTGAGCAGTTCCTGCGCTGTGGGCTCGCGCTGATTCTGCTGGGTAGCTGTTTGTTTTTTTTTCCCTCTTTGTGCCAAGGCTCTTTGTTCGATTTTTTGCACGCGAGCTTGCACGGTTTCTTTTTCAACGTCCATTCGCGACCGATGTTTTCCTGAGTGTTCTTGCGTAATTTCTTCTTCTAGGATGACAGCGTCGAAGGTGGAGGACGACCCTGCGTTACGATTTTTCAGTTCCCCAACTGACGACATGCTTTGACCAAGATGGTTCTGGGCTAACTGGCAATCGCTGTTTTTTTCCCCCTTTTTGATTCGGGTGGTTTCACTGTGTACCTGTGACTATAAGGCTTCGGTGAGTCTACACCACCCAGGACCCTTGTTCTTTTGAACCCCGTTGGCGATGAATTTCGGGTTATTCGGACCTTACCCTGCGGTGCCTCCACGCATGAAGTGCAGTCTTCTCTTCTTCGTGATTTGCACCGTCCGAGGTAAACTCGAGCCTGCGCCCCGGATTTTTTGTCGCTCCTACTTCAGCATGTCTGATGTGAGAACCGGTGGTTCCATGTTTCTCTGACAAGAACCCCGCCCGCGCTCGTTGTCCTCTTTGGGAGTTTTTAGGATTGAAGTTTGCTTCTCTTGGCGTTTTACCCCTTCTCGACTTTTCAGAGACCGGTCTTTTACGATAGATCCCATGACCTTGGCCGTTTAGTGTAGAGTGTGTACACTCTTTCCCCCCTTTCCGTGTCTTCTCTTCTTTGCGGCGTCCGCATACGCCATGGTGCGAGTTTTTCGGTCGGAATTCCTTTCGTGAATTTCGCCCTCCCCCTGTTTTTTTTCCTTTTGGGTTGGTAATCGAGGTGTGCATGACGAATCACCCCTCCTTGTGACCCAAAAATTGGATTCGTAAGCCCAGTCTCTTTCGTCCTCCTTTTCCTCTTTCAGTGTCTGTCTCTAGCTCCCGCTTCCAGACCGTTTTTCATCTCTTTTGCGAAGTGCTTGTCGCTTTTCCCTTTCCGAATGTGACGGAGGCACCCCTAAGGAAACACCAGCTCTCAGGTGTCTGCTGTTGTCCCCCTGATTCTCATGAACGACGTCCCCTGCTCTCTTTTTGCTTCCCTCGGAGTGATTTGTTTCCCATATGTAGGTCCACACGCGCTCAACATCGAAGCGCACCCCCTGACCTCCAAAACCATGCTTTCACTTTTGCAACCAAGCCGGCTGGTGTCGTATTCCTGCTTCCCCCTCTCTGTCCTTTCTTCCCCCGTGCTTTGTTCCAACTCCAATGTCTCCGAATCTTGGTGACTTATGGCCCCCTTGCCTGTGTTGTCGGTGTCGACGATCCCCCCCGGTTACGTGAACTTCCCTGTCTTTTTGCCTTTCCTTTTTAGCATTATCGCTTTAGTAGCGAGTGCCCGCATCGGAATGTATTCCTGTCCAGGCCTCCCTTGTCCTGAACTCATACCTCAAGGACTTTCCCTCGTCGCTTAGCCGCCCCCTCTCCCCTCCGCGAACTTTCTTTCATTCATTTTTCCATTGGGACGATCCTTCTCTTATAGGCTGACATCGTTTTCCCACCCCCTGCGTGAATGGCCTCCAGTTGGTCGATTGTTGCAAAATTTCCCTACACTCACAAGACCGGCATTTAATTGTCGGGGCTGAATATTTGCCCAGTCTTTATTCCACCTAAAGAACTGACTTTCCCGATGGCCCGCTTCTTGTTTGCGGGCTTTTTAAGTCACTTTGGTTGGGGTTTTGACTTTCAACTTGTGATGACTTCCTTTTTTCTTGTTTGTTTTGGTTGTGTGAGTCGTTACATTTGAAGGTACCAGCTCCCTACTTTTCGGTCCCTACAAAGAGGACCCAAAGTGTAGCTCTCCTCTTGAGCTCCAGTTCCCCCCCGATTCCGTTGCCTTTTTCTGAGTTGACTCTGGTGATTTTGCTTTCTGATTAACTCCCCCCGTCCGATTTCGTGCCGCTGAACCAACGCACCGTGACTAGCGGTAGTCAGAACGGGCCCTGCCAAGACGGTGTCGCGTCTTCGTTCTCTATTTCCCTCCCTCTCTTTATTTTTCATCCTCTTTTTTTTTGAGTTTTATGACTCGCTCGCGGCGGTCGTCGACCTTCCTTGGGTTTTCTTTGAGTCTGCGTCCCTCCTGACAGTCGGTGCGTGGTCGGACGAGAGATCTCTGGTCCTTATCGTCTCAGCTCCGCATCCTTCCTTTCTACACGCGCCACTGCATCTGCATAGCTCTCTCTGGGCGTCGGGTTTCCAGGACTGTTCATTTCTTTCTTTACATCGTGAGTCCACGTATGTAACCACTCCCCCGCGAGGTGACACCCCCCCCCACCGTCAAACTCCCCTGACAAAAATGTCAAGCAACGCCCAGACCGTTCTAAACCAGTGACTTCCCGCCGCATCCGCCTACCTTTTTGAAAAGGGCCGCTCGAAAGACATTTCGTCAATGTGGTGTCAGGTTTTCAGTATGGCCTGAAAAGGGCCCCAACTCATGCCACTTGCTGGTACTTCAGCGTTTCTCCCTCGACTTTTGTCCCTCGTGCTCTAGTGGAATCTCAGTTGTGAAAACTCGTCCTCATCCTCGATGCATTCTTCCCCTTCGCTTTCCCTTCTCATATTTCGCGCACGGTATGCTCGGTGAGTCGTAAGCCGCGGCCTTCTTGCTTTTTCTCACAGGGCTCCGTCCCTCCCACGGCTTTGATGCGTACTTAGCTACACTTTTGAGTGCGTCGCTTTGGCACATGTACCTCCCCCCGAGTTACCAGTTGTCATCATGTACCCCGACCCCCTCGCCCTTCTTCATCATTTCCATATCTTTTTGTTTCTTTTTAGTGGGGAAGCGCGCACTGTGACATCTCTCTTACGCACTGCCCTCCTGCCCCCTCCCTCTTTGGTAGGAGCGTTTATCTTTGAGTGTTATGACCGCTTTGGACCGGCATGTTTTCCCACCAGTCTCTTTTTTTTTGTGTTTCTGTTTTCGTGACTTTAGAAATCCTCTTGACACATTCTGATGCTGTGTGGCCTCTGACGCGTCCTGGTTACGAGCCGGCGGATCCTAATTATGAGAGGCCTGCCACTTCCGCCCCCCCCTTTTTTTGACGCTCCTGGACCTCCGCCTACCGAGTACTCCGAAGTAGTAAAGCTGGACTGGATTTTCCAGTCTCAAAATGTTCCCCTTAGATTCTTTTTTTTGCTCGATCTTCCCCCTGACCCCTCGTCCACACCTGACTTAAACCGCCCGCCCAGGGTTCTTTTTTCAAACTGGCCTTCCCAGCAACCTCCGTGACTTTTACGCAATGGTTGTCCTTCGTCACGCCCCCCCCTCTTTCCCACGCCTCTGTGGGACGTGAAGCTATGCTCCAACCTACCGCTCCCAAGTGCTTTTCCCCTCGAATTGATGTGCCGGTCGGCAAGGAAAGCGTCGTTTTCGTTTTCCTCCCCCCCCATTCCTTTCCCCATGCGACATCCCTTTTAGTGCAACGAGCTGGCTTTCGTCGTGTCTTTTTTGGAACCCCCCTTGCGTGACATCATATCGTGTGTCATAAAACCCCTGGTCATTTTGGGTCCCCTTGCCTGCTTTTTTCGCTTTTTCACTGGCTTGGTACTGGGCGACTCTCCTTTTTCCATCTACTCCCTGACTCGTTTTTTTGACGGGTAAGCAGACTACATCGCCACCGAGTTCCCCTCACTCCCCTTGGGGGTTGGATGGAATCCCTAGCGTCCGTTTTACACCACGCGTGACCTCCCGCTACACCCTTGCACCAATTAGATTTGACACTGGAATTCGCCAAGAACCTCTTGGGCAGACGCACTTGCTATCATCCTTCCCTGTCATAATCGGTCGTCCTTTTCGAAACGTCTGGCACGTCTCCGCTCACAATCGCCGACCTCTCTACGCCTTTTTTGCAACGGTTCTTGATGACGTTCAAACCTGAAATTTTTCCATAACCTAACGAAGCTACCTCCCCCCTTCCCCCGAAGACCCCATCTAGAGCAGAGCAAGAGTCCTTCCCTCAAAGCGCCCCTGCACGCGCAACCTCCTTCTCCCGACCGCAAACAACTGCTCCTCCCAGTCGTTCCTTGATAAAGCGCTTTTTTTTTGCACTTTCCTCGCCGCATCGCGTTCTTTCCGGGAAGCCGCTCTCCCTGTCACCCTTGCGCTGTGGACTAAACAACTTTTTTTTGGCCTTTTTTTCCGTTGTTATTTTGCCCTGACTCAGGCCTCAGCCCAACCCTTCCCCCTCTCTAGAGCTCCCCTTCTCAACTCTTTAGCCCCTCTTTATTCGGGTGCTTTCTGTGAGTCCCAATGGCGGATACTCCGTATGAAGTATCCAACGGGGTCTTTCCCTGTCTTCTTTCCCATAGCGGTAGGGTTAGCGCCCTTTTTTAGGAGTCGGCGTTAGTGTTTCTTGTACCTTTTTGGGAGGCACGGAATTCAGCACTGTCCCCCCGGGTTCGGTCCCCCGCTCTTCGTTTCCCTTTGTTTTTGAAGACACGGTGGCTTGTGCTCGAGGTTGGCCCCTTTGTTGTTTCTTTTTCATCTGAGGGTCTGACTTGCTTGCGACGCGAGGTGTCTGGGTGAAGATTGTGTATTTTCTTTCACTCGCTTCCAACCAACACCGAAAGCGCACTTTTGAAGTGCCTTCCAGTCGGTCCGGTTCCCATCTACCTCGAGCCTTTGGTAGTGGAAACAACTTCCATCTAGAGTTCCTGAATTGTTTGGTTCATTCCTTGTCGCGTTTTCGTTCGCTCCCCGTTCAGCGCAGACAGGCCTCTTGCTTCTTTTCTTTGCCATTTTCCCTTGGGAAACTCCTGTCGCCTCTTTTTCTGATAGCGATGCGATCATTCCAGTTTCCCTTCCATGCTACTTCTTTCTAGATTGCGGTAGGAGTTGTTCACTACTGTTTTCTTTCCGCTTAAGAAGACAAGTCTAGTTCATTTCTCAGGCACATTCGGGTATTTCTTTGGATGCGTGTGTTTTTCCCTAGGCGCCCCCCCTCCCCACACCAACAAAACCACCCCCCACCACCCCCCCCACCCCTGCGTACCGCTTTTGGATTTCCACAACTTTCCCAGCGCCACATCATTTCTTTGCCCTTTTGTTGTGGCGGGCCAGAGGTTGGAGGCAGTTTCCTCCAGGCATCGACTTCGATGCACCATGTGCCAAGGAGAGTTTTTTGAGCGCATTGAGGACCGCGCCCTGCATTTTTTCGGCGTGCTGTGTCGGCCCTGAGACTGGGTGGGCCAGTGGTTGGTGTTTTCATCCCGTGTCGATAGTTCTCTTCGTCGGTCTCTTCGTCCCCCGGTGTATCGGAGGTGGTTCGTTTCCGACCTTTTTTTTTTTGAATGTTCTGCGGATGGAGTTTTAGTCTTGCCAGCCTGGTCGGCGAGTCTAGAGCTGCGGCACCACCCCATTCTTTTCCTTTGGTGGCCCACTGATTCTTTTCCCTCCCCTTCTTCTCGTTTTTTTTTGTAGGTGACCCTTTTTTTGCATGTCCACTTTTCGAGATCCCCCCCCTTCTTCTTCCGGCTTGGCTGGTAACAAGAGCCGCTCGAAGAATGTTTTTGTTTTGGGGCCCCCGCTTCGATCTTAGCACGGAAGGTGTCTGCCTTCACTGATTGGATTGGGCTTTCGAAGGCCACGTCTTCTCAAACATTTGCCAGGCCAACCCGGTTTCGGTTTTTCCTCGTGCATCCCTTTAGAAAGATTCTCGCTTTCTGCAAACTGCAACATACTGTTGGTGCTTGTGATTCGAG
>Ga0179593_1700512_pt1 | contig 14898 bp, 35 predicted proteins | sample CZODoug2_1_08_16_FD_185931 | JGI IMG/M metagenome (GOLD analysis project Ga0179593, IMG submission 185931) | Vadose zone soil fungal communities from Angelo Coast Range Reserve, California, USA - CZODoug2_1_08_16fungal (PacBio error correction) | ecosystem: Environmental > Terrestrial > Soil >... | reverse complement strand
GGAGTTTTCTCCTTTCCCCCTTTTTTTTCCCTTTCTTCATTCCTTTTCTTCAAACCAGCCGCATCAATTTCCCCCATTTTTTTTTTTTCGCCGAGCAGTCGGTTGTTTAAAGAATGGTTTGAAATCCCCCCCCCTTTCCCCCCCTTTTTCCCCTTTCTAGACGCTTGTTACGTGCGGGCTTTTTCCAGTGTTTTTTTTTTCTTTTTCTTTCTTTTGACCAGAAATGCCACACGGAGTAACCTGAATTTTCCCCTCCCTTTTTCCCCCTTCTTTTTTCTGTTTCCAATAGTTTTTGAAATAGCATTTTTTTTACAACGCTTTTTTTCCCTTTTTTTCAGAAACTCTTGGAAACTAAAAAGACTTTGAGAATTGATTCCCTTTTCCCTTCTTTTTTTCTTTTTTTTTTCCGTTGTGGAAAGGAGCCTAATCCCCCCCTTCTTGAGAGGTTTGGTAGGGGGAGGCCTCTCTTTTTCCCCTCCTCCCAATTGTCAGGCGAGCTACCCCTGCTTTCTTTTTTTTTTCCTTCTTTCATTCATTTTCTAAAAAGCACTTCCCAAACCTTTTTTCCCCTTTTCCCCCTTTCTCTTTTTTCCCCCACTTTTTGCCAAAACTTTACTGTACCTGCGTTCTTTTTTTTCTTTCTCGAGGGGCATATAGATTAATATGGAATTTAATATGCGTACATTCCTTTCTTTTTCCTCCCCCCTTTTTCCCCCCCCTTCTCTTCTCCCCCTCCTGCACTCCTCTTTTTTTTTTTTTTTTTTTCTGTTTTTTTCTTTTTTCCTTTCACCCTTTTCTCTCCATTGTCTTACGCCATTTTCTGAAGCCCCCCCATCTCTTTGGAACAAGGTAGGGGCCGGTTACAGAGACCAGTGTATGGCCTTTTCTTTCCTCAGTCTTCCTTTTCGGCAATACGTTTCCCCCTTTTGTTTTTTTTTCTTCTACCCTGTCCACTTGGTAGTTGTTATAGGCTTTTCTTTTTTCCCCTTTTTCCCCCCCTTTTTTCTTCTTTTCCCCCTCATTCCGAGATGCCCCTTCTGTGGCCCCTTTTTTCCCCCCCAGTAAACGTAGGGGAGGGCGAAAAAAAACCTTTCCCTTCCTCCCCCTTTCTTTTTCTTTGAATTAGTTTTTTTTCGCCCTCACATTTTTTTTCCCTTTTTCTCTCCTGATGAAAAGGTGGTTGGGGATTCATTTCCCTCCCCCCCTTTTTCCTTTTTTTTTACTTCTCCCCCTTTTTCGACTTGACTTTTTTTTTCCTTTCTGTCCACATTCCGTGAGGAAAGGAGTTTTCTTGAGGATTCTTTCCCTCCCTCCTCTTTCCTCGTAAAAACAGGAGGATTCGAGTATTTTCACTTTTTTCCCTTCCCCTTTTTTTCCCCCCCTCCCAACCTTTCCCCTTTTGAGTATTAAATTACAGTGCATTCCTCTTTTTTTTTCTTTCCCTTTTCCTTTTTTTTTTTTTTTTTCTTCTTCCCCCTTCCCGGGACTCCCCCCCCCACTTTCTCTGAATACGGGAAAAAGGGGGAAAAGTTGAGTTCTTTATCCACTTTTTCAAACTACTCTAAGAAGGCATCCCCCTTAAGAATTTCCTTCCTCCCCCCCCCCCCCGTGAATCTTCGTGTTTCTTTACCTTTTTCTTTCCTTTTCCCTCCGGGAAAAATTGGTGGACATAAACTTGCGGAGGAGACCCTTCTTTTTTTTTTTTTCTCAGTTCTCTCCCCCTCGACCCCCCCCCTCCCCGCGCTTGGCTAAAGGACAAAATGGGCTTCCTTTTCCCCTCTTTCCTCATGGGAGCCTTTATCCTTTTCCTTCCCCCGGAGGTTTGAGAAAAAAATACTTCCCCTTCCCCCCTTCTCCATTTTTTTCCCCCCTTTTTTTTCCTCTTCCCCCCGCCCTCACTAAGTTAATTGGTCCTCTCCCCCCCCCCCTGCTCCGGGGGGCCATTTTTTTTTCTTCATCAACCGAGAAAACCGGCTTTCCCCTTTTCTTTTCTTTTGTTCGGAACCGTCCCCCGGTTTTCTCCCTTTCCCCGACTCCAAAAAAACCGAAACGGTTTTTTTTTTTTCCTTGCGATCCGAAAGGGCCTCAAATTTTCCCCCCTTTTCCTTTTTTTTTCCCTACTTGTTCCCCCAAGAGACAAAAAAATCCTTCCCCCTCCTCTTTCCCTCCTTGCATGCGGGAAGACACTGCCCCTTTTTTTCCCCTTCCTTTTCAGGATCTATGACCTGCGATGACAATATGCAAATCGACCTTCCTTTTCCCCTTTTTCCTTTTTGTTTTGTATTCTCTCCCTTTTCCAGGGGGGCGAGAAAAGGGGAATTAAAGAAGTCTTTTTCTCCATCTCCCCCGGTCGTAGACGGGGGGGCCCTCTTCCCACCTCTCCTCTTTCGATGCGCTGGATTTCTGAAAAAAGAAAAGATTCATTCCTTTCTTTTTTCCTTTTCCCCCCCTGCCCCTTTTTCCGCCTCGGGGTTAGGTATTTCTTTCCTTTTTTTTTTTCCTCCCCATAAAGCAGTAAAATGGTGTCGGGGTCCTCAGCTTTTTTCTTTTTTTTTCCTTGGGCGCAGGATTTTTTTCCCCCTTTCTCACCGCCCCCCCCAAAACTTTCCTTTAAAACTCCTCATGTGGAATTGATTGGAAGACATCTTTCGGTTAGTTTTTCCCCCGGTTTTTTTTTCCCTTTTTTCCCCCCCCTTTGGGGAGCAGGATGCTATTTCAAGAAAATGATTGAAAGGCCCCCTTTTCCTTTTCCCCCCCCTCTTTTGTCACCATTCGGGGGCACTCCTTCTTTTCCCCCCCTGCGAAATCCGGTGATAAACGCACTGGGGCCCAGGCCCCCCTCCCCTTCCCCTTTCTTTTTCCTTCCTTGATGAAGTAAAGCCTGGTTGACTCCATTCACTTTTTTTTTTTCCCTTTCTCCCGCCCACAATTCAAAAAATGAACGGATTTGTCTTCTTCTTGCCTTTTTTTTTCCTTTTTTTTTCCCCCACACCATCCCATTTCAGGGCTCTTTTTCATCTTTTTCCCTTCTCTAGGATGTGGCTCGGCCGAAGGATGTGAGAAAGGAACCTTCCTTCCCTCCTCTTTCCCCCCCCCCCTCTTCTTTTCCTTGTCTGCGAGCAGGGCTTTTTTTTTTTTTTCCCCCTGGATTATTAAAGGAAAGCAAAATTGAGAGACGTCTTTTTCCTTCTTTTGTTTTTTCCCCTTCTTTTTTCCTCATTTTCGAAGAGTGGCCCCCCTTTTTCCCCCCCTTTTTCCCCATACTTGCCAATATTCGCGGGAGATAAAATTGTGTCCCTTTTTTTTCCCCCCCCCCTTTTCCTTTTTTTTTTTCTCAATCGTCAATTTTTTCGATTTTTTTTCCCTTTTTCCTCTTGAGAATCCTGTCTGAAAGAATTTAAACAGGAGTCTTTTTTTTTTCTTTTCCCCTTGCCCCCCCTACCTCCCAACACGCGAGATGTTTGGGCCCTTTCTTTCTTTCCCTTTCCCCCCCGGCAAGGGAGAAGGGATACCCTTTTTTCCTTTTTTCCCTCCCCCTTTTCCCCTTTCTTCCTTCTTAAAGGCACTTCCCCTTGACCTTTTTTCCCCTTTGCCAAAACTGTGCCAAATAATTTACTGAAGTAGTGGATGTGCCCTCATTCCCCCTCCCTCCCTTTTTTCTTTCTTTTTCCCTCTTTTTTCATCTGTACGTTTTTCGAATTTCTCCCTCCTTCTTTCTTAAAGTTGGTGTAAAACAAAAATAGTCGGGGTCCTTCCCCCCCTTCTTCTTCTTTTTTATCTCAGGTCATAGATCCTTTTTTTTTCGGATTTTTTTCCCCCCTCTCTCTTGAGATTCTTTATGGTGAAAGGAAGGATTTTTTTTTTTTTTCCCTTTTTTTCCCCTTCTTTTTTCTTTTTTTTTTTTCTTTTACTTTTGATGGCCTTCCGCCCTTTTTTTTTTTCCTTCTTTCCCCCTTTCAATAACGTTCGGTTCCCCTTCTTCTTTGTCATTTTACAAAAGGTTTTCTTGCTATTTCTTTCCCTTTCTTTGTAAACCCTGAGTAAGGTTTAGGTGATGATCTGAAACTTCTCTTTTTCCCTCCCTTCCTTTTCCTTCCTTTCCTTTTTCTTCCAAGTAAAAACTTATTCGGTTTTTCCCCTCCTTTTAATTTCAACGCCCCAAAAAGGATTGCATTGAAGTCTTCCCCTCCCCCTCCCCTTTTTTTCCTCCTTACTCGGAGGCTCTTCCCTGTGTTTCCCTTTTTCTTTTAGCCAAGGGCGAAGGTTAGGAATCGAAACTTTTTTTCTCCCCCTTTCTGACTCTTCATGTCGTCCGCCTATCCCCCCCCTTTTCGGGCAAAAGGATTCTTGGAGATGATTTGTTCCCTCCTTTTTTTCCCCCTTTTTCTCCGCCTTACAGGCGGCTGTCTTTTTTAGGTTTTTTTCCTTTCCTTTTTTTTCCCTTCCCGAAGAAAGGGGAAACCCTTTCTTTCTCTTTTCCTTTTCTCTCTTGGCTTGAAAAAAGAAGTCCCTTCTTTTTCTCTTCTCTCCTGCCAGATTTTTCCTAGCAAATTGCACTGATGCTAAAGAAGGGGAAAATTTTTCCTTTCTGTTTCTTGGGAGCAAATGGGGCTTCTTTTTTTCTCTTTTTTCCTCGGGCCTTGTACGAGCGGAGAAGACAAACACCCCCCCCCTTTCCCCTCCTTCCTTTTTTTTCCCCCCCCGAAACAGACTTTGCTCCTTCAAACTTTTTTTTTTCCCCCTTTGTGGGAGATTCTACATAAGTGAGCGGCATTAGAAAACCACCTTCTTTTTTCTCTTTCCCCCTCCCTCTTCTCCCTTCCCCAAATGGGCGTCCCCCCCCTTTTCAGGAGTCCGAGGTTGAATTAGGCGAATGTTGAAGTCTCTGACACACAAAAAAACCCAACCCCTTTCTTTTTTCCTTTTTCCCGGTGGAAGTGAGGGGACCTTTTTTTTTCCTTTTTTCCTTTTTTCCTTCCTCCCCCGTGCACCTTTCTGGCCCCCTTTTTTTTTTTTTTTGACAAATATCGTTTCAGATAATAATAAAAGAACTCCCCCCCCCCCTTTTTCTCCTTTTTTCCCCCCCAAGGAACTTAAAAAACTCCCCCTCTTTTTTTCTTTCCCCCCGTGGAACCTGTGTAAATGGAAACTATTTTATGGATCCCCTACTCCCCCCCCTTCTCTTATGCGAACACTTAGTTTTTTTCTTTTCCCCTTTCCCATCATCAAAGTTAAGAAAATGGTCTCTTTCCCCCCTTTTTCCCCCCCTCCTTCCCCCCCCTTTCCCTTTTTCCGGTCACCATACTCCCCAGATTTCCCTCAAAGGCGCGCAGGAGTAGGGAGCTTTTTTTTTTCCTTTTCTTTCCCCCTGCGCTCACCTCTCCAATTTTTTTCTTTTTTTTTTTTTTTTTTTCCTTCCTTGGTACAAAACTCCTACGAGAGAAGAAAGGTCTTCCCCTACTTTCTTCTCCCTCCCCCTCTTTCCTCCTCTCGTGCCCTCGAGGCCCCCCCCAAACCCCCCCCCTTTCCTTTCTTTGCCGCTGGATTTTCTGGAAAAAGAAAAGATTTCCCCTTTTCTTCCTTTTTCTTTTTTCTTTTTTTTTTTTTTGCACCTTTCCCCCTTTGGAACGACTCGGATTAGGAGTAAAGTTGGGACTTTTTTCCTTTGCTTTTAGAATGGAATTTCTTCATACTTCCCCCTTTTGTGTAGGGAGTTTTATCCTCATCCCTTTTTTCTTATTCTCTCCTTTCCTGCCCTTCGAATTTCCTTTCCCCGAGTTTAAAATATAGGGACTCCCACCTCCCCCCTTTCCTTTTTTTTACTTGCAGGCTCCTTTCACTTAACCCCCAACTTTTTTCTTTTTTTTTTCATTCTTCTTCTCAATTTTCGCAAGTCGTAGTTTCAAAGAGTAGCAAACATGACTTCCTTTTTTCTCTCCTTTTTTCTTTTTTTTTTTTTTTTCCCCCCCTCCCCCTATTGAACTCCCCCTTTTAATCCTTTTTTTTTCTTTGGGAAAAATCAGGGGAATATGTGGAAATTTATGTTTCCCATCCCCCCCCCTCTAATTTCCGGTTGATTTCCCCCCTGTTTTCCCTTTTCCTTTTTTTGCTTCTTCTAATACAGTGAAGAAGTTCCTCCCTTTTCCCCCCCTTCCCCCCCCCTCCCCCTCCCCCCTGCACGATGGGATTATTGAGGAAGGAGGTTTTCTTTCCTCATTTCCCCTTTCTTCTCCTCCCCATCCCTTCATTTCTCTTATCTTCCTCCTCCTCTTTTTTTGTTCTCTTCTTTTTTTTTTTTTTCTCACTAACAGGGCAGGGAATGAATGAGAAAAAAAGAAGCCCTCATCCTCCCCCCCTCTTTCCTTTTTTTTTTTTTTTTTTCCCTCCTTTTTGAATTCACTGGCTTAACCTTTTTCCCCCTTTTTTTTTCCTTCCTCTTGTTACGTGCGGGCTGGGAAAAAGGGGGACGTGATCACCTTCTTTCCTCCTTTTTTTTTTTTTCCCCCTCACCAATGTTCCCTCTTTTTGTCCCGATTTTCGCGGGCGATGAAAATTGTGTCCGTCCCTTTTTTTTTTCTCCTCTTTTTTTTTTTCTCCCCTTCGTCCGTGCGAACTATTGGTCCCCCTTTAAATTTTTTTTTTCCTTCCAGGAATTCCAAAGAGGAGTTTTAAGTGAATGGATCCTTTTCCTTTTTCCCCCCCTCTCTCTGTTTTGGTAGGGTCGTTCTCTTTTTCTTCTTTTTACCTTCCTGACGCAAAAGGAAGGAGAGATACCCCTTCTTCCCTCTTTCTTTCTTTCATTTTTCATCCTCCCAGAACCCTTCCTGTTCCAAAACTGTGCCAATAATTTAATGAAATTAGTGGCTGTTTTTCCCCTCCTTCCCCCTCTTTTCCTCCTTCTTTCACTTTTTTCTTAGAGGTCCTCTTCTCCCCCCCCCCTTTTCCTTAACATTGGGAGTAGAAATGAAGGAGGGATTTTTTACCCCCCCCCACCCCGCCTTACACTTTTACCCCAGAGGGGAACCCCTTAGAGGTACCGAGAAAGGTACAAGAGAATCCCCCCCCCCCTCTTCTTTCATTTATTTTTGTCCAAGAAGATGTCTCGGAATGCGTAATAAGTCCCTGGACCGTTTCCTGATTATGTTGGTTGCCCGGACGACTTCTTTGTCTTTCCCTCTTCTTCTTTCCCGAGGACCAGTGTAGGAATTTTGAGGGATTTAGCTCTCCCCTCTTTCCCCTATCTCAATACTTTCGGTGTTTTGGAGAACTTTTTTTCCCTCCCCCCCCCCACGGTCCACTTTGGTATTTTATAATAGGAGTTTTAGTTAATTTTCCACCCCTTCTTCTCTTCTTTTCTCTCCCTGATATTCGAATTCTCCCAACCTTCTCTTTTTTTCTTCTTTTGACCAAGTAAAGGTAGTGAGGGCTCCCCCCTTCCCCCTGACACCGTACCCCCCCCCCCCCCCTGATTGGCTTGAGAGGAGTTTTTTAGAACCAGACTCCTTTCCCCCCCCTTTTCTTCCTTGCTCTCCTGATGACCCCCTTTTTTTTTTCTTCCCCCCAAGCGCGTTTAGGAATCAAAAGGTTTTTTCTTTCCCTTTTTTTTCGTGCTCTCGGATTGTAGCCGCCCTTCTCTCTCTCTTTCCCCAAGGCTTTCTTGAGAGGAGTTGAGAAAAGAATATTCCCTTTTTTTTTTTCTTTTTTTCCTGCTTCTAGTAGTTGGTCAAGTTTCCCCCCCCCTTTTCCCTACTCAAAGGGGAAAAGGAATTCTTTCCCCCTTTCTTTTTTTTCTTCTTTTCAGCCGTTCCCTTCCCGACTTTTTTTTTTTTTTGGATAGCCAAAATGAAATGGATGTTAATAAATACCGGCCCTTTTGCTTGAGTATGTCTTTTTTTCCCAAATGGGCTTATTTCTTTCCTTCCCCCCTTCTTCTTCCGGGCCGCGTACTAGCGGTGAGAGGGGGTTTCCTGGACTCCCTGGAGGGTTTTCCTTTTTTTTCTCAATTCTCCCCTTTTTTCCCTTCAATCTTCGTGTCGCAAAAGCCTTTCCCCCCTCCCCCCCTTCATAAACCCTTTTCTTCCCTTACACGGGACACCCCCCCCCCCCCCCTCCCTTTTTCTTTTCCTCTTCAGTGATCGTCCCTAACCCCCCCCCCCCCCCCCCCTTTCGTAGTAAGAAAACCTCTCCCTTTTTTTGTTCTTCCCCCCCCACAAACAGTTTAATACAGGTCTTTTTCTTCTCCCTTTTTTGGGAAAGCGTCTCTTCCTGTGATTCCCCCCCCCCTTCCCCACCCACTTAAGTTCACCCCTCCCAAATCCCCCCCTTTTTTTGGGTGGAAGGAAAGTGGTGGAATTCTTTTTTTCCCCCTCATAAGGGGGGGGAGAAATCACTACGTTCCTATTAGCAAGCCGCATTTAACCCCCTTTTTTTTTCATAGGAGGAATATCGTTCATCCCCTTTCCCCCCCGGCTCATTTCCCCTTCTATGAGAAAAAGGAACAAGTGGAACCCTTGTAACCTTCCCCCCCTTTTTCTCCCCCCGACTTCCCCCCCCCACCTTCCCCCCCCTTATTGCCGAAAATTCCTATGAATACTCTTTTCCTCTCTCCTTCCTCCTTTTGTTGTTTTTTTTTCCCCTACTTGTTCCCAGCGAAAAAACCCTCCCCCTTTCCTTTTTTTCTCCCCACTGCATTTTGAACCCTCCCTTTTTTTTTTCCTTTTCCCCTCCTCCCGGATCTAGGAACTGCGCTCCACCTATGGCAACTCTTTCCCTTTTTTTTTTTTTTTTCCCCTTTTGTTTCTTAGTGGGGTTACAAAACTCTACGGGCAGGGCGGCGTCCTTCCCCCATTTCCCGGCGATTTTAAATTAACCTCTTTTCCTTTTTCCCCTTGAACCGCCAAAAGAAAAGATATTTTTCCCCTCCTCCCTCCTTTTTCCTTCCCAGTATTTGGCACAGTTTTTTTTTTTTCCCAATTCTCCCTCCCTCCTACTCTCTATTTAAGGAGTAAGTTAACATTTGGTTTCTCTCCCCGCAGTTTCTTTTTTCCTTCCTGTGTAGCGGCGCCTGGGTTTTTTTTTTTCTCTTTTTTTGGTCCACGAGTGGCAAAATCTCGGCCCCCCGTTCCCCCCCCCTTCCTTCGCGGTGTTTCTGTCTTTTGACTTCTTTGTTTCCCCTTCTGGCCAGAAGGAGTTTCTCCCTTCCTCCCTTTGTTTTCCCCAAGGTTTTTCTTTTCCCCCTTCCCCCCCCCCCCCCGCAACAAAAAAAAGCCCCCCCTTTTTTCTTCCCCCGCCCCCCTATTGAACGGACCCCCAATTTTTTTTGATGAAAGGGATTTGTCCCCCCTTCCCTCTTGTTCCTTTTTCTGGTTCCCCCAGACCCCCTTCTCCCCCTGTGATCAAGAAACGGGGACCCCCTTTCCCCCTTCCCTTTCCCCTTTTTTCTTTCTTAATAATCCCTTTTTTTTCAATCCCTCCCCCCCCCCTTTCGGGGGGAAAAAACCCCTTCCCTTTCCCCCCTCCCCCCCTGCACTCTTTTGAGTCTCCCCCCCTTTTTTTTTTTTGTTCGTTGCTCACATAATTAAGGGGGATCTTTCCCTCCTCCCCTTTTTCTTTTCCTCCCCCTTCCGGGTTGTTTTTTTTTTCGATTTTTCCCCTTTTGCTCGCCTTGAATGGATGGGAGAACGAACAGGGGCAGGAATTCCCTCATCCCCCCCCCCCCTTTCTTCCCTTTTCCTGTGCGCCGAGCTTTTTTGTTCCTTTTCCCACTTTCTATTAAGAACGAAATTGAGAGAAGATTTTTCCTTTCTTCTTTTTTTTTTTTTTTCTTCCCCCTTCTTTCTCCTTTTCCGACTCTTGGTCTCCCTTTTTTTTTCCCATACTTGCCAGATAGAGGGGAGATAAATTGTGTCCTTTTCCCCTTTCTCCCCCCTTCCCTCCCCCCGTTGTTTTCTCCCCTCAGCTTTTTTTTCCCCTACTGCGAATTGAGAAAAATGATGCCCCTCCTCCCTTTTTTTTTCCCCCCTTTCTTGGTTTTTTCTTTTCCATTTTTTCCCCCCCCCTGTTTTCTGTCTGGTCGCCGCGAGTTTAAGATCCTTCTCCCTCCCCCTTTTCCTTTTTTTTTTTTTCCGACTCCTTTTTTTCTTCCTGATTTTTTATGAATTATAAAGCAACTCCCCCCCTTTTTTCTTCCCTTTTTCCCTTTTTCTTCCTAGTTTATCTTTTTCTGTGTAGCCCCCTCTCTTCCATCCAGCGCTTTTATAGTGGTTGAAAAGAAGGTTAATTTTCATCAGTATGTTCCTCTTTCCTCCTCCTCCTTTCCTCTTTATTTTTTTTTGTGTATTTTTTCCTTTTCCTTTTGGCAGGCGAGTTGGGGAAACCCCCCCTTTTTTCTCCCTCCCCCCCTTTTCCCTTAGTTCGAGTTGTCCCCCTCTTTTATTTTTTTTTCCTTTCCCTTCCCCCCCCTGGGAGAGATTAAGTGTATTAAGACATTGTGGCAGTCTTTTCCTCTTTCTTATTTTTTTTTGTCGACTTGGGGCCCCAACTTTCTTTTTCCTTCTGTTGCTGACTTTTGTGGATTAGATAGCCAGAGGATTTCCTCTTCCTTTTTCTCTTTTTTTTTTGTCCTTTTCTTTTTCCCCCTTTACCAAGGGAAAAGGGTCTTTTTCTTTTTTTTTTTCTTTTCTTTTTCCTTACAAACCCACTTTTTTTTCCCCTTTTTTTTCCCGAATTCAGAAGATTTTTTCCCCCCCTTTCTCCCTTCTTCCGTTGATTTCGACCCCCCCCCCAGGAGGGATTTTTTTTGGTTTTTGTTTCTTTTTTTTGTGTGCTACACCGCGTGCCCCTGAAATGCACCCCCTGTTCCTTCCCCCCCCATGGATGTTTGAAGGATTTTTTTTTTTCTTTTTTCTTCTCCCCCCCCACATTTTCTAGGCCCTTCCCCCCTATGAAATGTGGGTTTTCTTTCCTTCTTTTCTTCCCCCCTCCTCGGTTCCCCTCCATCTCCCCCCCCCCTCCTGAGGTTTAGAGAGAGGATGTCGGGTCCTCATTTCCTTCCTTTTTCTTGTCACGGTTTTCCTTCTTCTTCCCACTCCTATTCACTTGGTGTGTGATTATAAGGATGAGTTACATTCTTCCCCCCTTCCTTCAAATCCGCCCTGTCCCCCCTTCCTTTTTCTTCCCTCCGTGCATGCTATTATCTGGGGCTTCCTTCCCCCCCCCAGCCTTTCTTCCTTCTTCCCTTCCTTTCCCCCCCCGATGTTACCTTACGGAAAGGGTAGTGGGTCCCTTTCCTCAATTTTTGCCCCCCCCCCCTCCAAAGAGAGAAAGAAAGTGCCTTTCTCTTTTTTTTTCTTCTTTTCCTGGGAAAACTACTCCCATCCCCTCCCTCCGTTGAGGGTGGACTCACCACCCCCCTCTTTTCCTCCACAGAATTCTCCCGCCCCTCCTCTACAAATTGTCAGGGTTTTTCCCCCTTTCTTTATCCAGAGGAGAAAAGAAGTGCTTGCCCCTGCGACAAAAAACGGATTTCTTTTCCTACAAATGGGGAACAATTTTCCTTCCAACACAGGTACCCCCCCTTCCCTTCTTCAGGAAGGAGAATTTTTTGATTTTGGCGGTCCAACCCCCCCCCCCCCCCCCCAAAAACTCTTAAAAGAAAATAATTGTTGTGGCACTTTTCCCCCGGTTTTTCCCAGGTTTTTTTCTTTTTCCCTTTTTTTTTTTTCCCTTTTTTTTTTTTTCAGAGAAACGTTTCCTCCCTTTTTTCTCTTTCCCCTTGACATCTTTCAGCCTTTCCCCCTTCCTTTTCCTCCCGTAAAAAAAGGGGCACCCCCCCCCCCCCCCGAACAATCCCTCTCCCCCCCCACGTTGGGAATGGGGAAATGCCACTCTTTTTCTTCCCCCCCCCCCTACCCTCCAACACCTTTTTTCTTGAAAAACTTTTGCATATGAACTCCTCTTTTCTTCCTTCTTTAAGCTTCTTTTTTCCTTCTTCCCAAACAAAAAGGGGGTGGAAGACACTTTTTTTCCTCCCCCTGTGTCCCTTTTTCCCAAGATCCCCCCCCCTTTCCCTTCCCCCTTTCTCAACAGAATGAATGGCGGTCACCTACCTTTTTTTCCCTTCCTCCCCTGGACTTTTACCTCCCTCTTCTCCCCCTAATGAGGAAACTCGTCTCCTTTTTCCTTTTTTTTTTTTTTTTACGCGGTGGGTTAGCACAACTCCCCCCCCCCTTCCGTCCTTTTTTTCCTCCCGTCCAAGGGTTTTTTTTCGTCTTCTGCACGAGGGAAAGTACAGATGTGTTTTTGTACTCCCTCTTCCCCCCTCTTTTCTTTTCCAATGACCTTTTTTTTTTTGAGGGGAAAATGACCCCGCCACATCCCCCCTCCCCTTGTATTTCTTTTTTTTCCCAATCTCTTTTTCCTTGTCACAGGGGGAAAAGTGGTCCCTCCTTTTCCCCCCAATGACCTCCCTTCCTTTTTTAAAGTTGGGGAAGGGAGGGAGGAATTCCACTTTTTTTCCCAGAAGGAAAGTTTTTCTTACTCTTGTTGGTTGTAGGTGGGTCGCGGCTGCCCCTTCTTTTTTTTCTTTTTTCAAATAATAGGGAGAAAAGAACACAACATCTTTCGGTTAAGAATCTGGGAATTTCCCACTTTACCTCTTGTTTAGGAATTTATGGGGATCAGTATCCACCTTTTTTCTTTTTTTTCTCACCCCTCCCCTCCTTTGTTAGAAAAAATGGAAGAATTTTTCTCCCCCCCCTTTGGATTCATCTGATTCCCCCCCCCCCCCCCAAAGGTTCCTCGTCCCCGCGATCGCTTTTTTTTCCCCTGGACAATTACGGGGATATGTTCCATTTCTTTCCTTCCAATTCTTCCCCTTCACCCCGTTTTTCCCCTTTCTCCCGCCCTGGGCCCAGACCAAACGTACCCTGTGTTTCCTTCCCTTTTTCTTTTTTCCCTCTACGCGTAAGCAAAGGGTTGCATTTTCAACCATCCTCCCCTCCTCTCCTTTTAGGTTTTCCCTCCTTGTTCTTATTGAGGCGGAGGTTTTTGATAAGTCATTTCCTTTGCCCTCCCCCTTTTTTTTCGTGTCCCCATTTTTTTCTTGATTTTTCCCTTCCTCTCTTTTTTTCTATTGGCTCGATATGAATGGATGTGGAGCACTCCACCATGCACCTTCTCCTCCCCCTTTCCCTCTTCCCATTCCCATCTTTTTTTTTTTTCTGTTTTTTTCCCTTTTTTTCTTCCCATTGTGGAATTCAAATGATTAAGTATAAATTGATTATTCCTCCCTTTTTTTTTCTCCCCTTTAGTTCCAACATTTCTTTTCGTTTCATCTTTTTATGGAAAAGACCCCAATGGCACCAGATTCCCTCCTTTCCCTCCTCCTTTCCGATTAACCCCTTGTTTTTCCCCTTCCCCCCTCCGTCATTCTGCAGAAAATGTTGTAGACAAATTTCTCCTTGCCCACCCTTTTTTCCTTTGCGAATTTCCCCCTTCTTCTTCTTTTTTTTTTTCACGTGGAAAGGAGAATTCATCACCCCTCTCCCCCTTTTCCCCACCTTTTTTTTTTTTTTGGTCTGTTTCGATCCTTCTCCCCTTTACATTGCCGGAAAAGGAAGGAGGACGGCTACCATTCTTTTTCTTTCCCCTTCTTCATTTTCCCCCCTTACCTCTATTCGTAATTTTAGGTTATAATGTGAAAAAACTGTTGCCACCTTTTTCTTTTTTCCCTCCCTCCAGCGTTTCAAGTTTTTTTTCTTTTTTTTTTTTTTTCGAGGGACTGAGAGATTAATTCTTTTTTTTTCCTTTTTTTTTTTTTTTCCTTTCCCTCCCTTTTGCTCCGGTCGCATCTTTCTTTTCCCCCTTTCTCCCCCGCATGCAACTGAGTCGAGTTGCCTCTGTGTTTTTTTTTTCCTTTTTTTTTTTTCCGTAGTCTTCCTTTTTCTTTTTTTTCCCCTTTTCCTGTCTTGAGAGGAGTAGGGGAACAGGTGTCCTTTTCACCCTTTATTTTTCCCCCCCTTGTTCACGGACCTGTTTTTTTTTTTTTTCTCTCTCGACATATTCATTTTCAGAGAGGAATTTCTTCCCCCCCCTTTTCTTTCTTCGTTCCAGATCTTTTTTTTTCCCCTTTTCCACCTTTGGCTTTTATAATAGGAGTTAGTTCCTTTCCCCCCTTCTGTTATTTCTTTTTCCCCTCCCTTGTAAAGAGAAGGTGTTCAATTTTTTTCCCAAACCTTCCTCGAAAAAAAAAGGACACAACCTTTTTTTTCCTTCAACCGACCCCCCCCCCCTTCTCTTCCCTTTGAAGTAGGGGGGAAACCGCCTCCCCCTTTTCTCCGAATGCTGATCCGATGAAATGTGAAGTGTCTTCCTTTTCTTTCTCCCCCCCCCCCCCCCTTTCGGCTGTTTCTTTCTTATCCTTCCCCCCTTTTCCCTTTTCAGAGGTAGAATCTTCTGTTCCCTTCCCCAAATTCCCTTCTTCCCCCCCCCTTCCTTGAGATGGAATGTTGAACACTCTTCCTTGGGTGTCTTTTTTTTCTACTTCCCCTTTTTTCTCGTTCTCCAGGGAAAGAAAGAAAGACCCTTTCCTTCCCTCACACCCTTTTCAAAATTTCCGCGTACCCTCCCTTTAATCCCCCCCCTTTTTTTTTGTTTGTGGCTATATATGGATTGAAGCCGTTTTTTTCCCCCCCTTTTCTTGGTCTCCCCGGACCCCCCTTCCCCCCCCTTGATGTAATACGGAACCCCCTCTTTCGGGGGACCCCCTTGTCCCTCTGAGAAAAATCCAAAACCTTCCCTTCCAGACCTTTTCATTTATTTAATTGGGGATGAGTTCTTTCTTTCCTTTTGGGGCGGATTTATTTTTTTCCCCCTCCCCCTAAGCACGCAAGGGAAGGA
>Ga0179593_1595117_pt1 | contig 14898 bp, 12 predicted proteins | sample CZODoug2_1_08_16_FD_185931 | JGI IMG/M metagenome (GOLD analysis project Ga0179593, IMG submission 185931) | Vadose zone soil fungal communities from Angelo Coast Range Reserve, California, USA - CZODoug2_1_08_16fungal (PacBio error correction) | ecosystem: Environmental > Terrestrial > Soil >... | reverse complement strand
TCACATATGCGCTAGTATTTCCCAAGTGTGCATAGGGTTTTTTGTCTCCGTTCCCTGGGACGCCTGACCCCCTCCCCTTGAAGTTCCCCTGATGCACAACGTTGAACCCCCCTCTGTTTTCCCGGCGTGGTTCCCCAACCGTAGCAGGGAAAGGAGCGCCAGCATGACGAAGGCAATTATTTGCGAACTCAAATCTCAGCTCAACAATCCCCTAGAGGGGTAAGATATTTGACCCGCCGGCCTTGAGAGGTGCATATAGGGAGGTAGCTCGCTCAAGTTAGCTGTTGGTCCTGTCGGCCAGTGTTTTCGGACCTCCGATGCCCCTTCCCCCTCAGATCGAGGCCGCGGAACCCCCCTGACCAATCGCTATTCGCCCTTCAGAGCGGTCTGGCTTCTCCCCCCAGAAGTGCTACCGGCTTCCTTTCGAATATATAGGATGGCGGAGAATCTGCAACTTCCTTGTTGACCCCCAGCCGCCCCTTTGTTTTGAAAAGGAAATATTCTTCCACCTTTGCGGTGCTGCGATTAACAACTCCGTACTTTCCTACCATGAGGCACCAAAACATGTCCGACACTCTTCTTTTCTGGACGACGCAAAAGTACTGGGTTTTTTTCGTCCCCTCCACTCGGAACCAACGTTAATCTGGAACAGGTCCCCCTCCCTGACCGGTTTCGCAGTCCGTTTTTTCTCGGTCTAATCCCAGATGAGGGATCATGTTCCCTCCTCCGTGTTCTGTGATAGATCTCGGCGTCATAAATAATCGGAATTTAGACTTTCTTTTCCTTCCTCACCTGGCACAGCTCACGAGCGTCCTTTTCCTCTAGGACCTTGGTACTCCTAAGCTACTCCAGGACGTCAGGCGCCGAAACGTATTTGGTTTCCCGGACTTGCCACGGCACTGGTGACGTTTTGACCTGTCCATTTGGCAGTCTTAGCAAGAATTACCGTTTCCAGTTTTCTCCCCGATCCACCTTTCTATTTTTGCGTTGGATCCCCCCCCCCCACTTTTTTTTCTTGTCCACTGAGTCGATGATTAATCTGCTCCTCCCTCCATATAGTCTTAACGGCTCACCAGTGTCTCCCTCTTTTTTTAGCCAAGAGCCCGTTCTCTGCACCTCTCCATCAGCCTTCCGGAGGTGATTCATTGCCTCCGGCCGTTTTTTCTTCCGCTCCATTAAACTTTTGTCACCCTTCTCAGATACCTTCGCGTTGAGATTCTTAGTCTCCCAATCCACTGCTATTCACCAAGCATCGGAAGGTATCGTTGGCGGCACCGGCCCTCTGCCTTGTTGGTAGCGGCCTCCTATGCCGTTCTTTCTTCTATTCCCTCCCTGTGCCCCCTTCAGACCGCAGTAGACCCTTTTCCACGTGCTAGGGTTTCCGGCAAGCTTTCTTGCTTTGTGACCCGGTGTTCCTTCGGAACGTGTTGTTGTTTGAGAAAGTCCCCTTGTACCAGGTAGCCCCTATCTCCTGGTAATCCCCCAGAATCCAGTCTTTGAATCACAGCCCTCCCATTGTACGCTGGTTGAACTGTCGTCATCTGCTGCCAATACTCGTGTTCCACGATCACCGCTGTTTAGAATGTAGCTCCCCCAGTTTCTCTGATAGATCTTTCTCTATTCATTTAGTTGTCATAATAGCCCGCTTCCAGTCTACCGTTTTATTGTGAGACGGGTCTTTACATCCCCTCTTAGACATAAGAAACGCCGACCCCCTGATTTTCTTTTCCGGTTATTGAAACGCGACAGACGGCCTTCTGGGTTTCTTCCGTACGACCTGTCCCCTAGGCCTTCTACCTGTGAGATTTACACTTTCCATACCCCAAGCGGCCAACAGAGTCGCGGCTTTCCTCGTCTTTTTTGTCGCGTCTTTTAACTTGGGCCATAGAGATGCGTTTCTAAGAACCTTCGGATCGTAACCGTTGGGTAGCGGATGCCCCCCTGCTCTGTGTGCCCCGCCCCTTCCGCCGATGGGGCAATATGATCCCTGACCAGAGATATTCTCCAAGATTCTTCCCCTTAAAGACCATGTGATTTAGGAGTGTCTTTTGTGTGAAGTGACGCGCCCTTCTATTTCCAGATGTCTCAGCAGCTGTGCCACGACAAAAGGGCGGCGCTTTTCTCCTCCTTTCCCCCTGGGCCCATCGAGTTGATTTTCCTTTTTTTTGCTGATTTCTTGCGATTTTCTTCCCCGATGAAGTTGCTTCTTTTACCGGGCGTCCAGCCGAAATAGATCGACGCCGAATATGCATCGCGAAGACGCATCGGTTCCCTTCCCCTTTAGGGTCCAGCCGTCGGATATGAAGTCCTGTTTTCACTTTTTTTAGCAGACATCCCAGATGGATCCCTTGAGTAGTTTACTGCTGCACTTTAGACACTTCTGCATTGTCCGAAATGAGCGCGTTCCCCTCTCTTCTGCCGTGACCTTCCAGTTCTGGGCTCCGGGGACCCCCCGGTCTTTTCCCTGTTAAGTTTTGGCGCGTCGGCTTTGTTCTTTCGTTGTTTTGTCGAGCGCCGGATATTCTCTTCCTTTAAGACCCCTTCTTTTGTGTGAGATATAACCGGAGTCTCCCCAGACACCCCCCCGACCCCCCGCCAGAACTGGCTGGAAGACAGATGTGGTGTTGGTCACCTGGAGATGCCGTGCATCTCTGTCGCGCCTCACTCTGCCGGTGCTGGCGAGGCCCTGGCCTCTCTCCTCTTTCGCTCGAAGTTGCTTTCTCCCTCCAACCGCTGTACGAAATTGCCAAGCCACAGGGGTGACTGCAGACCAGTCCTCGTCCGACTTTTTCCCCGAAAAGGGGACTGTGAGCCTTTTCTCTTTTTATGAGTTCGAATTTTGGAGGTCTCCTTGGTCAGGCAAAAGAATTTCATACGCCGTAACCAGGGTCCCCTCTTGCGCAGACCCTGGAGGTCGCCTCCGGGGACAAGTGGTTTGGCACCCCCGTCCAATGGTGATGGAAACTTCCTAACGAGTTTCCCCGGAGTACAGTGGCGGAATCTTCCCATCTCCTCTTCCTGCTCAACTCACCTTTCGGGGAGCTAAAGATGGTCCCCCATCGCGCGGTCTTTTGCTTAAAACAGGATGTTTTCCTGAATGTTCGAGTTGGATAAGAGAACACCCTTGCCGGTCTTCGTGCACCACTTCCTTTTTTTCCGGGGAACCCTTTCTATCCCTCCTGGAGACCTGGAAAGAAGCGAGTTTTGGTTCCATTTGACGGACGAAGCCTGACGATAGCCGTTCCTTCCTCCGGTAGGCCTGACTCTCTACCCAGGCCAGAAAAATATGGCTTCGTTTTGCTGTCCGACGTCGCTGTGAGGAATAAAGGGTATTCCCCCGCTCGTTAGCCTTACCTCCACCGTTTTCTCCCTCTCGGAAAATAACGTCTGATCTACGGAAGTGGGCTCCCAAAGGTCTGTGTTCTATGAAGGTAATGGGTGTCGCAAACTTTGGTCATGACAAACCATTTCCTCGTCCTGAGTGTTCAATCCTCTTTTCATTCTCGTTTGGCTCCCCTTTAAGCGAGTGGGTGTGCGGTCACAGGGTGCACCCCGACCCCCTACACCTGGGAAGACCTTATACCCACCTGTACCCCCCCTTTTCCCTGAAAGAAGTCCCCATTTTTTTCACCCTCAGCACTGGTTAAAGGGCGAACGGTCTCCTTGGAAGAAGCCTTCATTGAAATATATAGGAGCATCCCTTATCTTCTTGTTCAGCATAGGTGACGACCTCCCCACGTTTCCGGTAGAGACCCCGTTTGCTACTTCCCCCTTAGTGCCCCACTTCCAGAGCTTACTCTATGGTCTTCTTGGTTCTTCCAGTGCTTGCTTTTTTCTTTTTCTGACCCCCCGTAATTCGCCGATGCACATCATATCCCCCATTAGATCCAGAACCTGAAGTCGCTGAACAAAGCCGGCGCCTGTCCTTGTTAATCCTCACTGATGTCGATAGTCGCCTCTCTCGTTCCCACCAGGAAGAATCCTCTTTGTTGTATGTTGTAACGTCAATATAGGTTCTTTGGTAGCGTGACGTTGCTGCGATACCCCCGCCCTTCTTTACCGTTCCCTGAGTATCCAACTGGTTTCCAAAGGTCACGTTGCACTTGTACGCTGAACCCGTCGCTTCTGAAGTGAACTTGACCTTTTCCTCCCCCCCCAGAACCCGAGTCGATGCGGTGACTTACCAATGCAACGCTTGTTGCCGAGTTGCCTCTCTCCCCCCCACTCCGTGTTTTGAGGAGAAAACTCGTCTACCCCACGCACTCATCTTTTTACGTAGTACCCCTTTCTCTCCGCCTAGTCTGTCTGTCAAGTCGGAGTAAGGCCCTGGCGTCAAATTCCCCCGTTGATCATCCCTATATCTCGGTTAGGCGTCCGTCCCTCCTAGTTTTGCACAATTTGTGTGACCCTTGCCTTTGAAAAGGAATGTTTCGTTAAGGCCTGGAGCGTGTCCGAGCGACATCCAATTTTCTAGCGCCTTGAGAGTAGGTTTTTACCCAGAGAAAACACCTTTAGGCGGTCTGGACCGTTTACTTCCTCTACGAGATAGAAACTACCCCGCCTTTCAAAGTATCACCTTCTTTTCTCGCTGGCCTTGGCTACCCATCCAGTACTCAGTGTAGGAAAGTTCGACATGAGATTTCGCCGCCGGTCTTCAGATGAACCCACTTCAGTTGCGAGTGAGAATGCGTCTAACTCGGACCTTACAGGACCTTAACCTCTGGCACTGAGCTTGCCATAGAGGTAGTCCCCTGAAATTTACCCTTCCAGATGGCCCCCCCCAGTCAGGTCGGTTAGCCGTCCCACAAGACAGATCGCCCGCGTTTCCTTCCTTTTATTATCCTGTGCGCCTTTTCCTCTCTAAGTTGTCGCAATTACAGGCGAGTCGCCTCTTTTTTGACATCCCCTGGAGAGAGAAATGGACCCCAGTCATCCGTGGTCCAGCGCCGGCTTGACTCTTTCGCTTTTTTTGCATGGAGGTGTGGCATCGAGTAACCATTGTGGGTTTGATCGCAAATTTCCATTGCCCTCCCGCAGAGAACCAAACTTCCCCTCCAACCTTCTCCCACCTCTGAGACCTTTCCCTCTGATTTAACACGCTTGACCACCCATCGCCTGTGATTTGTCCGGTCCTTCCATCCACTTTTGTTGACCAAAGTGTTATTACGTGTCTTTTTTATTTCGTCCCCTCAGGAAGCACTCACCTATCGAGGGTGTTCCATTTCTTCTTTAGATCCGAGACTTGCTTTAGTTCGCACAGCTCTCCCCTTTTGCCCTTCTAGAAGTTAGGCTACGTCTCCCTTGCTTTTCTTCTACCCTTCCGTAGTGGCCTCCCAGACGGATTAGTTCCTACCGATAACCGCTTCTACTGTTCTTTTTCCCTGAAAGGCGACTAGTCTTCTTTCCACCCCCCCAGGGAGGCCCTAGTTCATTGATTGCCGAATGAAGTCGCCTTATTTTCACATGGGCATCCGATCATCACCAGTGTTTCACTGGCCCTTCCCGGCTTGGACCCAAATCGGCCCCCAAGTCGCTAGTCCTGGACACCATTCTCCTTTGAACGGTTAGGAGTAGAACGGGCCAATCCTTCCCTTCATCGACCCTCTTCCCGGCGTCTTATTTTTTTTTTAGTTTATAAGAAGCAAGGATGCCCCTTGTTTCGAGGGCAGGAGCTGGAACCATTCCATCTGTTGTTCAATGGATAACCTGTAGTCTCGACTAGGCTCCTTCCTTAAATTATTATCTTTCTTTTTCCCCTTTCTTTTTTTTCTGAATGAAGGTTATTAGTGCCTCTCGACGATGTTTTTTTGCGCCAGATGGGATGTCTCTTGCGCATGCTCCTGTGACTTAGCCCTCCACCTTTTTTGAAGTCCCCCTTTCCTCCCCTTTTGTCTTGCCCGCACATTTGGCGCGTGTTTCTTTTCGTTTTTCTCTCCTCGGCGGAAAGGCTCCTTGGCCAAATAAGGCTCTTGAGTTCTTGGCCTTTTCCCCGCGTTAGGACTTGTCCCCCCCCCAAGTGTTTCATATTTTCAAGAGGCATTGATCCCCCCTCTGAACGCAATTTTGAGTCGTCCCCCCCACACGTCTTTTTGTCCGGCATTGCCGTTCTTTTGGGCCTGGGATGAAGTCGCTACTCCCAGATTTTCTGCATGGCCCACTGGAACCTTGCATTTCCTTTCTGACTGCGCTTTTTCAGAACAGATGCCCTACGTCGGCAATCTGGCTCTTGCTGTTACAGAGTGGTAGCGGTCTCTCCCTGCAAATGACTTCTTCCTTCCCGACCTCCGATCCTCTCCGCTAGGTTTTCATGCTGTGCCAAGCCTACGGGTTACATCAGCCCTCCCAGGTCTTGGATAGGAGGAATTACTTCGGGCTGCACTTCTCCAAAGCGCTGAGGTGGAGTTTCTGCGTAAGCAGTCCTTCGAGGTCGGCAGGTCGCTCCTGCCGCGAAAGCAGAGGGGTTGGTAGTTCGACCTTGCTGCGTCCCTGCCGCCCCCCGCAGATTTTATCAGGTTAACAACTGACGGCTTGACCAAATTCCTTCCCTTCATTGGCGTGACCGCCACTCCGACTCAGGGCAGTTAGCCTGGGCGGTTCTTTATTTGTTTTGGTCACTTTTTGCCGCGCGCATTCCTGATTATCCTCTCGCCGTTTAAGAATTATGGACCTTCTCGCTTGGTCTTCGGCACTCTTCAAGTCAGAGTTTAGAAACACTTAATCTTGTGCTCTATCCCTCCCACCCTAATCCGACAGCGTCCGGGTGGCGGCACCGATATGTCGTGTTCGCCCCCGTGGGAAAAGGAGCAATTTGTTCCCCGTCTCGAGATCTGAAAGGTGCTTTTCTCTTTTTGTCGGTAGATTTTTTCATCCGGTGTCTAAAGAAGTGGTCCCCTCCCCGTCACCCTTGAAACGCTTTGCCGACTTTCCGGCCTAAGGGGGACTTGTCCCACCGTCTCTCTCTCAGGAGTACCATGGCCAGATCTGTCATGTTTTTTCTTTTTTTTTTTTTTTGTTTTGCGGTTGAGGGTTTGTGTGGATATGTTTTGGGTGCTGTGTCTTTGGGTTTTTTTGGTTGGGGCGTGCCTTTTTTTCTTCTGGGTTCTGGTCCGTCTTAGGTCCAGAGAATTCCTGCTAGATCCGAATTCGTCTCTTTGGTGTGCCGATGAGTAGATAGTCCCTTGAGTGTCACCCCCCCCGGTCATCCCCCCTCCCCAGACCACTTTTGTTTTTCCCCCTCTGTCGCCGCTCATTTTTGTCGCCGATGCACCAATGTTGTGCGAACGTGAAACACACAGCCTCGTCCCCCAAATTTGTGCCTGCATAATTGGTAAGTCCTTTTCACGTTTACTGCCATGGCCCTCCGAAGGGTGAATCGTAACCTCCGATGTTCCCTCCAGGTTCCCTGTCGAAAAGGGTCTCCCTCCGATTTTTTATATTTCTGTTTTCTTTTTTTGCTTTTTATGACCTGAATGAACCAGGTTCGGCTCCAGGACCTGACAAGAGACCCCCACCTTCCTTACTTAAATCGGGAGCCTCTGTCCCGGGTCGGGCCTCGAGCCATGCAGGGCCGTGTCTTTTACATCCTGCTACATCCCGGAACAGTTTTTCCCCTTCAGGTCGTTCAACCTCTTTTGTAACCAAGCATCCTTGGCCTCCTTCTCCCATTCTCGATGTCCAACTCCGTGGGTCCAGATCAGCCGGCCGAGCACCCTTGAAGTGATTACTATGAAGGAATTGGTTCTGCTTAGTCCTGAGAGCCCCCTCCCTCACCTCGTGTCTTGATGGGATGTCGTCCAAGTTTTCCCGCGCGGGAATTTGATCATCCAGATGAGCTGCCCCTCCGTTCGTAATTTTTGCGTTGGCTTTGAAAAGTTTCCTTCCGTAGCACTACTATTTTCTCTTTATGCCCGCTTGCGAGATTGCTTTGCTCACCATACCCCCTTTCAGAAGATGTTGATTCCGCTAGCTGAACTCTGTGTCGCCCTTAAGCCCCATGGACAGATAACCACCCCCTCCCATGGTCTGCCGTTGTACTCCACGTTCGTTTGCACAATTCCTGTACTTGTGCTTTACCAGCAGCCTGTTTCCTGACTGGTGGTCCTTGTACCTTCATGTAACTGACGGACACTCTCCTTCCCCCAACCAAATGAGAAGGGACTTGACTTACCACCGTGGTGAAAATTTCACCCGTAATTTTCACAAAGCCGCAGTTCTGGTCCACCCCTTATTCCCTTGACAGCGGTTCTAACCGAAGAGACCCCTCGCTACCTCCATGCGTTTTTTCCATAATTAGTACAGCTTTTTTACAGTGACACCAGCGTTCAGATCGGCGTGGGTCCTCCGGTTTTTCCCCCCCTCACCGTGACAGGGTCAGCTCTCTCCTTCAAGTAGTACGGTCGAGCTACTTGTATACGCCTGTTCCAGCTTGATCGATGTGTCCTTTTAGCCATTCCTTTTCATGCTAACCGCTGACTTTGCCCACGCGAGAGGCATAATCCCCCTTAAAATTTCCCCCGAGATCCGAGGGCCGTCTGTAAGAGGTACGGTTGAGTTTTTTTTTACCCCCTGTCTGCCTACCCTGTTTTTCGTACCTTTGTTACCAGATATAGCTTGTATTTCGGCGGCACCCGCAGAAGCGCGCCCTGTCAACACCCCTTCTGTGTCCCAGAACCTCAGCCCTTGCTGCTACCTGCTTTCGGTAGCTGTCTGTTGCACGTTTGTCTTGCAACAGGCATTTATCCTCCCCTTGCTATGAATAGTAACTAGCGGGTGCTAGCGCCTGTGCTTCTTCTTTCCCTCCCCCGAGAAACCCCCTTGTGTGTTGTTTTGTGATCATGCCTTGCCCTCTCGACCGTTCCCACGGGAATACACTCGGTCCTTTATCTTTTTACTTTTTTATTACGATTTTTAACCCTACATGTGCTCACGGGAGGTTCCCCCTCCCGCACCTGCACAGCACGTCCTCCCCTGGCTTATTTTGTTCCCCGTCCCCCAAGCCGTCGCTTCCCCCCTGCTTTTTAATCTTCGCTCCCTTTTCACCCTTTTGGCAGTGTAGGAAGAACTCCCTGCTTTTGGCTTCCCCTTGATCTCCTTTGTCAAGATTTTTTTTTCTGTTTTCCACGTTGGGCACCTTCCCCCTGTACTCCATCCCCCAGACCCAACCCTTTTTCCCCGGTGGTATATTTTGAAGAAGTCTTTAATGCTTTGATTTCTCGCTAATTCCAGCCCTGACTCTTCCTTTCTTGGGGTTCTGGTGTGTCCGGGCTCCATCCCCCTCCCGCGAGCTAGAATTTGGCACCTTATACCCCCACGCACGGTAAAGTGCCTGTGTGTTAGGCCTGACATTTTATCGCTAAGTGTCGTGATGGCCATGGTGAGAGCATTTCCGGAGGCTACAGTCCCCCCTTCCCGCCTTTGCCCCCGCACTGTCTACCGCCGCTCATCTTTTTTGATTCTACATAATACCCCTTTCCTTCATGAGCTTTGTCCAACTTTTGTGCCTCGACTCATTTAAGCTGGTACAGTCCCCGACCTCATTCCTTAGGACTTTCGCTCACGCGACTCCCCAGCCTACTTTTTTCCTCCCCTCGGTAATCGCTTGTTTCCACCCTTCTTTTTCATTTTCACCCAAGTTCTTCCGTGTCGCTTTGGAGTCCCCCCTCTTTTGACTTCCCGACTCACCCCCACCTCCATCCCACGAGGTCCCGGATTCTTGCTACCCTTCGTTCCCCCCCTCCCTGCGTTTTTTCCCCCCCCCCTCTCGTTCTTTGCCCCCACCGGTCCCCTCTTACTGCGAGGGGCACCCTGTCTCGCTTTGGACGCAATTTGCGTACCCCTCTCCTTTCCTGGGACAGAAGAAGACGGATTGGAGTAGACTAGCGAAAAAGTCACCGCTTATCGATCAAATTATAATACGGTGTGGTTCCTCAAACATGTCTTGGGACGGTGCTTTTGCCTTTACGTCTGACTACTCCCCCGGCAGAACCTCTGATTGTCTCCGAATCCACTGCGCGCCCTCCAATTAACCAAAATTGTGACAACTGCGGAGTCGCCCTGGAGATGAGCGATTCCTTGGTACAGTATGTTAGCACCCTCCTGATCCGGCAAGTCCTAGGCAAGAACCGCCGCAGACCTACTTACTGGTCTTTCAATGATTAAGAATGAGGAGCGTGTAGATGCTCCCAGTTCTCCTTGCTCGAACGTTTGATACCGCGTGAAGGCCAAAACGCAACCCATTTCCATCCCGGGACCCCCTGTTGGTGTTGCCCATTTGTAGTTTGTGTTGCGTTCGTCTCCTGTTTTTTCACTTGTCCTGAACTAGCACGGTCTCCCTATTGTCCAAATCGACCGGCAGTTTAAAGTCACTTTTGGTTCCTTTTCACTATGAACGTTGAACGCCCACAGCGGCGGACCCTGCAGGAGCAGCGCGCTCCTAAAACGCTGACTATCGAGAAAAAGAGTCCCACCTGCCCTCGGGGGCGGTGGGTAGGATCACGGGTGCCGCGCCCGCACCGCCCTCTCAGACCGAGACTCTACCCCCTCTCGTTACGACGTACCACTCTCGTGGATCTCGCGGGCCATCTTTGGCGATACAACCATGCCCAGCACCGGCACTCCACGCCCCTTATCCGCTCATCGTCAAGCCCTGAACAGGCGGCGCGCTCAATTGGCATCTTCCCCCAATGCTCCTCTTCCGCTATTGTATCGTAAACACACGGGCCCCAGAGCCATGCATCCGCCTGGCCTGGGAGGGATCCCAAAAAGGGGTAGCTCCCGGGGGGGACAAGCTGGACTCCCCACCCCCCCCAGACCGCCCCGCCCCCAACCCCCTATCGCACTCTGGGATGTTCCTCGATGTGGCCAGGTCCCCTCCCCGGCTCTCGCGGGTGTGCAAGACCGTTTCAGCAGGCAGTGCCCACAGTTTCTCTGTAGGCCGTTCCCGTCCTTCCCTTCTGGGAATTGCGAACTTAGGTCAACCTTGAACGCGCCCCGCGCACAAGGCCCATCCCAAGGCCAAAAATATCAGAGGAAGAGTGCACCTCGAGGCCGTGTCCCTGATCCGGAAAAACACGCAAGGGAAAGAGGACCGCGAGAAGGTCAGGCATCTCTTTCCACAGGGACTGCACGAGAAGAGGAGATATTGTTGCGCAACATGTCAGTCCCGTTTAGCCCTCGGGCAGTGCTCCCCAATCGCTCTTCAGTAGCCGTGCATGGATGCCCTTCGAAGTGGCCGAGGATTTTCCGCAACCCAATCCCAAAGTAGGAAGTAAAGCCATAGAAACAAGTGCTGAATTAACGGGGGGCCGGTGCAGGTGCCCTCCTTACCCAAAGAAGCTTTGAAATAAGTAGGCCCATATAGTCCGACGAGGCCTCTTATTCCAAGTCCCCCCTGAAAGATTTGTTCCTTGCCTTTGGCGAAGGGTGAGCGTTCGGGACCTCGAGCTGTTGTTTTGCTTTTCACGTTCAGACCGTATCCAGTGTTTTCCTATTGAGTCGTTTCCATTTAATGTCCCATCAGGTAAGAATGACAAACTTTTTCCCGTGTCCCTGATCCCCCATCACGGGCGTGATGAAGGAATAGTCTCCGATTTTTCAATTGTACCGGCCCTTAGACTCCCTAAGGCGCAGCTCTTCCCGTATTTCCTAAAAAAGGTGGACCTGGTGGGGAAGTTCCTGTCCTGTCCCTTTATGCCCCGAATCAGACCAGGTCGGAGCCAGGGCTCAGGGTGAGGGCCTGAAGGAGGGTGATTCCCGGGTCGTCGTGCCTCCACATGAATGATCGCACCAGAATGCGCGAATTCACGCGAATTGTTCGTTCCCTTTCTCTGATACCTCCTTCCCTTCCTCCAGTAAATGTTTATTCAATTGACCCCACTCGTCTCCCTTGGTGGTAGTTGTATTCGCCTCCTGGCGGAGAAGATATTCTCCGCCGCATTCTCCCCTCTCCCCCCCATCCAGCACCTTCCTATCTCCGGCGCGATCCGGTGGCGATAGGTGACCACCAACCCCGGACCGCCCCCGAGGTCGGTTTTTTTTATTTCCTTTTTCTTTGACTATTCGGTGTTGCTTTTTGAGCTACTTGCTCTAATTCTCCCTTTTTTTTCCTACCCCCCTCCGTGTGGTGGTGAGAGCTCTTATCCGTCGCTAGACCAAGCACCTTTCACTCCCCCACCATTCCAAGAAATAGTGGTCCCAGGACTCCCTCTCTTTTTTTTCCCCTTTCAAAGAATCCGGCATAGCTCTACTATCTGCCTTTTTTCCGGATGGCCGCCGGGACGCCACCTCTTTTCTTTGCATAAGAATTTTCCCCAACCCCTGACCCTGCCTTCGATGTTTTTGCCTTCACCTGAGAACTTACTTCCTTTCTATCTTCCGACCGAAGAAAAGGTGCGGCGAGTTCCTCGCACCTCCCAAGTCTTTCTCTCTATCCGCTGGTCCCAGTAACTAACATCGCCTACCTCAGTGATGCCTGCGACAACCGTCCAGCCCTTTCCCCCACACCTTTTTTTGTTATGGTAAATTTTACCCCCCCCACCAGTTTTTCCCCTTTCGTTCTTCAAAGGCACTTGTTCAGCGGTCGCCCAAAAGAGTGGGAATGGAGGAATCGCCACATCTAGATGCAGGAATAACCACTCCCCACCCTTCCAGATTTAGCCTCCCTGCGTGTCCTCTCTTTCCACCCAACAGTCTGATCAAGATGTGCTTAAGTGAATAAGTAAAAACGTTTTCTCTCTTAGTGCCCCTAACTCTATCCGTCCCAAAATGGTCTAACGACCTGAGCCACTTCCCTCCGAGGTTCGGAGATGGTGCCTTTCTGCAAGACGACGTAGGCCTCTTCGATCGCTGACTTTTCCCTTTTTCTTCGGCAATCATACTGCTGTCTGTGTCGCCCCCCCGTATTTTTTTGCTTTCCTGTTTGTGCCCAAATAGGGTAGATCGGGTGGCCCTCGTCATCGCTGTGTCCAAATAACGAGGTCACGCACCCGAGCTTTTTAGCCTCCCCGGCCCCTTGTTATCATCCCCCCCATCGTCGAACTACTTGTCTAGATCTCGTTTTGGGTTCAACAAGTCTAAGTGCTCCTTTTTTCCTTCCCTGGGTCCCTCCCCCTTTCATGACTTCACCATCTTTTGCTGGGAGCAGCATTCTCGCGTATGACCCCTTGGATCGGGGGTGTCTCCATTCCCCTTTTCCATTTCCCTTTCTCGAACCACCTACCTGGTTCAATGTTGAAAAACGGGAAAAACTCTTCCTCACCTCTCCCCCTTTTTTTTCAATGGAGACCTTTGTGTACCTGCGCATCTGACGAGAAAGGTCCGCGGCCGCATCCGCAAGCAATCTCGCTTTCTAAAGGCCCCCTTTCGTATGATGGGAATCCTTGTTTTGTCCGCCAGTGGAGAGAGTGAAGTCGTGAAGAGCAGCTTCTCCCCCAGTATTGCTATGGTAATGTCTTCCAGTTACTTCGAGAACTGCTCTAAACTCTCCTCGAAATACATTCCCGATTCATTGAAGTCCCCTGATCTCCTGTTTGGAGATACAAAATTACCCGTGCCCTTACAGATCTGAGCTGAATGCAGGAAGCATTAAGCCAGTGACCACGACCCCTGTTTTGTGGTTTTATCCGACATATCTTTGCTTCTTCTTACGTCGGTGCCTAACCCAATAGGACTGTCACTCCCCAAATCTTTGGCCCCATCCCTTTACACCACTTTTTCCTGACCTCAGTCCCTGATAGTAGTCGTGTTAAACAATCTTACTTCTTACTTTCCCCTTTGATTTCGTTCCCCCTTCGTTTTAGACTACCGTTTTCTACGACAATGAGGTCAGCCTATCTCGATCTTTGTATAATCCATGTTCTTCTGTGTTGGTTATATAAAAATAGAGGAATCCCTATTTCTTAGTTCCTCTCCGACGGTCCCCGTTAGTAGAAGTTGTTTTTCTTGGCTCAGACCCAGCGCACGATAGAAGGTATTTCCTTTCAAGAGGAAGCGTTTAATTTAGACTCCCTCTACCTTACAGTGTACGGCTTCCCGTTATACTTCCCCACTATAATGTACCTTCTGGATGGTTCCCTGTGAACGGTCCCCCACCCTCAACACAATCTGTTATCTGACCACCAATGTTTCTTTTTCTCGTGCCATTCTTAATTCTGGGTGATGCCGATTCGCGGCGCCGTCCCTAAGGATTGAAACTTTCATCCTCTCCCAAGACAAACAGCGTTTTAGTTTGAGTTTGTCATAGGTGATCTTGCTCACTATTCCTTAAATACACGATAGTAGGTCGGGGCCCCGGAAGTTACGGTCGGGGCGCGCCCCCATTTTTTCCTGGTATTTGTCCTGAATTTTCTTGTGGACCAACCACAATGACCGAAATTCAGTTGTCCCCCAGTTTAACGGCACCCTATCTTTTTTCTTGCGACATAGTATTCAAACCACTTAGCGAAAGGTACTTTTACAGATACACATCGTTCCTTTGGGATCTCTAGGAAATGGAAGAAAGACCAAGTTCCGACGAGCCGGTGACACTTTACAGGTTTTTGGATTTTCGGAAAACTCTTTTGAGGGGAAATTTCCCACACTATTAGTGCCCTTTCCTTCTCTTTCTTCCTTCTTAACTTTTTTTCGGCGATGCGCCTGATTTATTGAGATCAGGCTCCCCCAGCCCGGAAATAGCCTTCTTTCGGGGACTTTTTCCCCAGGGCCCAAGGTTTGTCTGGACGAAGAGCTGGTCGAGATTTGGGCTTGATCGTAAGGTTTTGTTGTTTTTTACTTAATTTTGTAGCAGAACGACAGGCAGCGCCCCCCCACCGCGGAATTCCTCCCTTTTTCTCTTCCACCCCTCCCCCCCGATGAAACACGTATAGTTGTGATGCACAAGATTGGGCTAAGTTTAGAGAGACC
>Ga0179593_1376185_pt1 | contig 14898 bp, 13 predicted proteins | sample CZODoug2_1_08_16_FD_185931 | JGI IMG/M metagenome (GOLD analysis project Ga0179593, IMG submission 185931) | Vadose zone soil fungal communities from Angelo Coast Range Reserve, California, USA - CZODoug2_1_08_16fungal (PacBio error correction) | ecosystem: Environmental > Terrestrial > Soil >... | reverse complement strand
TTTTCTGGACGAGGTTGTTTTTTTTTGGCTTTGCCCATTTTTTCCCCCTGGGTTTTTCTCTTTGCTCTTCTTCTTTTTTGCTAGCCACAACATTCCCTGTGCCTATCTCCACTATGTCTCCCCCCCTCTTCTTTATTTTTTAAAAAGTAGACCCCAGCCATAAGTTTTCATTGATTCCTGCTGTATCCTGCCCCCCTTGCTCACTTTTCCAGCATGTTTTTTTTTTGGTCCCGTCCGATTGCATTCAGCCTGCTTCTTGTTCCAATGCTCACTGTTTTTTTTTTTTGGGTTACAAGTTGTCTGTCTTTCTTGTCCCATTTTCCCCCTTCCGTCCCCCTTTCTGTTTTTTTTTTTTTTTCTTTGAGGGAGTCATTTTCTTCCTTTCCACTATGGTGTGCCATGCATCCCCATGTAAGGGTTTTGGTTATTCTCATCACTTTTTTGCCCCACAGGCCAGTGCGCCCAAATTCTTGGTCTTCTTGGTACTTTGGCCATGGCCCTAAGTGGGGACTGTGATTTGAGATTTGTGGGTTGACAATTTAGAGGGTGGGAGGACACCAGAATTGATTCATTAATGTTTCTTTTAAGTGGTGATGTGTTTTATACAGAATTTTGCATCACTATTTCTGTTCTTGATGTTCTACCATTGTGTGTCTCACACTTTGATTTCCCCATAAGACTTTATATGCGTTGTGTCCTTTTTTTGCCTAGCCACAACTTGCCCTTGAATTCAAGTAGTCCCTTATTGTGTTAGCCATAGGTCCAGACCAGTTGCCTATCTCTCTCATATTGTCACCTCCCTTTTCTTGTCTGAGTTCCCCTTTCTCCCTATAGAAGTTTTACATTGGGGCTTGTTAGATGTCTAGATGTTTTCTTTTAATTAGGAAAGCATTGTCACATCATGATGACTTTTTTTTCACCTTTACATTTTCCCATTCCATCCGCCCCCACCCCCCCCTACCCCCCTGCTTCTGAGATCCCCCCCCCACTTCTTTTCCCAAACACCCACCTCACCAGATGATGTAAACTTTTGATGTCTAAAAACAACCCCCAGTCCACTTCTCTTTGGAAAATGTACTTTCCCCCCCACCCCCTCCATCTTTTTTTATTCCCCCTGTTATCCCCCCTGCACCTTTCGCTGATGCCTGATATTCCTGGCCCTACAATTACATGGATTGGTAAAACACCCTTGTTCTATGTCCCCTTAAACAGTGGACTTGAGTGTTCCCGCTTCTCTTCATTAATGCTCCCCCCTCCCATCCCCCCTGCACTGCACTCGAAGATGTTTTAACTTCCTTTTTACCAGTCTTCTGGTCACCAACCCCCAATTTAACTTCCCCTTCATGATTTGATTCTGCGGTCTTCCCCCCCCCAGATCCACACAGCCAAAAACTGCTTGTATTGCCCCGCAGTCACCCCCGTTTTCTTACCTCCTGTCCATCCCCACACCCCACAACAACTCACTCCGACAACTAGTTTTTCTCTGATTAATCCCACATGCATGCCCCGTTTCCCCTTTTTATTTTGGTCCCTCCCTTCTTTCGCCTCCTTTGGCTATTGCTTTTTCCCTGTCCTTATAATTGTAGATCATGGACATCCACTTTGTGGTTGTTCGGTGTGAATACCATCAGCTGACAAATCTCCCCTTCCCCTTTCTCTCTACTTAAGGACTTCCATACTCTCCCACGTGTTCATTCTATCTGATTGTTAACGCCAATCTGTTATCCTCCTCTTAATTTTAGGTCACCGCAGGCCATGATCACTACTCTGAGCTGACTTCCTACTGAAGTTATCAAGTTCATTTTGGTGATTACAGTTAATTTGGTTATTGCCCCTTTCCCTTTCTCCCTTCCTCCCTTTCTGATTCTTCTCCTACGTTTTTTTGCGCCCTTTCTAAAGGTTTGAAGGATTTCCTCAAATGTCAAAAACAACTTTTGCCCCCACAACCCATCCAAACCCATCTCCCAGTCCTTTGATTCTGTGTATCAATTTTTCCCTTTTTCCTGCGTTTTTCACCCTCAGATTCTGCCTACAGTCCCTCGTTAGCAAACCTCTAGAATGCCTTTACTATTGAAGTCTTGTTGGTGAGTCCCGTCATAGTCCCTTTCTTTAACCAGCTTTCGCCAGCTAGGTTTAACAACTAATTTTTACCCAAAACCCTTTTTCTTTCAGGCCTCCCGGAGTCCATTCTGACCCCCCCTCACCGACCCTCTTTCAACAAATGTAATTGCCCAGCACAAGCAGTACCTTTCTGGCCATGCCATGTGATCCAATTTTTTTCCCCTCCACCACCCTCAGGATTTTTTTTATTTGTTGGGGGTGTTTTTGATGGAATGTTACCACCATGCCTAACTGGTCACTCTTGTTTACCTCTTTTTTGTTTTTGTTTTGATAATGTCTTCTCCCTGTTCTAATCTTAGATGTGAGTACTGTTGTTGTTGCATCAGCTCTTGCATCCCATTACCATTTTTCAGTTCCCCTGACCAGTTGCTCTGCCAGGATGGGGTTTTTACTCACCCAGTGCTTGAGTGTGCCTCTTTCCTTCATAACCCCGTTGAATGACATCCTTTCAGCAAGGGTCTTGAAAAGTGGTTCAAATCCTTGACTTTCCCCTTCATTGCCCGTGTTCAAGGTTGTCTGCGTAATGTGGCCTTCGTACCTGTGGCATGTGTCCTGAAGTGAAACTCTGGTTTTCTTTAAATTCCCCCCTGATGTAATGGTGCTGGTTCGGGGTTTATCCATCAATACCCACTTTTTACCCCAACTCCCGGTCGTGGTTTTGTTACCCTTTGTTACTCTCTGATCAGGGTGCTATGTTTTGTGCAATGTACGGGGTTCCTTTTCCTACCAGACCACCAGTCACATTATTTTGGACCCCTACAGGAGGTAATCAACTTCCACTATCCCCCCTCCTCGTATCACCACCAAAGGTTCAAACTTCTTTTTAATCCATGGGAGTGCCCCTCCATCCATTTTGGCCTCTTCTTTGTCGTCCTTCTCAATGATCCCTTCCTAGTTTATCTAATCATTAATACCCCCCCTGAAGATTCCCGTCTTCCTCTGTTTGTTTTTGACCCCACCCTTCACCTTCACATGCATCCCTCCTCCGAGAGAACGCTAAGGCTGGTGACGCAACCACCATGGTATCCCCATCCCGCCTTCACACCCTCTTGAGAGGCTTTACACATCACCACCTCTGGCGTTAATTCTACACATTCTGTTTTCCCTATCTGTTCCACCACATCCTACACACCACTGCCCCCACCTGCCCGTGTCCGTCCTCCCCCAAGCCTTTGTCAGCATGACATTCTCACACCTGGTGAAACCCAACCTTCCAATCACCCCCTTGACATGTCGGATGCCTTCACCATTTACATCGGAAGGGTCCTGCTCCATTATCCACTTTGACATCCACCAAACACATCAACTTGGATCCTTGTTTCCCCCCCGTTCATCCCAGTGTTGCCCGCCCCACGTCCCCGCTCCCTCCCAGTTCGGCTTCAGCATGTTTTCTGCCACTAAGACTTGATTCATATGACTTGCCGGGCATCCTGGCTTGCTTCCCGTTTTTAAAACAAAGTTTTCAGTCATCCGTCAATTCATATTGACCCCCCCCCTTGTCTGTGGGGTTTCTCTCCTTGGAAGGTAACCAGAATATGATTTGTTTTTTTGGAATTTTTGCAGGTTTTGTCAGGAGCACTCATTACAGCTCCTTTTTTTTTTTTTCTTTTTCCATTTTTTTTTTTTTTTTTTTTTGGAGATGCCAGTTGCATCCCTCTCCCCACCCCCTGTTCCCATAATGGCCCATTCCTCTTTTCTTTTCCCTGTGTGTTTTGAGAGATCTGCCTAGCCCAGAGGTGTTTGATTGTTGGCTTGAAAGGTGCACAATGGGTTTAACTCCAGGTTGGATGTGCTCTTTCTTCCCCCCACTCCCGTGGCCATACTCTCCTATATTCTCTTACAGATTTCTCTTGCTCTCCCCTTAGCTCCACACAGAAATAAGTTTTCCTCTATTTTGACTGAATGGAGAATGAACATTTTTTAACTGTCCCTCCCTTTTGCCTGTTTTTGCCGTCATATCCATCAGCCTGTCTTTCTTTTCACCCTTTCTTACTCCCCTGTTGCTTTTCTCTGTGGACGGATAAACCCCCTTTGCTTGTTTTTTCCTTTTGAACTGGAGTCCATTTATCGGATTTTTTTCCTGGCTTCCCCTTTGTGCCCTCCCGAGCCGTCCCGGTGGTGATTGGGAACCCCTTTGCACCATGTAGCAGGCCAGTCTGCACCCCCTGTTGGCTTGGTATTTATGGTAATGTTTTTTTACAGTTGTAGTCTTGGTGGGTACAGAGAGATGACTGTTGCGCACCCCCAAGAATTTTTTTAGAATGTTCATGCCAGTGTAGGCATTTTTTTGTTTTGATAAAAGCCATCTTACTAACATTAGGGTGTGCAGATGCCTTTTTTCAGACCAGCCTGTTTTTTCCTCCCCCTGATCTCATGGTGAGTAGTTGTCCTTTTTCCAGCCACAAACCCGCTCTTTCACGTGCCAGTTGTGAGTACTTTTAGATAAAGGGAAGACAGTCATCATTTCATCTCGATGTACACCTTTTCAGAAATGAGTTGGCCTTTACCCTCCTTTGTCCCTCGTTGAATGGGTCCTTTTATTCATATTCCCTATGTATCCCTGTCATGAATACTGAACGTTTTTTTTCTGTGTCAACATCCCACTTCTTTACCTGCCCCCCCCACCCTGATTCCTGAGACTTCTTGCTCTTTCCACCCCACCCACTACCAGTTTAGTTGTTTTCTTGGGGTTTTTTTTCTGGATACCACCCCAACATCACCCGAACAATGGCATTTTTACACCCAGAGGGTCTTCATTAAAATCCATTCCCCTTCTCCCTGCCAACAACCAGCAGTCTTATTCCTTTAATACATTTGGGTTCTCCAGGATGGTTCCCAACTTCCCCCCCCCCCCCGACTTAAAGGTATTATCCAACTTTGAATTCTGGAGGACTGTTCCCTCCCCTTCACCCTTTCTCTGCACTGCCCCCCCATCCCTTCTCCACTTGCCCTGTGCCATCAGCAGATGTAATCTCACTGACCCTCTGTCTGCTGGTCACCCCCAAACTTTTAAATCCACATCTGAAGATTTCATTTGCCGAACAGAATCAACACCACAACCCCCATTTTGCACACTTCTGTCACCCCAGTGGCCTTTGACAGCAGGCTGCGGCATCCACCCCCAACAGCACATCCCCCCACACCTCTCCCCCCTAAATCACTTTTTTGGAGTATTGATGCATTTTTGATTCACATGCACCATAAATTATGCTTTTCCTTTCCCCCTCCCAGAATTTTCACCCTGATCCCAGTGTGTCACCAGTCCTTTTCATGGTAGTCGGACTCACAGGTTTGTGATTCCATGATGAGGGTGGATGAACCCGTACCGCCTCGTTGGACACACTTCAGCTCTCCTTCCCCACCTCACTTCATTTTCACATAGGATTTTTACTAAACATGCTTATCGGTAGCTATTTAATTTTCTTTCCCCGTCCTGATCACCTAGAAGAGACTTAGAAGGGCCTCCGGTGACATCAAAGTCACTGTGATTTGATTTTTTGGTTGTCTGCAAACTTTTCTTTACCCATGCCCCCTTCTCTTCATGCTTTCTAACTCCTCCTTTTGGTTTCTCGCGCTCCGTAGAGTCATCAGGCAAACTTGATTCCCAAACCTTTGCATAACAAATTTCCCCCAAATAAAAAACTGAATCTTCAGTCTTGATTCATTCTGCTCTTTCATGCCCTTCCGTCCCCCTTTAAGCTTCCTTCCCTCTTTCTTAGTCAAACCTCCCCATGACTTTGCCCCTTGTTTCTTCTTTGTGATGAGGTCAGTCTTTTGCTTAATAAGAATGTGTCGATGTACTCTCTAGGGCTTTTCTCCCACCTCATGGGCATACACCAAAAACACTTAGTCAGGATCTACCAGGGAACGGTGGACAACACATCCCACCCCCTTTCCCGCCCTCTGTTTTTTCCTTGTCCCACAGGCACCATTGCCATTGATTGGGGAATCCCCCCTCCATTAAATCCAAAACACTCCAGTTGCTTTTTTTGGTGATTTTGGGGGTGTTGAGAAATGTCATCCCTTCTTGCCACTGCCAAATGTGGGACTGTGGTTTTGCCAATTCAGTGTTTTTTTTTGTTGAATTGTTTCCTTTTCTAATGCATAATATTAATAGATGTTAACCCTTTTTTTTGGTTTGACGCGAAAGAGGGTTGAACTTTTATAGTCACTTCTGCTTCCCATTTTGCAATTTTCGCTGCAGGGATTTTCTGCCATACCCTCTCCATTTTAGGGTGCACACAGAATTCAAACGGGCTTCATGAATAAATTCATCCAACGTTTGAAAAGTGGGGCCCCAACCAGGAATCCAATTGTGGTCCTTCATTTTTCAATTCCCCAGGTTATATGCCTTCATTTTCAGGGATGGAATGACTGGGACCTTAAGCAAATCCCCACCCCATCCTAGTTTCCAGCCATCTTTCCAGGGGTCTGGGTGTGTTGTCTCCATCCTAACCCCTTTTCCCCACCTTTCAAGCGGTGGGTGTTTCAGACTTGTTTCAGGGGGTATATGGTAGGTAAGGGCCGCCTTTTGACATTCAACTGTGGGAACAGTATGCAATTCCTATGTTTTCCCTGCCCACACATCCCATGCAACTTCATCTAGACATCTACATCCAACTTTCTTCCCCATGAAGTCTCTTTTGAGTTTCTCACGTCTTGATGCTAGTTGGTATGCTTGAGTGTTCTCCATGATCGGATGGTTTTTTCCCCTTTTCTCTCACCCCAATCACACCCCCCTTGAGAAGTACGGGCAGCGGGGTGTGGCTAGGACAGTAACTACATTACTCCACCCATGCTATCAAGTATCTTGTTCAGGCTAAGGTGGTGCTCAACTTTAGACATCCGGCACACCATATGTGTGTTGATGGTTATCACACACCATCCCCCATGTCCCTTTTCTAACACAACATGTCTCCCAGTCATCTAAATCACATCTTCCCCAACCCTTGTGGCCGCCACATTACCCCCTTTTTCCTGCAGTTGTTTTCCCCATCACCAACAATGCGCCCCCCCCCCCAAAAGGAGGTTCCCCAAACACAGTGACATGGAGGATGCTGGTCGTCGGTCAAACTTTTGCAAGCCCCCCTCCTCCTTTTCACCAAACCCACCCACGAACCTTTTTCCCCATCCACTCACTCTCACAAAGGGTGTTCCCCCTTTCCAAACTATCAGCAACTTTTAGCATGGTGTGCGAGAGCAGGATTTTTCCCTGGCACCTAGTGAGCCCAGAAGTTAAAACCCATTGCATTCAGAGTTCATATTGACCCCTATGTTGGCCCCCCCCCCCCCCATTTTTGACTTGAGCATCAGGATGCGGCCTAATCTTTTTCCCTTTTCCAGCGGGTCAAGGTACTTGAGTTTTGAAGCTCAAAGCACCATTCAGGGCCCTCAATGGTCATGAACAACAAACATTGAATCGTCCATCACCAAAGTGCCCTTAAGTTCTCTCTCTTTTTCCTCCCGGAGACGATTCGTGGCATTAGTGGCACTGAGGTGTGTGATTTGTGCTTTTCATGGTGCCAATGGGGTTGTTTTTCAAGATTCTTTTTTATGGTGTTCTCTTCCCCATTTCCCCCCCCTTCCTGGGCCATACTCCCCCATTTTTCTTGCTCTCCAGTGTCACCCCCCTCAGTTTGTCCTCTCTTCCTGATTTTTATGAACAATTGTGGTAATTTTTCACTAATTTTGTTTCTTGGCAGTCCTTTTCACTCCGTCCCTGCTTCTTTCTCAACTATCCTCACTTTTCTCATTTTTTGATGCCACCCCTTTTCTGTTAGGGCCCATTCACTGGAGTCTGGTTTGTTAGCTGTATAATGGGTTGGCCCTCGAGGTGACATGCACTCATCAGGTTGGGCACCCCTTGTCCCAGTGAATTGCGTTTTTTCTGCTGGCATTCTGGGGCCATGCACTGTCAGTGGTTCCCCTGTTTTTTTAGGATTTTTTTGTGGAACATTTGAGAGCTTCGTGTCCTTCTTTTAGTTCCCTGAATTTGCTGTTTTGCTTTGTTTTTTGTTTTCTCCTCGGCATTCCCCCCTTGGTTTGCACTATGTGCTACCATTGTTTTATCACAGGATTATACTCAGGACTTGATATGAATGTTGAGTAAAGGTCGTACGTTGGCTGTCTAGCCACCCTTTGCTGTCCCATCTTGTTCTAGATTTTTTTTTCGCTACCAAATTCCTGACCCAGTTGCATTTGAGACCCTCGGAGATTTCATCTGACTTTTTCTCTTTCCCCCCTCCCATTTTTCGCGAGTTGAGACATTGGGTTTTGTAATGTACTTTGATATTTATTTATGACCTACTGAAGCCTCGGCCTTGACAATAATGGAATACTGTTTACAGTTCAGTTCAAATGCATCACTACTGCCCCCCCATATCACCCATCATCGATACCACCACACTGCTGACCCACCTCCCCCTATGTCTGCGTTTATTAGGGCCCCCACCACCCCCCCCCCCAAAGACAGTCTATTGTGAACTGAACTCAACCTCAGAGGGTTTCTCAGGTGACCCCATCCCCTTTTTCTTTCCTTCCCTCCCGCCACATTCTCTATGCCTTGATCACATTGGTCGGACCCTCACTCCCTTGGACATGAAAGGGATGTCATCACATTCCCCCCCCCCCTTTTTGATCTAGGCCATTTCCCTCCAATTCACTTGATATGAGTAACTCCCCCCCATCCCTGTTTGAGCACTTTCAGTAACTCTTCAGCCTGGAGTGTTTTTGTCTTGCTTGTCAACAAACCCCCTCACTCTTGAATCTGATTATGCATGTACATGACCAATATCCCCCCCCCCATGTGTCCCTACCCAGTGGCCTTTTGTCCCCCCCAAGCTTCCCCATCCCCCACCAACAAACGCACCTCCCCCCACGCCCCCAGCCACCGGAGATCATGGGGATTACGGCTGTCCTGTTTTCTTGCCTTTCCCTGTACCTTTGCAGAAGGTTCGGTTTTCGCGGCCTTGCACAGTCAGCTTCCGGTAGATCCTGGACATCACATTTTTGTTTTAGGACCTCTCTGGTTGGTTTTTGAACTCTCCCCCCCCCCCCCGAGAACCAACAGACTCCTCCCCCCACACTGTCCCATTCGTTTCCCCCCCCTATTCTCTTTCCTCAGTTCACATAAAAGCCTCCTCTTCACGTTCATCTATAGATTAAGACTCTATCCTGAGTATTGTGATGTTTTTGTGTGTGTATAACCGCGTGTCCTCACTCAGTCGATTTTGTCTTAGAATGGTATCTTCACGAATAATCCGCTGTATCCCTTTTTTGATTTGTTTTATTTGTTATGCCCGTGGTGTTCCTTGATACTCCCAATTATTCATTTTCTTATTGACTTTTTTCCTCCATACTTTGTTGTTGGTTTCGATCTAGCTCCCCTTGACCTAAACTCGAGTATCACACCACCCCAATTCCCCCCCTACGTCCCCAAATCCCACTATCCCAGTCCTTTATTCTTCAGTCCATTCTCTCGATGAGTGCCCCCTGTCCAAATTAATCTGATTATTTGCATTTTTTCTTTCCCCCATATAGAATAATCCCGTTGTTGGATGGGTCAGTATTTGATTTTTAATAACTCCAAATTTTTTAATCTTGTCAGCTATTTGTTCGTTCTCACGGTCTTTTCCACCCCCGCCTTTTTCGGATTACCTTTCTCTTCACAGGATTACCACCAAGTGCAAGACCACTTCTGGTACTTTCCATTCATTGACCTTGGCACCCTCACACTTGTTCAATGCATTCCCAAAATTCATACATCCACCCCTCCTGTGGCTTCTGGTGGTTCGGTGCTTGTTTTGGTGGGCTGCAAATTATCCTTTGTCAAAAGGCCAAAATGGGTGGCTGGTGAAGCCTTTGTGTGTGTTTTATATTCTTCCAATGATCTCTTCCGGTTACCAGTGTTGGTTGTTTTCGCAGCGCAATCCATGCAATCTCTCCGCATTGCCATTTTTCGGGATTTTTTGTGAGGCTCTTCCATTTCAAGTGATGTTTCACCACATCCTCTGACACATTTGCTTGTCTTTGACCTTTCATGCCCGAGTGGAAAGTTACACTTATGGCCCCAATGTTGAATTTTCAACTTCTCTGTGTTCATGGGCAGGGATGGACACCCCCTGTTGAAGCAGTGGGCATCTTTTCCTCCTTCCCTTGAGTTTTGCTTCCCAGTTACCCACGCCTTGCCTGGTCTGGAGGGTGGGTTGGTATCATCATATCCCCCCCAAGTACCCCCTTACTTGTGGATTCCCAGTGTGTTTTCTCTCATCAGGGGTGTGAGTTTCGGAAGTGGGATATTTAATGAAACTGTGGGTCCCTCCTTCCATTCTCATGTATGCTTACATTGTTTAATCCTTCCCTATCACTCTCTGTACACTTACGCCCCTTCCCACCTGTAATTCCTGTTTCACCAGACATTTTGGGATGCTCATTTCCTTGAGGAAGTCTAAGAATTTGGTCTGTCCCTCTATCCAAACAATCATCTCACCTTTTACGATCCCAGTAGGCGCGGGGTTCCCTAGTTGCAACTGCCTTTTAACCCCCTAATGAGACATCCTTCTAATTTTTTGGGATCAAACACCATGTAGCACATCTTCCACAATATTGTTTTCTTTCTTCATCCCCCCTTGCCTCCCCACTGTTCCTTCTACCTGTTTGTGTGCCAGTCATCTCTTGTTCACCCAATCCCTACAATAACAATTTTCCACTGTTCCCTTTTTCCTGCCAGACCGTACTCCCCTTCGTTTTCATAGCCTATGGACCAACCACACCAGTCAACACCACCTGCACTTTTGGCCATGGCACCCTACCCCCCCCTGGTCCCCTTAGCCATTACGCTTTCCATTAATGAATCCAGTGGTGCACAATGGCCAACTGCATACCAGTTGATTCAGTCCCCAGCCAGCCACCCCCTTTTCTATCCTTGCTCACGAATTTTTCCCTCTTTTGACTGGCACCCAGGCCCTGCATTCTCGCAGTAACAAAGTGTCTTCCCTCTTTCCCCAGATCATTCCCTGTGGGGATGGAAAGCAAGCCGCTGTTTTTTTTTCTTCGAATTCTTTTGAGAGTAGGCATTTGGTCCTTTTTCCCTTTTTTGGGAAGCGCATCAATCAGACCCGCTCACCCACTTTCTTAGATACCACCCACAGTGGCACTTCAAAAACATGTTCCACTAATGCCCACAATCCCCCGTGTTGGTGTTGGAATATTTTGTCCCCATCTTCCACTCGGTGTTGGTTTTCCTTTCCCTTCAAGGGGGTGTATTCATTCCCCCCTGTTTCTCTTTAAGCGGTGTCCACACTTTCCAAACTTCTACTTTCTCATCTATGCCTGCTTTCCCCAGTAGCTCCCACTCCCCATGTTTCAATATGATGTGAGCTGAGAATGAATCAATTGCTGCTCCTCACTGCATGCTGTTTTTCAATGGCCATTCGGCTTCACACCATGTTCTACCCCTTTTCTACTCTGTGGACTGCTCCCCCATTGCAGGTTTGCCCATTGTGCACAATTCCTTAATGTTGTTTTGGTAGCTGAGAGTAGGGCTTGCCTTTGCCCCTGTTTTGTCTGCATCCTCAATTTCTTTTTACATCTGTTGCTTCTGCCAGGTTTGAACAACCTGCCTTCCTTAGGTACTTTGGACTGTGGGGGACCAGTTGTTATTAGGGGGGGTGGCCAATTTGCTAGATGACTGGTTTTCCATGAATGTGTGATTTCTTGGAGTGGCAGGTTCTGGTTATTACCCCGCATCACCATGGTGTGCCATTCTTGATTGTTTTCTACTGTGGGATACAGTCTTTTCCCATTACGGACTGATATGATTTGAGTTCCCCCCTTTTTGTCTAGCCCACCACCTGCCTGTAACTTGTCTCACGGGTTGCCCGGATTGTAGATTGGACAGTCCTACATTTGGATCCTTTTACCTTTCCCTCCCGATTGGTCAACTTCGATGAAAATCGAGTGCACTTTTCCCCATGTTATTGTCCTTTGCCGTCACTTTGTAAGTCTGTATTGGATAGTGATTATGACCTAATGTACGCTAGGTCAAAGAATAATTTTCGTCTTCCCCAGTTTTCTGTTCCCGCCCCCTCCCCAACCTCCTGATCAGGTGATTACCGCTGTTTCCCCCTTCCCCCAACACCCACTCCTTGAGTTGGATTTCCCTTTTTATGATGGATACCCCACTCCTCCCAGTAAAAGGATATTGTTGCCTTGGCACTCCCCACCTCCAAGGGTGTCCCAAATTTTCCCCACCTAATCCGCCACATTCTCCAGCACTTTGATAGCCGCCTTCGGCCTTCCCATGGCGTCACTTTTTCCTTGGTTTGACATGACCTGGAGTCGTTAACCATACCCTGCAATTCATTGGAGGTGCCTCAAAATTCCCGATATGACTTTTCCCTTCATCCCCCCAGCACTGAGGCCCACTTGCAATGGCAGATGTTCTCATTCCCCGGATGCCCTATTTTGCTGGTACCCACACCCATCAAATCTATGCAGATGATGTGCGAACAATATCCACCCCCACACCACCCATGCTTGTACCGCCAGTCCCCAGTTGCCTTTGACGACTCTCACCACACCCCACCAGCCACCACTCCCCCCTACCATCCTTGTGTTACGATTGCATTTTGATTCCCACATGCCTGCCCCCCCGATGGTGCGATACATTGATGGATGCCATCTGGCACGTGATGCTTTAACCCCCCTTTGCTCCCTGGACTCTGCTCCCCACCCTTATGTTTTTTCAAGACATAGCTGCCATGCACTTCTCCATATACTATCTACTGCCCTCCACCCAGCCTCATCCACCAAGGGTTCATGCTATCTTGTCCACCATGCTTATCTTTCTATCTTCTAATAGGTCCCCTCAGGCCGATCATCAAGAGAGTAGTAATGGCTTCCCAAGGACTGTGTGATTCATTTGGGTCTGGTATTGTTTGCAACTTTGTTTTTGCCTGATTCATCCATGATCTCTAATGCTCTCGTTGTTTTTTGGATTTCCAACTCGCATAAGGGAAGGATTCCTTTTCTCCCACCATTTTGCATAACACATCCATTCCCACCCCCTCTATCACACCTTTGAGCCTTCAGTAGCATTCTATTGAGTGTCCTTTACCTCAAATTCCTACATCTGCTACAGAGTAATTGATTAACTTCTATAGAATGATTGTGCCAGTCTTTTTCTGGTAGATGCAATTTATTTTCCTCAGAAATGTTGTCCCGAAGCATTTGTCAGACTGGTCTCAAAAATCCTCATGTCCCCCAAACCCCTGAGCCAGGATCTCTGGGAGACAGTCCTGACAAACACTTTTCATTCCCATTACCTTCTGGCTACACTTGTTGAAATGCCACCTTGCATATTTCTTTGCACCTGTGGGATCACAAAGCATCACCAACCCTCGATGAGGCTTAGTGGTGTGATGGTTCTGTTGTATACTGTTCTCCTTCTCCAAACAACGGGACTGGCTGGTGCCCAAGAATTGTTTTGGTGTGTGGATATTTTAATGATCAATGCCTCATCCCTTCATAGCTTTCCAGTGTTTGTGGTTGCTTACCGCTGTCACCAATGCATGAATTAACAATGCTGGTTCAGTGTTTTGGTTGTTATAATTCTCCCTCTCAATTTGCTTTCCTCGTAATTCCACATATTTGACTCCCTTGCATTGTCCCATTTCTTTTCAAAGGACAATGCGCCCCAAATGTTTGCCAGTTCATCGGTATGTACTTTTTTAAGAGTGGTTAAGTCTGCCTTTTGTTTGATTCCAAGTCCCCCTCTCCTTGTTGGTTTCTGTTGTATCCATTCGAATAAACCCCCCCTTTTAATCCTTCAACTGTTTCATCCCTGCTTTGTGTATATCAGACAGGTTGTATATGAGCGTGTTATGTAACAAGTGGTATTCATTTCACCCCATGTGGGGAACATCCCCCCAGTGCATTATCTACCTATGTAGGTCATCATCAACTATCACACTCTATCTCTAAGTCTCACGTACCCTTGAGGTCATCAAGACATCCGGAAGTTGGGAATGCTGCTAAGTATCAATTTGGTCTTTCCAACTTTTTTTCTTTGATCTACACCCCCCCAATCCCTCCAACTTTCAAGTACCAGGCACTGCTCTTGGACCTGCAATGACCTCACCTACCTTCAGAGTAGCCTTTTCCGTAATTGTCTCCCCCCCTTTGTGCCGAATGGCCACCATCTGTGATGCCCCCTCACCCACCTTCACTTCCCCCTCCTGCATTCATTCTATCATTTGCCAGTTATTTCTTTTTTCCAATTTCCCCCACATCCCAACAACTCCCTGACAGTTGTGCACACCCACTTCCTTCCCTGTTTAGACACTGGCGCCACTGGTTCCCCACAAGGTTCCAATCACCCCCCACTTATTGTTTTCTTCGCTGCCACATTGGAGGCAAAGGCAGCCCATTACTCCAGTTTCTTCATACCCAAAACCCTTTTCCCTGGACGTTTCTGCCCAAATGACATTCCCTGGATTGTGGATCAGAAAAAGATAAGACAAGGTTAGCCTTTTCTCCAAAGTCTTTTGCCATATGACGGCCCACAGACCCCTTGGTTCGAAGTAAAAACACATGTAATCACTTGGACAAACTTATTTTGTGTTTTACAATGGGGAATGCACAGCCAGCAGTGGGAAGATTTTTGATATGAAGAGAGTTCCTGGTTGGATTTTTAAGCGAGGTTGCTAATCCCACTTCTTGATTTCAATAGACCCCGTGGCCCCCCCATTGCCCAAGCCTCCACTTGTTCATTTTCCC
>Ga0179593_1307577_pt1 | contig 14899 bp, 19 predicted proteins | sample CZODoug2_1_08_16_FD_185931 | JGI IMG/M metagenome (GOLD analysis project Ga0179593, IMG submission 185931) | Vadose zone soil fungal communities from Angelo Coast Range Reserve, California, USA - CZODoug2_1_08_16fungal (PacBio error correction) | ecosystem: Environmental > Terrestrial > Soil >... | reverse complement strand
TCAACTCCCCTAACTCCCTGCTTCCCTTCCGACAGACGGTTTGTTTTCTCATCTTACTTCCCCCCCCCCTGATCATCGCACGAGCGTAACAACCTTTCCTTTTTTTTTTGTTAGTCGGCACCTGCACACCTACGGCAACGTCCTCCTGCACACCGTCGTGATCCAGCCAGCCGGTCAGTAAATCTCCATCTCTCGGCTTCTGCCCCGAATTTCAACGGCATTTCATTGACGCTCCTTGACCACAACACTTCACTCTTTTCTTTTATACATAATTTTGAACGAAGAGTCCCGCTTAGCACATGGTTTAACTTCCCTATTCCCGCCTGCCCCGCCCCCCCTACCCCTTTGCACGTGTAAAGCGCTGGCAACCCGTATGGCTTTGTCCGCCCTACTTGATGCACCCTCCATGTTCTACGTTGCTTCCACAACGAGCTGGATTGATTTTTTATCCTTTTTCCTCTAGCCTTCTGGTTCTTTGTTCCCGGCTTTGAAAACCCCCTGTTTGGTTGTAACACGCTTGACGGTTTTTTATCCCTCACCCCCTCGTTCGGAAGACCATTTTTACTTCCCTATGATGTTGTCACATCAACAACGTTCACTTCCACTTTGTCCCAGGTTTCCCCTTTTTACTTCCCCCTTCCTCTGTCAATCTCCCGCCATTGTCTTTTTTGTCGCGACTCCTACGTCCCCCAACACGTCAACCCGATTCCTTCAGCTCCCAATTTGTCGTTTGTTGACCAGTTTCCATTTGAATTTAGGTTAATTCTGCGTACCTGGCACTTTCCCGGCAAGCCGGCCTCTCTTTTCACTCCAGTCTCTTAGAGCTTACCCGTCCCTGCACCGGTTTTTTGTCAACCATTTTTTTCTTGTTTTTTCATGCGCCTTTGTCCATAACACTTTCTATGTCAATGCCTGGGGGTTTTCCTTATTTACGTGGCAAAACAACTTCTTCACTGATCCCCCCCTACCCATCTTCACCCCTTGAGTATTTCTATAACGCAGCGTCTTCACTACGTCGCTTGTTTTTCAAACAATGTCCTTTTTCCCGAAGTGGCGTGAATCCCGGTGCGCCGCGTTTACACAGATCCAGTTTGGCGTTCTTTTAATTGTTATGTCCATCGGTTTTTTTTCATCGTCGGAGCCAACGTCCTCTTCGGCACCTCGTTTCTTCCACATTTTGCCGCCGGAGTTCATCTTGTATTGTGTCTATTTTCGCTTCTTTAACGACGCCCTTAAGGCTGTGGGTGGGCGGGGCTATCGGCCCCCGACGTTCCCTTGGCGCCTAGTCAACGCCGAGTTCTTTTTCTGCGTTAGATCCTTAGCATCTGTTATCACGCCTCGCGAGTTGAATTTTCCCCGGAATTGCAGGCTCCGGACTGAATTTTCCCTCTACCTTTTTCAGTTTACAGCTCGATAATTGGGTCGTCGTGTATATACCGTCCCCCCCCGTTCAGAACCAAGATGGTCCTTCAGTCGCCCAACACAGCCCGCCTCTTTTAACTTTTGTCAGTGATGCAGGTTTACTAAGCGGGACCCGTGATCTTCCGGAGAGAGATCTTTCGCCTCCGAATGGTTTTTGGGTCGAGAGTGGATACGTCGTCCGGGGTCCCGGCGAGACTGCCCAGACCCTCCACCTGTGTGCGAACGATCGCGTTAGGTTAGGATTTTTGTCAATAATTTTCCGGGCTTCACGTCTCAGGTATAGTACCTTAGACTGTTAAAGAATCACGGAGTCTCTCTTTTAATTGTGACGTCGTTTTTTGGCCCCGCCGGCGCGCGAATTCTTGGACGTGGTTCAAATCGCTCCCCTTTCTTGAGACCAAGATCCTTCCTAGCCGCACAAACATGTACCTCGGATTGAGTAACGCCGGCGCGGAGGCAGTTTTTGAAGATATCCAACCTCCCCCCACAACCCCCCTTAACGGAGGGCGTTCGTCTTCTACCCCTTAATCCCTTTGCCCACCTTCATGGTCAAAACTTGTGCCTGACCATATTTTCCTACCGAGGACTGTCTTTTTCGTCTTTTTATGGAGCCCCTGGCATGGTTCAGGGCCCCATTCACCACCTCCACACATTTTTTCCACTCTACGTTGTCCTCTGGGCAGTTCCCTCTCCCCTGTCCGTACGTTCGACAATCCCTTTTTGTCCACGCTCGTATTGCCTTTTTTTATCTACTAATCACGCATGGTTTTTGTATGGTCTATACTGGTACCTTGGTTGTTGATAGTACGTACTGCCCCCCCAGGGCCTTTGATATCCTTTTTTTTCCCTGGTACCAAAGTCTCCGGTCCCCAACACTTCCTGGTTCCACTTTGTCTACACGGTTTCCTCTCATGGATCCGAGGAGTCAAAGGAGATCCCCTTTTGCCGGGTGCGCCCCCACACCTCTCATTTCCCCCTGTAATTCCACTTTGAAAACCCTTTTTAATTTCTCCCGACCATTGTAGATGTAGTACTTTCCTTTTCCTGGGCTTGGTGCCCAGTCGATCGCCCATGGTGCACGTTTGGCGTTTGATTTCTAACTAGTTTACTTTGAATTCGCTCATCTTGTAACATGTTCTTACTTTGGGTCCCTTCTTTAACGCAGACTTGCGCTTGCCTGCCATTCGTTTTCGATCGTTAGTTCTAACCCCCACTGTCCGTTCGTTTAATGTAAACGTCCCCGTTGAAACAGACTTCTGAAGGATTTGGAGCGTCGTCCCATTTTAGTCTTTTACTCTCCGTTCTACCCGGCATTTGCTAATTTATTTAGGACCATACTATTTCCCTCATTTGCCCCGTACGATATCCTTAGGCAGTTATTCCCCTGCGGTCTCTTTCTGGAGGATGTAAATGTTTCTTATGTTTTCCTCCGGAGTCCGATTTCTCTCCCCTGACTAGTTATTTATTGTGTAGGTAGCTTCAGTGAATGCCTAATACCCCCCATGAGTGGAGGTCTATTCCTTCCGCCGTCTATTCCCTCCACGTTGATGCGTTCCGTTTATATCACGACGGTTTGCATGCTGTCCCTTCGGGGGATTCAGTTGACGGCCACGACGGAAATTTGGGTGAACGCTCTTTCGCCTCGGCCATCCCTCCCCTACTTCGAGCCGGCGGCTGATGTACTTTTCCGAATATATTTTAAGCTCCTTGTTTGTGTTGAGTAGATTCACATACATCCCTCGGTCGCTACGCAGTACGCTTTATAGCCTGCAGCCTAGAGTCTGAGTCTTCCCTCAAGCTTTTCTTTTGCCGGCACCTGTTGTTCTAATTTGGCAGCCTTAACGTTTTTTTGAGTAGAAGCCTGGGTCCCTAAGTCCGACTACTCTATTCCCCGGCCCATGGACTCCCTTGAACGCCACGTTAGTTTCTAATCCGGCCTCTCCTGGCCAAAAATCCATTCAATCTGTTAGGGCCCTTACTCCATCAGCGTGTCGGCTTCCGATTTACATGTGTCCTCTATGGCCAGATCCTCTTTTACGACTGCCCTTCACTATATTGGGTATTTGCCCCCGCTGACAGTCTTCTGTCCTCATGCGGCCCTTTGGTCTAGGAGATTTCAGAAGCAGGTTTATCTCATCCACATATTCGCGCATCTTTGGTTCCCGGTACGTTACCGTGTTTTAACCGTCAAGGCTTGCGGGGGGTGACACTCCGCTTTTGTTCCTTGACGCCGGACAATCTCGCCGCTGCTTTTTTTAAATACAAAGGCACGTGGCAACCTTGGGCATTCTAATTCCCCAGCACATGACCGGTACTCGTGATGCCAATCCCCTGCCCTCACCGTCTGTTGCTCCTCTCGAACCCCCCTTCCCCGCTCCGTCCTATTTTCTTTTGCGTAGAGGGCGCCTTTTCAATTGTAACGGGTTACTTCCGCTTTACCTTTGTCTCACTTAAAGAACGGAATTCTCCTTGGTCATATTGATACCATGCTCGCATGACGTGCGCACGGGTGGGGGTCACCTACATGGGTTTCCTGTTTTTTGGCATTTTTGTCACTCGAAACTTAAGCTTTGCCATTGCCCGGGGGTTTTCATTTCTGGACGAGCACCCAATAAATTCCCTGCTCTCCCTCACCCCCCTTGATGCATTTGCGTTTGCGGTATTTTGAGAACGCCTGCGGCGGCCATCCGATTTGTGTTTGCAAACCATGGCTTTTTAATTTTACGTACTGAATCGTTGTCGGCCGCCCCCTCCTTTTTTTGACCCTGTTTATTGAATGGTCTGGACCAATTCGTTTGTTTGTCCATCGGAGGAGCCCCCACCCCTACGTCTCTATGTCAACCTTGTATTCAACCTTAGTCCAGTAAGCTGGTAGATATGTGAGTCGTTCCCTCCTCCCTTGCATGTGTTTTTTTTTTTGCTGTGTCTATCTTATAAGACGGTCGGGTAGACCTTACTCCCGACTCTGTTTCTTTTTTTGATGCGTGCTCATGTTTTCCGTTTCTCATCATCTCCTATTTTTAACATGTCTTCGCAGGCCAGGATTGCCCAATTGGACTATAACTGGTCCTTTACCCTTTCGTCCCGGAGTTTTCCCAGTCCTTGGACTCTTTTTAAGGCCCAGCTTCATGGATTATTTTCCCACCATCCTAAGCTCCGCTTGACTGAAAGTGCTGCAGGGGCGGTTTGTCCCTTTGGGTAACTTACCTGTTAGAGCCTTTCCTCTCTCTTTTTCAAGTTGTGTTGTTTTGATCTATAAGGAGCCGTGAAGTTCCCTCGCTTTCCTGCGTCATCAATTTCAAGTCATGGCGGCCGCGCAGTTCCAGTTGTTCGAAACCCCCCCCTCTTCCTTTTCTGCCGGAGACTGTATAGTCCCGTACGGACTCCCGCCGTTTGAGTCGAGTCTTGTCCCCCCCCAGGTTCAGCGTTCTGTTTCCCTTTTCCCTTGTGTCCATGCATTTCCCCCCTTTTTCTAAGTTCTCTTAAAAACAATTTCCCCTTCACTAGTCGTTTACATAAAAAGCCCCCTACGCGTTTGACGTCCTGCGCGCCGGAGAAGGCGGTTGTGTCGGCCTTTTCTTTATTGCCACACCCCGCTCGGCGGCGGTTCGATCACATAGACGCCTTACCTACTTCAGGGCTCCCCCTTTCATCCCCCCTCCTGGTGGCGAACCACTGCGGCGTTTGCGTGGTCCTCCCTATTGAGCCTTTCCCTTGTAGTCCTTTTCCCCTACACATTTTCCCCCTCCCTGTACGTTTTCGCCCCTCCTTCCAGTCTGTCCGTTTCCCCCCAGATTGGTTGACACCGCCTTCTTTCTTCCCTTGCGGTATCTTTTAAAACCTCAAACGCATTGGCATTGATGTTCTTGTCTCCGGGATTATTTGTTCTCGCTGTCCACAGTTCCCCTTCCACAACCACGGGCAGGCCATCTCGAAGGTTCGAGGTCACTCTCTTCCCCCAACCCTGCAAGACCCGGTGGCCCCAGTTTTCCCAGGTGCACTAGACATTTATCCGAGGGCTAAGGAGATTCCTTTTTCCTTCAGGTACCCAGCATTCCGACTCAACATTGAAAGTTTCTCGCTCAGACAACATTGTCCGATGTAGGAGTTCGTGGAAGTGTGGTCTGGGCAGCAAATGACCTTTGAGATTTGTTCCTTCTCATAGTAGGGCAGGTTCTTACATTGCGTGTGCTCCGGTTTCCTTCAACGGTGCCTTGTCTTTTTCCCCAAGGCAGCGTCTTCCCCAGCTTTCCGGTTACCGTGTCTCTCCCCTTGAGGGTATCCCACCTGCAGTTATGGTTCCCTTTTTACACCCCCCCCTTGACCAACGTAAACGGTGACCCCGTAAAGAGCTATCCTTGACTGCTTTAGTTTCATGCGTTTTTCCTCTCCTTCGACAAAGAAGTTCCTAAACCTGAGGGAACAAAAATAACTCCTTTTTCGCTTTGCCCTTAAGACCCATCCAGGTCTTTGTGTACACTGCTTTCTCTTTTTTTTTTTTATGTTTAACCAATGTCTAGCCGTTCCCCTCAGGAGTTTCACTCTTGATTGATTTAGCCGGACCATACGGAGAATGATTGTGCGAAGAGGAACTGCCTGAAGCATTCGTTGACCGTGAGGTACCTAGGAAGTCCTTCTCTAGCTGTTCTTCTTGACGGCTTTTATGCTTAGGATCACGTGTTTGGCCGCTGGTTCCCGTCCTTGGGTCTTTTTCCAGGTGCCGGCCGAAAAGGACTGAGTTTACTGTCTGTTTCTCGTCCCCTTCAGGATAACTCTAGCCTTGCTGTTCTCGTTGACCCCTCCCTAAACCTCCGTGTTGTTTTGAGTCGCCTAAAGACCATACCCTCCCTGTTCTACTCCTACGGTTTGAATGAGTTAGAGGATGCGTAACCTCAAGTTCCTGGTCTTTTTTATTCTGGAATACCACCTCCTTCCTTGCCCGCCGCTGCCCCACCGTAGTTACGCAGCGGGACCGCCGTCACGGTCGTTACACTTTTCTTGACAACTTTCAACTTCAGTAGGAGCCCTTTTTCAACCTTCCCCAATTCCAACTTTTCTTGGTCGGAGTGCTCCCCTTTTCAGCCGTTAACGAAGGGGAACGCTCCCCTTGGACCTCCGCCAGCCCCGATCCCGGGGAAGCCGTGCCTAACTGATATTGGGCGGGACCCTTTTTTAAGTTGGATTGGTCACTTTTCCCTCCTGGAGGCCACTTACGAGCGCGCCCTACTCAGGTTTCCCCCTGCCGCTTCCTCATCCTTTCTGAATTAGTTTGTGTTCCTTTGGACTTTACTTGTTTGTTCCCCTCCGGCTGGGATTACCCGCACTATGGACGTTAACCTTCCTCCTTACCATCGCGATTTCTTTCGTTACACCCCGTGAACGGACTTGTGCAGGCTCTGCCCCTTTACCCTTTCCTTTTCTCAATCACGCGCTTTGTGCGCCTCCTTCACCCCCGTTTCCACTGTTTCAGTCCATACGGAAATTTGCGTTTAAGTTTTCCAAGTCCTTTGACATTAAAGGGTCCCCCGTAGTAGCTCACCCAAGAACGGCCTTTGCCCCTCCTGATCCCATTTCTTTCTGCACCGTGCGCTTGTTTTCACAGTGGTTCTGGTTTTGTGGGCCTTTCTGACGTTTCAACTTCTTATGCCAATTCCTTTTTTTTTTTCCTTAGTTTTACCAGCAACAACCTAATTCCTGCTTCCAAATATGCCCCTTTTTTGAAGGGTATTTTCTTATAACTTCAGGGCTGCACCGAGTGTAACAACGTACGCCCGGCCGTCGGTCATCGGTTCGATAAACGGTCGTTGGAAACCCCCTTTCTGACTGGCCGGTGCCATGGTCGTATCCCCCTCCTCGTCGGCCAACTATGTGTATTTTTTTTCCCTTGACGCCGGCCCAGTAATGCGGGAGGGTCTTATTCTTTTTTTGAGCGCGCCCCGCCGCTTAGCGTGTTTTGGTTCGTCTGATACGATACACCTCCTCTGCCTTGCAGTTAGAGTTTCCGGTGATAAGTTTTCTCATCTTTTCCAGAAGCGGATTCAACCCTGTTCCCCGGCATGTAGAGGATTGAAACAGCGGGCCTTACTTTCCCTCCATGCTCCGAGAAATTTGTTATACGGGGAATATATTCTCCTGACTACCTTATTCGTACCCACACTACTGCTCCTTCCTTTTGACTTTGAAGTGATGAAGGGAGCGGAACTTCCCCTTTGAACTCCCCCGGTGGCGTCCGTTTCTCTCCTCTTTTATCTTTTGGATTGTTTATAAGATACGGCGCTCACTGATTCCTTCGCTTTACCTTTCTCTATGCCTTCTTCTTTTTTTTTTTTTCTCCCTCCCAGAGTGCAGCGGTATCCCCTGCGACTGATCTTGGGTCGATCTTTTCCTCCACCGGTAGCTTCCCTCTGTTTGGCCTCCCTTCCTGCTGTTGCCATTGGGGCATGGTTCACTCGCTTTGAGACCCCTCGAAGATATCCCCTCCCCCTTCGTTGACATGATGTTAGGAGGAGGTTTCGCTTGAACATCCCCCAACCCCCCCTCCTGGCGGATTTCGCGCATAGACTATCGCATTAGCGGCTCCCCCCCTTTTTTTTAATACCCAATTCCTAAGGGACGGCTTTTTTCCTCTATGTGACAGCCCCTGGCATTGTCAATCAAATACCTTGTCCCGACCGTAGAGTGGTAGCCCCTTACTACTTCAAGTACGTCCGTTTTCGAAAATTTTTCCCCCCAGCTCATTCCCTTTCTTCTCCTACATACTTCCATCTTTTTTCTCTTTTGAGATCAGGGGTCATCTTTTTTTTTCCCCTTATTCCCACCCCCAGTGCCCCTGCACCTCAAGTTCGTAGCTTCCCCTTTCGCATGGCCCCCCCCCCCTGAAACCCCCTTGGTTCCCCTCGCCGGTGCCGCTCCATGGATTATTTCCATTCTATTCCCCCCGTTTTTTTGTTTTCCTTCCAGGTTCTAGCGAATTCCCCCTTCCTTTCACCTCCATTTTTTCGCCAAATTGAGATTTGGACGATTCTTGGCGTTTGTGCAGAGGTCGCTCCCCCCTCCGTTGCGCGTGAGATTTATATTCTTGAAGTTTCGAAAGTTTCCTGGCCCAATGTCCTTTTCACGTTGACTTTTGACCCCGGCATCGTTCGAGTCACGGCTCCTTTTCTATCGTTCTTTGATATGCAGCCGGTCGTTAACCACGGTAAACGTACCCTTTTGTAACCCGACCTCTTCTCCTGACTGAGAGCGTTTTTGGTTCTGTTTAGCGCCGTAGACCTGCCGTTGTCCTTACGGATCTTCCCCAAACTCTTCCTTTCCCCCCTCGTTTCTATCCGGTCGGAACTTTTTCGTCAACGCGGTCTTTTTTCGGATTGCCAAATTACGTTTTCTCCTTTCCACGCTGATTTTCCGCCGACCAGTTCCTTGACTGGAGTTACGTTAATGTCAAGCATCCGTTGAAAGTTTTTTCGAGGCCGTAGCCTAGAGCTTTCCTTGATTTTTCGGCTTTCGGACTTCTTTTTTGGGAAGGTCCTTCTTTCCACCGTATTTTTTATCCATTGTGAGGAAAGCCCATTACCAATTTTCTTCTCTCGTGGGCGCGACCAGGCTCCCTGAAAATATTTTCGGCCTCTGTTGATTGTTTTCCCTAGCCTGGTGTATATATATCCCTAACATCCCCTCTTGTCTAGCCAAGGTTGACTGCAGCCTGCGACACTCTCTTAAACTCCTTTCCCTTTTCTTTTGGCCGCACAGGAATCCAAATCCAATTAATGCCCTGAATACAGTAGTTTCTCAGTAAGGTACATATTACCCTATAGACGTCGCTACCTCGAAAGCCCGTTCCCTCCTTCTTCTGCAGTACTGGCCCTCGGCACCCCCCCTTCCCCACTCGGTCGTTTAACTCCTGCGTTGAACTCCGGGTTTCCAGTTCTAGAAAGGATATAAAGAACGTACCCCTAGGGGCCTCCTTCTCTGCTAGTGGAGTAGTCCCTCCTGATGTTTCAAGTATTTTTGTCTCCTTCAACATGAGTCCCTAGTATTATAGGCCGCGGCCACTCCTCCTTTTTTTGCCTTTTATTCGAGCTACGGTTCTGGTTAAAGGGACCTTTTTTCCTCTGGTAACACGACTAGGGGGGGTTTTCAACGACGTCGACCCCCCCCTTTAAGCGTGTTTTTTTGATTTGCAGGGGTCCCCTTCTTAAACGGAACTGGCGGCGCATTTCAGCACCCCCCCCGGTCCTCGTTTCCCCTCCTGCCACACGTGATTGCTCTCTCGGCACCCACACTCACGCTCCACGTCCCTCCCTCCGCAATTCTTGAGCTTTATTTCAATGCATTACGGGAAATCCCTCTACCTTTGGCTCCCCCCCCTTCCTCCCTTAATCTCCTTTGCCTCCTCGTTCATGTCGAGCTGTCACGTGCGACGGTTTGCCCCCCTTTGTTTTTGTTTTTTCCTTTTTTCGTCGATGAATCTCTCACCTTCTCTCCACCTTTGGGGAATTTACCCCTGAGCACACCCCAATATCCTTTCCAACCCCTCTCTTTCCCCCATGCGTTTGAAGGTCTTGAAAACCCTTTCGTCCATACGCGTTTTTCAAACCCTTTAAGGACGGTGACTCTTCCTTCTTTCCAACCCGAACGGTATCGTGGAACAATGTTATTTGAATGGTCGTCCCTGCCAGGGGGCTGTCCCCTCTTCCTTAGACACGCCGTCCTTGGCCCCTTTTGTATTAAACAATTTTGGACGCCTTGCATTTCTTTTTGTAGGCGACGCCAAACGCTCCGTCATCTTGGGTGCGGGGCGGGTACACAGAACCGGCTCGTGCCTTGACCGTCCCTCCCCCTCGGTTTCTTTGATTCGTCGTATAATTTTTTTCCATACCTCTCGAGTCCTCAAAGGTTCCTCCCGGGCTTTGCCCCCTCTCCTCCCTCCAACTGGAAGCTCGACGCTGGGCGTCGAGTATTCGGGGGGACTTATTCCTTCCCAGCAGCACTTACGCTGGATATTCGACCAACTCCACGCATCAGCCTAACTTGAAAGTGAGCCAGTTATGGGCCCCGAGCTTTTTTAGGTAGCCAACGTCTTCCTTCCCTTCCCTTCCCCCGTTGGGAGAGAGAACGCGCACCATGCCCTCCGGGATTTGTTTGCTCCTTGCATCACTTTCCTTCCACTGGTTTTCTTTAGGAGGTGGTAGAATACTTTCCAGGCGGTCTGACGCTCCCGGTATTTCCCCTGTTCCTTTCCCCGACGTTTAGTAGACCTTGACCTTTGCCCTCCTTTCCCCTCCTCCCGCTGGGGGCAGGTAACATCCTGCAGAGTTCTTGGCACAGATTCATTCATTTCTTTAACCTCCCCTCGGCGATCGACGTAGCGCCCGCGGCGCGTGCGGCGGGTTATCTTGAGCTCCCGCCCACCCACACCTTTGTGTTTCTCGCCTCACATTATCCGTCACTAATTGTATGGATCCCACATACGGAGGAGGCGTTGGCCCTCTCCTTGGACAGCCCCCTGTGCATTGTTCCGACCCCCAAATACACCTTTTTCCCCCCCCCCGCTGTTTTTTTCTCCTTCCCTTTTTCCCCCTTTCTTTTTTTCTCCAATCCATTGTTATGCTCGTATGCCCCGATGGCGTTATCAGAATACCTTAACGCATTTGCATAGATGTTATGGCTCCTTTCCCCTTCATTGTTGTCTCTCCAGTAAATCCCCCCGGGCATTGTCCTTCTCTCGTTTCCCCGGAAAAGTCCTGTTCCCCCCAACCCTGAACCCCCCCTCGTCACGGTGCTATCCTGACCGATTGGAGTTCCATTCGATTTTCTTGCGGGTGAGCCCCAGGTGCTGATTACACGTAATTAATTTCAACACTGGTTCCTCCGCCTCCCACCCTTGTCTTGTTGGATCGTTTTCCTTTTTTTTGCCTGTCTTACTTACCAGCATGTTGAGATTTACCCGGGAACTGTTATTTTCCTTGCTCCCTTGCCAAAGGATTACGTCACGTTTGTAATTTTTTTCCAAAATTAGTTCAGCGATGGTCACCGTCTCCCCCCCAGTGCTGTTTGGTACAAAATGTCCCTCCTTGTTTTTCACCAAAACTTCCTGGTCAAACCTAACATGGTTCTTTGACTGATGAGCTTCGTCAAGGCAGTATTGTGAATTTGTACACAGGAATTTTCCTACTTTTTCCCCCCTAATCATGCCATCGGCTTTTCCTCTCGTGACTGTCTGCTTCAAATGCGGTGATCGTGCTGAGGCTTCCACCTTTTTCGCGGGCCTCCGGGTAGTGATTGTTGCAATCCCTATTTCACTTGCCCTCTTTTTGTCATCCCGAATCCTTCCGTTCAGGGTCGGGGCCAGTAGCGCGCTGATGTAGATGAGTTCCCGGGGAGGTCTTCCCGCTACCCGACGGTGGTTCTTGATTTTTTACGTAAGTTTCTTTCCCCCCCATTGCGGGCGAAAAGGCCTTTCAGTTACCGATCCCTTTTTTCCCCCCGCGATGCAGGATCCTGACTTTCTGCGTCGAGCTTCCGGTCTTTTTTTTCTTTCATTCCCCTTCCCTTTTCGTTGTGAGAGACCCCAACGAACATAACTCCCGTTTCTACTCCCTTTTTTTCTTTATCGCTGCAGCGTGCACGAGTTTTAGTAACCTCAATTTCCTTTGGCTTTCCCCTTTCCACAGGCCCGCAGCATGAACCACCTTCGTTTAGCTCCGCCGTTCCCCTTTTCCCCGATCGACATCTCGACGTCCTTACGACCGACTTTTTTTCCCCGGTCAGTACGGTCCGCTAATGAAACATAATCCCACTATGGTCCCCGTTCTTTCCATCATGCGTTTAACCCGTTCGTGAACGCAGACATGGTATTCCAGAAAGTTTCGATCAAGCCTTTCCCGTCCCTACACCTGATGGGACTAAGTCTGATGGCGTTTTCTTTTAGCATACTGCGGACTCCTGGTCTCCTTTCTTCCAAGTCCGTACTTTTTTTTTTCGGTTTGGGACGCTTCATCAGTCCTTCTCTGAAGAGTTTCGCGTTTAACGTGGGTTAACCTAACGGCTTGTCCTTTTTTTCTCCCTCACGATCGACACGGAAGTTTCTTGCCAAATCGCTTGCTGCGGGTCAAACCCTTTATTTTTCCCTTTTTTTAACCGGGCAGTTCCCTTCTCCCCTTCCAACGGGAGTCAATCTCACTCAAAGTTGCTTGTGCAGCTCATCCTGCACCCCCCCTCCACGAGGCACGTCCCGCCCTTTGTTGGCTTTTAACATTTCAATTAATTTGGGATTCGCTTCCCCTTTCTCTTCAATTGAATCTCCTGACTGATCAATGGAGTGTCACCGTTCTTTCCCATTTGTTCACCCTGGGGTTTTCCTTGTTTTTGGGCATGCTCAACTGTTGACTTCCCTTCTCTATGCCACTTCCCTTTTGTTTGCCCCTCCTTTACGTTTCCCCCCATAATTCACTTCTTCAAATAACCTTTTTGAAGGTATTTTCGATAAAGCAAGCTTGATCCCCCTCGCTTGTCAAAACAATGTCTTTTTCATTGAGGACTGGAATTGAGAACGATCCGGTCTCTTTTAACCCCCATGGCTTTGATTTCTTTGTGACTGCCGGGGGCTCCCCCCCCCGTCGGTCTCCCATCATCGTGGGAAATATTGTATTAAATTTGAAGGCATTTAGTAATGGTTGGTCTTTTTCTTTTCTGGCCGGCCGAATCGCTCTTTGTGTGGCGTTTCCGCTCGGTTTAGGTCCCGTACCTTTTTCCCCCCCTCCTGGTTTATATTTAGGATAGTTTGATTTGAAAATGGTTCTCAACTGCCCCCGCGCGAGTGAACCTGTCCCGTGCATTCGCGCGGCATGCCCCTCTTTATCTCCTGTTTCCCCCATACAGCTCTTCTAAAGGCCGTCGTTCTTTTCTTCCCTTTGACCACCTCCGGCTAACTGTTGTAGTATTCGAACTTTCCGCCCCCTATTTGAACTTTTGCCCTTTGATTTGAGAGGAAAGCGCCGGGCACCCCTCATTGAGTCTCCATCTCTTTACTTCCTCTTTTTTTTTTTTTGAGCTTTTACGTTGATAACCCGTGAAGTTAGGAGAGTTTCAGCCTGCCTTCCCCCTTCCCCCTTTCCCTTTCTTTCAGTTTAGGCCAGCGTTAGGTTCTGCGGAGACGGTAGTCACCCCTATACTTGAACGACGCTGGTTTTTTCGTTCACTGGACCAGGTCGCTTTTGCTGTGGCAAAGTTTGTCATGCGGTCTTTTTCCCGAACCAGATTTCCTTCACTCGCTTCACTTCAAAGATTCTTGCGGACGTCCGGTCCCGGGACGCGGTCGGTGTCGCCGATCGCCCCTGACCCCACCCATTTTCTTGCGGGTTCGTCCCCCCCTCTGTCTTCCTCACGCATGCCGCGTCAAATTGGAATTCACACATATTGCCGACGCGGCCGACCTTTCCTGCCGTCTTGACAGCCCCTTTCCTGGTCTCACATCAACTCCCCCTTTTTTCATTCGTTTGTTCTCCCCTCCCCCTCCCCTCCCCCGTCGTGTCTTACAGACATTTTGACCCTCTCGTCTTTTCCGCCCTTTGGTCATCAAACAACCTTCCAACGTTTTTCTAGTTTGTTATTGGATCTCCGGGGACTTCTGTTTTTTGCTCGTACAGTAACTTTCCCCCCCATTGCATTTCCTCTCTGTTTCTTTTCGGGTCTTTCGCCGCCCAAACATTTTGACAAACCCATTCCCCGTTGGCACTTTTTTGCAGCTCGTCCCTTGCTTCTGGTCCAAATTCTTCACCGTTCTTCTCTTTGAGTTATTAAGAGAATTCCGTTAATTCACCTTCCTTTTATCCCCCTCCCCGTCCCCCAATGTCGATTAGTACTTGTCTAGTGGACGTGGGTTGCCGGAGTCTCCTCACCCCCATTCTTTTGGTCGTGAGATTTACTGTACCTTTACCTTTGATGCATCTTGGCCACCGGTTTGGACTTTCCCCGGTACTTCTTTTGCGGTCCTCGTCGCGAGTTTTCCTTTTTCCGTGTCTCTCGTGGTTCACTTGCCCTCCCCTTTCTTGGTGTTTAAACCCCCCCGGGTTCACCCTCCCTACACGACGGATTGATGGCGTCGTCCACTTCGTTTCCGCTTTTAGGACCTTTCCCTCATTGATTTACACTTAAATCAATGACACGCGGGACTGTATTCCCCCCTATTTCTGTTTCGTCACCTGCGGGTATTTGCTTTTGAGTTACCCATTGTTTCTATTTTTTTTTTTCACGTGATTTCTCTCCTCCCATGAATTTGCTAGCGGAAACTGCGATGTTTTTCCCGTGGCGGTCGAGTTCCTTAGTTTTTTTATCCGATCGTGAAGTTCTTTCAAGGCGGACCAGACGTGTTGCATGCGTCTTTCTTAAGGCATTAGTCAAAGACACGGAATTTTTTGATGTTATTTTTTGCTTCCCCGCTCCTTCCCGATAACCCCCGTGGGAGACTTTCTGCCGG
>Ga0179593_1370010_pt1 | contig 14900 bp, 16 predicted proteins | sample CZODoug2_1_08_16_FD_185931 | JGI IMG/M metagenome (GOLD analysis project Ga0179593, IMG submission 185931) | Vadose zone soil fungal communities from Angelo Coast Range Reserve, California, USA - CZODoug2_1_08_16fungal (PacBio error correction) | ecosystem: Environmental > Terrestrial > Soil >... | reverse complement strand
TGCAGTTGATTGTACACAATCATCGACATCCCAAGCCTCACTCAAGACCCATATGCTACCCAGTTCACCCCATTTCAGGCCCAATGATGTTCTTCCCCTCTTTAGCGGACTTTTTCACTTAAGACTGAGGGCCGTGCTGTTTGCTGCGTTTTTTACCATACCCCCAAACAGCCACCCACCTTTTGAGGGATTTGGTACCCCCATCTCCCCTCTCAAGGCCACGTTTTCTTATTTCGGCTTCACCACGTAGACAGTCTCGTAGTTGTCCCTTTTTCCCCTCTTACTGGGCCGCTCCGAACAATATCCACAGTAGGCCTCCCGTTAACGTAGCGCTCCTGTAAGTTTCTCCCTCGATTTTCGTAATGGGCAGGGACCTTCTTTTGGTTTGTATTGCCAGGTCCGCCCATCGGTGAGATCTATCTCCTCTGTTTTTTGGCAAAGTGTCACCAATTCTCCTTATGGCTCCCATGTTTTTATTCTTTTTGCTTTCTGTTCTCGATATTTAATAGTTTCGTTCTTTGTGTCCTAAGCGTCCGCCTATCTTTTTCTTTTTTTAATTCCTCTTCCATCGTTATTTTTCCGCTCCTGCATCTTGTTCGATCGAACTGCCCATGTTTTTATTTTTGGTTGTCCTCCCATTAATTCTAGGAGCGTTGAGACCCCCGTCCAGCTTGGAGTTTGGTCTCTTCTGAATCGGCGGCGGCAGCTTATTTTTTCTCCCCTTCTTGTCTACTCTTTTTCTCCGATGAATGAGACTTGTTTATGGTGAACCTTCTCGAATTGTTTTTTTTTGCCGGGCTGTACTGCACTTTTTCTTCAGTAGTACGGTCTCCTCCTTTTCATGCGTTTGACGGGCGATTTGTTTGCTACCTTTGCAAAATTTTTCTTCAAACAAGATGGACCACCTAAACTCCGGTTCCGTCGACCGGTCCCTTATACGCATTGACCTAGGATTGAACGGGAACCTGTGCAAACTTGACGTGTTTTTAATTTTCTCTTCCCAGTGTGTACCTTGTGGCAACCCCTCAATAGCCCCCATCTCTCCCCATATTGAGGATGGCTTCATGGTTTAGAGATTTGTTTTGAAGTGCTTCCCCATTGTTTCTCTTTGGCCCATGAGCGAGGGTCTCTGCCAAACAATTTTTCCAAGCTCTCAAGAGGAACCATCCTTCATGGTGGTCCTGGGAACGGAAGCTGCTGCACCATCACACGTCTGGTTTTTTATTTTTTTATCACGTTTTTGGGTTCGTCCCCAAGTTTAAGCATCGTGTATGTTTGCTAAGGGCCGTGGAGAGGTTAGGAGATTTTTCCTGAGCCGAGGTGATCCTCTTAATCACCCGGCTGCGTTTTCCCCTGTTTTGCGGTTCAGCCCGCCCTATCTCCACTTTCTTCTTGTCTGTTTTCATTGCGCGCCGCCCCCCCACTCCCCCCCAAGTGCCACTTACATGCTCAACCCCCCTCTGCTTCTTCCCTCCCGTCATCACGGCCCGGTAAAAGTGTTACGTCAGGAGAGCCCCCCTTTCTTTTGAATTTTCTATGGACGCCGGTGACGCCTTCTTCGTGACCACACCGATGCTCTTGTCGCTGCAGAGCAGCATTCTCCTTTCCCCTTGAATCGACATGAGCGTCCTTCGTATTGGCCCAAAAGAGGAAATTCTCCCGCGACGCTTTTCTGGTTGAATTTGAGCGGCACTTGGTCCTATCCCCTCTTAAAATTGAAATCTCCCCCTTCCTTTCAGACCTTTTTTTGGATGATCTATTGATTTATCCCTCAGGATTTTTTTTCTTTATAATCCTACTTCAGTTCGTTCAATTCCCAAGATTCTTGCAGAGATTCCCCTTCACCCCAATTCGCTGTGAGGCCTGTTCTCTCTGTGGCTTAAACCATTTCAGTCCTCCCCTCTTCTTTACGGGGCGCATGCTATCACGAGCATCTCCAGGCCTACTACTTCTCTTTGTTGGTCGGACTAAATCCCTAAAGTAGGACATTCTTCCTCTCTGAGTTCAATGCCGTGGCTCGGGGCAGTACCTGCCGGAACAATTTTTTTGACGCTCTTCCTACAGGGTTGTTCACCATTTTAGCTTGGCCCTTCTGAGCGAATGAAAAAAGCACCTGTCCCAACTTTAATTTTTTTCTCGCGGTACTGACCGCATTTGTTTCGCGCCTGGGTCTTTCGGGAGGATTCTCGTGTCGGAGTTTTAGCAGAGAAGCATAGCGGCCGACCCCACCCACACCCACCCAAACGCCAAACCCCACCCCCACCACCCCAAAACCAAGCCCCACCCCCCCCCCCCCCCAACACACAAAACACCCCCACAAAACCCCCCCCCACCCCCACACCTCCACACCACCACACTACCCCCCCCCCCCGGGCTGCATTGGCCTCCCATGGGCCCCATGAGGTAGCACCAAGTGCTGCAGTTTCCCTTTTGTTCGTCCCCTATTTCCGTTGCTCATGCATTTCCCCGTTTTTACGCTTTTCCCAACGGTGAGTGCCCTTCCCCTGCGTGCCTGTCAAACCCTTGATCAAGGGCCCTCCCCGTGGCCTGCTTCCCTGTCTCCCTTCTAGCGGTTCTGATTGACGTTTTCCCAAATTCCACACACCCACTTCTTTTTTCTGCCTGCCCATTCGGCAGTTTTTTGCAACATTGTTCCCGTTCAATCGCGTTCTTTTCCCTTTCTTTTTTTGCATCGCCCTTTCGGGGCTGGGTTGTGCGTCTTTTTTGACCTTTGTACGACGCCTAAACCCCCTTCCCCAGTGCGCCGGACGCCGCACCCTTTTTATTCTTTATTTTTTCCCTCGCACCCCATTTTTTTTTGCTGGAAAGATTGTTGTGTCATCGGTCCCCCATCTTCGCGCTCAATTTTCTCACGCTTGCCGTCCACCCCCCGCTTTTTCGACGCCGAAAATTTTTAACCTCCCCTCCCCCGGTTTTTTCTCCGTAAAGCCCCCCCCTTTCGTGTGGTGAGTTTACGTAGAATACCATGTACATTATCCCATCAGGGCGGGCGCCCCTTCCGTTCTCCTTCTGATGAAGACCACCCCTTTCTCGTCGGTGCCCAGAGAGCCCCCAACTATTCCTTGCTCGACCCGATGGCAAGAAATCAAGTTGTCTCCATTCTCTGCTGGCAACCGCTTGTCTGCTTTCCAAACAAACTCTTATTCTTTCTACTTCTGCCTGCATTTTAGGCTCCGTTTGTTTCCTCCGCACAAAAAGATCCTTCCCCTCCCTCAATGATAGAACCTTTGTTCCCGCCCCGGGCGTAGCCCGTGCTGTTTTTTCCCTTGCCCATTTAGATTGCACGGTGCCAGGCAGAGGGGACCCAAGGTTTCCCCCCTTCCCGGGTCTTTTTGTTCTTTATGTGAAGCTACGACCCTCCGGCATACCATTCCCCGATGGTATCTGGAGAACTCCCCCGTTTTGCCGTTTTTTTTGGGGTGAGGGTCAAACAACTGCTCGCTGGCCAGGCTTCCTGGAACACAGAGTACGCAAGATTCCCTCCTTCCCTTTCCCATGACCCTTGTGTTGTCTGTATTAGCAGTATGGTTATTGCCTCTTCTTGTATTTTCCTATTGATTGTACCCGGCATTCTCCCTTCATTCTTTCCTCCTTTTGTGTTTTGGCGCGCTTCGATTGCAGGCAATCCATTTCCCCTCAGACCTGCCCCTACAATTTATGCACTAACCATTACTGCTACTTTCCACAACAATGTCCAGAAAATTCCTTCTTCCCTATCCCCTTTGTTCCATGAGCGCGGGCCTTGCTGATTTTAAGTTTTTTATTCCCCCCCCCCCCCCCTCTAACGTCAACGAGAGGGAGTTCCTTACACATTAATTTCGACGTATTGTTCTTCCATTTCCCATCTTGACCGTCCTTCGGGCTTGTTCCATTTGGCTGGTAACTGTAGTGACTTATCAGTAAGTCAGAACCGTTAACTTTTTTGAACGTGGGTTCAAGCCTCTCGATCATGTCGTTCTTTTTTGAGCGTTTGGTATGATGCCTCCTTTCCCTCTTTTTTTTCATGCGGATATGCTTCTTTTTTTGGGAGGTAACGCGGTTAAATCTCCGTTCATGGGCGGCCCTTGTCATTTTTACCGTTCGTTTTCTCTCTCTCCGACCTAGTTGGTTTTCCTTTTGGCATCCTCCTAAGCGTTTTTCTTGGTTTCAGCCCCTAGGTCCCCCCTAAAAGTTTTTCCCCCCCGCCTCTGAGGGGTACCTCCTCCCCCCCTTGTTCTTTTTCTTGTCCTCACCACCTCCTTATTGGTGCTTTTTGGTCCGAAAAGCAGCGTTTTATTTTTTTTCTTCTTTCGACTTCTTCCCAGTGTTGCAGGAAGCTTCACTTCTCCTTCTGTACGATTTGGTTCTTATGACACCGCGGCATTCTTCATGTGCAACGTAGACCATGTGTTTTTTGGCTCCATTACCCTGTGGCGGCCCGTCCTGCCTCAACTTTCTTTCTTGCAGGTCATATAGTTCTTCCCAGTCCCACCCGTTTCCCCCCCCGCTCCGCACACCCCTTTTTCACTTTCAACCTACGGTTTCCCCATCGGCCCCCGTAGGGCTCCCTGACCCGTGCTTGCTGGTTTTAATTTTTGCAAAACCCCACTGCCGTTTCTTTTTCCCCCCCTTCCAGTGTGTCTTCTGTTGGCAACCAGCAATCGCCGCGCTCCGTCCTTTCGACATTTTTCCGATCTTTTTTTTTGTTTTGTTTTCTTCAATTTTTTGTCCCAGGCCCCAGAACCGAGTTCTCCCCCTTTCACCGCCTTTTAACCCACCTCCGCGCACCGGGCCACAGATTAAACGAACCTTTTCGGACTTTGTGTCCCTTAAAAGGGTCCCTGCATCCAGTTTCTTTCTTCCCCAAGTGGCGCAATGTTGGATTGCCCCACTCTTGGGAAAGCGTGATCTTTTCTTTTTACACGTTTGAGGTCTTCGACAGGAATCCCAGCTCTTGACACCATGTTGGAGGTTCATCTCCCTCTTCCCCTGCTTGCAGGTGGCTTTTTGACATTTGCTTTTTCTCTGTTCCAATGCAACAGTCCCAGTTTTCAAACACGCGGAGTGCTGTTCATACCTTCCTTTTTTTCCCCCTTTCCTTCCAGTTTTGCCTTTTAGACTGGGCAGGGACTCTCTCATCTTCCTGAAGACGTTTCTTCTTTTTTGTACCCCATTTTCGCATTTCTTTCTCTTCCTGATCATTTAGTATAGAGCACATTTCCCCGACCATTGATCGCGATTTGGTAATCCACAGACAATTCCTTTTCACACAGAGAAAGAGGTTGTGTGAGTTTCTCTTTTTACTGCTATTCGAACTCAACGCCCCCCCATGATGACTGACAATTGAGGGCTGATCTCGATCTTTTAATCCTCCGCTTTTTTTTTTTTTAGTATTTTGTTTCATAGTTGGCTTTTTCCTTTTTCCGTCGATCGCCTGCCCCTGTCTCCTCATTTACTTTCCCCCCCCACTATGGCTCTTTGTTTGATTCTGCGTTTTGGATTACACACTACGACTATGGGTCGGTTACGGGGCGCGATTCCTTCTTCCGTCAATGTCAATAATTCGCTGTGGTAGACCATCATCCCGTTCGTCAGAAGTTGAATTTCCTTTTCCTGTTTTCTCTTCGTCGTTTCTTACCCCCATTTCTCTACTCTTAGGCAGCCCCCCTTGGTTTTTTCCCTTTCGCTTTGATTGGAATTGTCAAATGCCACAGACCTTCCCTTTTTCTGGGTTCTTCCGCCCAGGTTGTCACGCGTTCCTGTGTTAATGTCGGCCTTTTTCTCATTTTTAGGGCTAGATAAAAGCTGTTAAATTTCCTTGGCCCAACATAGTGCTCCATAGTTAAGACACAATTCTCCTTGTAGTGGCTGTTTTCCTCGTCCCGGTAGCATGCTTTCTTGTTAGCTTTCAAGTTGGGTGTCTCTGTTATTGGGCCATGTCCCAAATTGATATAAAGGGACAATTTGGGGAACAATCATGTCGTAGTAATTGAAGTAGCGGTTTTTTTTTTTTTTGTGTGGTTTTTCTTTTGCTGTGTGGTGTGCGGGGACGGTGCGTGTGGTTGCGGGTTGGAGCAGTTTTTTGTTTTTAGGGGTGCGGTCGGGGGGTGGGGCGCGTTTGTCGGCTAGGGGTTTGTGGGGGTTGGGGGTTTTGGATTGGTTTGGTCGTGTGTTGGGTGTGGAGGGGGGGTTTTGGGAGGGGTCTGGGGGTTTTGGGTTTTTTGGGTTGGGGGGTGGTTTGGGGTTCGTGGGGGTGGGACTTTGTGGTTTTTTTTTTGGGGGTGGGGGAGTTTGGGTTGGGGTGGGGGTGGGGGCCCTTTGGGGGTTTTGTGCGGGGTGGGGAGTTTTTTGTTGGGGGGGTGGTGGTTTGTGTTTTTTCCTTTTGGTTGGGGGGGGGGTTTGGGGGGGCGAGTTGCGGCGCAGCCGGAGGGCGGGTTGTGTTGGTGGGTTTTGCGGGTGGGTGGCGTGTTATTTGCGGGGGGGGGGTGGCCTGGAGGCGACGGGGTGGGGTTTGGGTGGTGGGTCTCTGTGTTGGTTGGGTGTCGGGGCGTGGGGGTTGTGGGGGGGTTGGTGGGGGTGGTTTGGGATTTTTGGCCTGTGTTTTTGGGGGTTGGGGGGGGGGTTTTGTTTCGTGTGAGGCGATTGCTTCTTCTCCCAACCAATTCCCTACCCAAATGGAGTGTCTCCTCTAACCTCGGACCATTTGTTTCCCCATGTCCCTTTCCCCGCCGGCGTGCAAGACGTGGACGTTGCAGATTTTTCCCTTTTTTTTTTTGCTTTTTTTCCTCGGTCTTGAAACGTGTTCGACTTCCTTCCCCCAACTACTTCTTTCTTAAGAGCATTCAAGTTCTCCCCGACTCCTCCTCCCATTGCGTTCCATCCCCTTCACCTTTGAGGTTCTCGTTCAAGCGCTCGTGCTCATTATGCAAATGGCCCGTCTCCCAGGGTGAGATATACCAGTTTTCGGAACGCGACCTTTATTCGTCCTCAGTCCCCTCCTCCACGTGCTGTTTCAACGCCCCCTCCCCCAATTCATTCCTTTTGGGTATCCTCCCCCCTGCAAAAAGTCCCCGGTTCCGTTTTTTATCCCCTCAATATGTCGCTAACTTTCGCTTTCGTTCTCTCATCCCCACTCCCGTCCTTGGCCCTTCAAACCAAGAGCCCCCCCCAACTAGTCTTGCTCGATCCCCTCACTTCCCCCCCCGCCACCCCCCTGTTCCCCCATGAGTATTTTGACGACAATATTTTTTAATTTTTTCCCACCCAGATTATCCCTTCCCCATCCTGCTGGCTCCGGCTTGTCATCAGCCAAAAGTCTTCCCCCTTAAGCATGTCCCCTCCTCTTCAACCTTCCTAGCGAGCCTTTTCATTTCTTTCCCTCCTGGTTATTGTAATAGCCCCTTGCCAGGCAAGGGTTTCTCCCCTTTCCCCTAATATTACGCCTGTGAAGAAACAGCTTCCGTCATGAACTTCTCTGTGAGAGGAGCCTTAAACCCCTCCCGTGACGTGAGAGGGTTTGTTTCTTCTTTTCACCCCTTCTTCCTCTTTCTCCGTCTTCCCCTGGGACCAACCGAAGTTTTTTCCTCCGGCAATGCACTGCACTTTTTTTTCCCGTTCTTTCTCCTTTTTTCTTTCTCTCTGATTGTCTGGGATGACTTTTTTAGGCAATTCTGCAACTTACCCTTTCTTTTCCCTAATCTTGTTTTTTCTCTCTCTTCTCGTAGAATTGCCTTGTACACAATTACAAGCGCTTTTTTGATCTTCTAACCCATCTTTCCACCCCGTTCCAAAACAATTGGAATCAACTGATGGTCGGACAATCTGTCGTTATTTCTCTAGAATTCTTTCCTTCTTATGCCGTTTTTTTCATCCCGCCACTCTCCCCGTCCCAGCGTCTTGCTTTTCCTTCTTTCCTCGACCCATCTTTCTCTTTTGTATGACCCTGTCTTTTTAGGGCTTCAAATGCCTCTTCTTAGTTTCCTCTGTCCCCTCTTGATTTTTTTTTCATGCTAGCTCAACACTCAGATAAAGCTTCGGAACCTCTGCTTTTTTTCGCTTTTGGCCGTGGTATGTATAAGATAATCCTGGTACTTCTTTTTTTTTTGTCTTGTCTTTCGTTTAGACCTACGCTTGCTGATATAGATTTTTCCTCTTGTGTTTGTTTTCAAGAGGTTTTCCCCTTTCTCTTAATGACTGACCTTTGGATTTCTTTGACTCTTCTATCTCTCTCTCCCTCCCTAGTTTGGTATATTTTCTTCTGACTGACTATAGCGGTGATTGGAGTCCCGATTGCCCAGAGTCCCTTTTTTTTCTTCGACCCCCCCATCTTGAGGTGGATACGAAATTACACATTGTATTTTCCTACTGTTTCTTATCAACGCCTAATTTTTTTTCGGTCTGTGGTAGTTCTTGGTTACGTTGAGAAAAGTCTTTTTATTATTTCTCTTCTTTTCCTCCCCTTTTTGGTTTTTCCCTGTGCAGCTGCGCTTTTATAGACCCCTTCTAGCGTACGATTTGTTATCTATGACCTTTTCATTTTCTTTTTTTCTCTTGTGTCACCTGTTCGCCCCCCGTGTGTGCAGTTTCTTTGTTACCCTACAGTTTCTTTACCTTTTTTGACTCCCTTTGATTCTCTTCCCTTGACGGGCCTATCGGTGTTTTCTCTTTGACCCAACGTTGCAAACACTGCGCCACAGCCCACCGCCAATCCCTTTTCCCTCCCGTTATGTCTTTCCCCCCGCTAATTGAAAGCCGGATTCTTTTTTCCCCATTTTTTTTCCCAAAACTTGCAGGTTCCGTTCCGACCGTCAGTGTTGTTTTTTCCCTTGTTTTTCAACCAACTAACTAAGAATCCCGATTCAGTCGCTGGTACCATGGTTCGCTCTGCTGCCGTGAGTTCCCCCCCTTTTTTGGCCTGGACCCATACCGATTTATCTTCAGAACCTCCCTTTAAAAGTCGCTTGCACCTGGAAAAGAATCATTCTTTTTTTGCATTCTGAGGCCCCACCGGTGCCCCTGATCAAGTTGGGTTTTTTATTACCCCCTCTTAGCTTTTGGGATCTTTATTTCAGATTGGTCTCTCTTATCTTAACCTCGGTACCTGACAGAATAAATGCGCGTTGACACCACCGGCGCATCCCTAGATAACAATTCTTTTCGGGTTTGGTGACCTTTTGGCAATGTCCAATGCAAACCTCCCATGGACACCCCCGCTATTTTCGGCCCCCCCCCCCTCGTCATCCCAAAAGGTTCCTTCCTTTGTAATTCCTGCGAGGCCCGGTTCCGACGCAATTCAATTCCCTTCGAAGTCTTTCTGGATGATTGTCTGGCTTTTTCTTCTTACAAAAGTCTGCCTATTCTTCATGTCTGGCCGCTCCAGCCCCTTCTTCCAGAGACCCTGTACCTGAATTAGCGGCTTCGTATTTTCCCTTCGCTTCCCTTCATCTCAAAAGCGTTCGGTTCGTGTGAGGATAGAGGAGCAGGCAAGCGATCTATGCCCCTCTAGGCCCGCAAAATATGCAGACCCCCACTTAGGATGATCTTTATCCCCTTCCTTCCTTGTTTTTTTTTTTATCTCGTTTTGAATACTGTCATACTCATGTTGGGTTTCAATTTCAGCTCTTCCGTTGTTTTCGCTCCTCATCTTTCCACCCCCTATTTTGAGGGTTTGATCGTCTTTTCCCTGGGGATTACCAATATCCGCTCCCTTTTTTCTTCATGTGGAGAGATCAGGCGATTGCCTCGACAGAAGAATTCCTTTTAACCATCCCCCTTCGTCTTGAAGAATGGCCCTTTTTTCGGCACCTGGATGTCCTCCTGACGTATTTTTTCAATTTCAACTTTTGATGTACTGAGTGGCCGCACCATTTTTGTTCCCTGAGAGCTTTTCATTTTACCGTTCTCCAACCAGGCCCGGAAAATTTCTTCATTCTGGTTGTCCAAGCCAATGTTGTTCAAGGGTTGTCTTTTCCTTGTGTGCTCCCTCGTTCGAGGGCAGACGAGAAGAAAGTGCCCCCCTGGTAATTGGAACCCAACATAGTTTCTCCGTTTTAACGCCCACCACATCTTGATGCCTTTCGTTTATGTTCGCATTATTCGTCGGAACATGTTTTTTTCCACCCCATTCTTCTGCTAGATTTTTTCTTAGTTCGGAGGACGACCCTCCTTATGTGCATGTCCCCCCCATTTCTCAATTTCCCGACGGTCAAGCTAGTTCAACTGTCGCCATCTCCTAATAGCGTATTGATTGCTGGTTTGCCACCCCCGCAAATACACCCCTTCAGTTTTCCTTCACTCGGCAAGTGTTGCAACAGGTCATTTTCCAGACTTCTTTGCAAGTTCTGGCCTACGTTTGCCGTTTTATTACGTATTTTCGTTGGGCTTTTGGTTGAGATTTTCCAAAACGTGTTCAGCGCGAAACCTAGAGTTCGTCCCCCCGCTCCTAAAGTAGCCGACGAGCCTCCCCTTCCCTCACCTCAAGCTCCCCCCCCATGTTTTCTAGTTAACTGGTCTCACAATCTGCGGGTGTAATACTATGCCACCCAGTACGCAGTTTACGGGAGATTCTACAAGCGGACTGGCCAACCGATTATGTCCTCCTAGCTAAAAGAAACTCATTCTTGTTTTCTCCACTCCAGACCCCCCTAAGCTGTGATCGACCTACTCCACAGGTACAGGTTCGTTACACTAAGATTGTCAGGGGTGTCTCAAGTTTCTTTTCCTTAGCCGATGTCCTGCCCCCCATCACGGCTATTAGTCTTCTTTTTCACAAAGATCCACTTTTCTGCTCGAGTCCCGTCCCACGGGCAACGAACCCAACCTTTGTGCCATCACTTTTCTTTGACTCATCTCGAGGACACAACCCCCCCCGCGGCGATAATCGCGCCTTTCTTTGTATCAATGGCTGTCCCGCCCAAACAGATTCCCCATTACGTCTCTAGAAGCTGCCACTTCCGTCGCCTCCGAGTGCTGCTTTCCTGGCCACATGATCGATGTTAGATTTTCAGTGCCCTGCAAGAGGGAACAAATTTTTTCCCGACTGGGCTCCGCTTTTCCTCATACGACCCTCCGGCAGAGTCTCTTGATGAGGGTTTTTCCTTCCCTCCAATCTCAGTGTCTGGGATGATTGCGGGGTGAGGTTTAAACAAACTTCTACAGCCCGTTCCCTCATGTCAATGGAACCCCTCTTACCCTCTAAGCTTTTCGCCCCAGTCGTTTCCATTGTGGTGTCAATGTATAGCTTTTAGTTTCCTGTTTAGGGCTATTTGTGTAATTTTTTTTTAGTTCATATAAGTTCCTCTCGTTGTTGTGGTTTCTCGCTCTTACTCTTGCCTCCCCGTCTTTAAGGGTTACCACAATCATTCGCCATACAATCGGCCCCTCAAACGGAGTACCCCAATTTGACACATAACTCTTGCATGGCTCGGGAACCGCATCTTTGTACCATTTCCTCTAGTGCCCGTGCTGGTTGTTTACTCACCCCAGCCTCCCGTCAAAGAGAGGGAGTATTATACTCCCTAGTTCGCCGGAGGTTTCTTTTCTCAAATAGTCTTACCGTGATGGCGGTTCCCACCCCACCTTTTTTCCCCTTTTGCCTGGACACTTTTAAAAATCGATCCCAACGGAAACGAACCGGCACCGGTCTGAGTTAGGACTCGGGCGATTTCTGAGACTTTCGTACTGTATTACGGATCTGGTGGCTTTATTACAGCCGTTTCTATAGATGCATGATTAGAGATAATACTGTGGTTGGCTCGCCCATATCTTCGTCACCCCCCACTCCTCCTCCTTCGCCTTGTTCTCTTTCGGTTTCTCTTCACGAATATTGCTTTTCTTTTTTGTTGACTCCCTCCTCACTCCCGTGTGATTTGTTCATCTATGCGCAGAGGAAATTTCTTAACCTCATTGGTGGAGGGGCTTCCTACCCTTCCCATTGCTCTTCCGTTTGTCTTCAAACGAACGAATTGGTGTAGTTATCGCGTCTCTCCCCCCTGCCCGCCGTTGATGTATTTCTGCTTATAATTCCCCCCTAGTGGTTTCGGCAGTTTGATATTTCTTGGCTAACGATTTTTCATCTGCCCCGAGATTTGCTTTGCCACCAGCTTCTCCCCTTTGTGTGTCCGGGCTTTTTATGTAACTACCTTGTGCTTTAGTCGGCGAAACTTGAGCTTACAGGCCCTCTCGTTTTTTTTCCTTGAAACCACATTTCCGCGCAAACAGTTTTCAGAAAATACTTTTGACTGCAAAGTCGGCCACCTTTTCCCTCATTCCTCAAGGGACCGGTCTACATTTCCGTTCGGGCGCCCCCACAAGCCATTTGGTTATTTGTCCTTGTTGGCCCCCCCCCCACTACTCCCCCCCTTTCGTCGCTTCACTTTTCGATGGCGACCTTTGTCGAGTTTCCGGCTTCTTGCCTTCTTTTTTGTACAGGCCCTCCGATGGCTCGGCCGATAACGTTAAAAGTCAGCACCTGGAAAAGTCATCATTTCTGGTTCGGACACATCGGGGGCTCTCAATTTTTTTTTTCCCTAACCCCTTTTTGCATTTTTTATGTACAAATTCCTACCCTTGGTCTTTTTTCTTCTTTTTTTTTTGCAATCGATCACGAGGTAGCCGACCTTATTTTGAATCACCATTGCCTCGTGAACCAATGTTGGCCGTCAGCCCGCCTCTCAGATGGCCTTTGCTTTCCTCTCCTCCTTTCCACTGCCCCTTCCAGTTTTTTAAAACCGCTTGATTGCTGCCTACTCGTCTCAAAATGGGGTCTCCCGGAACTGGTAAGGCCGGCTATCCCCCCTTTCCGGCCGCAATCCATTCTTTGACGAACTGTTTTTCTGTCAGCACCAACCAAGAGTCAGAGGAAGGGAGGTTTACTCCCCCCGCTCTTCCTACTTACTCAGTTTTCCTCCTTACCTCATCTCGCCTCTCAGCCCACTTCATCGAGCTATGCTATCCGCCCTCTATCCATTCTTCCCCATATTCATTCAGACCACCCCGACCCTACACTCCTTCCCACCTCCATCCCCCCTCCTTCTGGACCTACTTCATTCATTACTTTCCTTCCCTCCTATTATACCCACCACTCTAGAATTCCTTCCCCTCCTCTCCCTTCCCCTCCTCCACTCGCTCTCCTCCATTCCCATCTCCCCGCTATTACTCACCTTCCCCTAACTCTCCCCCGCTTGTCCCCACGATTTCATGCTCCATGTCCTTCGACCCTTTCTCGGAGAGTGTCCCTCCTCGACCGAACAGGCCTTCTCCAGCGGTGTGTGATGACTTCTTACGTTAACCTTCGCCTATTGACACTGCCGCCAAATGATGCCCAAGGATTATTCCTCTTCTTACTCCTTCCCGTTTTTTTTTCGTTCCCAGTCCTTGTTCTTTCCCTTCATTTTTTTCTTTAACACCACATCCTTTGTCCTTTCCCCCTCTGTGTGATCTGCCTTTTCGCTTTTTCTTCCCCTAAGTCCCCTTTTTTTCTCCCAATTTTTGAGGTTACTTTCGCGATCCTTTGCTGATGCATATGAAGTGACGGACTTTGATCTGTTGTCTCATCATCCCCCTGTCACTCTCTTCATGCTTAATGGAATTTTCTTCTTTTCCCTTTGATCTTCTATCCCGTACCTGTGCCTTCTCCTGATGACGATTTGCCCCCACATTTCTCTTTTTGCCCTCTTTGGCATTGTGTTGAAAAGTCTCGTCAATGCCAAAAACCCCCTGGCATCCCCGGTAGCTTTGGAAATCCCCCCCCCTGCTTGTTCACGCTCTGGTGATCTTTAGGGAATCCCCGTATCCGTCTTGACCCTCACAGAGAAGTCCCCTCTGCCCGTATTAATTGTTAATCCCCCTCTGATCCATTTGTCGAAACCAAGTTTCTTCATGTTACCAGCTTTCCGCATCTTCCGTCCCCATGATTCTTTCCCGCGTGATCGCCTTAACTTCTTCCTGCGACCCTCGGTTCTGTTTGTGCCTGTCAACTCCTCAAATTTTTGCCGCCTTCAGATCGACAGGTTCCCCTCTAGCTTTTGTCAGCTCTTGAGATTGCTTGTTGTCCCAAACACGGACATACCCCACTGTTCTTGTTTTTCGACCTGAATCGGCAATTGTTCCCACCTGAGTGCCGGTCCTCCCTTCGTTTAAAGGCGTGCTACGTTGCCGAGGTCTTTTTTTGGTCCTTTGTTTTTTTCTTTTGCACGGTTCACGCTCAAACCTCTTTCCATACAAGCGCACTCACCGTTAGCACTGAGACTTTCCCCTTTTTTTCAGCGGTCAACAACATGGTTACTTTTCCCCTGAGTCCCCTCGCTCGTGCCCATCTTTCTGCACAAATTAAATCGAAATTTCGATATCAAAGCTGTTTCCCCCAAACCCCCGCTGTGATTCCGTACCGAAGCACACGACCTCACCCCGTTTTTTCCCCGCTCCCGGACACCATAGTTGGTTTATCTCCCCCCCCGACCGACACCCTTTCAGGTTCGTATCCCTACAGATGGGCTGTCTCTCACTTTCGACTGTGTTTTTCGATTTCCCCCAGCACCGGCGTTCTCGGCGGCTGCAACAAAGTTGCCCCCCCCCACTGTCGGCGACGCTGCCCTCAACGGGTCACATACTAAACCCGTGTCGCAAGTATTTATTGTGACCTCCCTTTTTTAGATGCAACCCTCCCAGAGGCTCATCGTGAAGCTATGTTACCTTGCTTCCCCTCCCCCTCCAACATCCCTGCCCCATTAAGAAATTTTCTAGAAGTGCCCCCTTTGCAAGGACTGCGAACGTGCTTTTTGCCGTTTAATGTTCCCCCTCTAGCCGTGCCCAGGCAAGAAGGGTTTGTCGGTGAAACCATGGCCCCCTCCACCACTGGTATACGATGTCCCCTCCCCAATCCCTTGCCGACCCTGAGCTGT
>Ga0179593_1504759_pt1 | contig 14901 bp, 15 predicted proteins | sample CZODoug2_1_08_16_FD_185931 | JGI IMG/M metagenome (GOLD analysis project Ga0179593, IMG submission 185931) | Vadose zone soil fungal communities from Angelo Coast Range Reserve, California, USA - CZODoug2_1_08_16fungal (PacBio error correction) | ecosystem: Environmental > Terrestrial > Soil >... | reverse complement strand
CTTCGTACTAGGGTTGAAACCTCTCCTCAGCCGCGAAGACAGCCTTGCGTCCGTAGTTTTTTTCCATTTTTAGTTCTCCACTTCCCTGTCCTTTTAGGTCTTGTTCTCTCTTTTTCGAATCCTTGGGGGGTGGGGATGTGGATCCTCGCGCGCTTTTCCAGGAGACTCCTATTTGCACTATTCCCTTTCCGGTGGTTTAGAGGGGCGCTTCCCTTCTTTTCCTTCCCTCCACCGGCCCCCGGAACACGACTTGCCTTGATCCGTTGCTTTTTATTCCACCGGCATCCTTGGACCTTAAGTAAAGGGGCGTTAGTTTTTCCAAACGTGCCTTTGACAATCGAACTTTCCCCTCGCCGTGGGGCCCCCCCCTCACCACGAATGTAGCGGGCGGAAACGTTTCAGCCCATTTTTTGAAGTTCTAACAAAGAAGAAGTCTGAGCTAATTGTCCATATCAGCGACCCGCTATCCCACGCTCTTTTAAAGGAATGGACCATACGTTTCCCTTTCCTTGAAAGCTTTTTAAAAACGTTTCCAACTCCTCCGAAGTACATTTCCCTCTAGAAGTTGACGGCGGCAGGGTCTCTCTGAACACGGGGTAATAGCCCCCCCCCGAACAATAACGGCCTTATGGCTAAGTTCCTAAAATACGCCCCCGTGGCCCCCCGGCCTTTGTCCCTTAGCGGGTCTTGGACGCGCTTTTTCCCTGAAGTCCCTCTTTTGCACGCTGGCAAGAAGTCGGACCAAGGCACTTATGGATCGCCGGAACTCTCCCGCTCAACCCACACCACGGTTTCTGGCGCCCATATGTTTCAGGGAGTCCCAAACCTTTAAGCAGACTGCCCTTCCGCTTCCAGGAACCTTAACTTATACTTGCACCCTTTTCCTGCAGCCGATGCGGTTCCTTCCTCACAAATCCGGGACCTTCCTTCTTATACGACGGGGTACGACGTGAAATGGCTTCCCCAGTTCTCCCCCCACCTTACGTCACGTGCTTATTTTTTTTTCTCCCAAACCAAAAGTAAACCCTCAAAAAAAAAACGTCCGTGCTCCTCAACCAGGAGCGGGACCTCCCCCAACCAGGCGTCCGGCCTCCCCAAGGCGGCCTACCCCCTTACTATTGCTTCCCTGTTCGTGGATGCCAAATCCGCGTACTTTCCCCACTTGCGGGTATGCTTTCCTCCACCAGTTTCGGTCACTTGCCGTGCTTATATCACCAACTTTTCTTTCGTCCGAGTTGTCAACACGCCCGTTCCCACGGTTTCGTGACGCTCCACGAAAACTAACCCCCTGCCTCCGAAGAAAGGTTTCGATCTCCCCCCAGGCGGCCCTTCGCGCTGGTCTAAGCAAAGTTTCGACCGGAGTCTGTGAAATATCCGCGGTTTTTTTTCCCCCCTTGCCAACGTTATTCAATAGCAATCATCCTCCCCTATTAATAACCTCACCGTCCCCCTCCATGGGAATGTGTTATATGACGAGACGCGTTCCATTTCTTTCTCCGTTTCATTGCACCCACCGTATCCGGATTCCATACTACTTTAAATTGGTTCAGTTTTCCCTTCCCCCTACTTTCTTCAGGACCCGTGGAACCATCTTTACCTTCTCCCGTTGGACGCCTTAATACAATAACACCCCTTTTATCAGCCCGGACCCTTTTTTCTTTTTATTTTGCGGGGTGCTCTGCCAGATGTTCACCCTGGTCATCCTGGGTACGCTGAACGGCAAATGGGCCTTGATAAAGGCCGCCAGTATGATACCGTCACTTTCAGCCCACACCCAACTTCCATGGGTTTGGCTATGGATTCATTTCCTCATTCTTTTAATTTTCAACCCCACTCCGCACCCCGCAACCCTACTGTGGACGACGATTCGTAGTCTTACCACACCCCTTTTTTAAAAAGGTATTCTCAAAGCGCCCTGCCCCCCCCCCCACCCAAAAACCCCCCCACAAGACTTTGAGAACGAGTACCCCTTTAATGTGGACCGGCGCGATTTCCTATCCGCTCGGCGGATGCGCATTTTTCGACATCTTGGCCTTTTCCAGTTTTCGTTTGGGCTCCGTTTGCACCCTCCCCAAGGTCGACTCCCCAGAAGATTAGAAGAATATGGGCCCTCCCATTATCCCCCCCCCCAAAGCACTCAAGAATTCATACATCGTTCTCCATCTCCCTTGCGGAGGCATTTCCTCCCGCTGCGTTCCTTTTTCCTATACTTTAGAATATCTCCCTCTCTGTTTCTCTCTCCCTCGTAGAGTACCTTTCCCAGCGCACTGTGTTTCCCTTCCAAGCTCTTTAGAGGGGTCCATTGAACGACTACTCTTTTTTTTTTGAGTCCCCCCCAACCTCAAGAGTGCAGACGAGCGGCGAAGCGTTGGCCCTCCCTTCTCTTTGCAGAAAGTCACGGCTCCCCCCCCATGACTTCCCAAGGATCCTTGGCCGAGTGCAGATGTTGCAAACCCCCCTTCAACTTCGTGTCGTGTCTTTTTTCATCGCCGCTCTCCCTTCCCACAATTACCCCCTTCATTCAACTTTTCCTTGGTGGTGTTTGGGTCTACTCCTCCTTTTTCCTTCCGTGTCTCCGCACGTTTCCGAATCGTTACTGAGCTTTCTCACACAGTAGGTGTTGAGTGTCCTTTTTTGGAGGTTGGTGTACCTTCCCACCAGTTAGCTTCTCTTCTAGGTTAACCCCAAGGTCGGGTGAGGTTGTGGCGACTGTTCCCCTCTTATACCCCCCCCCCCTACCCGTTTTCCCGGAGCTAGAACGTTTCGGGTAAGAGTCCCTCTCCCCCAAGGACCCTTTTTTTTACTTTTCACCTCTGACAGGGAGCACCCCAAACGACACGATCTGGGCTTTCCCCCTTTTTTGGGATTTTACCATTCTGTTCACCAGGACCTCCTATTTTAGAGATGGTTTTTACTGAAGGCGTCGTAGTACTGGAAGGTTCCCCCCCCTGCGTTTTTCCTCCTTTCCGCCCTGGGTTGCGCTGTGCGGGTCTCTTGCTTTTATAGTCCGAAATTCCCTTGCGGGTTTTAAGGGTTTCTTTGATTAACGTTTTAGAAGTGCGATTTATTATTTTCTGGCCTTGAAAACCAAACAGCGCCTTTTTTAGTCACTTTTTTTGGTCCCCTTTTTGATCCAAATCCTTCCTCGGAGAGATCTGGTGTTGACCCCTTCCCCCTTTATAAAGGAGGTAGGAGTTATTCGGGAGTGTTTCCCACCTTCCCCTAACTTTTTTTCTCCTGATTTTTTTTTTTTTTTTCAACTTCCTTTTTTCAAGCACATTTTTCTTATAATTCACAATTCCCCTTTCATGGAACTTGTGTACGCCACTACCCTCGTGACCTTCAAGTACTTCGCTTTTTTCAAGAAAAGGACCCTAGACCTCTTCGTGTCAGGGTCTTTTTTCCTGTGATGTGGCGCAGGGGTTGTGTCACGCTCTCCCCTCCGCCGGTGTGTTGGCGTTCTTTTTGGAGATTCACGACGTGCGGTAGAAGGACTACTGCGCTGGTCTCCCCCTTGCACCTGGCTTACCCCCCCCAGAGCCCAATCCGCTTAGGGAGGGAGTGGCATAGCCCCAGCTCTCTACTTTGAATGTTTGCGTTACTCGGGTGTCTTGGTACGCGTTCTTCCTCGAATTTTTTTCAGTCATTCGCGCTTTTTTTCCCTCGAAGGACCCCTAGCTTTCGCCTTAACCGCGTTCATCTTTCTTGTTTGGGATGCCGCGGAGGCCCTGCTAGTATTGGTGCGCCGCCGATCTGCCGTGGAATTAGTACAAACTTTTGCAGCCCCCGAGGCCAAATGTCAGAGGTCCCGTCGTAATTCATTGAGGACTCCAATCTCCTTTGCTGTTTTTCTTATTTTAGATCCCCCCGATGGTTCAGCTGCGGACTCAGCCCCGTACCCGCAGAAGAACACCTTCTAGTCCCCTTTCATCGGATCTTCGTTTTACCGGGGAGGGAAATTTACCGCTCCGCCTTTCCCTCTGGCCAAAGGGGAATCACACTCGGGGAGTAAAATCCTTCTCGGGGCAGATGGGGATCCCCCCCTCTTAGGAGAGGTTTTCCCCCCCTCCCCTGGTCATTCTTAGACTTCGAACTTCGGTTGCTCTTTTGTTGAAGCGCACCCCCTGCGAGAGTGTTTCTTGCCAGGGATGTGTGTTTTACTCCCCCCCCCCTTGTACCTGATTCCCGGGGCGTTCTTACAAAGCCTGAGGTCTCGCCGTAGTTTTCCTGAGACTTCCCCCTGCCTTTATTCCGCGCCTATACGCTGACCGCCTTATCAACTCGAAGCCGCGTTTCCCTTTTCTATCGTGGCCGGAAATATTCCTCCGTAACCTCGCCCTGGGATGTATATCTTTTTTTCCTCCTCCTCGGTGTTTTTTCTCTCCCCTCGTGCCGTCGCAGTGCGAATATTTCCGGCAAGCTAAGGACGTTCCCGGATCCTACGCCCGGGGCTTCAGATTTCAGTCATTGCTCCCCCATTGAAACTCACTAACTGGATTCAGCCGTTTTCCATGGAACCCCTTCCCCATTTTCCTCCTCCCCTTACTCGGTAAGCTAGTTTTTACCCCAAAGCACCGCTGACCCAGCTAGCCTTGGAGAATCAAATCGCTCCAAATCCCATCTTTCGGGGAGGAAAAGTCTCCTAGTAAAGGCCTTCCCGAGTCCACGCCCGCTTTCGATAAAAGAGTTCCCCCACGACTCTACCCCCTCTTTTATACCACGGGATCTAACATGGCATCGACTTGCTTCTGCGGAAAACGCACCCCCCTTTGGTCACCGCTGACCCCCGAGTTTTTCCCCCCTAGTAATGGTGAACGGAAGTGGGGTCTTTTTATTTCTGTCGAAGCTGTCCACATTTTACGGGAGTTAAGACCCCCGTCCTTCCAAATAAGTAAGATTGGAGTTCTACTAATCAACTATGAACCTGACAAAATGCAGTTCCCCCTGTCTTCCCTCTGGGTTTTTGTACTTCGCGGCACTGAAGTTCTCAGGGCTCACGGCAATTCCTCCCCTGACTAAAGAGCTCACCTGGTAATAATCCCTGCCCTCCCCAGCACTCCGAACACATCCCTTCTGGGTTCTGGAGCCTAAAACCCTTTAATCTCTGCCTTTTTTTTCCCTCATACTCCGAAGCCCGTCCTTAATACGCGAAAAAAGTCCCGGAGAAGACGTCCTTAGCTCGCATGGAACTTCCTTTTTTTTAGGATAACCGAATTTGCCAAGGTTGAATTTTCAACCCCCCCGGAGACAATTCAATAATCCCCGATTGAACGGATGGACCCCCCCCAGGAAAACCCCCGCCCCCCACCCCCAGGAGAGGTGCCCCCCCAGCCCCTCGCTTTTAACACCAGGACAAAAACTTTGCTTTCTCCGCCACAACCCCTTCCCCGCCGGAGAAATTTCGGACCATTCTTTTTGATGAAAAAGAAGCCTTCTACAAATGGAGATCTCTTCCCAGGTTCGGGGGTTTTGTAGTCAGGGTCTTTTGAAAACCTCTGCCCCCCCCCCTTTCCGTGCCTGAATTATCAACGGCCAACCTTTCCTTCCCCCCGTCAGCGATCCCTCATGATAAATCCCAACCTGTCTTCTGTTGTCCCCAGCCAGGGACACTCACAACAGACCTTTTAATCTTCCTCTCGTGTCTCAAACCACCGATCATCTGAAAGCCTGGGCTGGAGACCATTTTCAGCCCCCCTTTTCTGTGCCGGTTTTGTTTTTAAAAAGTAGATTCTGCCCTCTTCCGGCTAGAATTAATCCGCTCCTGCTAATTGGCATGTTTATATCGAGACGCTGCACCTCTTTCCCTATGTGCAGGACCGCCCCCCAAAACGGCCGATACGGACTTCTCCCGTGGCCTTCCTTCCCTTTACGAACGAACCCTTTTCCCTTGCCCCGTTGTGGAACCAAATGTTCTAATTTTTTGTGTTTTCCTACAATCCCCAATTTGCCCCCCTTTCAATAGTGCTTTAGGCTGATCCCTGCATGTTAATTACCCCCAGGTCAAACTTTGCTTCTTTCCCTTCCTCCGGGCGGGCTCCCTTCTCCATGGGGGATAGTCCGGTGTGATGGCAATGGGCCCCCCCACTCCCCGGAAAAACTTTTTCGATGTCCAAGGTTTCCTGAGAAGGATGGGCATCTTTCCCCTACTCCAAATAGCGCCCCACCCCCTACTGGGCAGCAGGGATCCCATATTCGTGCCCGGGCTGCTAACTCTTTCCCTAACCCACACCCCAAAGACTTTTGAGCGAATTTTTTTTTTTATACTCCTTCTTTCCCCCAGACGTTCGTTCGCGGGCACGGATGCGATTTCTTCCTCTTTCTGCCAGGCTAATTTTCCTCGGGGGGCCTTCACTGAACCCGGCCTCTCTGCCTCGCCGCTGAGGAAAATTTCACCCAGCACTCAACTTTTTTCCGGACATCGAGAGCGCGCCAATCAATGGCCCTTTTACGTACGGCGCATTTCATTCTCTTTTTCTGTCTGTTTTTCCGATCTGCGCGGATGACGACAAGTTCCATGGTATGTCTTTCGTCTCGTACTTTTTGGTTTTCCGGACGATTATCCCTTCGGAGTGATGGGAGCGCCAAGTTCTTTTCTCGGCGAAGCGGAGGGAGTGGTTGATTTCCTCCTTAAGCATCACGGCCCTCCCCCCCACCCCCTCATGTAAAAGTATCCTCAGTCTTTCGACCCCTTCAGTCAACGGACCTTGCCATGCCGCGGCGGTTAAAAACACCCTCGCGGTCCCCCTCCCCCTTTTTTTGGTGTTTTCGTCTAATAAGGGTCTTTTTTCCCCTTTTTTCCGATACGTGTAATGCCTATACGTTTTCCCCAGTTAGTTTTTGCTAGCCCCGGTGAGGGGGCGTATGGTGGCCCTGACCCCCCCCCCCCCTCCCCTTTTGAGCCCGTGGCCACTCTCATATGCCACCCCGTGGAATGTGGTTTTTTGCGCAGTGCATTTCCTGGCTATCCCCCCTTTTCTGACGTTTAGCCCCAGTTAGCAATTCCAAGAGCCGATCCCTCGCTTTTTCCCCTTTTCAACCTCTGGGGCCCCCCCTCCGAAACGTCGAGGTAGGGTTTGTATTCTTTTTGGATTGTTATTGTTTCTTTCGCTTTCAACTTCCAAATTTCCTTGCCTTTTCGAGATGGGTCAACGGGGTAAGGGAAGGCGTCTTCGTAACCCCTCCTTCAATGGAGTAGTAGTTCACCCGTTCTTCCGGGGAGTGGGGGACTTTTCTAGGCCCGTGTGTGATGAAATTCGCTTTATGAAGTGGAGGGCCGTATAGTAAGCGTTTTTCATGGGGGGGGACTTTTTTCCGAAGTGAGCCTCTTACGTTTTGGGGGTGCGTTTTCCCCCCCCCCCCCCCCCCCAGCGCCTTTCTTCACCACTCGCCGGGGCTTACCCCTTTTTTCCAGCCACTGCTGATGGCGCTTGAGACCACCTCCTCTTTTGTGTTAGTGTCGGGGGGTTTTTCACGGTACGTCCATATTTTTTCTTTTCCGCTTTTTTTGATCCCCTGTGCCGTCCCACTCCCTTTTCTTTTAATTACCTGGTTTTCCTCGCACTTTTGTCGCCCCTTCCCCCGTACTCCCCCTGTTGGCCAACTCTTTATCGCGGAGTTGATACACCCCATGGTCGAACCTGGATCTTTTGTACACTCTATGTCTGGGATTTAGTGACGCTGCAGGTCCTTTTTTTGACTTGTCCCCGTCATTTGTAAGGGGGACAGATCTGTGGGTTTTTTTTTTTCGGGGGTGCCTTTTTCTGATTGATTCCCATCCTTGCATCGTTGAATGTTTGAATTCCGCGATGGTTCCCCTTGCACCTTTCTAACCCTTCTCTTGAACCCCCCCCCCCCTAGGTACGGTCTTGGGATAGGCCCTCGACCCTCGTCCCCCTTTTTTTTTATTATACTGCGGTTTTAGGTTTATCTCCCGAGATTCGGAAGAATTTAACGCGTCCAGGTTTTTTTTCTATTCCCCCTATTTTTCTCAATGAACGCTTGGTTCAGGTTTGCTTCCTTCTTGACGGATCCATACTTCGGACGAGCTTGAGGTTGAGTTTACAAGGCGTAAACGATTCCCCCCCCCCGGTTGACTCTGATCCCCCTCCGGGTCCCAGGTGGTTAATCGTTGATTTCTTGCCTTCTTCTTGTTTTTTTTGTTTTTTTTTTTTGTAGGGGTTTTTTTTTATTTTCGATATTGCCCAGTGTTTTCCGAAGAACCTCCCGCACTCCTCTGAATTTTCCCCTTTTCTTCTCGGCGTTGAAACCGTTGGAAAGTGGCTCCCACCGCACAGCCCAGTCGCGGCCATTAGGGAACCCTCACCGTGGCAATCGGTCGCTGTATCGTTGAGACGTTGTTTCTCATTCGCGCGGTCGGTCACCTGACCTCTTTCCTTAGGGAGTTGAGAGATTGTTGATCCCCTTCGAGGGCGCTCTTGTAATTTCCCTGTGGCCATTTTCCCTTCACTTTCCCCTAGGTCCCGGATTGTGGGTGTACGCCGGCCCTGGCATCCGAAGTAGGCCGGCTTGGTGGCGGTGCCATGAAGGACCCCATCCGCCCCCTCCCAAGAGTCGCCCGTCGTGCCGCGAATAGTCGCTCCTGTCATCTCGTTTTTTTTTTTATCTCTCCTTTTCCTCAGAATCCGTTGTGTTGATTTTTTACCCTCTTGAGTCACGCGCCTGGCGTGAGTATTTTCCATAGCCGGAACGATTAAGGTCTGAATCCTGCGGGCTTGGAATTTTCCCTAGGTTTCTCCCCCCCCCTTGCCCTCATCAGGACCCTAAGTGCGTCTTTTCCGCCGGATTCCCACGTCCCCACCTTATACGGGAAACCTTTGACTCAAGGTTGGTTCCCCCAGCCTGCACTCAGACAACTCCGATCGCCGGGGGATACCCCTCCCTAAACATACCCTACTGCCTTTTTTGGCAACGTATAAGACCCCCATTTGTGACCGACCGTCTCCCTCCACTTGATCACACTAAAAGCTCCACTGCGACGATTGACACTGAACTTCACTTTTCACCAGGGACTAAGAGACTTGTCTTTCCTCTTCAACCGCTTCCACGGGTCCCCCCTTGCCGTCGAAGTCCAGATACCCTTTTTCTGCGGTTCCACCACGCGCTTTCCCCTGGGGGATGAGGTAGAAGTTTTTGCCTTTCCCCCCCCTTTGGTATATGAAGCACGCAACAGGCCCACTTCCCCCTTTCCTTCTAAGCATAAACCTCTCCCCCCCAACGCCTTCACCCCGGCTTCACTCGTGTGGGTGGACGGCGATTCATTTTCCGCTCGTAAATTACCCTCCCCAATGGCGAGCCCTTTTTGGCACCCCTTCAACGCATCAGCAACAAATCTTTTTCCCACATTTTTCTTGTAATTCATTTCTTGTTTTCCTTCCGGAGGCCAAAAATGGCGTCTTTTTCATTACTCCCCCAGAAACAGACGAGTAAGGTTCCCGCTCCCCCAGTTTTTGCGAAGCCATTTTTTTCACAGACAGGACCTGAAGGTTAGGAGCCTCCGAATTACGCGCCCTGCCCTGCCGAATTCCCCAACATTCTTCTAAGACACTTTTGATCACCTCCCCCCAAACCCCTTTATCTTTCACTTCTTTCCCCAGGTCGGGCCCACCATGCACCAACCCTTTGCCTCCCGTTTCGGCACTAAACCCGTGACACCTCTTTACCCATTGCGTGTGATGAACCCGCGCCAGTATTTGCGCGCCCCCCCCACCGTGGGGGCGTTTTTTTTTTGGTTTTGGTTGGGTTTACGTAAAGGGTATTGGTTTTTTTTCCCCTTTCCCTTCCGTGATGGAATTATCAACTCCCTTTTCTTTACCCGCTATCCCAAATCTTGATAAAGAACCCTGTTCGGGGCTTCCTGTTTACAACCTGCCCCCCCGACCTCTAATTCCGTGGGTCTTCGCAAACCAAGCACTATTAATGGGATGGTAGAAACTTTTCAGGAGGTGTTTCATATTGGTTTTCACACCGGCAACACCGTCTCAATAGAAAAGCCTCTTCTCTACTCCTCTCCCCCTGAAAAATAATGTCTTGTTAGAGTTTTTCCCGAGGACTCTCCCCGCCATTCTAACTTTGACCATGCCCCCCGATCCCCCCCCCCCAAAAACGGCTCCTCCCGTTAGAATTACTTCCGCCTTTCATCTCTTCCCCGCGACTTCCCCCGTGGAACCCCTTCCTCCTCCCGGATTTTGATGGACATTTTTTCATACCCCCCCCCCATCCAACATTTCCTCTTGAAAATCGGTTTCGGCGGTCTCCGGCCCTTTTTTCCAAACAGGCCCAAATACTTGTCGGGGATTTCGCGCGTGCAGGCCTGGGCGGAGCAGATTTTGGCGATATTCCAGGCTTGATTGCCTGGCGCCCACCCTAATTGTTTTTGCGCTATTCTACGTTGCCTTTTTTTTTTAAGTTAACAAAACCCCCTAAGATAACCCTACTTGGAAGACCTATCTTTCCACCCCCCTCAACCCGGGCGGCTCATCCGACGCCCCTCATAAACCCCCCAACCACACAAGAATTTGTTCTAATTTTCTGGGAGGCGGCCCGATGGACCAGGACGGACGTTAGCTTATTTCGATTCTTTAAATTCCGACAGGATACTTTGACAGTCGGGTGTTTTTTCCTTTTTTTTTTGATGCCCCTTTTTGACGACTCCTTCGCAGATCGTCTTTTCCACGTTGGCCCCTCACCCGTCCCTTCATTCTAGAATAGTTCCGTTGACCCTACGATCTGGCCTGACATACCCCTGGGGAACTGTTTCACTCTATCTTCTTCCCATACTTGTTGTGGGATATCTTTTCCCTTGAGCTTCAAGTACGAGGGTGTGCCTCCCCTGCAAGTCGATGGACGATTGGCCTCGTTCCTCCGTGGCTGGGCGCATGCCAAGCGTGCCGTGCTTCGCCCGGGACTTTTCCCGCAATGCACCTGCACCAACCTGACTGTACAAGTCTTTTCAAGATTTCCCCTCCTCAATCCCAAATCACCGCGAAACTGGTCTTGCCCCTTTTCCTGCGGGATCACAGAAACCCCCCCACCCCCTCGCTCCCCCTTGTTGGTGGGGTTCGAATAATAAGGGGCGGCGTCCTTTCTTCGTTTTTCCGAATACGTTTTTAATGGCCTTCCGCACCCCTCTCACTTTTTTCCTCGTCGGGGGTGCGGAGTGGTACTCACGTTCTCCTTTGCGCACGTGGTCTCATAGGGTGCCCCCCGTGCTTTTGGGTCGCCCGTGCCACTCCATGTCCCCCCCACCGTTTCGGCCGGTATCCGACCGGTAGCCGGTAGCTCGATCCTCTTTTTTGACCTCTTATGCAGGTAGCCGCGGAAAACGCACATCCTTTGTTTTGCTACCTTTTGGGATGTATTTTCTTTTCCACGTCCGACCTCTTATTGTTTCCACGGGTCATAAGGTCTTTCTCCACAACCCCCGTTTGGACGTCCCCATTTCGTCTTGTTCCTACTTGGGATATCCGTGGGTGTCTCTGCAATGCATCTTTACCCGAGTGGTTTCGGTCTCCTTTACCCATCTTTTTTTTTTCCGTGTCCGGAGTAATCGCCGAGTTCTTTCTTCTCTTTTGTTGAACCCACGCTTCCGCCACCATCCGGGATGAACGTTGTTTTCCCCCCATCCCTGCCCTCCTTGGCGTGGGTTTTTTGTCCCCTCTTTTACTAAGAGCTGGTTCGTTTCGGGTTTTTTGTCAAACATTACGTTCCCGCTTGTCCCCCTGATTTCTCCACTCGGAGTAAGAATTTCTTTCTCACTGGCCCCATGCGCCCTGTGTCGCCACCCGTCCCCTTTTTTTTCAAGTCGCGCCCAGTAATTTCCCCTTTTTCCACTTTAAGGGAGACTCTTTGTACTTGTATTCTGTTTTCTGCCGGCGCGGGTTCACAGCCCTTTCTGGGTTGACCTAGCGTTTTTTGGTTCGGGGGGACGTGTTGAGGTTCAATATGTTTCGTTAGTACGATGGTTGACCTCACGTTTTGGCCAGGGTAAAAACCTAGTACCCAGTGCGTAGCCCCTGTAATACAAAGGAGGGAAGGGTCTGCGGACGAAGAAGAGGTCCTATTTCTCCTTATACGATTCTATTGTTTTTTTTAGAGAGTGATCTTTTCTCCCCAATCGTCGTACACCTCTTGGTTGGCTCTCTTGACCAATAGAGTTTCGCCCCGAATAGTTGTTTTTATTTCTGGCTGGATTGGAATTCTGTTATTTACACTATTAGGTCCTAGGACATTGCCTCCTTTCCCCTTCGTTCAATATTTCCCCAAGGTTATTTACTATTCAAGGCCGGCCGGCTTTTTTTTTTTCTGCCTGAGTAAAATAGCTCGGTAGGTTTTGGGATACCCCACCATTTTTTAGCTGGTCGTCTTTGCTCCAAGCAAACGTTTTCACTCTCCAAAGTATCCGGGAAAGTACTCTCGGCGTTTCCCCCGGGGGCCCTTGCCAGCGGCCCCCCTTCGGCAAATAAGGGGTACTCCGTCACCGTTTTTGAATGGTCGATGATAGTGCCTCGGTGTTGCGCAATCTCTGTTCTTCCTCGGTCACATGGACGGGAGCCTTTCATCCATTCCCTTTATGTTGAAGTTTGTTGAATTCCTTTGAGCTATCTTTCCGATTTCGAAGGTTGTGACTCCCCTAGCCCCCTTACTTCCTTTTCCCTTTTGGCTTCTTTTTTTCCAGCCGCGGACATCCTCTTGTTCCGGAATGATTGCGTCCTTGCCTTCTTCCTCGACCCCGATCCCGACCCGCGCAGCGTCCGCTGTAGTTTGAATAGTTCGCTTCGGTCCCCTTTCGTTTTTTTGCCTGCGTTTTGATCCCCCTCCTCGTTGGGGTTAGAGAGATCCTTTTCCCTCTTTGTGAAAGGCTCCATATTTGGCAACACTCTCCGGACGCTTCCGGCCTTTTTTTCTCTTTTTTCTGTTTCCTAGATACCGCCCCGTCTTCATCACGAACAGGATTCCCTCTCCTTCCCCAACTTAGGTCTATTGAAGTCAAGGTCCCCGGTCTCGAGGATTCACCACCGCCCCCTTCTCGCCCCTCTCGTTTCCCCATCTCAAATCCCCTGCTTTTGTTTTCCCCCGCCTTCAGTCACTGCGATTTCATCTATGAGCTTTCACGATCAAGACCGACCATCTTCATCCACCGCTTGTCCCCCAATGCGCGATCTGGGCTTCTGGGTCTGGGCTCACCAGCTTTCCCCCCGGTAACTGCCGTCCGAAGACAGATCTTCCCCTGTCTTTTTTTTTTGCACCTCGGGAAAACGATGAGTGTTTTTCCGAGGCCCCCTAGATTGTGTGGGGAGAAAAAAGAAACCCCCCCCAAGTTTCTTTTTTGACAGCCCTCACTCTCACCACAAAATGATGACCCCTTTGCCGTTGGCCTGTCTTTTTCTACAAGGGGTTCCGCGATTTCAAGGTCCGACCCGACCGCGGCGAAGTTTCCTGGTAGAGCCCCTCCGAAGGAATCCCCCCGCATTACTCACCTAAGTAAACACGTTCCATTCCTATGTGTTCCTGCTGAGCCCCAAACGTCCTTTATGACTTTCTTCTAGAATTTCGACTCACGAGACAGCCCCTGATACGCGTTTTCCCCTCCTGCGGCGGCGTTTTTTTTCCATCCTCAACGACCGCCGACCTTTTTTTTTTTACTGAATTGGTACTCCAGGGTCCCACGTGCCATAATTAACCTATAAAGCAAGGGCTGTAATACACACCCCACGACCCCCCAACGGGGCCGGTGCCTTCCACCAAGAGAGGGACTTAACCCCGGCAGCCCGGCCCCGGCGTCACTACCCCCGACCCGTCCCTTTTTCTGCGTTTGTTCTTGCCTCCGCTAAGCTTTGGCTCTCTTTCCAAAAGTTCGAGTTTGGTAGTAAGTATTGGAGCCCCCTTAGCTTCACCCTCGTATTTCCCAAAGGAAAATTTGTTGCTTCTCTCCCCTCACCAAATCCGGGAGTAAATTTACCCCCACCTTTTTTTGTACTGTGCAACCTGAACTTTCCCCCCCCGAATCCTTAATAACGTGTTGAAGATCTTGTCTCCCCCCCTCGCCCTCCTACGAAATGGGAGGGGCCCTTCCGCCGTATGGTGAATCGCCCGCGTTTTCCCGTAGCTAAGAGTCATCTCCTTGATAATCCGCTCCAAGGACCCCTCCCTGGGATGGTTTTTTCATTCTTTTACTATCTTCCCGCCGATGGCTTGCCCGCTCAACAACGGCTATACGGAGCCGGACTTTTCCCCCATTGGATTCCTGTCAGGTCGAAGACGTATTTTCCCCCGTTTCACCTATTAACTTCGGCTTTGACGTTGAAACGCATGTTGCAATAAACCCAACCTTTTATCCCCCCGTAACTCGTCGTTTTCTGCTTTCCCTGCCAGAGGTTCTTTCCCCCCCCAGTTCCCCTTTTTAGGGATTCTGCGCTGACGTGCACTTTTTTTCTTTTCCGTCTTTTAGATCTCCCCGTTTAGAGCATGGTACAACCTCCCTCATTGCTTCGAGATGGCAAACGGTTTCCCCTGAGACGGTGTTCTGTACTCCACCTCCCATAAGCCCGCGCAACACGAATGTGGGTATTTTTTTTCTCCGTATTGTTTTAAATGGCTTTTTTTAGCGCCGAAACTATTTTTCCCCCAAAACAGAATTTGAGAATGACCGGGTTTTACTGGGATACCTGCGCGCTATGGCCCAGAAGGCCGTTCGAGGAGGATTTTTGATTTTAGCATCTTTTTTTTACCTTTTTACAGTAAGGGGAGAAGTCTATCCAGATCCGCCTTTTTCTATTTTTCTCACTCTTTGAGAAATCTCCCAGGACTTTCCTCCTCGTTCCTCGGGACCCTCCCTACGATCGCTCCTGTCCTTCACTGTTAACTTGTACTTACCACCGGCGA
>Ga0179593_1401729_pt1 | contig 14902 bp, 15 predicted proteins | sample CZODoug2_1_08_16_FD_185931 | JGI IMG/M metagenome (GOLD analysis project Ga0179593, IMG submission 185931) | Vadose zone soil fungal communities from Angelo Coast Range Reserve, California, USA - CZODoug2_1_08_16fungal (PacBio error correction) | ecosystem: Environmental > Terrestrial > Soil >... | reverse complement strand
ATGTTCCAAGACTGTTCCTTCCCTTTCCCTCCCCAGCTCATGAAAACTTCCAACCCCTTCTATTGTGAAACCCCTCCCCTCGGCCCCCCCCGATTCCCCTCTATCTGAGACCGTCAACTAATGGTTTAGAGATTTTGGACGGCCCCCTGCGGACCGTTTCTAGTTTTTTTTTTTCATTGTTGACGTTTAGCTTGTATTGACTATGGGGCCTTTGGGACCTCTTCGTCCTGCGAACCCCCCCTTCCTTTCGCGTTCCCCGCCCTTTTAGGAGTTCCTTCCCTTCATGATAACACGCAGTCTTTTCGGCTAGCTCTTTGGTTGTCATCCCCGAAAATAATGACTTCTCTGTCTTCGTTTCTGGATGATGATGTTTTCCCATACCCCCTTGATGCCCTAGGCGGTTCCAGGTAAAAATGGTCCCTGGCCCCATTTCCCTACTGTGCCCTTTCTTTTTCACTTCTTCGTAAGTTCAGAGGACACAAAGATGTTTTCGCGAAGTTGACTCTTTTCCACTTAAAATTAACTCCCCCTTCTCTTCCCACTGAAGGTACCAAGTTCCTCCTCCCGTTGATTGAAAGGTATTTTTCGCCCTTGTTCCAGTCGCGTTTGTCCGCAGTAGGTGTAGCACTCCTGTTAGTTAATTAGTGCTCCCCCCCGATTCTTTTACGACCGGCGCACCTCTTCTTTCAAAAGGGTTCCTAGACCCCCCGGTTCCCAAAGAGATACTTTGAAACCATAGTTCCTTTTTACGTTTTTCTGCACGAAGGCTATGCCTCTTGGAACCCACATCGTTTTCTTCTAGGACTGCCAACGCTTAGAAAGGGATGGATCTTTTTTACCAGGCACCCAATTGTTCTTCACCATCTCCCTTTTAGAGAATACTTGATTGGCCCTCCCCTCTTGCTCTCCTGGTCAGTTTCGTTGGGTGACCCCTCCATTCGCAGCAGACATGGAATCTCTTTTTGAGAGGTTCGTGCTCCCTACCCCTACCCATTAAACTCTTTCTTTCGTAACGTCAAAGTTCTTTTTCAGATGTGGACACCCCCCCCCCCCCCCCCCCCAATGTGCTTTTGGCCGGCCATGCCTTTTTTTCCTCTCCCTTTCTCCACCGGTGAATTTGATAGCCATTTTGCATCTCCTCTTTAAGAGTTGATTACTTCCCTGCTTAGTCCTACGTCTCTTGACTGGTAGTAAGTTAGTCCCCTTCTTAGGATGTAGCCTGCCAGTCCCCCCCCCCATCCTCTTGATTTCGGTGGGCCTCTTTATACCCCCCCCCTTTTTCAGTTTTTCCAATTGGTCTGTTGCTTTGAGTACTCTTTTCTTTCCGATACGGGAGATGTAGGCTCCTTTTGAAGCAGATTTTTTTTTTTTTCTGTTTCTTCAACTACACCTGCACCCCCCCGTGCGGCCCGGCCCCCTTTTCGATTTTCTTCCCCCTGTTTCGTCCCCCCTGCCTCAAACACTTGAGAGCGGCGAAATCAAATTGCCTTTCACTGAACATGATCGGACTTTCCTGTCCCCTTTCGTCACACGACCATACCCCATCGGTTCATGTTTTCTACTGCCCATTCAAGATCCGCCCCTTCCCTTCCGAGGATTTATCGGTGAGCTGAGTCCCGCTGATGAAACGAGGCAGCTGCTCCCCCCCGGCGGCAATTGCACATTCCTACCTACAATGACGGGTTCCAGAAATCTAACAACAGTTACTTACTTAAGGAATCTTCTTGTTAGTTTTCTTGAACAGAAACAATTAGATTTTTCTATCAGCGGACCGTCCCTTTTCCTCTCTCCAGAATAAGTGGTTTATTCTCACTATCTTCCCTCTTCTTCCTCTCCAACGCGAATAGATGCCGACATTCTTGTCGTCCCCCTTCAAGTTTGCGTGTTCGTTCCAGTGAGTTCCTTTTGTCAGACTTTTCTTTTTTTTGACGACCATTATTTTGGTATTTTTCTATTGTTGACGTTTTCCTTCAAGGGGATTGAACATTTGCAGTTTGAGAAGGGGGACCCCCCCAGCGGTTCATAAGGCCTCATCGGATCCGAGTCTGCCTCCCCCTCTCCAAAACCGCTGTGACGTATTTCCCGAAATTCGTCCCCCCCGCTCTCACTGTTGACGCCCTCTTTAGAGACACCATTTCAATTTTCTTTGTTTCGCCTACCCTCTCTGAGAGTTTGCTTCCTCTCTCTCTCCGAAATGGGGTTTCCACCCTTTTCTTTTTCCATGTCCTTCCCCGCAAGTACATTTCTTGTAACACCCCCACTTCCGAGGAAGGATTTACTCCCCCCATCTGTTTTTGACCCAGATTCCCAACTCGAGAATAATGAATCTTACTTTCTCCTCTTTTGTTTTTTGTTCACTTCTTTCTTCCTTCCAGCCTGACAAGAACCTCAATGTCCGGCCCTTGGAGTATTATACATTTTTGCAGATCCCCACGTATGATCTTTTTTTCCCCATAATATTTCTGTATATTTTTTCCCCATGCTGTTAGTCCTTTTTCTTTCGAACTCCCCCCCATTCCATCTCCTTGCTTCTACCAAATCAACGTTTGGTGCTCTGTTTCCTTTCCCAATCGTCCCTTTTGCCTACTATGGACCTTTCCCCAGCTTAGTCGAGCTTTCGGGGGCCGTTTTGCGTCGTCCGTTTGCACAATACCTCTCTGTCACAACTAGTCCACCTCACTTTCTTTTGTGTCCACAGCCCACCCGGCGACCAGATTTTGGAATCTCCTTCCGGCGTGCTCGGATTGTCGTACGGTTAAAGTACAGTTCTTTCCCTGCTCTTCCCGACCATATTAATAAGACGCAACTTTAACCGTGTGAGGGGCTTTTACCTTTTCCGACCTCCATATCCTCTCTGTAATTCGTTACGCAGAAGAATCATGAGGCATTTTTCAACACTTATCCCCTTTCTCCTCCTTTTATTTGGTTGACCCTGGGATCAGAGCTTTTCCCGTCTAAGAATTGTCCCTTCGCTTCAGTTTTTCATTACGTTCTTTGGTGTCACCGTCTCCTTACGTTCTCTAAGCTGTTTCCTTGCCTGGCTTCAGAGGCGGTTCCTGGCTTTTCCAGACTAGTGTTTCGTGTAACTTGACGACTTCACCCTTCCTTCCGCTAGGCGTCTTGTGCTTGATTCAGTGGTGATCTTCCCTCCCCTCCGTGTTTTTTTCCTCTGGATTCAACGCAAGGTCCTCTATGACCACTCCTTTCCTTCCTGGAACGGTTTCCGTCCCCTTCTTTGTATTCTGTCAATTCGATCACCTCCCGGCCCGCCGCTTTTTTTTGCGTATGCTAAGAAGTGATTAGTCTCGTCCGGAGTTCACCAAATGAACTCAGGACGTTTTTTTAGGTTAGCGGTAACCCCTCTTTATCAATAGCTCGCCCTTCCCTGTTTACATCCAGATTCCTCACCCGCTGAAATGTGGCACTTTTCCTTTTTCTTTTTTCGTGTAAGTCTAAATTCCCAGTTTTTTCCTTTTCTCGTCTTCACGGTAGTCTCCCCTGCCCCGAACTCACACTTTTTTTTCCCGGTGCTTCGTCTTCGGAAGTTTATGAGCCTTGCCTCATTTCTGCCTTTTTTTTGCCTACTTTTTTCACCCCAGTTTCTCGTATTTAGTTCCGACCCTGCCGTACGCGTTGGCGGTTAACCCTTGCTCTGCTTTCGTTTCGCGGAGTGTTTTTGGTGCATTTTGCCTGGTTTCGTTTTTCCACGGCGACTTCCTTTAGCCCGTTTTCCCCTAACTCCTTCTTCTGAATAGATGGTTAAATTTACATAGTTCGAATCCTTACATTTTTTTTCTACAGCCTCACTTCTTCCTGACAAGCTGTTTCCCTTTTTCTCCGTCGAATGCCGATTCCTTTCGCGTCCTTCTCCCTTTTTTCATCGATTGACCTTAGACCCTCATCTTTTGGGTGTTGTGGGTTTTTCCCAAAGCAAAACGTCGGGCCTGTGATCTTCCCTTTGATAGATCCCCCCCTGGCCTGACAGTGTATTGATTTCTTTTTGTCCCCCACTCGGCAATTTTTCCACCTTGCGACCATACAGAGGAGAACGGTCTCTTACAGCTTTTTCTTTCCGGTGTATTTTTTCCCAATCTCCTGGGCGTCGAGTTCTGACTTTTAAGCTCTTTCGTCCTCTTCGGATTTTTTACCTAATCGGCCTGCTTGGACTTCTTTTATCAGGTCCTCTCCGGGAATAGTATTTTCCCTTATTGCAGATCCTCTTGAAGCTTTTTTCTTTTTCCGTCCGCATTCAACTTCCCTAGATGTGAGGTTCTGGCTGTTATCCCCAAGTCTTCCGAGGGTACTTGATCCCGTCTTTTTTCTTTTTTTGTTTCCCGGTTCGAGCACCTGTTTTTTTCGAATTTCGACCGCACGTTTTGACTTCTTCGTTTCCAGTTTTCCCGTCTCGTTTTCCCAGCCGCCCGTTTTACCCTCGTTAGTCAATCCTGTTTTCCGCTGTACACTTGCGGCTAAAAGCGGCTATCTTCCTACTTTTACCCCGGCAGCCAATCCGTCGACGGTCCCCCAATGTTGACTCTTCCTGACTCCCCCCCCCTGACCTCTTTTTTTTGTCCGGTGTCGACCCCTTCGGGAGTCACACGATTTTTTGCTTTCAACACCTGTTCTCTGTTCTCCCCCTTCCCCTTATTCGGATGAGCGAAAGTTTTTCGTCACTCCCCTCTTCAACCTCCTCTCATTTTGCAAGCAATATCAACGGCAAAAGAGGTAAGATTCTATTTCCCCCCCTCTCAACTTGTTTTTCACCCCTGTCACCCGGTGACTGCTGGATCTGAACTTTTCATTGCCGCCTGAATTTCTCCCCCTTCTTTCCTAGTAGCGATTTTTGATTCGTTTCCCGGAAAATCACCTGCTTCCTCTGGCGAGTCCTCTAAGTATGTTCTTTTCCCCACTTACCCGATTGGTCGTGTGACTGCAGCTTTCCCCAGTGTTCCCCACGTAATCTTTCGTGTTCAGTTCACTCCTCATTTTCCCTTGCTTTCGTCCCCCCTTTTGAGGCAGGTCCTCATTTATGCTTCTTCTCGTGCGCCATTTCCTTTTCCCCCTCACGGTACGTTTGTTTTTTTTCAGCTCCACCCCCCCCTTCCACACCCCCCGGCAATATCTGAGTCCCCCCAACCCCTCTTGTCCCTCCCTTATCGGTCCCCGACAGCTGAGATCACCCCCAACTTCCCAGTCTTTGGCGATAGTCTAAATGGTCGTCCCACTTTCAAAGAGTCTGGTGATGTTACTGGTTTCGTTTTCCTCCCCTCCGGGCGCTTTCCCCGGTAATAAGAGAAACGTCCCTACCCTTACACCATACTTCTTTGTAACCCTCTCTGCCATCGATCTTCCCCCTTTCTCTCCAACAGACGGTGGGAGTGACGGTGGAGCGCCGGTTTTCCCCACCTCACATTTGCCACGCTGAAAATGGTTTACCTTTCGTTCCCCCTTTCCCCAGAGTTTAACTGGTTCTTTTTCTTCAGCCCTCCCGTCGTCAACCATCTTTTCCATGTCTGCTTTTCTTCGCCACCCCCCAGTGACCTTAGGATGGAAAAGTATTTGTCGCTTTTGGTTCCCCTCTCGGTCTCCTCCCCCCGACCCTTGCCTTTTTCTATTTTTTTTCCAAGAGTCAAGCTTCTTTTCCTCTCCCATCGTGTTCCAATTCCGCATGCTTATAAGAAAGAACAGTGTTAAAAAGTCTTTCCCCCGTTTTCGGCCGCTTTTGAAGGGCTCCGCCCGTTTTCTCCCCTTTGTGAAAAGCTTTTTCAACTTCCGCCTCCCCGATGTATTGTTCTTTTGAATACATTCCAGGCTTCGACCCGCCACCCCCGGTTGGTGGCGGGGGGGTTTTTAAACTCCCCCGTTCCCCTTCACATCGTACTAAGAAATGATTCGCCTGATTTTTTTTTCCGGTCCACTCCTTGATAATAGACGGGGTTTCAATTTTAAGTTAATCCCCCCAACCTATCCCCAGAGTTTTTCAATCCTTTTTTACACGTTACGTATATTCTTAAGATTTTCCCCCGTAAACCTCTGTACCTAAGCAATGTTTCACCCTCACAGATTCTTCCTGGTTGCCCCCTTTCTTCCCTCTCGCAGCCCCCTCTTCTCTTTTGATACCTTTCCCCCCCCGTTTCTCCTCTTTCGTCCTTCCCTTCTTCGGGTTTTCCTTTACGAGGACTAAGTCGTATCTTTTTTACGCTCCGTCCTTTTTTGCAGTTTTTTGTCTTCTGCCCGAGCTTTCATCCCCCCTCCCATAAATTACCCCCCTCACGGCTCTTCTTTCCGCCTTGGTGCACAACCGACCCCATGATTTCGGTATATTATCTGGGAAGCTTGCGGGTGATGATGGGGGGCAACGAAGATTGTGCCCTTTTTGAATTTTCTTCCTCTTTTTTTCTTCTTCGAATTTTATTTAACCTTTACTCTGCTTCCTTTTTTTGAAGCGAGTTACCGGGTCTTTGTTGAAATTGGCCAGTTTTCGGTCCCCTTAGTTGCTCAGTTCACCACTTTTCACGTTTCTGGTAACAAGGCCGGCCCAGCCCAGTCCCTTGCTTGAGCAGGCACGGTAGGCGGTGATTACGGGCAACAAAAAAAACTTAACACCCCCCGAGCGCTTTTTCCCCCGGTTTTGCGGGCCTTTCTTATCCTATGAAAAAACAAATGCCTGGTTCGCAGGTCCCCCTCGAGGGCTCACGGTTCCGGAACCCCCCCTCCCAATTCATGGCCATTTCATTACCCTCCTGTTATTCTGTAAAACTGACCTTTTTTGGGCCTATGGAAGTTTGTAAAATGGGGCGATTTTTCCAGGACCCCCAGCCTTCCCCGTTCTAATGCCCCGATTTTCCGCAAACGGAAGAGGAAAAGACCGCTGGTTTGCTTTGTTTGCACGGTGTCCACAGGAGTGGCCTTGCCGGTTTTCCGACGTCCTTTCTCTCAATGCTGAACGTCTCTCTCATTCCCCTGATGCCTGTCTGAGTCACTTCAGTTGGGACTAGCCGGCTTTGGTCCAGTTCCCCCCCCCCGTTTTTTCAGAAGGCGGTTTCCGAGTGAAGGAGGTTCCCATATAGTTTGACCCCACGAGAAATTCTTCCTTTCCGGGACTCCCGGTCTATCTTTTTTTCTTCCTCCTCTTCTTTCCCCCGCCTCCTCGTTGTTTTTCTGCTCCGCGTCGCCATCCCCACCTTCTTTTTTTCGTCCGTGCCCTGAAGAAAAGGACAATAAGTTCGGTTTTCACCCCTTTTTTTCGACCCCTTGTGCCTCGTCTTTTCAGCTTTGCCTCTTTTCCCACCACCCCTGACTCCCAGTAGTCCCCCCATCGACTTGCTCGACACAGGCAGGGATTCCCTGAAAATCACCTTTTCAGCATTGAGGCCGCTCCGTAGTAGTCCCCCCACGAATTCCATCCTCACGTGCCCTCCCCAACTTTCTTGTCCTTCCTTGCGTTCTTCCCTTCACCCCCTGACCGGCCTGCTCCCCGGCTGTTACACATTTGTCCCCCGCGTACCCCTTTTAATCCGCAGTGGCATGAGAAGAGAGCCTGGCCTGGACGTTTTTTTCGACAGCTTTCTTTGATTGTTTTTTCATGCTTCCGTTTTGTCTCGGGGATCGCTTTCCGGCCCCACAAAAACTTTCCCCGCGCCGTATTCGATTGATGTTTTTTTTTCCTTCCCTGCGCAACAAGGGACTGTCACTTGATGCCCTATCCGGTTGAACGCACATGTTGTCCTTCTCTCGAGTGACCTCGGCTGGCACCCCCCCCCCTTTTTTTCCCGCCCACCAATCCGCCCTTTGGTAACTTTCTATTCCCGACTTCGCCCCTTGCTCTTTCCATTGTTAGGTTCGGAAGCTCATGAAAGACAAATTCAACCGGCACCCCCACCCTCCCCGCCCCTTTTGCCAAGCGTTTTCCCCCCTTCTCTACTCTACCCCCTTGAAATCTTGGGCTCGTGGCTTGCCTTTCTCTTTTCGGACTCAGGCATAGCCGGATGTTCTTGCCTTGGCCGGTGGCCCTTTTCGTTTTCCCCCCCATCCGTCGCTTCAACACAGCCTCTTCTGCGTTTCCTATTAATTCCCAAAGACGACTTTTCTCGTCTGAGTCTCCCGTTGTTTTTTTCCCACACTACCTTTTGTCGGCTCTTTCTTTTTTCCCCGCCCCCCTCAGGCTGGTCCTCCGTCTATTTGGTTTTTCCACTGGACTTGAACTGGTTTTCCGATTTTGCCCTTTCCTTTTTTCCATCCTCCGTAACGTGACCCCCATAGCGTCCACACCCTCGTTTTGTCTGAAGTGGCGACCTGCTTGCCTTATACCCCCCCCCCTTTTTCCAAGTCGCCCTTAAGTGTAAGACGACTTTTGAACCTGTCCTTTTTAGCGGTTAAGCGTCTTGTTCCTCTCTTTTGTTTTATTCGGCTGCAATCCCGTTCTCGTTCTCCTTCCCCCTTCCCGCTTGAACGCTTTTACAAGGCGAACCCTCGGTTTGCATTTACCTCGGACGTAAAAACTATACTTTCCTTTTTTCCACTTATTGCTTTATGACGAAGGAGAGAACGTTTTCCCCTTTTTCTCGTTCCCCCCGAACGGCGGATGCACTGCCATGCCCCTTTCTTGTAACTATTCTACCGTCTGCTGCGCCTCCTTGCGTTTTCCCTCTTGTAACCTCCCGGGTAAGGTAGGGGGGTTTTTAGTGCAGTGCAGCACTCTTCCCTCTATTGGGTACCTTGACGGTTAGGCTTACATCTCAAGTACACCCCCATTTTAAAACTCTATTGATGTTCTCTCCGTTTCCCGGGTCATCTTTTGGTACACCCAAATGTTATTTTTTCAGAAATTTCGCTAGCAGCCTTTCTCTCAAATTGTTTTTTCTCGTCCCTTTGTTTCCTTCTCTTGGCAGAGGGTGATCTCCACTTCTCGTTTCCGATCTTCTTCTTGTTGCTCTTATCTAGTTTGGAAATCGACCTGATTGTCTCTTTTCTCCACGTCTTTCTCGATTTCTCATCCCTTTTTAGCCCCTGCAATTTGGTCTGCTTTTTAGGGCGTCGCTGTCGTCTCTTTTGTCCCCCCTGATTACTACGCTTTTTTTATATCCTCTGACGTTTTTTTTTCTTTGTCGTTTCGTCACGTACCCCGGACCATCAGTTGCGGCCAAGAAATCGTTTTTCCCTCCTTAAGGCATCAGCTGCGGACCTGCTAACCTGCCAGGAGAAAGAACCCCCCCATATTCCATCTCCTCCTCCTAGTACTTTTTTCCCCCCCCAGAACCTTGGAAAATCTTGCTAACGTTCCCCCCCCCTCAATGGCACCTTGTCAGAAATACGTGAAGCTCAAGAGCTCCCGGCCCTGCTTCGGATCCTTGACGCTTTCATCATCGCGTCTCCCCCTCGGCAGTCAGTGAGTCCCTTTCCGGGGGCCATTTCCCACTTTACCAAGGAATAGATTCAGCCATAGTTGTTTTCCCCTTCTCTCCAACCCCCCCCCCCGTTTCTTTACCTTCCTTCCATTTCTCGTAGTTTAGGCCTCATCGTACCCCAAGATGCTTTTTCTATTCAAGCGGTTTAGCTTTCTCTCTCTTCAGTTTCGCTTACTTCACCTCCTACATCCTTTCTTGACCTAAAAACGGCCTCGTTTTTGCCCTTTTTCGCCCTTCCCGGTAGGTTGTCCGTGCGTCATTTTCCTTTCGTCTTTGTGTTGCTCGACCCCTTATTTGCCTTGGACATCGTCTGCTCCTTTTTTTTCCCATGTGCCGTTGGAGTGGGGACTCCAAAGAGGCGCCATCCCTCTTAAACTCCTTCAAACTTTGAGTTTTTTTTTCCCGACAATTTAGCCCCCCCAGTTATCGATTCCGGCCTTCTATCTCTTTTCCCTTTTTTCACAGCCATGACATCCGATATATTCCCTTTTGCTTTGGAGAACTCCTTCTAATTGCCTACATGTTTTTCGCTAATTTCTTGGCTCTTCCCTTTGACTTAAAGCAGCCATGCTTTTCCATACCCTCGACGATTTCCTCTTCCCGACATCGAATCTCTTTTCCATTCCTCCCCTCCCCTCGGCCTGTGTCTAATTGCCTACCCCAGAGACCACCTTCTTTTCTTCAACTGCCTCTTTGTTCCCAGTTTCTCTCTTTTTCTCCTGTCCCCGTGCCGGAATTAAAAAGATTACAAGCACATCGTCCGGAAATTGATCTTTCCCTGCACTCGTCCCCCTCTCCCCCTCCTGCCAGAAATTCGGCTATTCGGTCATTTCTCTTTGGAATTTGCTCTGGGTTCCCATAGATTGAGGCTAAGGCCCAGTTTCCCCCATCTCCTCTAGTGCGCACCCCATGAACCTTTTTATGCGGATAGCAGGCTGCTTAAAAGATGGGCCTTGTATACCTTTTCTTCCCCATGACATCTTTTCTTTCATCCGTTCCTGGCCTTCCCTGACTCGCCCGTCTCCCCCCCTCCCCGAGTGCACCCATAAAGAGACAATTCTTTTAACAACCCATCCTTATTCAGTTTTTTCGTGTTATACGACGCCCTGAGCTTTCTGTTCCTCTTTCACACCCGTCTGATAGTAGGACGATTTTCTTCCACGAAATTTTCATCACTTGTCTGCCTGACCAAGTTTCCCCCAGTTTGCGAGGATTGGGTCAGAAGACCGAATACTTTGCTCCTTCCACCCTGAAGTTAGCAGCGACATCTTCCCTTGCCCAGGGAAGCGTGCGAACTCGGCTTGTCACCTGTAGCCTTTTTTCTCCCCCTCGACAAGCTCTACGAATATTTTTTTCCGATAGTAATGTGACTGCTTTTTGAGGCTGGATGACGTTTTTTGTCTGACCGTCATTGTCAGTCGAGACTTCTGTCTTGCGTTAATGTCTTTGCAGGAAGGTACTGAGGACCTGCGTCCGTTCACTATGTGGAAGGGTAGAGGCCGGGTTCTCGGTTAGCTGTTGTAGGTTATCTTATCTCTTTGTCCCCCATAATTTTCTTGTTTCGCGACGCTTAACCCAGCACCCCCAGGACAGAATCCTACCCCGCAAGCGAGCAGGCCTCTTACATGTTTTCCCGTTATCTTGGACCGGGAAAGGATTTTAAATTAGGGTAGAAATTTCCATACAGTCCTCCCAATGATCAATTCCAAAGCTTATTAGTCTAACAGGCGCTCGGTCTATTACCCCAAAAATTTGAAGACCACTTGTAACTTACCTGAGAGTTGTGAGTTCTCCCCTCTATTCTTAATTCGTTGATTTTCTCACAATGATAGATTCTAGGTGTACACCAATCCTATTCGAAGCTGCCCTTTGTCCATTCCTTTTTCTTATGCGGACTTCTTTTCTCTTCTCATTTCAGTTTTTTTCATCTCTTTTTTTTTCGACCGCCACTCAGAACACGGGATAAAGGTTTTCTTCTTTTCAGTCAGCTTTAGCTCCCCCGGCCGGACAGTAGATGCCGTTTTCACGCTCGATTCTTCGAGTCGCTTTCACGATCTGACAGTTTCCGGTGTTTCCCTTCTTACGCGTTTCGTTTTTGTCGTCGTTGTGATGGGTGTTCCCTCGAGGGTTTGCTGAACGTTTTTTCATTGACTTCAGGAAGGCCGTTTAACCTTTCCCTTCATCTGGGTCATTTAACTCTTATTACTCCTCCTGGGCCGAATTCCAGCCTTCCTCTTTCTTTTACCCATCCGTATTTTTTTAGACGCGACGGCAGATTCTCACCCTTTTTCCCCTTTTCCCTTTTTACTTGTCTGAAATAGACCACGACATTCTTGTCCTACAACAAATTCTGCCTCTTTCATTGTGATCTTTCGAGTCCCCATTAGTATTTTAGAATCTCAATGGCGGCCTTTATTCTGGCTTTTCTCCTCCGGACCCCCTTTGAACCGTTTTGCGGACCCCCCGAGAATCCTCTCCGGTATCCGTATTCTCTCGTTTTTTTTGGTGTGTCAATTGATCACTGGTGCTCTATTTGTTTTACTTTGGTTACTTTTTTCCCTTTACTTAGTTTGTGAAAAGAATTTCTCTGGGCCTTATTTTCAGCATCAGGTAACGATTTCCCCTCTCCTTGTAGAGCTTCTTCAAGATGGAAGCCTTTTTGAGGAACTCCCATTAGATGTGCTTCTTGGAGTTTGTTCCTCTTCCCCTTTTATGGTCTTTCCACGGAGTCAGTTGCGGAAAAGGTAGATCCTGTTTTTTTCTAACTTCCCCCTCCCCTCCTTTTTTGAGCAGTTCTTTACAGGCTTCGATCTTTGCGGTCTTCCTTCCCCACCCCCGCTTAACCGTTCACAATCACTCCAGTGTGACTAGACAAGCGGTCACCCAGCTGCTCCCTCTTTCCTTGCAGACAACCACAAGTGTCTGACTTTCATGGACGCTAAACGGACCTACTCTTTTCTTTGTTCCTTACCACTTTATTTTCTGAAAACTCTCTCGTTTGATTACATACCTTTGTCTAGAAGCGCCACTTTTATTATTGCGATCTAACTTCTTTGGTACAGCTGTCCCTCGAAACATCTAGTAATGTTCCTTCGCCTCATCCTGTTCCTTCTGGAAGATTACTTATTTCTTCAAGGTTGTCTATTTAGTAACCGTCTCGTTTTCTACGTTTTCCTTTGTGCACCTTGCCGCAAGGTCCCCTCACTTTTTCTCGGGTTGCGCGCCGTTTTTTTCAAGCTCCTCCAAATCTCCCTCAGTCTCCCGTACGAGTCCTGCGCTTGCCGTAGGGCTACACATGTGCACGATTATGTTCGTTTTGACGCAAGAGTCAAGTTTTTTTTTTGTCCCGTACTTCTTTCCTTTTTTCATTCTCCAACTCTCTTTTTAATTTGCTTGTCGCCTCTTCAGTTTGAAGTCTGTCCGTTTTTTGGTTTTCATTCCGAATTTTCATTGCCTCCGGAGTTGTTTTTTAAAGATCACATAGATCACCCCACCTTTGGTGTGCAACTGGCTTCCCCACAAAATCTTTTTCTCGGACGAGCGCGTAAGCCATGTCAAACCAGCTCAATGCGGATCAATTTTTATTTCCATCTGTCTGGTGATGTCCTGCGGCCTCAATTCCCATGTGGGTCCTCGTTTGTTTTTGAGAACCCGTCCTCATCCCCTTTTTCCCCAATACGGCTTGCGTTAATCTACACCTTCTGCCAGCGAGTGATGCCCCAATTTCCTTTGCCCACCATCTGTGTCTTTAGGTCTGTCTCAGCCTCCTTGCTGCCAAAATCCTATTTTTTCCCCAGTCTGTCTCCCCTGTTTTTTCCTTTCCTCAATATTACCCGTATTTTAAGGGATGTCCTTTTTTTATCCCGCCCTGACCCACTCCCTTGTAATATTTCTTGCAGGCTGACTGGTCAAAAACGACCCCCTACTCTTGAGGTCTGCCCCTCTTTTGTCCCTCAAAGGCGGAGATCTGGGTTAGATAGGACCTCCTTTTCGTCTTTATCCTCATCCTGCGTTTTCTGCTCCCCCCCTCCTCCCCTATGTGTTCCCCTATGCCCTCACTTTTCTCCGAAGCCCCCTCTAGTTTTACACCTGCTCTATAAGTTTTTAGTCCGCGTCGACTTTCAGACCCCTTTCGTCCTCCTGGCCCCGCTTTTTTCAAAGAGCTAGTTCCTTTCCGCTCCGTTCTTGCTTTCATCCGCTCAGTACTGTCAAAGAACGGCTACCCTTAGAACGGACCGTGTCTTGACCTTTTTCTAAATGATGTTTAACCCTTCAATGGAATCGCCGGTTGCTTTATTTTAATGTTCTCCCCTTTCCCCTCTCCCCCGCGTTTGGAACTCTTACAACGTTAAGATTCCTCGCTTTTAAATTCGTAACCCCTCTCCTGTCCTTTTCCTTCTTCCGAGAGACGGTGCCCTGCTCGCGTGCCCCCCCGCCCTTCGCACCCGCCTATGATTTTATGGTATAAAGTAAACACAAATAACGCCCTTGTCCCCATTGTGTTCCCGAGGACGAAGTCGTTCTCGTTTTTCGCCTGCGAGGCTGGGGTTGTTCTTCCTCAGGATTTTCCCGTAATTTACCAACCGCCCCCCTAAGGAGACCTACCTCTTCCTAGTTCCTCTTCCTTCCCCGCCCAAGCGACTTCTTTTTCTCTTTGCAGCTTGTTCATGGTGGCCCGGGTGAGGTTTTTCACAAGATTTTTGCCTTGTTGGGAATTTCTTTCGAGCTTTTCTTCCAGGCTTATCATTTTTCTCTTTTCGTGTCCTTTTTTCCTAAGTCACCCCTGATTGGAAGCTCGTTACGGTCTTCTTGGTTTGTCACTTTGTCAGCCTCGGGAAGACGCGGAGCGAGTATCACCAATTGTCCCTCTTTCCCCGGACGTCATCAAACCTTTTTTTCGTTTTGAGCCCCTTTCCCTTCTTGAACAAAAACAACTCACCCTCGCCCCTATCTCGCGTTTTCTCAGGTTTTTTTGGGGGCGTCTTTACTGCGTCCCCCCCAAAAGCTGTTTTTTCCCAAACCCCATCCTCTTGGAGGAAGGTTCGGCAAACACGACTATCATGGTTGTTTACCCATTCCTTTCCCTGCGTTTATTCCAATGAAACTGGGTGGAATATGCTTTTTCCCCTTTGACCGGCCCCCTTTTTTCAGTCCTTTCGGTCGCCCTTTTTGTAATGGCCTTATAAACTTTCTTCGACCATCAGCCTCCCCCCCTTTTTTTTGGATGGGTCCTTCGTTCCCCGGATTTATGGAATGGCGGTGTCCTCAGACTGCTTTCCGCTACCATGACGCTCTCAGGGTCATCTTCTTCTCCGCTTTTTCAAGTCCCCCCTTGGGACGACTGTCAGGTCGTTTAATCTTTTTCAAAACAATTGCCAAGTTGAAGCGCTTTCCCCTACGCTGGTCGCTCCACTTTTAATAGCGTGTGCCCACCCCCTTCCTGGTTAGTATGTTTTTTTCGCCCTCAACCCGGTTTCCTTTTTCGGAGGCGCCGC
>Ga0179593_1695217_pt1 | contig 14903 bp, 16 predicted proteins | sample CZODoug2_1_08_16_FD_185931 | JGI IMG/M metagenome (GOLD analysis project Ga0179593, IMG submission 185931) | Vadose zone soil fungal communities from Angelo Coast Range Reserve, California, USA - CZODoug2_1_08_16fungal (PacBio error correction) | ecosystem: Environmental > Terrestrial > Soil >... | reverse complement strand
CTTGGAACCCTCCTTCTCCGGGGATCTTTTTCCACCTGTCTTTTTCTCCCTCCTTTTTCCAAGCCTTGGTGGCGGCTTAGACCGATGACTTTTTTAGTTTTTGCGTCTTTTTTTTCACGATCCCTTTTTCTAATGTTCCTCGTTCTTGCCCGAGAAGCTCCCTTTCTTTCTTAGAAGTTTTTTTTGGCCTTTTTCCCCCTGCTAGACCTCTCTAGTTTTTCCTTTTCCCAGTCAAGTTTTCCCGTCTTTGGTTCCTCAAAGTACCCCTGGTAGCGGTTTCTTCTCCTTTCAAACCTTCTTAGGGCGTCCCTCCTTTTTTTTATATCTCTCTTCCTCTTTGGGCGTTCTTATTCCACTCTTCCTGGTTGTTGGAATTTCTTTTCAGAGTTTCGAGAAAGCTGACTAGTCAGAGTTCCCCCCATAACTTTATTCTAATGAGCTTTTTTTCCCCCCGGCCGCCCCGATCTTTTTCTCAGATGGTCTCCTTTTCTTTGCTCCCAGTCAGCTCCCCTTTTTTTGTTGGTAAGCAAATTTATCGTTTTTTCTGCTTTCACCCTTTTTCTTCCAAGACTCCTTCTCCGCTAGGTTTGTCCCCCCCTCTTTGTAGGGCGAGGTCTTTGTCTCCCCACCCCTTTTTCCTTTACCCCATCTTGACGAGGAGCCAGTCCGATTTTTTCTTGACCGGTGACCCTTCCTTTCTCTCCAGTTATTTTTCCTGCGGTACTATTCCCCTTTTTCCGTGAGATTCCCTTCGCCCTCCTTCCTTTCCCCAATGCCCTTATTGAAGCCATTTCGGAGACCCCCCTCTTCTATGCCTATCCCATATTCTCCTGAGGTGAGCCCCCCCAACCCCCACCCCCCCCCCACCCCCCACACACATGTGCGATTTTCCCGGCGTCCCTTTCCACGCGTTCTTGACCCTTTCCAGACATATTCAGGTTATAACCTTTTCTTTCTTTTCGTTTCGACCCCTAGTGAGCACTTTCTTTTTCAATAAGAGTCCTTTCTGCCCCTTTCGGGTTTGAGAATCCTTTCTTAGTCCCCCTGATCATTTCCTCCAAGGATCCCTCTTCTTACGGTTACCCCTTTTAGTGGTTTTTTTTTCGTTGTACATTTACCCCTTAGAGTTAAGTCATCCTCCTTCAACCCTCTTTGATCCAGTCCACTCCCCTCCCCCTTTTTCAAAATCCCCTTTTGGTACTCTTTTCACATTATCTTGTATCATCCCCCTTTGGGGCTTGTTTTTTCCCCCCCCAAGACTCTTAGTCAGCCTTACTTTCTAAGTAGGTAAAATCCTTTCAATACCCCCCCACCATCCTTTATAGACCCCCTTCTTACTGGTAACTTTTCGCTTAAGCTGCGAGTTAGCTACTGAATTCTGCCCCTGAGAAGTCCTCACCTTCTTTCTCAGTCCTTAAGCCATCTCATTCCCCGTTTTGCTCCTTGTTTGTTGAACTGTTCCTTTCATAGATTTTTTCGATTTCCTCCCTCAGGGCACCCGATCAGATTGCTCTTGTAATCCTCTATTCCCCGGGCCTTTTTGATACTTTTCTGTCCCCCTGACCCTGGTGCTTCGCCCCCCGGGTCATCCCCCGCTGGAATTTGTGGTTTCTTTAAATTACACTCCCGCGTTCTTCTTTACGGTGCGCCTCCCCTCCTCGTAAGCCGGTTGCCCTGCCTTATCAGTTTCAATAAAGACACCCTTTCCCTGTCCTACAACCCCCCCCCCCCCCTGACCCCCCCCCCCCCCCCCACCCCTCCCACTCCCAACCCAACCCAACACCCCCCCCAAAACTAGGTGTTCATCGGTCTCTCTCTGTAAAATCTTCCCCCCCCCCCTTCCTTCGCTTTTTACAATCTTTGTTGGCTTTTTTCCAGGCTCCTTGAAACTGGATTCCCAGGGCACAAGGAGTCTTTTTTTTTCAGGTCTACCTTCTTTCTCGTCCCCTCTATTAACTGGCTCCATACTGTCTTTTTCGTTCGTCAGAGCACGATCTCCCCCCCTTTACGGAGCAGGGGGGAGATCCTCCCCTGGATTGAAATTCAAATTTTCTCTTCTCAAAAGAGGGTTTTTTGGATGACCCTCCCTTCTTTTCCTGCCGTCTTTCCCCATTTCTTCTCTCAAAGTGCGCTTTTCTCGTGCTGGCCCTTTTCAACCTTGACTGAACCTCCAATTCTGAACCCCCCTTTTCTTTCTCCTTCTGAATTAGAGAAACCTTCCCCCTGGTCTCTTTTCTTCGGTCCGTTTCCCGCCTTACTTGCATTTTAAGTCCCCCCCCTTTCTTTCCAGGCCCCCTTTTTCCTACTTGCGTCCTTCCTGGACCCTCTACGGGTAAAGCTACCCCCCTCTCTTCCAATGATTTACCCCTGAAACCCCCCCCCTCGTTTCCCGCCCACCGACAGGTGTTCTGTCCAGCCTCTGAGTAGTTCCCCTGTGAGCTTTCTAGTTTTCGGGGTCTGGTATCGCTTTCTTTTGTCGTCCCTTTCCGCCCTTCGCGACCGGTGCCCTTTTCCTAGTCCCCTTCTTCCTGATTGCTTCTCCGTCTCTCTCCTTAGGATACCTTTTCTTGTTTTTTAGCGGGAGGACCTCCAAACCTTTCCTGAACCTGCAACGATTCAATGAGCCCCCATCACCCCTTTCCCACTTTTTCTTTTTCTTTTTCTTTACGACTCTTCTTTCCTGACCCTTCTGCCTTCGTTACTCCTTTTTTCTCTCTAGAGGTGAAACCCTTTTGTTTGCAGGCCCCCCTCGATGAAGTTTACTCGACCTTTCCTCCCCTGATGAGCCTGTCCCAGTGTTTTTTACCCCCTCTCCCTTGGCCCCGCCCTTTCCTCGATCAGGACTCCCCCCCCCTTGTCACCCCTTCTAAGACCCTTTTCCGCATGTGACCTTCTTTCTCCTCCCGGGAGGAGTCTTCGATTCCCCCTTTTGGCTTGATTCCCCTTCCCCCTTTGCGTTCTTGGACTTCTGCTCTTTTTTTAGGATCGCCTTTCTTGGCGATTTCTTCCGGATTCAACCAAAGTAGCCCTCTTTGGGAGGCCCCTTCAACACGTCTCCTTTGCGATTTTTGCTTTGAAGTTCCATTTTTCGGTCCCCCCGACCTAGGGTCTCCTCCTCCGTTTATTTTTTTTTTGATGATGGTTTTTAAACTCTCCTTTGCAAATTTTCTCTCTGTTTGTCCCCTCTTTTCCTATTCCCGGTTCTTTTAGTGACCTCTGGTTCCTCCTAGTGCCTTTCTCCCCTTCCCCCCGGCTCCTTCCTGAACTCCTAGGGACGTGTCTCTTTTAATCCCCTTCCCTTAAGATCGCCGGTTAGTATAACTTCCCCCTTCCTTCGCAATCCTTTCCAGACCTTCATGAATTTCCTTCCCAGGATCTTACGGAATTTCCCTTGTCTGAGTGACCCTGCCTAAACAATCCTTGGTGAAGCATAAGACTCCTTCTCTTTTTTAGGTCCTGGAAGTGATCCCTTCTTCTGGTTTGCCTTTTCCCAAATCTTTGTGTTGCTTTCCCCCTCCAGGGTCCACCTAGTCGCCGCCTACTTTCAAGGAAGTCCGTGAGCCTTCTGTAGACTTATATTTCTTCCCCAAAGATCTTTTTTACCAGTTGTTGATGGATTTTTATCCGAGTTAGTCCATTCTAGGTCTTTTCCCAGCCTACATTTTTTTTTAAAGATAGTCCCCCCCTCCTCCGTAGAATTCTTCTTTCTTTTTCGCCTTCTTTCCCCCCCCCGTACACATTTTAGTTCCTTTCCCGATCTACCCTGAAAGACGAAGCCTTTTTGTCCCCCCTTGTAAACTCCCTTCTTTATGTTCGAATTTTTTCCCTCTTTTCCGAGACCCTTAAATTCTTCCTTTGTTTTTCCCTCCTTCGTCCCCCCCACGTTCCTCCTTCCCCCGCTGCCTTTTTTTGTAGTTCCTTAGATTTGCACTTCCTTCTCCTTTTTAGTTGCCTTTTGGGAGCTTGCCCCCCCCCAAAAACAGGGTTTTCTTTCCAGTTTTCTTTCTGCGTGGCCTCCTCTGAACACCTCTCGGATGTTCAGAATCCCATGGCCCCTCCTTTTTTTTTCCCTTCTTAATTTCTCTTTTCGTCTATTTTCAGTTCCTAACTCGGAAGCCCTCCTTCCGAAACTCATCTTTTTGGCATTTTCCCACGAGTAATCCGAGCGTCTTTCCTCCGTTTTTCCTTTTTCCAATTTTTCTCCCGAATGACCTGGAGATCTTCGTTTAATACCTTCGGGAAAAACTCCTTTTGAACTTCTATTGAACCGCTTCTGAATGGCTGAGGTCACTTTTCAGACCTCTTCCAGGTGCTTCCATCAAGCCCTGAACCCGTTTTCGCCCGTCCTGTCCGAACCCCTCTTGTCCTGGACTTCCAGCACCCGGTCCAAATACTCTCCCCTCAGCTGGGATGAGACCCCCCCCGGTAAACGACACTTATTTAGGCGATTACAGATTAGAAATTCTCTCCCTTGTGTATTTGTCTCCTTTGTGACGTACCGGTCTCAAATTACAATCCCGAGGCCTTATTCATTCTCCTGGATGCCTTGGTTTTTCCAAGGGAATGGTCGTAAGAATTTTCCACCATATAAAGTTTTTAACGAGCGCCTCCACGTGCCGACCCCTGGCTTCTCCCTCTTTTCAAGCTTCTTGTCTTTCCAGGGACTGGACACTTTCCCGGTCTCCTACTTTTGTATTGTTTTCCCCTTTACTTCCTTACCCTCTCCAGACCCCCTCCTTTCCCAAATCTCCCCTTTTCCTTTTTTCAACTTAAGCTTACAAACAACCTGGGCTAGTACTTATACTCTTTTTTATTTCTATCCCCTTGGTTATCCTTTTGGAATCCATTCATGAAGTTGACTCCCTGTCACGTCCTAGTTTTCCCCAGCTCTCCTATGTTTGCCCTTGTCAACTCTCCCCCTTACCCCGCTTCTCACTACGATCTCGTCACTTTTCCGTTATTCTGATCAGCCCAATGATCCCGCCCCCCCCCTTCCTATTTGAACAGCTTCAAAAAGGAGGTTTTCACCAGGGACGGGAACCCCCTTATACAGGGACCCCCTTCCTTCCTGTGTTCAGCCCGATCCTGCCGCACAACCCGGAAAAACCCCAAGTCCCCCCCCCCGTAGCCAGGACCTAGTCACAAATAAATTGTCCTTTTTCCGAATTCCCTCTCCCTCTCCGTTACCCCCCCTTCTACCGGAAGGAAATTACCCCTTTTTTTTTTTTGCCCCCCCAAGCCCCTTTCCTAGGACCCCTCCATTTAGGTCTTGTCTGCCTGAATTAGTTGTATGGCCCGACTCTTTTCCTTAGAACCAAAACCCTTTTCTTCCCTAAGGGTTGAAGAGAGTTCTCCTCTGAGTGGATTTCCCTTCCCTTCCGAAATTGAGTTCGAATTCTGATGGGATAGATTTTCCCCGTAACTAGCCTCTTCTTTTTCTAACATTTTTTTTTTTTTACGATCTCCCGCAGATGTTTTAATAGTCTCTTCGGTCTCCATTTCTATCACCCTTCCCCCCGAGTTCCCGGCGAGCCCTTTTTGAATTTCCCCCAACGTGATCCTTCTTCCCCTTTGACGATATCTCGATGATGAAACAACTTTGAGTTTTGTGAGTTAACCCATGCCACCTCCTCTTTGTATCTCATGGTACCCCTCCCTCCCCTCTTCCTGGACTTTCAGGGCAACGCCTTCGTATCTTGCCTCTGTCCTTTCAGTTTGGATCTCTCCACCGGTTCCACAAATTGTTTGGCCCCCAAGGTCATAGACGGCACCCCTTTACTCCGTCTAGGCGATATTTTTTGAGGTTCGGTTCTGAAGTTCCTCCCCCCCTGCTGTTAATTTTTAGGTACCATGACTCACCTTGTAGGTGCAGTGCTTACTCGGGACCCAGTCTTCGGTTTCAAATTTGGGCCGCTCGCCGGCACAGTCTCCTCCCGTCTTCTTCCCCGATGTTCCTACTGGGCTTTGTCGACGAGGAAAACTCTTCGACCTGTCCCTCGGAAAGAAGATTCTATCGGCTTGGACCTTCCCTTGAGAAACCGACTTGCCTTGATGTTCGCGGCCCCTTTGAGTCTTTTCCTGAGGGGTCCCACACCCCCACTCCAGAGAATCGGTGTCCCTTTTCTTAGGGCTCGTTTTGGCAGCCCCTCTTTTTCTAACAGCGAATCCAGTTAAGGAAGGCACGTGCTTTTTGTTGATGATTCCTTTTTTCCGCTCCCTTCCCCTGGACCCCCTTCCTTTTTTTTCCTTTTTTTTTTTTTCTCTTCTATGTGTAAGGGAATTACCTGCTCCCCCTTTCCATTTTTTACTGGATGGACTCAACCCATCTTTCCCCTTGGAAAGCCTTCCCTCCTCCCCCCCCCTCTGAACCCCCCCCCCCTTTTCCCTTCTTTAACATTGGCACATCCTTTTTAAAGAGACGGGGAGAGTTTTTTTGTTTAGCTGGAACCCTTTGTCGAGACCCTCGGGTTTCCCTTCTTGAGCGCTTTCTTCCCCCAAATTCCTCTTCTCCTGCTCCTCATTCGTATTTCCGTAAGTGTATAACCCCTATTTTCTTCTGAATTCTTTATAGTAGGCCCCATAGGTAGTAGGTCCCCTTTCTTCTCTCCGGATCCCTTCCAATGTCACTCCTGGTACCACATCATCTCAGTGGGAAAACTTTTGGTACCAGTACCTGTGTTCCAGAGTTCCCCCCCCGGTTTTTCTCCCCAGTTCTCTTTTCCTCCCTCTAAGGTAGGCTTCGTAGTCGGAGCATGGACCTTTCTTAGCCCAGAATTTTTTTTTTCTTTCCTTTTTCTCTCCTTGATAGTCCCCTCGTTCCAGTCTTTCCGATCACAGTACGTGTAGGAACTCCACCCTGATTCTTGAATCTTCCCAGGCCTATTAGTGGAATCCCCTCCCTCCCCTTTGTGGTCTCATCCTTCCTTCTTTCTTAGTCACCGCCTCTTTTGAGAAAAACTGCCCTTAATGGAACCTTTTTCCTAGATCCCCTGCTGAGGGTCCCTGATTGACCTGTATTTCCTGCCAGTTCTCGCTTTTAGCTAATGCCCCTGAAGATCGGGTAATTTTTGGTTTTAAGGCTTAGTCTCGGTAGGTCCTTCTAACTAGCCTTAGTTTTCCCCCGTCCCCTCTCTGTCCCTTCGTACTGAGAGAATCGCAAATGATCCCTGATTTTTGAACGTTCTAGTTCCCAGTCCACCCTTTAACAGTTCTCCTATCCTCCGTGCTCCCTTCGTCTTTTTAAAGAAGTCCACTGAGCTTTTTAAGCTCTATTTTTGACGTGAGAACCCCGCTCTTAATCCCTGCGCATTGAAGATCTCTCTTGAGGGCGGAAGGTGACAGCTATCTAATGTACCTTTTTTTTTTTTCGGTGCCCCTTTTCCCCACCTCTTTCCTTTGCTTGACCCTCTCTTCTATTCCTTATCAGTTTCTCTTCTGATAAGCCCCTTCTGTGTTTTCCCCGGCGTTCGATCGGGCGACCCTCCCCGGGCTCTTTTATGATACCGAGATCCCGGCCTCTGTCGCCCTTCCCTTCGTCTGTAAAACGATCCCCTTATATTTTACTCACCCCGTGGTCACTCACCTGAACTCTTTCCGTACTGGCGGGTCTTTCCTTTAGGCCTTTCCACCTTTCTCCTCGATACCGTGCCCCGTCATGGCCGTCCTTCCTTTTTCCTGCACAAGTTCAGTGTTGACCCTCCTTTCTTATGTGTTCCGTCGGTTCCGGAGGTCACTAGCTCTGAGTGGAACCCCCCGGATTAATCCTTTGTTTTTCGAGAAATTATGCTCCGAATTTTCACTTTAGCATCCTATACGGATCTGATTTTGAATTCGTCCTAAACATCCATTTTTTAGGTCCTTTCCAGCCTCCACGGGGTTCTCTGCCCCGGAACACCGCCAAGATCCCGTAATTGGATGATGTTTTGGTCTACACACCTTTACAGGTTCCTTAACTCGATTTCAATTCGATGTTACAATTCCTACTTCCCACGGGCCTTTAGTCAATCATCTATTTGTGTTAGATTATTCCTTACTAGAGTTCACTTTTTTCCCCTTCCTTCTCCGATACCCCCTTTCCCGCCCGACATAACTTTTTATAGCAGTAGAGCACGCGACGCACGGTTTAGACCCCCCCACTTTTTCACCAGCATTCTTTCTACCCTTTGAAAAGTACTCCTCTTTATTCGCGAGGTAAAGCCTTTTGCCCCCTAGTCCCACTCAAGTTGTAGTGAGTCCTTTCCCCTTCCCCCTTCAAGAACATCGACTCCTCCGGTCACTACTCCCCCTGAATGGAAATTACTCTAGGCATAGCCTCTAATTTTTTGCAGGGATCCGGAGTTCTTCATCTTGTCCTTCGCCCGGTTCCCAAGGGAATTTTGTTTTTTGCTCCATATGGAAAGCCTCCCTCAACCCTTCTTGTTTGGTTCCCTTTTTTCCTGCAATTCCAACATCACCTTTTATTAGATGTCTCTTATTCAAGTTCAGCCCTTCTTCAATAGTTCTTTGAGTTGTACCCCGGTTCGTCTTTCAGTCCTTTCGGTTTGAAAAATCCTTTCTTCCCCTTTCGTACTCTGGTCCCTGTTCCTTTACGTGAATGGGCGCCTGCCGGCCTGATCCCTTAATTCTCATTCCTCTCTGCTGGTCGCTCTTATGCCATCCTAGAAAAACCTTTGTCTTCCCTGCCCCTGATCCATTTACCAGAGATAAACATTCAAACACCTCCTTTTTCCCCTGACTTTTATGAATTTAAATTGCGAATGACCTTTTCTTAAGTTCCTTCTCCGTAATCCTTTTTTTCCCTGGCGTTCTCCCCTTCGATAGTAGCCTGAAAGAGGAAAACAGTTTTCTAGGGCTTCAGGGTTCGCACGGTAAAGCTTCCCCCGAGCGCCCCCCTGTCCGACTTAACCCCACTTTCCCCCCCCCCCCCCCCCCCCCCCCCCCCCCACCCCTTTGACCCGTTTCCTATAGATTTGAAAGTCTGAGACTTTTATCTGGCCGTTGTCGGCCCCTCCTTTCCCAAAGGAACTGCTTTGCTTTGATGCGTTCACTACGAGTTTTCTCGAGATTCATACCTTGGTCTGTCCCTAATGTACATCGTTAGCACCCCTTCGCACTGGCCCATAATTTTTATTTTGTACTAGGATCCTTTTTCTTCTTTTCCCTTGTTGTGTTTTCTAGAACGGACCCTCTCTTCCCATACAGGCCCTTGAGACGTGCCCACTATTTTTTGGCGAAGCTTAGCACATACTTCCTCATCATTGTGCACATAAGTCGCTCTTAAGATCGGCGTCTTAACAATCAGCCCCCCCCTTTTTTTTCATCCCGAGTACAGATCGAAGTCTTTTGATTTAAGAGTCCGGGCTTTAACCTCTTCCCGACTCCTGACCGTTTCTGTAGGATTCCGAAAGTACGGTTCTTTCTCTCTTGAGAGATTTCCCCGTTTTCTTCATTTCATTGAATCTTTCTCCCGGAGCATCTTTTTCCTGTATGTTGGATAAAGAGATGTCCGAATTGTAAAAATCTTGCTTTTCTTTCTCCGGAACAGCCGGCACCGGTCCTTTAAATTTGCCCGTCTTTCTTTCCCCTTCGGTTTATTTGATGGTTGATCTGCTTTTTATTACTTTTCACCCGTTTTCTTCGTAATCCTTCTAGACAAGTTTTAGCTTTCCCTTCCCTCATTTCCTTCTACCATTGTCTCGCCTAGGACCTTTAAGTCATTCGTCTATCCCCGTTCCTTAGGCCCCCCCCAGACTTCGGTTACCAAAAGGTCCATCGTCAGAGTTCTAGAAGGTCGGTCAGTTCTCCACTCCCCCTCCCAAGGTTTCCTCCTTTCAGGTGATGTGTTAATGGGGCGCCCCTATAATGATTTCGAGGTTTAGATGGTCTTCTTCCGGCCCCTCCTCCCCTTTTTTTCCTCTTGAAGGACTACCGGGCGAAGGATTTTGATTTTTCTCAAATCAATTCTTATGAGACGTCTTTTTTCTGCTCCTTGAAGCCGTCCCTCCGGAAGCCTTCCTCGGTCATCCTTTATTCGACACAGTTAAGCCCTTCCCTTAAGCTCCCCTTTTTCATTGCTTTCAGACAACGTCAATAAAGACTGGCTTTTAGTCCTTATTCAGGTCCAAGCCTCTGGTATGGGATCTTCATGCCTCATCTCATTGACTCGAGCTCAACCCCGCTCTCCCTCGCAGGAGGGACTCCCCTTCGGGTGAGTATTATCGAAGAGGGGACCTGAGGAGACCATAACCTTTCAGCGACACCTCCCCCCTTTTCTCTCCGTGTTTTCTCCCCTGTCTCCCTCCTCAGAAGAAATTCCCTGGAGATCATCTGCCTGGAGGCCAGGAACTTTTCTTTCCCTTTATAACTTTCCTGTCGATGAACGGTTCCTTTACGCTTTCGGTGACCCTGTGCGGAGAATCAAGACGATTTTATCCTTTTCTGTAGTTAATTGGTTACCAGGACTTTCTTCCATAATTCAACCGAGTTACTCCTACGGTCCAAGAGATCCCGACGATCCCTTCTCTCCCCTTGTATCGAACCACATTACAAACTAGATAGATGGTAACCGAGGACCCTCCAGAGTGGGAACGTTCCCCTCTCCCCTCCGGCCATATCATTAGGTAACAACGTTCCCCTTTGGATTTCGGCTCGATTTTTCCCATTCTCGCTTTCTTCCTCTTTATCTCCTTTTGCGTACACTAAGGAAAGGAAGGCATCCCTTACCTTTTTCTAACAGTCTTCGGAGACCTCGTTACTTCCAGAAGTTCTCTTCTGTTAGAAGCCCGATGACCCCTTCTCTCGGTAGATCATTTCTGGTTTTTTCGGGATTTTTTCTTTCGAATCCCTTTCCTCCGTCAACCTCTTTTTCTCCTTGTCCCACGGATCCTGGCGCGCGAAAAACTAATTCATTTTTGACATGACCTTCTTACAAAACTGACCTATTTTCAAAAGACGCTGATAGATATCGTCACTCGCTCATGGCCTTTACGTGGGACCCCCTCAAGTCACTTTCCGGTTCCAAGACTTTTTCTTCTCCTGTGAGGAAGAGGAATCCTAGTCTCCCCTTCGGAAGACGGTTACTTCAGCCCTCCCCAGGGTGCCTAAGGGCAAATCTCTTTCTGATCGCCGCTTCGCGGGGCGCTTTGATACTACCACTACTGATCTTGAAGCCTTTCTAAGGTTACTACCCCCTTTTGAACCCCCTAATTCCTCCGTCCCTCTGACGTGCCCTCCGAATTTCCAACTCCTATACCCCTTAGAGCTCCCGGTCCCCCCACATAATCCCTTCCCCCCCTCTTTTCCCCCCAAACCTTTATAGGAGAGATTTTGGTCAAATAAGTCCTTTTTTGTGTGGCAATAATCTTCTTTTTTCAGATTTCGACCCCCCCCCTCGGGCGTTTGATCTAATTTTTCCTCGCTTAAATTTTTAGGGGTCCCCTTTCTTCCCTACTTAGGAATGAACTAAACTTTACCCGGAGTAGTGCTCTCCGGCTCGTTATTTTCAGACGAACCACTCCTTCTTTTTCTGGCAAAACCTTCTTCCCTCAAGACCCCCAGTGGTTCTCAGATCCGACGATTGTCTGAAGAGAGTCGTTTTCGGCTACTTCCTGAGACTAGCGGACCCCAGTCTCCACTGCAAAATGTGGTGTCCGAAGAGGTTCTTGAAACTCTTCTTTTTTCGCGGCAATTCAAGCCGCAAGTTTCCTCTCCCTACCTCTCTCGTTTCCGAAGTGGTAGCTAGAAGAGGAACAGTCGTCCACCCTCTGAATATTCCCAATCCCCCCATGAGTACAGTCTTTTTTTCAAGTGTCTTACAAGAACTTTCCAGAGGATGTCGTACTGCTTCCTATCAACCCCCTCTATAACTTTCTTCCTGCTGAGTGATATTTCGGAATGGCCACTAAGTTCATTTACTTATTTCTTCCCCAGGGTTACTTCTCTTTATCCCCGAACTTGCCTTTTCCTTAGGGACGCGCGAATTTCCTCATACCCTATCCCTTCAGTTTTTTTTCCCTCCTGGAAATTATCCTGGTTTGAGGGGCGTTTCTCCCCCCACCAAACCCCCGGTTTTCCCTTTCACGCTACTTTAGTACGCTGAGCCGTCCCCAGTTAAGAGGGAAACCGAAGGGAATCTCTCTGCTTTTTCACAGCTTTCTCCCCTTTTCTGTTGCGCGACCCGAGGAAAGTTCCCCCTGCAATCTTGATAAACATTTTGGCTCTCTTTCTTTTCGTCTGCCCACTTCCCCTCCATGGCTGGCAGAAAAAAAACGTTTAATCGAACCTTAGTTCATTTTTCCGGCTCGTATCCCACTCCCTCCCCTCCGCACCCCCAGTGTTCCCACCCCTCCCAAAGCCTTCAACAGTAAAGTGTTTCTTGGCCCAGCTCCGTATCTTTTCCCTCGAATCACTTCTCAGCAGGTAGGCTACCCCCCCTTAGACCACCTCCCTTCTCGGATATAACGTGGGGTTAGGTGGACCAAAGTTAATTAATGAGTTTTTAATCCCCAGAGTCTACTTTCGCGAAACTATCCCTTTTTCCCCTAAGCACCAGTCTTTTCATGCGATCGAGATGTCCCCCTTTCAGTTAAGTCTCGATTGAGCCTTCCGGTCGTTCATTTCCCCTTTATTAGGGAGCTGCGCACGTTGTCTCCCCTTCCGGTCAGAAAAAGCAGCCGCCTCGCATTGAAATTCGAGTTTCAATGTCAACCTCCCTTTTTCATTCGAGAAGACGATCCCTGATAGGGAAGTTGAACCTTCTCCACTTTCGAAGTCATATCGTACTTTCCTCCTTTTACTACCCTCTTTTTCTAACCCTTCTAGTGAATCCACTCATTTTCTGAAACCGCGCGTTAGCTCTCGGATTGAAATGATCGTCTTTTCTCTTTAGTTACAGGCTGTAAGGATAGGCTCATTCCCCTTTTTCCATAATTTAGGCAACTTCCGATCCTAATTCTCTTTTTTTCTTAGAAGGCGCATGTGACCCTTCGCACGGTCGCCTTTGTAGAGACCTGGTTGGGACCTTTGTGTTTCGCCAGCTTCCCTAGTACCCCCCCCCCCCCCCCCCCTTGGGCATCTATTTGAACGGCATGTATAAATATTCTTCCAGGCTTGATCCTTACATGCCCCCTTGTTCGATTTCACTATCCTCACCTTTTCCCAATCCGGGTGCCCCGAAAACATGCTGTCTTCTTCGGTGGACGAATGTTCCCTCCTTTTCCTGAGGCTTTCCTAGATCGTCCGTTCCCCCCCCCCCGCCTTCCCTCTCTCCGTCTCCCTTAACGTATCTTGGAACATGTTCCATAGGTAGGTAAATCCCGTTCCCAGAATCTCATCCTCCTCGTCTTCCTTCCTTCTTTTTCCAAACTTTCTCTATCTCTCACCGGACCTCTATTAAGGGACGTAGACGTCAAGCTCCAGCTGGCGCCGTTATGGAGCTTCTTATAGATACTTCAAGCTTTCCCCGTTGCCCAGGACCAACTTAGTGGTACCAGTAGTTTGCCAATTTGTTTCACTTTCCTTTTTTTCGACCCATTCCCGAATTTCCCCAGTTCTTTTCACCCTCTGAGGACTTTTTTCAATTCTTTATCCCTTCCTTACCCCGCAGCGACAAGGGGTGCGCGCCGTTTACCTCGGTTTTTTACCCTGCAATTCTCCTAGAACCGTCCTGCTTCTTTCATCCTCTGAGGACCGATAATAAAGGCTACTTTACATGTTCTTTGATTTTCTGCCAGAGATACCTTGGATCCCCGGGAGTTAGTAATATATCTTTTGACGCTTCAGTGCATTATTTCCGAAACTCCCCCTTTTAGAGAGACCCCCCCCCTTAACCTGCGGCTTTTTCCCCGTCGAGCAGATTTTTACACTAGAATTTTTGGTTAGTATATTCCACCCTGTTTTTTTTTCTGCCCAAATGGTCGACCCTTCAATCCTCTTATCAACCCTTTGGCCTCCCATGGAAACAGCTTCTTTTGATGGTACTCATTTAGGCTGTCTTTTTTCTTCGCTCTCCCATCGGTTCATCCGACTATCTTCCCTCCTCGAAGAAGCCTTCTGCCATGGGACGTCTCTGCCATGGTCCTATGTACCCTGTTTGGAACTTCTTTTCCTTTTCCTTGCTTGGAGCTTCCCCTTTTTAAGGTCTCATCCCTTTGAGAAAGGACTTCTGGAAGGCAACGTGTTCCAGTCTATTTCAAGCTGTCACTAAATCAGAGGGACACTATTCTTTATCCCATTCCCCCCCCGAATCCCTCTAATATACCCTTTCTAGGAGGGAGGCCGTCCTGATAGCAATTCTTTACACGAGCTCGTCCGTTTTTTCCGTAACTTTCTTTTTCGCCACTCCTAGCGTTTTTACTTATTTCTCCTTCCTCCAGGTGTACGGGAAGCCTGGTCCAATGAGTTTTACCAAGATTCCCCCCCCATGACGCTACTGTTTGGGTCTCTCCCCCGCCTTCTCCCCCCTGAAGTTGCTGAAGATTGGAAGATACACCCCCCCCACCAGAGTTCCCTCACTTCCTCCTCAGAAGAGGACGAGCTTTTCACAACCTTATCTGACCGCGCCCCTACGTCAGAGTCGGCGTCGTCTTCAAGAGGTGCCCATTTTTTTTTCTTGCCTCCAACTCTTTCCTTACCCTCGCGACGTCGACCCACTTTGATTTAAAAGCTTCGCGAAACCATATGGGCCTTTCCTTTTCTCAATAGGAAAGAACTACCTTGTTAGGACCCCCGAATCCCCTTGTTCTAAGTATACTTTCACTATTTCCTCTCGTTAGGAAATCTCTCTTTTGAGGATTCGCGAGGGCTGCGGTGATATTAATATCTTCACCACTCGGTCCCTTTCTGATTTTCTATCATTCTCCCGTTTCTGCATTGAGATTGTTCAAAGGCGCCAACTTCCCTCGAAC
>Ga0179593_1626989_pt1 | contig 14903 bp, 9 predicted proteins | sample CZODoug2_1_08_16_FD_185931 | JGI IMG/M metagenome (GOLD analysis project Ga0179593, IMG submission 185931) | Vadose zone soil fungal communities from Angelo Coast Range Reserve, California, USA - CZODoug2_1_08_16fungal (PacBio error correction) | ecosystem: Environmental > Terrestrial > Soil >... | reverse complement strand
TCTTGCCGATACGGCCGACCTCCCGACCCCGTGTCATCCCCCTTGGCCTTGGTTTTTTCTTTTGCAAGGTTCGGCGTTTTCGGTTGAGACCCCGAGACCGTGACGCTACAGCGCTAGTCGGTTATCTCCGCGCGTTGATCGTTCTTAGTTCGCGCCCCGCTGATGGTCCTATTATGTTTTTGGTTCCTGCACGACTATCGCCGACGGTCACTAGCAGCCCGCCCGAGGTCGATGCAGCCTGCCTGTGGTCGTTTATTAGTTGTTTTTTTTTTTTTATGCGCGCTGCGGCCCGCGACAGCTTCCTCCTTCCGATTTCTCCCTCGGCCTGATGTCCCGAGCAGCTTCGTCGAATGTTCCGAGCCAGCGACCGGCATCCTTCCCCCGCCTCTGCGACGATCGTCGCAGTCGATACGGCGAGGTCTCGCGTGTTTTCCTTATCTGAAGGAACCATCGGATCCTGTTCCCCTGAGGTCTGCTCTTTTCGAATGCCGCTCAGGCCGGGCATCCTTTTCTTTTTTCTTGATACCCGTTCAAAAGCGTGACTCGCACTGGCATTGTCATGCTCTTCGCCTAGTCAGTAGCTTGTTGGTTCTTCTGATTCAATCCCTTCCTCACTGCCCCTTTTAGACGGCGCCTGAAGCCAATCGGTGGTCGACGCCGTCCGAGACGAGACGATCCCTCTCAGAGAAGTCAGAAGAACACTTACCCGAGGAGCACGTGCATCTATATGAGAGGTGTCGCCGCCAGGTGTGGCTCGTATGGTGTACGGGAGCCCAATTCACGAGTCAGGTATCGGAGCTGGCTAGCCTACCTTCGGAGCTGGCCTCGCTTCTCCACGAGACTTTGTTCTCCCGCTTCCTTGAAAACCGAACGGGCAGTTCCAAGGTGCCCAGTTCCCCGGGCGTGTTCCTGCCCTCCCTGCACTCTTACTTGGACTTGCGCTCACACCTCCACGAGATTCGTCGGCGCCTATCCCTTGCGCGAGCTGGGTGAGCTTTCGGTTGGAGGGCGTATGACCCTCCCCGCCCATTGAAAAACAGGTTAGGAGGGCTGTGACTAATCTTTCCTTCTTGTGCCAGATGGGCGCCCCATTTTTTTGTTTCCCTGCCATCGCGTCGCGCACTATTTAGTCGCGTCCGCCTCGCGTCACGCCTTGTCATCCTGGGCAGTCTCCGGTTTTTTGAAGAGCGCTGGCGGCTGGGTCTTTGACGGGGTCTTTTGCCTGTGCTCCCACCAGCTCGCAGAATTGATGCCCTCTCGTTAGAGAGGAAATCTCTTTAACTTTTGGAAACTTGCTCAAGGGCATTTAGTCCCTTCGGCGGTCCTTGTTGGGTTCGAATTCGGCTATTCTCTCTGGTCGTTTCCCCGGAACCTCACTTGAGCGGTCCCGATCCTCGACCGTTCTGCTTCGTAGCAGAGCATCGCGGCCTTTTTTTGTGCTGGCATGCGGGATTCACTGGCCACTACGTGAAGATTTTTTCAACGGTTTCCCCTTCCCGGTTCAGGATAAGCCGATTTTCGCCTCCTTTCCAATTGCGAAGTACGAGCTGTACACTTCGCGCACGTTTGGGACGGGGCTTCGTGGCTGTTGTCAGACAGGAGAGCTCGCAGAAGGACAGGAACATCTATGTTTGCCTACGAGTTGCTAAACGAGTATCGTTTCCTGAGGGCCGTGGTCGCCGAGCCCTTGACGTTCCCCCCGTCTCGGTCAAGTCGCTGTTCCTTTTCCCCCTACGTTCACGTTCCCGTGAAGGTCTCGATCGCGGTGATCCGCCGCGGCAGCCCACCAGTTGGTCATGCGGTCAAGGCCGGCTCGCGCAACTTGACGGTCCTTCCCCTCAGTCTACAATTCGGTTGGAGCTGGATGTGTCCGTGACGGGGTCCCTCCGCTGAGTCGATCCGAAACCTGAGGGCCCTCGCGTACCTGCCCGTTGCGCCGACTTCTCTGCCTGGCGACTGGAGATTGTGCCCCAGCGTCACAACTGCCTTCGGCGTCTTCCAACGGCGACCTTTTCCGAGCGTTATGTTTCTCTCCGCGCAATCACAAAGCCCCGCCGGCTAGTGCGATGACCTTGATCCCGCGTCGCCACTTACTTTTGAGTTTTGTGAGAGAGATGGCGTTTTTCAGAAGCTTCGCACTCGTGACGGTAGTTCTTTGCTTCGTAGGCCTACCCCCCACCGATTCTGGCAGCGCGCCCCTCAGAGTTTTTCTGGCAGCAGTTTGCTATTCAGTCTCTTCAGATAACGAGCGTCGTTTGTTCTCGTAGGCCCCGCCGTGAGCTTTTTCTTGGGCTTAGCAGAGGCTTTCCCCCCCAAGTGCACGGCCACCTCCCAGCGTCTTTTCCTTGGGAGATCCTCCTTATTGACGGAGCGCCGACTTCTCCATTCTCTTTTTCCAATGGCGATAGCTCCGGCCTTCCTGGTTTTCCCTGAGAGTCTTTTTGAGCACGCGCTGTCATGTCGCGCCTCGCGTCCTTAGTCTCTGAGAAGATTTGTGGCGCGGGCATTCTTGAGCCTTTGACGGAGTATCGTCCAGGTCCCGATGCACCCGGTTCGATGCTACTCTCGTTGCCGTGATCTTTTCGGCCGCCAGTTCAAAGCAACTTGCACCCTCATCCCGGCACCCAGGTTGCGCTTCTTTTTTTTTCTTCTTTAGATCTTTTTCTCGCACTGTCGAATCCCTTAGGACTGCATCACCTTATCCCAGATTGCTGGACATCTTCACGTATGTTGCTAAGTGCAGCCACGCGAGGTCCCCTGCCCGCTGCTATGCTCCTTTTGCCAAGTGTCGAGGAAATCTCGCGAGCCTGCACATTTAAGCGGGTCCCGCAATAATGCATTTAGGCTCAGACCACTTTTCCGGAACGTCCGTCGACTTAACGATCCCCTTGCCTTCGGATTCATCTCCCTTTTCTGTTGTTGTCGACGATCGTTTCGCCCTCTAGAGCCTTAGAGAGTCCGACCGTATGGTCGGATCGCCCGGCACCCACACGAGGGCCAAGTGACGGAACGAGCTCCTTGAGCTATTGTCCGCGTTCCTTGCCTTCTTCCTACCTGGCCCTTTCTTTAAACTACCCTTGCGTTTCAGTCTTCGCGCAGACTGCCCCAAATTTTTTTGCCCCTCTTGCCCAAGCCGACCCCTGTCTCGTCACGCGCCCCCATTTGGTCATTCTCTAGCGCGTCGGGTTGCACCGCACCACGCTTCGGCCGGCAGCTCTCGCAAGTATAGAAGTCGTCAGCCTCTTTATGTCAGTGAGGTGTGGGCTTATTTAAGTCGTGCGGTCTTGCAAAGTTGTCAGTTATCCCGGTCAGCTGGACCGCCCTTGGCCTGCCCCGTTCATTTGCCATGTCTGCTCTGGCTAGTAGACGAAATCGTCTTGTCGCGAACCTCCCTTTACCTCGGCGATCGTACGTTTTTTGCACACCGAGAACGGGTTGGTTTCACCATCCACCTAAGAAGGTTACCAGCTGGACCCATCACGCGTGATCGGCTTCTGGCTTTTTCTATCTGATCGTGCGTGGAGCACCGCTTGTTTTACTTATGTCCCTTGTAGCTTGTCGAATTGTTCTATGCAGGCCCCCCGCACCGCGAAGCGCGGTTCGCAGCCTTACCCCAATCGGCAAAGGCTCCCTTGGCAGAGGTCGTTCCAGCATGCTTATGACAGTTCGCGTCTGCATGCGCCGCTAGATCAGGGTCGTCCGGAGTCACATGTCTTTTTGATACGTTGCTCCTCGCATGTTACGCTTTCTCCTCCGCCGTTTTTTTTGCTTTCCCGTATGCTTGTCCCGTCGGATCTCCTGGCTACTAACTCCAAAGTCCGAGCCGGTCTCTGATATAAAGAAGCGTGTTCTCGGCCGTGCCTGGGCGTCTCGAACATCGGCGCCCACCGTCGCTGCTCGTCGGTGGCGTCAGTTTGCAGCTCTAGTCGTGCAGGCCACTTTTAGGATTTCGCAGAGAGCGCACTTAGAAACGCTATTTCCCCTCTATCCGGGGACGATCGCGAGTTTTCGCGTCCCAGATATAGGGGTATCGAACCCGAAGATCTTGCTCGAACAGGCTTGAAAGGCAGGAGTAATTTGTCTAGGCGATCGCGAATTATTTTCTCATTAACGAAATAATTATCTTCATCCCGTGTTTTTGTTATTTGGAGGAGAAGGCAGCTCCTTTCATTTCTATAAAACACTTTCAGGCCCGAGTATATTTATGCCATATAATGAGGTCCTGTTAGAGGTCAAACCGTAGTATCTCTCTCTACAGAGGAGATCTCCAAAACTCTTTGCAGCAGCAGAGTGGATAGTTGCCTTCTGGAGAGAGATCTATTCTGTACCAGACTGGGATGTGGCACGACTTTCTACCTTCCAAGGTCCCGAGCCTACTAACCGAGAAGATCCAGGCCTTGCGGTTTGTTTAGGCTCCGCCTCTCATTCTCTGCCCAGGCCTTGCAAGCTGATCTGTCTCGAATTCGCTCCCCCGGTTTTTTCTCGAGCATTGTTCTCCTTTCGGACGTCAATCGAGCGGCTCATGCTAGCTTGGACTATAGTCCGCTTCCGACTCAGGATCTTCTGGTTATCTTTTTATGAGTCGGTCCTTCAACGTTCGAGCGGCTCGTTCATTGTTTAAGGCTGGGCTCGCGGTCTGGAGAGAATTCTGAACCGCTAGCTTTTCTGAAGTGTAATGACCGAGCTAGATGCAGTAGAAGTTGGATGGGCGCATGTAATCCCAACGTGAAAACCCAAAGATCCTACGGAAGACCAACTTGGGTTATGCTGCCTTAAGATCACTCTTACCTCTCCAACTTCCCCCAGAAGACGCGACCCCTGGGAGATCGGTTTTTCATGGTTGCAGCTTCTATTGTGGAACTTGCGGGATCCTTCGGCAAAATTCCTCCCCTTCTTACTACGCCTTTTTCGCTATCTTCTTCTTTTCTGGAGTAGCGCCGGGTGGTCTCGGGTCGATCATTTATGCTACGGCCCGCTGCTCCTTCCACTCTACTGGGCAGTTCCCCCACCTAGTTCGCATTTCCGGCGGGTTACGGCCCCTGCTTCAACGACTGTCCCGCACAGACTTACCATCCAAGTTCCGCAATTCACCGACTTGCTAAAGAACGCCGAGGCGTCTTTCCTGATCGATACGTGAGATTTGGCTTTTTCCTACCTGAGCTTTTTCCTTTGTTCATGACCCATGATCTCTCTTCTCGAAGACCACAGGATTCAATGTCCGGCGAATTTTTTTACGCAGATATTGTTCTTTCTGGGACCAAGTTTTTCGTTCCAACCCGGGCATCTTCGCGATCGTGGCCGCACTGAAAGGAGTTCGATTCTTCCGAAGGCCTCCAGCAGATTTCCAGGAGCTTCCCGTGCATCGTCAAGGAGCTCGTGCCTAGTCTTTTCGCCGTTGTTTGATGGCCGGCGGGGCGATCCTTTTCTTCATGATGACCTCTTCTATTTTTAGCGAGGCGAACTATCGTCGTCCGGGAAACTCGCGCTGTTCCCAGAGAATTAGGTAGATTCATTTGAAAAAGGGGATCGTACTTTATATTCAGTGTACTGTTTGGCCTCGAAGTAGGACCCCTAATGTTGTCGTGACCAGCCCTTAGGCCTTCGTTCTTTACTCTCTGGGCAGAAGAGAACTAGTCGATCGGCCTCTCTTTTTTCTTCCCCGGCGGCGCTTTACTACTTCCGAGTAACCAAAATTTATCTTGATGCAGGCCCCTACGTAGGGCTCTTGCGTTTCGCCCATTTCCTGTACTCTCTTCGACAAGAGAAGTCTACCTGTCTTGGGGATATACTCGTGGTTGATGGCGGCTCTGTCTTCTCCCCCTCTGACGTCAAGGTCTGTGCTCGATCTACCGAGAGAATTCTGCTGCTGAAGACTCCTCGCCACGGCGCACGAAGTCCCCTCGTGTTTTTTGGTAGATAGTGAGCTACCGTTTTAAGCGGCTCTTCTTGTTCCTGCCGCGCTGCTCCCCCTTCTGGCCATTTCTCAAGATCGCCCAGACAGACGGTCTAAGTCGTCCTCCGAAGGCGGATTCCGTCATGCTATCGGTGGACCGTTGTTCAACCGACCGCTAGGCGCAGCCGAGACGTGCTCACGGGTTAGCTCTCCTCTCCGTTGCCCGACTCCTCGTTCGCCGTGAGATTGCCTAACTTCTCGTTAACACCTCGCGCAGGATTTTCACCCGTGAGCGCTTTCTTTTTGTTTTTCTCGCTAAGAACACTGAAACCTTTGATGAGTGCGAAGAAGAGATTCGGCTCTTCTGCTCCATCTTCTTCTTACCCGTTTGTTTGTTAGATCTCGCCGCGAGCTCCTCTTTTCTCCCACTAGGCACGGTAGTCCTTCAGGTTTGAGAGTATACTCCAAACAGATCCCGCTCTCGGGCAAAAGCAGGCGACTGAGAGCGCACTCTAAGAAGTTGAGACCTTCCTGCCGACGTCGATCCTATTAGCTTCGTTCTTTGCTCACTTTAGGCGCCAGTGTACTTTGCCTGAGAGAAGGTTGTCGGTTGAACCCATTCCCCACCTCCCGAGTCATTAGAGCCTTGATACTCGAATTATCTCCGGCTCCTCTAAGATCTTGATCTCCGGGGCGCTCTTGAACGCATCAGACTCTCCGAGAGGGACCCTCTCCGGACCCGAAGTCGCCGTTGCTTTGTGCTTTAAAGCTCCCCTCCCCTTTCTCCCTTGGGAAGTAGGTTTCGCCTTTCTCGGAGCAATTGACCGAGTACCGTATCCGCCTATTTCCTTCGGCCTTTCGAAGGTTGAACGACAGCAACTCTCTGGACCCCACCTTTCCAAAGTTTTCTTTCATGTCTAGCTCATTACTCGACCTACCCACTCCACTCCCTCTCTCCACTGATCTGCCGTGACTCGACGCCTTGGGACCATCTTTAGTGCCCGGTTCACTTGGCGCGTGCAGTACCCGCGCGGCCCTATACTGCTCTGATCGTCGTGTCGCCCCCAGTCCTGAGGACTGGAGCGCCTGAAGGTCCTTTCCCCCTGACCATTGAAGAACCCTACTTCTATCACCACACGCACACGAAGCCGTCGACGTCGCCCTCCATCTGATCTGCTTGCTGGAGTGTTCTGTCCAGCGCGAGTTTTTTTTGTATCGTGTCGCAAGATAGAGTCTCCGAGCTGCTTCTCCTGCGTTCGGATCGCAACCTGATCACACGCTTCTTCCTCCCCTCTTCTTCAACCTTCTGCTCTTGCTAGCCGGTGCAGGCCGCGCCGTGCTTGGAGGTCCGTCCCTTCGCTTCGAAATAAGAACTTCTACTTCGTCCGAGTTCTTTGCCATTTGTCCTCCCATCTTTCCGCCGACCCTCGATCGCGTCACCTTGACTGGTCAATGACCGTCCTCTCTCATTTTTACTAGCCTCATGCAGACCCAGCTAGAGCAAACGAAGCCTCCTTTTCTCTGTTCGTTTTTTTTTGAGGTAGGGCGCGCCGGATTTTTTTTTTCCAAGTTCCTTTTCTCTGTACGTCGCAAGAAGTTGCAGTCCCTAACACTTTTTTGGAACTGCCCTCGATTACTCGCTTTGGATCTACCAAAAGGAGTTTTTACCCGCTCACCTCCCTCCGCCCTTCTAATTCGACGACTCTGTTGCCTTCCTCGTTTACTAACGCCGGCAGGTTTGTGTATCCATCACGGCACCCTCTTCGTTGCCAGCAAAGCCCCCGACACTGAGCGCATCGTTATCTTCGGTGGCTCCGCTCTGATCCGTCCTGTCTAGACTTTCTGAACCGCTTGGTGTTCTCCCTCTGAAAGTGTATTGGTATTGATCTTAACCCGTTTCGACCTTCTCTCCTAGCCTCATGAACCCCTCGGTCCCATGTAGATCCCGCTTTCCTTGTATCGAACATCCCTTCACTTCCATTGCATGCGCCCGCGCCCCCTCGTTATTTGATTCTTCCGTATACGCGGAACCACCTTCGCCGTGTCGTCCTTCGCCCTTTACCCTCCTCTACTTGTGAGCTGATTTGCCTACTCTTGACCACTGCGACGTTTTATCGGAGATACATCCTTTCGAGGCCGTGCTGGGCGAGCGACAGATCCGATCCCCCCTCCTTGCTACTCTCACCTGTGGGCCTTGCGGATGCTGACCTTTCGCGATGAAATTCCACATACCAGGCTCCGGTACGCCATGAGAGCTTCGCCCTCGTCATCAATCTGCTTTCACTACTCCCCATGGGGGCAGAGAGCGTTTACGTCCCCCGAATGGGTATTCCCTAAACCCCCCTCCGGCAGACCGTTCCTAGATTCATGCTTGTATTTTGCTCCCTTTTACATATCTCGACGGAGTTCCTCTCTTGATATAATAATTTGTTCTTTTCGTGTAGGTCTAAACTTAGCGCGATCACCGACAATCAGTCCCGTATAGTGTACCCGAACGTCTTCAGGCTTGTGCCGGTCTCTAGAAAAATCACTAGTTTGGACGTCAAAGAATTCTTTGATTACCTCTTCTTTGGTGGATACTTCTCCTTTTCCTCGCGCTTGAGCGGAGACCTGGGCCTGCCTTGGGAATGAAAGCCGCATTCAGACAGTTCCCGTCCCCCTACTCCAATTGATCATCCGGCGGAGTTCTATCTGATGATTTATTCCCTTTTTGCGCCTCTAAAAGGCCGGACGCGTCACACCTGAGTTGCCATACTCTTTCCCACGGGCTACGTCCTTTTATTCTTCGACCTGTCGAAGGTTGCCCATCTCTAGACCTCATTTAAGTCGGAGGAGACCGCCTCGGTGAGGTACAACCCCGAGCGGATCGGTGTTTCCTTGCCGCTACCGGATTTTAGCACTGAAGGAAAGGGAGTCAGGACTTTTCATCAGCTGATGGCATATCCCTTACACGAGCCTAAAGCTATTACTGGAATTGTGTTCTTCGAGATTCCCTTTCTGCGTTCCGTTGTTGAACTTCCTATCCTCTCGCAAAGAAAAAGTTCAGCTACTTGCAGACCCCCTCGGTCCCGCCGGTACAGATGTCCCCTGTAATATAACCTTGAGCCACAACAGAATAAAAGAGGACATTTTATTGGACATGTCCCCTGACTTTCAGTGATGGGTCCGCTCACTAATGACTTTAGACTGCTTTGGTTCGCGGAGGGCTCTGGTTCAATTCTTCTATCCGGAGTTCCTGCTAATTCGTGCTACGGTTCCCCGCCTACTGCACTATCGGGAGTTTAAACAAGGTCGTCTTTTACTTTAACTGAGCACGCCTTCCATACACGTTCCCCTCACCGGCTACCCTTCAAGAAGCCTAAAGCAGATATCCGTCTCTGTCTTGATGTCTGCAGATCTTTTTTTCCTGATTTTGGTGGGCGATGACTCGCGGCTGCGCTTCATGATTCCCCACATTATTACTGACCGCAGATCCCCCTGAGCTGGGCAATCCTCCTTCCTTGCAACCCCCCGGCGTACGCGAAAGAAGTATTTCTTTCTCCCTCTCGAGGTGCCCCCCAGTATTCACCTCCTGAGGGAAGTGCTCCTGTAGATCGTTCATCAGCTGGAGATTTCTTGCCCCGGATTTCTTGTATCATGGTTCTAGGCTTGACTACATGAGAAGGTATCCAAGTCCGCGATTTCTCGAGTCTTCTTAAACTATTGTCAATCGCGAGGGACGAAATCTTGGGAAACCCCTTTAGTGAAAGGGATCTCTCCACTTACGGTTTTTCATGTTTTGTGGGGCCTAGGAGCTTATGGCTATTCTTCTTTCTCAGCGTCCATCCTTCAAGGAGGTCGTTACCTCCTTTCGACTCTCCTAACTATCATTATGGCCCCTTCGGGCTTTGGTGCAACTTTCGTTGGCCTCTGTGACTATCCAACTTCTTCGATTACCTCTCTCCTCCGACTATGCTTCGTCCTTTTTTTCTTTGAGTACGAGTCGACACTCGAAGCTTTCTCCCCCTTTGGGGTTTTCCCCCGCTTTTTTCGTGTGGCTCGCCTTCTTCGCGCGCCTTCCCAAAGCTAACTGGTAGGAGATCTTCTACACTCCGGAGGTTCCTGACGATTCGCAGAATTTAGCCGGACCAGTACCCCATGTAATATACGCGTCGCTTTTCGCTTTTTCGACGGCGACTTCGACGAATCTCTCTCTGCCCCTGAGCACATTCGGTGGCCCGTAGTATCCCGGAGATAACTGAGCCGTCGCCCGGCGGTCCGTTCCCCCGAGGCTTAGCTCCAATCGGAGCGTCGGACGTTTTGTGAGTGGGTCAACCGCCGGCGGGAGTCAAGCCCACCCCATTGCGTGCCTTTTTCCAGAGCAGCCTCAAGTGCGCCGACGAAGCGTTTTTCTCCTGACTGGGGATTTTCCCTTTCAAATGCTGACGGAGATCTACACCTCGCTCTGAGCGAGAGCTTATCTGGTGTTAGTCCTCCCAATCCCCCTCAGAGGAATCTTTGTTTTTCAGTTCGCGTCCTATTCTCGCGTTCTCGTAAGTCCTCCTAAGTTGTGTTGCGCCCTCGACCCCTGTTCTTTATTATCACAGGTCTTTTAGTCATAGTGGGACTTTTCCTGAGGACTCTACTTTTTTATCGCTAGGAAGGAGCGCTTTTTTCTAGGTTTCCCGAACGGCCGAGTGGCTAGATCTCCCGTCGAGAGAAGCCCCCGAGTCCCCTGATTTCAAGGGCATTCTCTCGAGGCAAGCCGTGATTTCTTCTTAGAGTTTTTTATTTACTCCCCGCTAAGTTCCTCTGATTCTGGCCTTCGACGGCGAACGCCGACTTCTCCCCCCTTTGCGGTGCTCGCCGTGTTTTCCTATGGTCCGCCTTGTTTGCTCAGAGCGGCGAGAAATACTTCTCAGCAGACGTTGCCGCGTGAACTTCTTCCTTTACTCTCCTGCAGTGAGACCGGTGCTTTATTTAGCCTTTGGTTCGGCGATAGTACTGGCCCCTCGTCATGCCCTTCGCGCCCAGCTTTTCGTAGTTCCTTTTGATCGCCGTTCCGCACGCCACTGAGACCCACCTCGACTCACAGTTTCGATATTTCGCGTTTTTTAGTCCCCCTTGTCGAACCCTCCCCGAGACTCTTCGTCTTCCTTCGCCTCAGTCCGTACTCTCACTTTTTGGACCATTTTTCACTTTTTCTCCAGTGGCCGAAGTGCAGCCACCCTCCGGTCGTATAGAAGGACTACTATCTTTCTCTTTCGTGGCCTTGCACCTTCTGAGAGGCATTGACATTCTCTTCTATCTTCGACCATACTCCATCTCTTAGATTCCCCACCCCCCGGAAACGCTTTTCCTCCTCCCCCTTGCCCTCCTGCCTGCGTTGTCATGAGTACACGCGATTTGCCTCCCTCCTCTCTTTCGCCTCCCCCTTTCTCTTTTCTTCAGAATGCTACGCTATCTTGTCGGCATGTTTCATTTTATCGCCCGCCGGCACTGCCAAAACCCTTCCTTTCCCCGCCAGATGATCGTCATTTTCTTTCTGAGCCGGCGTCCTGTCCGAAGTGCTTTTCACTGATGACTCGTTCCCGGTATAATACCCCCTTACTCGTGAGACTTGCTTTTTCCTTTTTTTCCCTTTTTTTTTGTGCCCATATCTAAATGTTAACCGTATGCTAACCTTTATCAGGTTTTCCCTTAGAGCAGTGCTTCACGGGACCGCCCAAACGCACGCTTTTCGGTTCCCCAGCTCGCTAAACGTATCCGACTTAGCCGAATCTCCTTCTGTGTATGGGCGGCCGGTGGTTTTCCCCTTTCCGTTTCGGCATTACCCCCACGCCCTGTCCGTAGGACTCCCCTTTCTATTTCTCCGGTCGACTTCCTTCTAAAGGCTTGTCGGAAGAAAGTCTGCTTCCTCTTAACTCCCCCCCGGTCGATTTGACGCTCAGCTCCCATCTTTCTGTAGACGTTCCGTTTCGGGGTCCATTCTGTAGATCCTTCAAAATACGTCTTCTCGGCAGACACCCATTCAGAGTCATCTTTTCAATTCGGAGGATAATTAGTCGCGATATTTCCTTCTGCTAGCCACGATTGGTGTAATGCCTCCCCCTTGTGCTGTGTTATCCTTGATGATATGGCCTGCCCATTCCCCAACGAGAGTCGATCTCGCTATCCTTTCCCAAGTCGGACCAGTCCGATGGTAGCGGTCGGGATCGTTCCCTCATTTTTTCCTGCCGGAATGAGCCATTCCGAGTTAGAAATCCCCGTTGCGTAGCTCCCCGTATTCTGAGTCTGCGTTATCCCAGTCGGCGGCTCGCCTTTTTATTCGCCCCGTTTTTTCTCCCCCTTCGACTGGCGAAGAGCTCTCTTCCACTTCTTTGGAGAGAAGTCGTCAAGAATTCCAGCTTTCTGTCCTTCAATGGAGAGCCCGTAGCGTTCCCCCCCCAGCGCCGTGCTGCTCGTCTTTCTGTCGCGTTCAACGTCTTTTTTTTTCTCGTTGCAAATCCCAGGCGGCCTTTCGCCCCGCAGAGATACTCCCCCGTCGAGACCCCCCACGCAGAGTTGAACGTTCTATTTCTTAGAGTAGAGCTGTTTCCAACCGTTTTTTTGACTTCTAGGGTGTTACTTCCTCCACCAAGAAGATCCTTTTGATAGCAAGATCTCCTTCTCCCTGGCCTTATCCGGTCATCCCTGCCCTAGAAGTCGCCGGACGCGACCAACCTCTTCTTGTACTCCTTTTTTTTCCTAAGAGAAGGAGAGTATCTTCCACATTTTTTCCTTTCTTACCTGTTCTCCGTACTGTAGACTTTTCTCCCGGTCGGCGGTCTTCCACTGGAGACCATCTTTCGTATACGGAGAGATACTCCCCCCATTCGGTTCTTTCGGGCCCTTTCTGGTGTGGAGCGTTATTTTTCCCTTTCCTGACTTTTTCATGGGATGGGGCCCTCTCAACCCTCGCGACAGGTGACCTCCTTCCCGCCAAGATTTGAGCATTTTACGTTTGGGATCTTCGTTTCAAGTGGCTTCCCCTTCCGCGACAGTGACATTCTTGATCCGATTCGCTCTTTAGTTTTTTCGATCAGTGTTCTCGGACCGGGGGCCCCTTTCCACTGAAGCATCCTTGGGTGGTTTTTCCAACTGTTTTCCCTCTCGGCGCGGCCTTTTGAACGTTCTCGTTTCTTCGCGTATCTGAGAGAACCCATCGGTCGCTGGACCCCCGGTTTTTTGTTTTTTTTTCTTGATTTCAGCGGTTCCGAGGCATTTAAGTTTGGTCCCTAAGATGTCCTTTTTATCCCTCCTTTCTCCCGTCTGGGGCCAGAGTGTCGTGCGTCTCTCCAGCTTTCCTCCAGTTTAATTTGTCTCATTCAGAACCTCCTTCTAACTTCCCTTCTGCAGTCGAACATCACCAAGTTTTGCTCTTTAAGAGTGACGCTTCCTTTTCTTTCAAGAGCATTCTAATCGATCACGCTTCTTTTTTCTTTGCGGGTTTATGGCATGCTCCTTCCTCCTGGGAACTTGCTTTTTTAAGTGCACTCCCTTCCGTTCGACGCGCCGTTCGCGGATGCGGTTAAAGCGGCTCTTTTTGCGCGTTCTGCCACACCTTTTTCTCCGTCAAGCGCTTCTTTCTTTTCCCCATGGTTACAACAAGGGCGGTAGAGTCCGGCCCCCTGGTTCCCTGTCCCCTGCTGCACGACTTTACTTTTGACCATTTCCCCTTTCCCTGGCCCATACACCTTACGCGCTCAAGTCTTGAGAACGGCGACTCTCTACCTTTGCGCGCGCTTGGTTTCCCCTTCCCGATGTTGTGCTGTTGGAGGGAGTGTCGTCTGAGAGAGCATTTTCCGATCAAGGATTTCCGTGTGTGCAGCAGCTAGTCTTGTTTTTTTTTTTCCGATGGGTCCTTTCCCTCCTTTACTAATAAGGCGCTACTCGCACTCCTTTGTCGCGCCGAGTCAGCGAATTTCCGTCAGAAGGTCCGTCCCCCCAGGCGTCTGCGGTCCTTTGTATATAGGGACATCCTCTTCGTTCTGCTGCTCGTTTTCATTTTGTCCGAGGTCGATCCGAGCATAGTCTCAGTCGACCAAGCTTCTAGTGAAGCGAGGCCCCATCATCTCGTGTACGGCGGACATTCTTTTCCGTTCCCGCTTGAAAAGGTGCCTTTTTTTTTCAGGAAAGTTTTTTTTATTCCTTCGTACGACCGGCTTAGGCCGTTCCGTCTTTGTGTTGTTGGGGGAATCCGACTGTAGGCGAATGTGATGTGGCCTTTTCCCCCTAAGAATTCCCCTAAGGCGATCGCGTATACTCCGGCGGCGTCTCGATAGGATCCCTCTTCCTTGATTTCGCCGCGCTTTGGCTCCCTTCTGCCCGGTTGGTCTCCACTACGGGTAAGCTGGTTCCCACACCTGTCACTTTTCGCGTCGAGGCAGTTCAGATGAGGTTCGACGTGTGCTCCCCTGCGTCCTAAGTCGTCTCCAAGCCTTTGAAATGTGGTGGCTCCTTTCTCGGGTCCGTTGGCTGTGCTGACCCTGGCGGCGCCATACTGGCACTCTCTTCTTTATTTGATAGAGGGCTATCCACTTTTATAGGGCTGAGTTTTCCGGTCCTTTGGACTACCCAGATCCCTTACTCTCCGTACCACGCCGTTCCCCCCCCTTCGCTTTTTCCATTTTACGTTCACTCTTGGCCCTGAGACTTCTCCCCCCTCTCCCTGGTTTGCTCTTTCTGAGCACCGTGTCTTGTTTCCCAAGAGCGCCCCGGCGTCCCAACTTTCGGTCGCATTCTTCTTCGGCGCATTCTCTCAGGCTTTTGTCTCCTGAAGTCTCTGAGGTGGTGTTGCATTTTTCACCAGTCCCTGAGTCTCCCAGCTCGACCCCCTCACGGCGGGCATATGTTTTTTCGACGACGCTCTATGACTTTTGCGTAGGGAGTCTTTTTTTTCATCAAGTAGTCGTTTCCTTGCGCCGGCTTTGCAATGAGCGCTATCTGGTGGGGGCGCGTTAGTTGAAATCCCACGAGACACCTTTTGACG
>Ga0179593_1384710_pt1 | contig 14903 bp, 24 predicted proteins | sample CZODoug2_1_08_16_FD_185931 | JGI IMG/M metagenome (GOLD analysis project Ga0179593, IMG submission 185931) | Vadose zone soil fungal communities from Angelo Coast Range Reserve, California, USA - CZODoug2_1_08_16fungal (PacBio error correction) | ecosystem: Environmental > Terrestrial > Soil >... | reverse complement strand
TCTTTTTAGCGGTGCAGATGAGCGTTTCAGGTGCGGCTGATCAGTTTTTGGTCCCCCCCGGCCCGTCTCTGGTTGTTTATACACTTCTGATCCTGGCTTGGGGCAAAATAAGAGCATACCAGTCCCTTCAATCAGGCTTCTCCCCCCGATGGACTATGAAATCTTGACCACTCTCATGGAGGGGCGCGATCAGACAGCCGTCGCACTCCTTCCCTTTTTTCGCCCGCCATAGGACGTGATTGTTTTCCGCGTGACCGGAGTTGAGCTTTTTCCCTTTAGTTTTTTCATCTGATACGAGGCTACAAGCGCGGCCCGACATGGTGCGTCATCACCCCCTCACCTTTTAGTAGTTGACCATTAGCCCATCCTAGCATTTCACAGGTCCCCTTGGAGATATAGAGCGGTTTTTTTCGAATCTGACTTTACTGCCTTTAGTCTAAGCAGGCTAGTGCAACCTCCCCCCCCCCCCCCCCCCCCCCCCCCCCCCCCCCCCCAACACACCCATGATCTTCAAGCGGTTCGGTTTCTTCCGTTCGGTTTTCCTTTTCCGGGGCAAGACCGCCAATCACCTCCTTCTTTTCTCTATGTCCACGGATTCTGGCCGAACATGTTTTCGTTCCTGAATCTCCCCCTGCTTCGGTACACTCAAAGTGTTGGTCTGCTTTCTCGCCCTTTACTTGGACCTAAAGTAAACGCCCTCTGACAGCGGTGTATTTCCTTAGGTTCTTTCAGGATCCTCTTTCCCACCGTTTACATGGGCCGAGCCCCCCTTGACGTGACCTATTATTTTCGTTTTTCCGTCTTTTGTCGATATTTTTGGCTTCTTCCTGTCGGTGTTGGCTATCAGATCCCGCCCCCCCGATATTGTAATCCGCAAATCCATTTCTTCGGGCCTTGGTGCTTTGTTTTTTTGTTTGCTTCAGTGTGAGCTTTGCCCCGGCTCTACGAATTCCAATTTGACTTGCTTCTCTCAACGCTTTCGAGCAGTCTCCTGCCTGAAGATTTCTACCTTTTCCCCAGCCGTTCAAAATGAACCTTCCTTGATCCCCTGTCAAAATTCCGTCACCTCCTCCATAATGATCCCAACGACTATTTCTCTTGGCTTCACTTGGGTTTCCTCAGAACTTCCCTTCAGGCAGCTACGTTCCACAAACACTTGATCCACGACTTTTTCCCTCCCTCCCCCGTTGGGTATTTCTCCCCCCCCTTTTCTTCGTGTTTTATCCATGGTGGCACATGCCCCGCCGCATCATTTGAGACCTCCCAAGAACGATGGTTTATCCCGACGCGGCAGTTCTGCCCCCCCCTGGTGCAGTGTCTAGTGTGGGGGACGGTTATTCTCCTCGACCGTGCTTTTTTTTCAGAAATGGAGCTGCAGGTAAAACGTGACACATTAAATCATGTCCCTCCCTGAAGTCTACTTGTTCGCCTGGGTTAATACTTTTCACCTTTGGGATGAGTGCCCCTGTTTTTCTTCCTTCGCTTCAGATGAATATCGCTTTCTCTCCAATAGACCTCCCCTAGCCCGCCCTCTCCACTCCACCATCCTCCTCCGCTCCCCACCCTCTTTCCACCTCTACCTTATCGCTGGCCCTTCCCATCTTTTATTTTAGGGCTACCCTTCTTTCTAATTCTTTTCTTTCCTCCTCCCTTCAACCTCTATTTCACTCTCTTCTCCTTTTGTTCTTCACCTCATATCCATTTTCACCTCCCCCATTCCCAATCCACCCTCCTCCCTCCTCTCACAATCACTCCTACTCTCTCCCTCCCCCTTCCCTTCTCCACCTCCCTCGCTCACACCCTCCTCTACTTACTTCCTTCCCCGCCCCTCTCTTCCCCCTCCCTCTGTTCTCCCTCCCCGCCCCTCTTCAGTCATCCACTCACTACCCCCATTCCCCCACTCCCGCCCCACCCCCTCCCCATTTCCTCCACCCTCCCTTCTTCACTACCCCTCCTCTCTCCTTTTTACCCCCAGCCCACCCCCCCCCTTCCCTCTACGCTCCCTTTCCTCCCTTCTCCCACACCTCCCCTCCTATCTCTCCTCCCTCCCGCTTCCCCACACCCCCCTCCTCTTTGCCCCTTTTTTACTTCACACCCTTCCAGCCCTTCCAACCCTCCCATCCTTTTTCTTTTTCCTTACCTCTACATCACCCCATACTTCTTCGTCTCGCCGTGTTTCTCATCCGTCCACCCCCCCCCACCACCTCTCCTCCTCCTCTATCCTCCCTCATCCCTTTATCCTCCTTTCTCACATATGCCCCCCAGCTCTCCCCCTTCCCCACTTTTCCCCCCTCCCCTTTCTCATCCTTCACGATCGTCTACCTATTCTCCCTTTCACCCCCCCCCTCCCCTCTTTCCTCCTTCCCTCCTTCCCCCCCCTCCCCCACCCCTTCCTCCTTCTGTTCTTTCCTCTCCACCCCCTCTCTCTCCCCCCCTCCCTTCCTCCTTCCTTTTTACTCTCCTCCTCTCACCCCCCCCCTCTCTTGCCCTTTTCCCACCCCCCTCATCCCCCTCCCCTACCTCCCCCCTCCCACCTCTTGAACCCCCTCCCTCCCACTACCCCTCTTTCCTCCCCCCCAACCCCATTCCCACTTTTTCTATTTCTCCGTCCATCCCTGCACCAACTTCTTCCTCCTCGCCCGTCCCCAACCCCCTCCCCCTTCCACCTTCCAACCCTCCCCCGCTCACCTTCTACTCCCTTACCCCCCCGCCTGCTCTCCTCCCCCTGCCCACCTCTCCCTCTCTCCGCCCTCTCAACCCACCCCCATCTCCCTCCTCCCCCCCCTTGATCATACCACACCTCCTTAACCCCCTTTATTCTCCCCCCTCCTCCCTATCCCTCCCCCCCTCTTCCCCCCTTCCCTTTCCCCCCCCCCTCTTCCCCCCCTCCACCTTCCATTCTTCCGTCCCCCCCCTCCCTCCTCCCGCCCCCAAACCCCTCTTCCTCTATTATTCCTCCCCCCTCTCCACCCCCCCCCCTCCGTTCCCTACCCCGCCCCGACTTTCCTTTCCTACTTCCACCCTCCCCTCCCGTTCCGACCCTTTCGCTTTTTCCTCTGCCCCCCCCACCCCCCCCTCTACCTCTCGTTACCACCTCCCCCCCCCCACTCTCCCTCCTCATCCTCACCCCTCACGCCCCCATCTTCCCCCCCCCCTCCCTCCACCGCATTCTTCTCCTCCTCTTAACCCCCTCTCCCCCCTAACTCCCCTTTACCCTCCCGCCCTTCTCATCCTACTTCTACATCACTTCCATCCCTCCCTCAGACTCATCACCACCCCCACACTGCCCCTCTCTTAAGTAACTTCCCCACCCTCCCGTTTTTCTTCTTCCTTTCCCCCCACACCCTCTCTACCCACTCCACTTTCCCTTTACGCCATATTTCCCCCCCCATTTTCCACTCCATTTTTCCCTTGCCCTTCTTCCCGCCCCCCCCTCCTTCCCCTTCGTTTCTCCCCACTCCCCCCTGTCCGTTCCCCACTTCTTCCCTTTCCATATTACCCTGCCCCTGTCATCTCTCCCAACCCTCTTTACTTTTCCACCCTAATCTTTTTAAGCCCTTCCTACTACTCCCCCTTATCCCTTTTCCCATTCCCTCTCCCTTCCCCTCGACTCACCCTCCCCCCCATTATTTCTTATTCAACTCCTCATCCCTCGTTCCCTCCTTACTCTCTCCCCCCCCACCCCTACCTTTTTTTCCTCTCTCAACCTACGCTCCCTCCCCTCTCATCTCTCCCCCATTTTCCCCTTATCCCCCGCCCTCATATCCTATTTTCATCACCCCCCTTCCTACCCTCCTCCATCCCCCCCCTCTCCATTTCCTCCCCCCTCCACTTCTCCGGTCGATTCTTTCGTCCTCCCCCGGCCTACCTAAGGGCGTTCTTTTTTACCTTTCCCGTCTAAGAGTTCTGCATATTGACCTCGTTTTATCGGCTTTACTCCCGACTCTCGCGACGGCCTGCTTGACGCTGGACGAGTCAGCGATTGCCTGACATGCCCTCCTTAAAGCACTAAAACCCTTGACCTGAGCTCCCGTTCTACATAGAATCGTCTCCCTCCCCCTCCCTTCCGTAAAATTTTAACCAAATGTCCTGGTCCACCGCCGTTGGACCTTTTCGATTTTGCTCTCGCTTTCCTTTCCCAATGTGGACTCTCAGTCCGCTAGGCTTCCAGCCCCGGTGGTACCCTTTTTCCCCCCTCCGTCCTTGACCAGAGTGTACCCCAACTACCCTTGCTGGGCACGTTGTTTTTTGCGTTTTGCCCATCTTTTTCCCCAGGGTCCCGGCGTCGAGCCTGCATTTCCCAGCACAACCGATCCCCCCCCGATGACTATCTGTTCAAGACGTTGCTTCCTACATGGCGCACCCCCCTCCGTTTCTTTCCATGACTGGTCCTCCCCCCCGGAGATCTTTTCATCCGCCCTATTCTTTCCACGATTTGCCCCCACTTTCCCTTCCGAATAAGAATGGCGTCCATTCGGATGACCGGATTTTCGCATCGTGCATTCAGCCCCCTCCTTAATTTGTCTGTACCCCCCTTTTAATTTCCACCCGCGATGCTTCCCCACAAGGACGTCTCCCGTTCCCCTTAAATGCTATTTGCCGGCAACGCTGATTTTTACTCCTACACCTTTTTTAGCAATGGAAGGGACAAAGGCCATAGTATTCCCGGCCATCTGGATTTCGTGAAGTTTTATCCCCATTTTTGCACCCTTTCTGGTACAGATAGCAATTCCCAATATCCCCCCGTCTGTCTGGTCCCGTAGCCACTTCCCATATCAGTGCCCCGCCGGCATTCCAGGACTGAATTTTCCCCCTCCCCGCTTAAAAACCATAATTTACGGGGTCCACGATGGTGTCGGCTCCTTACTTGTCCCGATACCGTCGGACTCTTTTTTTTTTGGGTTTCTGCTGCGTCCCTCCGCATCCGAAGTCTCTCGCGAACCCTCTCCTCTTTCCTTTGAAGGACACTTAGGCACGTCACGCCTCATCTTCTTTCCCGGTACTTCGCGAGTTTGAAGCTTCAAACACCTCCCCCTCTTTTTCACGGAGTAGGTCCCCCCTCCCCTTAATTCTACGACCTTTCCCGGGGCAGAAAGGGCAATTCCCCCCCACTTTTTGTTCGCGACGCTCCCCGACGGCAATAATTTCTATTTGGCGGTCCCAAGGCAAGCAGCCGTTTTACCCGAATTCAGTGACGCTGTTCAAGGATTTTATTACGCACACTCATCTCAGGACCAAACTAATTCCCCTTTCCACCCGAATCATTTTCTCCATTATTGCCTTCCCCTCTGCTTGATTCCTTGGCGAATTCCCATGTACAGATGCAGGCTTGGCCGGACTCGCGAAACCAAAGGATTTTTCATTTGAAATTTCCTTCCCCTTCTAATGCCTTAACCTACGTCGCCATGAGTGAATTCTTTCATCCTCCTCCTTTTTTCTGAGCGATGAGCCCTTGTTTTTCACTTCGATTTTCAGTTTTATGCAGTCTTTGAGATCAATTAAAATTTTCTTAGTAGATTTTTGTTTTTTTCCCGGCCCCCGCCCTCCCTCCTTAGGACCGGCGACACTCCTCCCTGTTGATATTCGCGATGTCAAAGAATCGTCCCCTCTTTTTTCCTTTTGTTTTCTTGTACTTTTTTTTCTTGTCGTAACCTCCCCCCTCAATATAGCGCCCCCCTCCTGCCCGTCAATTGCTGATCGCATTCCTTCCGCGCAACACACCCCTAAGGAGGGCGTCTGTTTAGCCTGAACACCATTGGTTCTTTGTAAAAGTTGGATTCCCTTTGTCGAGCTAATTAATTTTCGAGTCTGACTTGCCTCTGAAGCATAACACTCCTCCCCCCGGTGACCCCTCCCTCATTTTCCCCGTAACATACTTGTTCACTTTCCCCCTTTTTCCTCGGCCTCTTGGATTTTCGACTTCTTCCCTTCCAGATGAGGTTGTCCCCTCTTTTTGCCGCCGGCTCAATTTTTAGGCTCAATTCTACTTTTTCTGGGTTTTTCCAGTAAAGTAGGGTCCCGCCCCCACCGCATCCACAGACGTACCACCTTCGGTTTCGAGATGGACCTTCCTTCTTCCTTAAGTCCGGATCGCTCTTCCCCTTTCCCGCTCCTTTTCCGACTAAGGCCCCTCCGGCCGGTTCGTACCCATGAATTCTCTTTATTCACCTGTGCCCCCTTGGTATAAAGATTTGAATCCCCCGATTTCCCTTTGACTGATTTCCCTTCCTTTTAACCCAACAGTTGCAAGAGATCCGTACCCTTCTTTCTTTCAGGGCACCCTCCATTTGAATTCCGTTTAAGTGAGAGTTGAATTGCTTTACATTTCAGCCCCTTTATGACAGATCTGAAGCTCCCCTTGGACCTGTCATGAATTTCACGTAGTAAGTATGGTTTAGATCCTAATGAGTCATGGATCGCCATTATTCTTCGGGTCTTAGGACGGTCCAACCCTTAACCGGCACTAGTTTTAGTTGAGCACTCCCTTCTTTCTTCCCTTTATACATGGACGAACCTTATATTTCCTGCTGGACTCCCCGCCCGGATTAGTTCCGATTTTCCTATTCACTTCCTTTATCCCCGAAGGTCTCTTTTCTGACGTCAGTCTTACCACTACGTTCAAACTGCAAAACAATCTCAACTTCGTCTCCCCCCCCCCCTACCGGCGGCTTTTTCCTCTTTAATCCAAGTTTGTGCCCGATTCGATCTGTTCGACCCCCTTACCGATGAGCCCCCCTTGGCGCTTTTTTCTCTGCAATCCCTCCCGTTTAACGCCCGGCGGTTTGGCATTTCGATCGGTTTCCCTTCGGCCGTGATCCTTAGGAATTATCTCCCGTGTTTTAAACGGCTGTCATTCCGCATGGCATTTTCACCTCCCTCTCTCTTGCTTCACTTGCGTAAAGCGTCCATTCTAGGCCAGTCCTTCGATCGGGACGTAGCCCCCCACCTCCCGTCTTTCGCTCATGTTTTGTCTGCCTTCTAGCTGGTCCAATGGCGCACTGCTTTCGAGCAATTCTCCCTCTTTTTCTCAATGATCAGGAATTTCCCCCTGCTTCCCGCGTTTGCTTCGAATATCCCCCCCCTCTAGAATTTTTATCGTCAGATTAAAGTCCTCCAACCTACTAGACTCCCCCATCCCCCCGTGACGTAGTTTCTTCATCGCCCATGCTTTGCGTTCTCATTTGTGACCATTTAATTGGCCCCTTTGTCATTTCGGTCCCTCTCCCCTGATCCCTTTATGATCCAACTCTAAACCACTAGCACTTCCCCCCCCTTTTTTGCACCGATGAGCGTTCGTATCGGATACAACCCCTTATTCCTTCCCGAGTGTGCTTTGGTCTTACAACAATTCCTACGGTGATCTGAAAATTTTGGCTTACCCAACGTGCTTTTTAGCACCCCAAGTTGATTGACGTTTCCCTCCGGAGGCCAATTGACCGGGAAGCTTAGATGGTCGTCGGAACGTTTCCAGTGGCGGATGAAAACTCCTCCGCTTTCAAGGCGACCCCCGCTTAATTTCGTTCCCCCGTTCCCTTCTGTTTCTTTTCATGCAGTCCTCCCTCCTATGGAATAGTCGTTTCCCCCTGGGGGTCCATCACTTCGTCATGTCTTCAGCCCTCTCGGTTCTACATCGTTTCGTTGCTCTGATCGAGATGCCCTCCCTCCAACCCTCTGAGTTTTTGGATGAAGTATGGGAGACGAGCGGTTTGCGGCTTCAAATCCAATGACAGCCCCCCCCTTCCAGAACCCCCTCCCCTCCGATTTACGTTTGTTCTTCTGCCCATATGTTTGAAATTAATTCGGAGATAGCCAGTTCCCCAACGGCGGCTGACTTGATGGAGCACCCCCCAAACCAGGCCGGAACCCCCCCTTTGCCCATAAAGATGTATGCCCCCCAATGTGTTTCCCTGGGCCCGATGCTTTCCGTGTCCATTTCCCTCCCCCTCTAAGCTTGGTCCTGAGCTCAACAGAACTTAAGCTTTTTCAGCTTATTTACTCGGTTCAATTTTCGTACCTCAGTTAACAACCCTCTTCACTGCAGCCTTTTCGGTCCTTTTTATGATCTTCATTCACCCTTTCGCCTTTTTCCCCCCTCCTCCCGTTTCCGCACCCCGGTTTTTAGAGACATTTCCCCTGTCTTTTGACGATTTCTGGTATTGGAAACGGGAAGTCCCACCGCAGCCATCCCCATAGTGATGTCCGCCTCCCTTTCGTTCCGTCCGTCTTTGCCGATTATTTTGTCCTGCTTTTTTCTCCCCCAGTCGCCCACCAGCTTCTACTTATAGCATCGGCTGTGTCCATTAGCGGCGCTCCTTTCCCCCCCGACACGTCCGGTTGTGACGCCCATGTCGCTGATAATGCCAGAGCCCCCCGTCCCCCCCTTCGAAGTGACGTAATTCCGTTCCCCACCCTTGCGGCAACTTTTCCGTCAATATCTTTTTCGTGCACTAAGATGACGGAGAGATTTTCGTTTAGCGCGGCCCCCCAATCCCCCCTGTTTCCCCTCACGGTCCTTTGAGATACCATGATTGTCCTTCTCTGCGCAAGCTCGTAGTTGCCCAGCAAATATCTTTCTAAAACACCCCCTTCCACTCGAAAGATGGACGGTTCCAATTCCCCACAGCCCTGCCTCGGATCCTTTCCCGCGCTTCTCTGCACCGCGCTAATTACCTCCCATCTCTCTCTTTTTCCCCTACCCCTGTTGCTCTTTTCTTTCTTCTCGCGTGTCCTATCACTTTTTTCTTTTAAGAGTCTGGGCTGTTTGGCCTTTCTTCCATTAAGCGTTCGATTCCTTTTTGTTCTATCTCTGCTGTGGCCCCCTTTCCCATCCTTACCCCCCCATCCGAATGCGCTCCTTGAACGGAAGCATTGACAAGTTGCACGGCCGATGGGGCCGTCACGAGCGATCCCCGCCTTGCCCTTCTTTCCTTCCCTTCCCAGGGGACGGTCCCGATTTTTCGCATCCTTTCTCGTGGAGGGAGGTTTATTTTTATCGGTACTCTTGATGCCGGCATCCCTTCATTCGCCTAATTTTCCCACCGACGGTCGTCCATATCGCCGCCTAGCCCCTCATTTTTTCCTTTTCTGACTTCGCTAATGAGAGCGGTTGGGTTCTGTGTTCCCACGCCGGTAGCAGTGCGTAGTACGCTGAATGTTCACCCCCTGACGTTATTACGTCTTCCACCTTGTGAAGGTTCGGTGCCGTCCTCGGTTGATGGATGAATCGGGCCCCTCCCTCATCCCCCCCAGACTTTCGATACTCTTGAAACCGGTCCGCCATTTCCCCTTTTTCCTTCCATCCCGGTGACACCGGCCGTGCATCGTCGGTACTCCCTTTGTTTTACTGATGACTTTCAGGACTTGGATCAGGAAGCTGCCACGAGCCGTGTCGGTAGTTGCCGAGTCCCCTTAGCGCGCTAGCATGTTAACCCCGCATTATACCTTTCTTTTCACAAATTTCCCTTTACCGACACTTCTTCTGGCTTTTTAATGTGGCGCTCTGTGCTCCAGGTCCTTATGTCCCTTTTTTTGTCTTTTCCTGCCTGATGGTCACCACTCTCTCCATCAGTCAACGTTAACCCCCTTAGCGGCTTGATGGGTCTTTTTCGTTCTTCCCTTGTTGCGTCCCCTCCGGTTCTTTTCTATCTCAAAAACTCTGGCTCCTCTCTCGGCGCGTCCTAGAGTCGAGAATAAGCTTCCCCTCCCCATTCTGACATTGATTTTCTTCCCCCTGCGTGTTCCCACCTCCTGAGATTTTGTGGGTGGGTTTGTTGGTGTGGCCTCTCCTCAAGGAAAACCTATGCCCCTCCCCTCCTTGCGGTACCCGCTTTCATCGCCCTCGCCCTGACACGGTTTCTGCAAGCCATCGGCCCCCCCCCCCCCTACATTGGGGCCCGCCGCTCCCTGTTCAACTTTGGAAAGAAGCGCCCCCCGCCCCTTTGGATCCGCAACCTTTTCATATCGAGTTGGTTGCGCTCTAGTGGAAAGCTTTCCCTTGCATACTTGGAGTTCTCAAGCTGGTTCCCCTCTAGGACGCGCAGCGTCTTTCCACCTTTTTTCCTTTCCGTGTGGGGACGTATTTCCCGACCTCGTCTTTTGGCTATCGAAGAAGGGAGAAGCTACCACTAACATGATAAAATCCTGAATTGCAGGGGAGCCTGTCCCGTTCCCCCAGAGAAGTAAATAGGTTGGTGTCTTTGCTTCTCGTTTTGTCATTCATTTTCTATAGCCTTCTCATCTTCCCCCCTTCTTCTCCTCCATCTCCCCGATTTTTTTCCTCTGCAAGATTTTTCTTACCTCTTTTAGCCCCACGCCCCCCCCTTTCGCGATTCATTCATTGCTCCCGCGTCCTGGCGACGTATGTTGACACCCTTCTTTTCCCTTCCTGTGGCTTCCTTTTGGCGAGGTCCGTGTGGGTTTCTCCTCCTAGTGCCCTTGATTTGAGTTTACGATGAAGAGCGAGGAGCAAGGCCATTCCCTTCAAAAAAAAAAAATTTTTTTTCACCCCTTCTTATCAACCCCTTCAGTTTTCCCGCCGCCTAGAATCTATCGAGCCCGAACTCAGAATCGAACTTTCATGTCCCCGCCTCTCCTCCGCTTCCCGTCTTTCGCCGAGCGATTGTGCTTCGTTTCCCTCCCTTGTGAACCTCCCTATTCTTTCCACTCCCCCTTGGGGTTTTAATACCGTCCTTCACCGCCGTCCTTGCGAGTTTTTTATGGGCCCGTTCTGGTTGCGGTCGTCAAACTTATTTTTCACGGAGTACGCCGTCTCGTGCTCCCCCTCCATTGTCCCAACGACACCTTACGCTTTTTACGACCAGCCGTTGCGGTTCGCGCTGCAGGACACGTAGTATGCCTTTCTTTCCTGCCCGTCAAATCTGGCGGGTCAGTCTCCCCCCCCCCCTACTTTCGTTCCCCCCCCATCCCGCATACCCCTCCTTTAGATCTATCATTCTTTCTCCCATTAGATCGTTCCCCGGCAACTCGCCCTTTCCCCGTTTCTTAAAGATCGTAACTGGCCCGCGATGCTTGATCCTTCGGTGCCCCTTTCACGGCCCTCATGAACTCTCGATTGTTAGGGCCAGCCCCCTTCACTGTTGTCCTGCGGGTACTGTCGCTCCCACAAGGTCAATCTTTTCTTTTTCTGTTTTCTTATTAACTTGGGTCCCCCGGTCTTTTTTCCTACGAATTCATGATCCCCCGACGTGGTGCGCCCCCGGTCCCTTCAGACCCCGCCTCGCGAGGATCCGTCCCTTAGTCTTCGTTCAAGACTTTTCCCGCTCTGTTTACCACCTAAGTTTTACTGCTGTGTGAACCTTATGCTTGGAATCCGCCCGGGTAATTTAATGTACACGCTCGGAATGATAGCTCCGGCGACCGGCCTATTCTGGGTCCCGCCGCATATGTTCCCACTTCTCTTCCCCTTTATCTTCTCCCTATTGTAAGGACCGTCACTCAGGGAAGACCCAACGTTCCCTTTTCACCGGAGCCGATTTTGACTCTTCCCCAACATCGCCTTTTCCAGGCCTGGACCGCCCATTAATGAGTACTAAGCTCCTTTTTCCTTTGGTAATCCCAATGGGTGTTTTTCTTTTCCCGTCCACGACGCCCTCCGTCCTCTTTTGGTTTTCCGGTTCTGCCTCCCTTGGCTTGGGGGAACTCCGGCCCGCGGGGCTCGATATTCAAGGGTATTAATTAAAAGGAAGTCTCGTTCCAACAAAGACCGCGGCCCACCCCGACTAAACGCTTTTCTCTTAAATCCTGCGTATCCCATCTGGAGAATTCGTGCTTTCCCCGATTTCGGGATTGCGTCTGAGCGCAACCCACTATGTCCCTTTTGGACCCAACAAGATTCGCGTTCGAACCAGGTTGCAAAACTTTCCTCGTGAGGCTTCCAACCAATTTGAGATATCTATCTTCTCTTGTGTTGTTGAGAGAGATGCGCGTTCATTGTCCTCCCTCTTCGTTTTTTCTTCTTTTTTCTTTTCCCACCCCCTTTTTTTTTCATCGATTCTTTTTTGTACCCTTCTGCCCCGGGCCCGCGAATATGGTCCGGTCCCCCTTTGGACCATTCCCGACCCCGATTTGGCCTCTTCGCTGACCGGATCATATTCCCTATTTTGTGGTGCCCTTTGTCCCTTTTCTTGTTCCCGAGCTTTCCAAACTCGCGAATCTCTTCCGTCGTTACCCCCCTTCCGTTCATTTTGATTCCCTCCCCCGCCACCACCCCATGCAGCTTTTTAGGGGGAGGCTTTATCCCCGACGCGGACGAAACATTTTTTTTAGTCCCCTTTTCCCCCGCGGAGTCAGGCTTTGCTCATTTCTTTTCGGTACTTTGAACCCCTCTCTGTTTTGTCGATTTCAACATAGCTCACGTGACCGCTCATTGACCCCTTCCCCATTTCCCTTTTTCCCTTGACTCGACCTTGTACCTCATCCTCATTGATCCGCTTTGTTTTTCCTTCCCAACAGTATGCTTCTTCGGACCCCCGTCGTTCCCCTCTCCCTCGCCCCCTTTTGTCCGGTTTGACCCCTTCTCCATGGCCTTTTTTCTCCACATCCATTTTTTCACCCCACTTTTGGTTTTAGACTCTTGGTATTCTTCCGACGTCTACTTCCCTTTCATTTTTCGGCACGTTCTGCCGGTTGCGCCGCCCGCACTCCCCCCCCCCACTCCCTTTCTTTAATTGTTTTTGCATGTGAGCTTTTCAGCGTTGCCCCCATTGATTAAGAAACGCCACACGGAATTCCCACGATGTTTTCCCAGATCGAATTATTCCTTTCCAGCGGGGCTCCCCCATTGGTTTTTTTTTCACCCCCTTTCCCATGATTGGTCGGCCCATAAGCCAGTGAGTTTCTGTCTCCCCTCCCTTTTGATCAATCATCGCGGTTGCCCCTTCCCCTATCTTTACTCCCTCCCCAGGGGCACTGCTGTACCCCGTCGCCCCTATTCCTTAATTTTTTCCCCCTTTGACTCTCTTCCTCCCATTCTTGGACTTCCCCTTTGAACCCCTCTTTACGAAGTAGGCAGCTATTTACACTCCAGGATTTATCAGGTCCCCCCTTTCTCCCTCACACCCTCTCTGTGGATGAATCAAGAAACGGCTTGCAGTGTCTTTTGTATCTGTTTTTCCCCGGAATGTTTCCCTGATGCTCTCTCCGTCCGACTTCATTGCAACCTTTTTTTCCCATTCACTGCGTCTTCACCAAACCCGTGCCCCCATTCAAGTTGTCGCCACTATTTCCCCTGTCAGGATCGTGTATCCCCTTTAAGTCTTCCTTTCCCGCTTCTTTTCGGACTTACTTCACGACATTCCTTTTCTCTCCATCGCTTTTGGTTACTCCCCGGCTTTTGGACCATGCGATTCTTAGGAATGTATCGTCCCCCCCCCCCCTCTTTCGTGGGCAATGTCGAGGTTTGCGCTTAATGTTTCTCCCTCTTTTTTCTGGAATTTCGGCCTAGCCTTGGGCTCATCGCCCCTCTCCAATTCACCCCTTCCAGCACTCGTTCTTTGTTTTTTTAGAATTATCCCCCCATGGCCGTCCTTCCTCGACAATCGCGCACGATATCGGATAGTTTCAACCCTGTCCTTTTTTTTTCGCGGTAGAGCATCTCTCGCGGGTCTTCCACTCTCGTTGGAATCTTTCAGGTTTCGCTTTTTTTGCCTTTCCCCCTTTGATTTTTTCGTCTTATCCATCAAGAATCGATGTTCCCTGCCCTGCCAAGTGGCAATCATCCACCCCCCTCTGACGATGGGGTGGACTGCATGCCGCATGATGCTCTGTTGGTGAAATAAATTGTTTTTGACCCTGCGCCTCCTGCGGCGCTCCTTTCCCCTCTTCATACACCCTGCACCGGTTGTGCACTTCCTTTTTTTGTCACGTTTTTTTCTTGCAGTTCTCAGTCCGAGTTTTTGCTTGGCAGGGTTCCAACCATCGCCCCCCTTTTCTCTAGGATCTCCCGGTTTTCGCTTTTCCAACCAATTGGGCTTTGATTCTTTGGAGGGGCCCCGTGTCTTTGTCCATCTGGGGGCCCTTTTTTTTTTTTGTTTCTGGGTAGTTACGTCTGGCTTTCTGAACCTTTCCTCCTTTTCGGTACAAAGTTTTCTTTTTCGGAGTTTTCCCCCCTCGGACCCAAAGGATGGGAAGGGACTTAATAGGTTTCATTCTCCATCTCTTATGATTGGCTATTCAGTTTTTCCCCAGTTTGACATTTGGACACCGTTCAGAAATGAAGAGGGAGTGCTGAAACGAGCTGCCTTCTCCTATCGATGAGCCTCATATCCACCCCCCCTCTTTTCTCTGATCTGCTTTTCTTCTCTCACACTGTACGACACCATCCCCAAGCACCAAGCCGCCCCCTCTTTCTTTTCCCGTTTTTTCTTTTTCGAAATGTATGTTTTGACCATCTTTCCCCCCCCTTTTCTGGAGGTAGCCGACCCCTTCCCAGAACTTAAAGAAGCTGAAGAGGCGCCCAACAACTACGGCCGGAACCACCCTCCTCCCATAACGATTTATGCACTTCAATGTTCTCTGGTCCCTATGTACTTCCTTTTTCCCATTTCTACTCCTCTTCGATTCCTATATGAGCCCCAATACGCCCTGGGTCTCGTTTCAGGTCTCGGTCCACTTTCCTTTTTTCTTATGTCAGGAAGGTAACCCCCCCCCCATCCCTCTAGGTTTTGCGTGTTGTAGTCGGATTTCATCCCCGCCACGTTCAGAGCCTACGACGTTTTTTTTCTACTTTTTGACAAGTTATTTGTGGCCTCTTCCGTTTCTTTTCCTTCAGACCCTTTCCTGAATGGCTGAAAAATTCACCCATCGTTTCTGACGCCATCCTTCCGTCCGTTTGCCAGGCCATCTTACTACCCTGGTCCGCCTGGCCCCTAGTACGTTCTCTACTG
>Ga0179593_1582589_pt1 | contig 14904 bp, 16 predicted proteins | sample CZODoug2_1_08_16_FD_185931 | JGI IMG/M metagenome (GOLD analysis project Ga0179593, IMG submission 185931) | Vadose zone soil fungal communities from Angelo Coast Range Reserve, California, USA - CZODoug2_1_08_16fungal (PacBio error correction) | ecosystem: Environmental > Terrestrial > Soil >... | reverse complement strand
TGAGTCGGCGACTCCATGCAGAGCTTTGTCTCCCTCTTCCCTCCCCCTCCTGTCGTTCTCTCCGCGTTTTCATTATTCTTTCCAGCAGTACCCCGCGGACGACCCTTCGCCGGACCTCTTCCCTCTCCATCTTCTCTTCTTTACCTCCTCCACTCTTACCCCCTCGTTCACCTATTCGCCCTCCCCTTTCTGACTCAACCCCCTCCCCTTCCCTCCCTTGCTTGACGGCACCCGGTCAGTATCGCTCCAGTGTTCTTTGGATACCCCGGGGTAATGTGTACAGTAACAGTTTCCGTGTCGCGTCGTTTTTCGTGCCACCTTTTACGGGATCACCTTTGGGCCCGCTCCAATGGGATCGGCAGTGATCCGCTGGAAGAGACTTAGTGGTTGAGATCCTGGTTAAGCTGGGGTTCCCTTTCTACGTAAGTTTTCCTCCACCTGCTCCCGTATCCCTGACTTCTCGTCCCCCCTCCTGGCGGGTACCCCGCCTTTGAAACCGAGTACCGACGGGTTCCTCGAACTGACGCTCCTTCGTCCTCGCGAATCCAAACTTTCCCCGGCTTTCTCCCCTCCGCCGCCCCTTCTTTTCCTGCGCCATATGTTGTGCCCCCTGCTTTGTAGACTAATTGCCGACAGGTCGTGCCGTTGATCTTCCTTTCTAGTGTTGGGCTTACCACGCTTGAGCGTCAAGGCACCTTTGCACCACCTTCCTTTCTCCCATGCCTGTCCTCGGACGCTTTATTAACAGCAGGCCATCCGGCCATCCGCCACTTCTTCCTCCTCTTTTGCCCTCGTCCATCTTCCTGGCTCCCTTCCTTCGCGCGTCACGTCGCTACGATCTTTCCATCGGGGCGGAGAGGATGCTCCCGCTCTCTTTTGGTAGTGGGGAACCAAGAGGAAATCCGATAACTTTTCCCGTAATTTTACTCTTCCTTTTCTCCTGATCTCGGCGGTTTGAGATAAGCTAGAGAAAGAATTTGCCCCTGTTCACTCGGTCTTTTTCTCTCGTTTAGTATTTTTTCTTCCACGCTTTTAGCCCAGGTAAAGACTTTGAGATGGTTGGAGATTTTCAGGGATGTGAGCGCATCAGCCTGGTTACCTCCCCCCTCCGACCCCGTTCTTTAACTTAGTTGTACCGTTGAGATGCGGCGCATCCAGGCAGAGGGACTGGTGCTGAGTTGAATCACGGTACTCACTTTGTTTTCCCTGTGCCCGAGCCCTGGGTCTAGTCGAGTAGTGACTTAGGGGTCCGGGGAAGTGATTCCAGTGGGTTTGAGTTCCGACGCGCCGGCTCGGCGATTGGACCGCTTACGCAGGCGGAGATATAAAGGCGATATCCCGCCTCCTTCTAGCGTCCACCCCCGCGCCTTTCTTTTAGCTGCCATAAGTTCGATGGAAGGAGGGACCCGCAGTCCGATCATGCTCTCTCTCTTTTCGTTCTCCCGTTTTCATCTTCGTCTTTTTACCGGCCTTCGATTTTTCTGGGGCGGCTTCTCCTCACACTGACCGCATCTACTCCGTTTATCTGCCTGCGACTTCGCGTCAACTTTCCATCTCTTTAGGCGCTTTTCCGCGCCCCTGCTAGTCAAGGGGGAGATCCCCGCAGGCCTCCACAAGAGGGACCTCGGCTGTTGCATCTGCTTCCTTGGTCTTGCCTTGCGTCTTCGGGCCTGGCTCGTGTATCGGAGACTGTTTGTCTGTTCCCAGATGCGACATTTTTGCTCGAGGTCAGTTTCTGGAGTCCGGTTGTTCGCAATGTCAGCTTTTTTTTCTTTTGCCTTCGTTTTCCAGGCGCCCTCGCACCTTCAGGCCGCTTTCCCGCGTGCTTAGCTCTCCACTGTTACGCAGTCCCCTTAGCTTGATGGGCGATTGTTGGCGCGTTCGGGTGAGTTTACTGCAGGCTTAGCCCAACGACTCGTAGGTGGGAGCACTCTTTTCCTTTCCTTTCTCCTTTCTTCTGGTTTTTTTTGCGCTGGCGATACAGGTTTAGTTCCGCCGGTCCTGCTCTATGAATCGGGGGACGAGCGTTGCCGGCGACCGACGCCGGTTCCCGCCTCGGTGTCGCGCTCGCAGGCCGGTGGCTCCAACTTCGACGCCGAGTTCGAGCATCCTTTTTCTTCTTCGGCTCCCTGTTTCGCTGGGACCCCATCCTCTCAACGCTCCCTCTTAATTATCAAGCTCGCCGTCGCCCATGGTATTACGGTAGGAGACGCCCCTCTCTTGTTTGTTTTTGCGAACTTCGGTGCTTTTTCCATTTTGATTTGCACCTTTCTTTTCCCACCGAGGAGCCGTCGCCCTGTCTGCTGGCGTACTTTCCTCTTTAGTTTTGTATTTGGCTTCTGTTACGCCGCTTTTTCGGCTTTCTTCACCATTCGGCCGTTTTCCCACTCCCTTGAGTTGCCAACGTCCGTTGCCGTTCAACCGGCTTTTACAACTAGTCCTCCCATGAGATAGGCGGCCAAAGACCGATGGTGCAGTAGTCCACCTACCGTCAATTACTTGCTCCGCCTCGCCCCCCTCGCCCCTAAATCACAAAAACCAGTAAACGAGGGGTCACCTCAACATAATGCCCCAAGCCGCCCTTTACAGTATCGATCGTCGGCGCCTCCTGTTTTCCCCCGAGAACCTTCCACTTTTCCTTATCTGTCCCCCCAAAAGTCCCGGACCCAACACCTCCCTACGACACCGGACTTCGGAGCCGCCCCGCTGTCCTTTTTTCGTTTTTCCACCGACGTCCTCTCTGAGCGGGCAACGGTCCCAGCAGCCCGCCGTGACCCAGTCGGCGCTTGCTTTGCCTCCCTGAGTTAAAATTTCCTCCGACAAAAGCCCCCCGAATTATGCCGCAACAGCCTTTGTTTCTTTTTCGCTGACTATCCCCGCCGGTTATTATTTCGAGACCTTTTTTCAGTGCAAGCCGAAGGCCGATATCGGAAACGGACTCACCCCTTTCACCCTTTTAGTGCCTTGGTTTCGCATCGTTGACTCCCTCTTGCTCTGGGACGTGATCCGAGAGCGCCGGCTGAGCGCACATGATTCTCTTCATCCTCCTCCGTGAGATCTTTTCCCCCTTTCATCGCGGGTCCTCCCCGTCTTAGAGGTCCAGGGAAACGACGGCGATTTACAATATAGCCAGGGACTCGACCGTTGAGTTGCCTCTTGTTTCTCATTCCACCCCGATTTTTTGTCTGGGCACGTCAAGTTTCCTCGTCCTCAAAGGAGGTGGATATAGTACAGATTAGGTACTTGGAGACTTCGCGTCGTATTTGGCGAGTAGTTGGAAGTTCAGAAGGCCGTCGTGGGTAACCGTTACATTTATGGATTCCCCCTATTTCCCTTTTCCTCGTACTTCCTTTTTACGAGCGAAAGGGAAGCTTAGTAGTAGTCCCCAGTGCAAGCCCTGTCGTCGTCTCTCTTTTTTTTTATTTACGGTGTGAGCTTGACCGGTCCGTTTTTCCCCCCGATTTCCGTTCGACTTTTTTGACAACGGCCTTTGTTTTTTTTTCCCTTCGCTGGCCGGTCCGCAGTGTTATTGGAGTGGGTGAGATTGGGTTCCCCTTTTCTGCTTGCAAATTTTTAGCGCCGGCTTTTTCTCCGCTCCTTTTTCACGTTCCGCCCTTGCCTGACGTTCGGAGTTGCATGCGACGGGAAGTCAGAACATTCCCGACGGCGCTCTTAGCGTCTTGCCTCCATGACCAGCGCCAGTCTCAGACCTACTCCCTTACTTGAACAGCTACGGTGACGTCTTACTAGTTGCTCCCTATTGCCCCCCTGGCGAGCGCCCCCGAGAGTTTTTGCCCAGTCCCCTTCGTTTCCGTCGTCGGCGCTCCCCGTCTTCCCCACCGGATGGCACGTCGAGATTGCAGGGACGTAATATCAGCAGGACGGGATTGGTCCTCGAATTCGCATGGCGCGATCGGCCCCCCAGCTCACGCGCTTTTTCTTCGTCGGAGGTCCTTCGGCTTGCCAGACGAGTTCTTCGCTGGGCGGCTGGTGGGGGGTTCCCGGCCCCTCTCTTTACCGAGTCTCCTTCTGTTTGCTCCTCTTCAGCCCCCTTGGCTCCCCAGCAGCGAGGAACCAAGTTGCTCCGTATCGACACCGCTTGAGGCCGGCCGCCCCCGCTCAGCAGGCTTGCGCGATACTTGCCCCTCAGGCCCAACTCCTTTCAGTGGTCCTTTTGTTCACTCTTTCTCTGCGATTTGTTTTTAAGTGATGAGACCACAGTTATGAGACCGCGCCTTACTGCGCGTGGCCTGCCGCGCATCAATCCCGCCCCCGTTTCCCCTTCTAACCCAAACACTAAAGAAGCGTCTATACTTTCATCCCCGCATGCCAGTTCCGCATAGTGCTAGACTTTTTCCCCCTCCCAGCTTTTTCGACTCAGCGCCGAAGTAGGGCCGTCGTTTGAAGCTTTGTTTATGCACCAGCAACTTGGGGAATATAGGGGTCCAGGATTGGAGAGGAACGAGCGCCGCACCCCGGAACCTCCTTCGCCGCTCTTACCAATTTGGGGAAGCCCGTGAGAGTCAACAGGTTCCCCCCGGATCTGTTATGGGGGTACTTTTTTTGATACTACGAAAGGAAGTCCCTCTTACGTTTTTAGAGCCCGGTGCGTTTCGGCGACGCCGACTGCCAGAGGTCCCCCACGGTTCTTCGGCAATAGAGTTTTCGCGAGCAGAACTAATGTGAGTTGGTCCAGAGCCTCAGTACTGCGTGCCCTTTCCCCCCCCGCCTTTTATCGGTGGGTAGACGCAGGCTTATGCGCCCCGCGTTCAGCCCCCCCCACACCCCCCTGTTGTGTAGGCTCCCTTCTCCTTTGCGGTTCTTTTTCCCCTCCTCGTCTACGTCGCGCCCTCCTCCTAATCCCACTGCGCCTGAGCTCCGTTCACCCCCCCTAAATCCCTTAGGAACCGTAGAAAAACAGCGGAGGCGTCTCCGTTTCAAGGCACTCCCTTTTCGCCACCTTTCCTTTTGTCGCCCCATCTTCCTGTGTTCGGGTAGGAGCTTTGCGTTAGTCGTAACAAGCGTTTTTAGAACCCAGGATCCCGACACCGACACATGCTTCTTTTTCCTCTTGCTCCTCAAGTCGAGGCTGCGTTCCCCCTCCTCCCCCCCCAGGCTGAACATTGTGTAGAGTGAAGCGACGGCTATCATTTCCCTAGCTTAAGTTACGATTAACGAGGGTTCCTTCACTTTTCCTGGTGGTTTCACACGACAAAACGAGCTCCCTTGAATAAAGCCCACCCCGATGAAAAGAGCCGAGGCATGGCGTAATCAGACCTCGACGGCTCCCTCCCTTCTCTTTCTCTTGAGATTAGCACGAGGGCTGAAAAGACCTCCAATTTTACGCTCGTGCCTTATGACCTCTTGTCCTTTACAGGCGGGCGATGCGGCTTTTTCCTTCGTGGAATCTTTTTCCCCGAGAGATTTGGAAAGAGGGGACAACCATACGACCCAGAAAACCCGGCCAGCTCGTCTACTCTAGACAAAACCCTTGCGGGCGTATCGGGGCTAGTTTCTCTTTCGCCGTGTTTTTTTCTCTTTTCTTAGAGGAACGAGTAAGTTCACGATTCCCGTGCACTAGGGGCGCGATGGTCCTTGCCTCGGGCTTTTACTCGCCCCAAGAAGTTTCGACGCGTGAGCGGGACGAATAGGGCTCGGCCAAAGACTTCCTCTTTACCTGCTCCTTCCCTTTGTAATTCCAACTGTCACTTGACCTCAGGTAGATGGGCAACCTGTACGTAACGCCCCGGTGGACCTCCCCTTTCCCCTTTTTTCCGGTACCCCCCCCGTCAGATCCACCGGTCACTGGGATGCCCATCCGGGGCCGTCACGTTGGTCTTTTTTCGATCGTCCTCTCCTTGCTACTCCCCTAGGACTTAGACGCCATCCCGTTTGGAGTATTGGTACCTGGAGGAAATACTGTCTGTGATTGGAGAACCCCCTAAGATCTCCTTCTTTCACTCATCACGTGCTTTTTTGTTTCTCGAGATCTTGACTTCTTTCTCATAGGGGAGCGATGGCCCCGGTAACAGAAATACCTGCCAGTTAGAAAGAGGTCCATTGATGCAGCGGTACTCCTTTTTACCCGGTAAAGTCCTTCCAACCGTCTTGGCCCCACTTCCCCACCAAGTCAGCGCCGCACCAAGTGTCGACCTCGGCCGGAGGTCCTTCAAAGAACAGGTGACGGGCCGTTTTTCCTCTTCTTCACTCCTGTTTCCTGACTTTTTCTCACATAGTTGCATCCCAATGGAATTGCTTTGTACTCTGTTTACTCCTTCGTGCCTTATAATACAGTAGGAAGTAATTGATAGTGACAGTCGGTGCTAAGCTGTGTCGTGCGCCCGTCTCCCCTGCTTCTCGTACCCGCAAGAGGATTTTCGAAAAGTCATTGAAACAGAATAAGGTCGTTGACACGTGACCGCTCTCCCGTCCCTCGGCGTCTTTTTCTCCAAATTCCCCCGGCTGCGTCTAAGACGCCCGAGAGATTCGCCTCTGTTGCGAGAAGGTATCCGCGCTGACGCGCTTTTGTTTATTTCCCCTTTCTCCGACGGGTTGGTTTCTTTTCAAGAAGAGTCCTGCAACTGGTAAAGATCGGCCACGTCGTCGCGACGCCAAGACTTTGGAAGTCAGGAGATAACAACCAGGGCACCGGGAATCGATCCCCTTCTTTGTTTCTTATACCTCATAGTCTGATTAATATTAATAGACTCTCGTGGATCGTAGACCAGGAGCGATCGCCACCCCCTCCCTCGCTTTTTCCAGCTGTGGGCGGTTTGATACCTCCCTCTGAGTTGTTGGGTTACCCATGCCTGTTCACTCCGTTTTTAGTTAACCTCCCTACCTTTCTCTTTACCGAGCGTCTCATCTTCCTAACGCCCATGGAAGAAGTTTTTATGGCAAAATACAGGATTGATGGACGGTTTTTTTCTCCCCCCCTACCTCAGAGTCAATAGACGGCCGATGTAGCCACGTTTCGACGAGAGTCGTCTTTACTAGTGGTGAAGGCGTTGCTTTCACCTCCCCCTCTGTCCCCCGATTTCGGGGGCGCACCCCCTTCCTTGTTAGCAGGCGAGAAGTGTTTTTGCGTGCCGAGTACGAGTGGTTCCGGCCCTCGGCCATTGGTTTTCTTTTTCCCTATTTTGATTTGTTTACGTTGAATAGAGGCTGGGGAGGAGTCTTTACGCAGCAGTAACGGGCCGAGAGAACCTAAAGCCAGTGCGCCCTATCCTGACCCACTGCCTTGAAGAAGAAGCGCCGACCAACTACAACGGGTAGGCGCCCTCGTCAGCGCTCGTCGGTTACCGCTCCGCCGTCGGCGGCGTTCCGCTCGAGTCCCTCTTCTCGAATTTCCTCACCCGCTCGAGCTTGCCCCTCCCCTGGCTGAGCGCCACCCCCTGCAGATCCTTTGTCATCCGTTGTCTTTCCTGGCACCCCGCCCACGGGACCCCCCCATTTCGTCTCTTTTGGCCCTTCGTAGGCGCTCTCCTTTTCTCCTGTCCTTTTCCCCGACCTCGGCTGGGGTTCTCGCTCGTGGTCCCTGGAGCGACGCTTCTCCCCTTAGTGCCGGTGGATTCCGATTGTGATGGAGGCTGACGCACGCCGGCGCGGAGTCTTTTTCACCTTCTTCTCCTGGTCCTTTTTTTTTTCGGCAAAGTTTCCTAGGGGGTGATTTGATCTTCTTGGTGAACAATGTCCTGCGCTTCGTGCGCGCGCCGCGATCTTTTGACCCGCACTGCGAGCCTAATTTGCCCTTGTGGCTATCTGGAGGCATTGGGAGATGCAGTCCCAGCCTATTGCTTGTCTCTTCGGGTCCGCTCCTCGTTCACGGTAGTCAGTACGGCACGTTGGTATGCCATGTATTTCTCTTACGTCGTGCGCCCAATTAGCCCTCCTTTTGGCGAATCTTCCTCCCAGCTCACGCGGTCACCCGAGCCTCCGGCTTTGCCACGGCTGCTGTCCTACCTACCTGCGGACGACTTTTCTTGCGCGGCGTTTTTTTTGGCCTGTCCCTTAGAGCTCTCGAGGCGCGCTCCTCCGTATCTGGGACCAAGCCATACTCAGCGATAGGTCGTAGAGCTCGCCGTCCGACCCATCTTGGACCCATTCGCCGACGTTTCTCCCTCTCTTGTTTTCTCAACGTTGGTCCTTTGCCCTTTGAGGTTTTTTTTTGGCCATAGTGGAGCAACGAGTTCGCCGTTGTGGCTGGTCGTACTCGTGGCGAGTTCGTCGTGCTGCGCCGGAGGCCCCCGGTTAACGGCGTCGCACCATTTCGTTCCTTTCCCGCCCCCCTTCTGGCAACTAAGTGACCTCCCTTCCCCTCCTTTCCCCCTGATTTTTCCGGGGCTCACGCGGAGAAGTAATTAATCAATGGCTCGCTCAAGTCTCAACGGCGCCCTTCCCTTTCACGTTCCCTCTCCATTCACCAGCTTTTTCCCCCTTCCGACTATTTTTTAGACCAGATGGAGGGCACGTTCCATTACCCCCTTTGCTCTCCCAAAGACGTCTGTAACAGATACCTGCACCCCATCTCAATGCACTCGTTCCTCCTGCCCCCGCTTCCCTCGTTTTTCTCTTCCCCATGCTTTTCCCCAGTAGGAGATCTTCTGAAAACGATGAAAATCACCCTTTTTTTTTTCTATGGCGGTTTTTTTTTTTTTTTTTTTTTTTAGTTATACTGTCGGTTTGCACCTTTTCCCTCCCATCCGCCATCTTTCCCCTTGTGTACCACTTTCGGCTTGTCGCCCGGACTCACGTCAAGCTTCACTACAGTCCCCCCTGGCCCCTTCCCCTTCCTGTTTTCCTCCCTTTCGGTGGGCTTACGATCCCCGCCGGTTTTTGCCTGCGTGACCCGTGCCCGTGACTCTCCGATACCCCCACCGTTGTTACACCTCCACCACTTTTTAGCCCTCGGGCGCGATCATATGCCTTCGCGCCTTGGGCACGATCTGGCTCCCTCCGCGCGCGCGGTCAGATGATCTCTCCTTCCCCCCGCCCTTCCTTGTGTTTGTTTTATCCTCGCTGTTCCACTCATCCGCGGTCCTTCCCTGCCGTCGCTGGTCGTGGCCACGCCGCGCGTCGTGGCGGAAGGTTGATTTTGATTGACTGTATCGTTGTTTCCCCGTCCGCGCCGCGGACGTGGCCCCCCGTCCCCGGATAGATTTGTCGTCTTTCGCGGAGGTTAGCCCCTCGCTTTCGCCCCAGTGTTTCCGGTGCGTAGTGACCCAATGATCTTACTTGCCCTTCTTGCCGACTGTTCCATGAAAGGGGCCGCTCGCTGAGCGTTGATTCCCACTCGATTCTGACCTCGTTTGAATAGGCCCTTTTGCCATTTTATGGGTGTCGAGAGTTGGAAGACGGTCGATGGGTGTGTCTTCTTGTTGGTGCCTTCCTTTTGGAGGCACCGGAGGTCTCGTCCACTCAGAGAGGGTGGTCGCCAACGACTATTCATTTTCCCCCCCCTGGTTATTGTGACTTTTTCTCTGATGTCACGTAGCGGGTTAGTTTGGTTGTATCCTCTTGGCTTGGTGAAATTCGTGTTCACCCGTTGCTCCTCCCCATGTGGTCAGCACGCTATAGGTGGAAGACTATGGCAGTGGACCCTGAAGTCCAGTGCCTCGGGCGGCGGAATGTGGAAGCTTTCCCCGCTCGGTCGGCTGTCCCCTTCCCAGCCAGCCTCCAGAGAGACGCAACGCGCGACGACTCTGTTTCCCTTTCTTTAGTGCCCACCCCCAACCTAATTGCAGCGCCACCGCCGTTCTCCCCCTTCACTGATGGCCCTTTCGCCCTTCTAGACAATTTTCTTACCCCTTATGTTGAGCGTTCTTCTTTCCGGACTCGGGACCGCAGGTGTCATGTCCTGGGTCCTTGTTTCCGAGTCGCTGCTCGGTGCCACTTCTTCTACCGCTTCCCCTCTATTCGTCGTCCCGGCCATTCGGCCGCCCTGCACCCCTTTCCATCCGCTAGGCTCTGGGCGGCGGCTTTTAGGCAGCCGCTGCTCGAGTTTTCTCTTCCAGCTTTGCGCGACTGTCTCCCTTCTATTGCAGCCGCTCCCCCTACCACCCTGAAGTACCTGATCCAATAGTCCCGCTCGAGAGTCGCTGCAAGATCCTCTTGGGGCGCTCTGCCTGACCTCCACCTCACTTTCCCCTTTCCCCCTGTTCCCATTCCCTTCCTTCCCATGAAAATGCGGCGCGATGCGGGTAAACGAATGGACCGCCTGACTTCCGCCCTGTAAAGATTCCTGATCACTCCCCCTCGGATTTCCTAAACCTCCCAGACTTGTATTAAAGGTCCCTTCGACATGTCCCTTCTCCTCCTTCCCGCCAGTCCTCTCTTTTGAGCCCCCAGACATGCCGCAGTCCATGGCGTCCGCTCATGCCACGGCGCGCGCCTTTCCCCTCGGTTTTTCTCGCGCGGGTCAGAGCTCCCCTGCGGCCGAGCCGCTGACTTCATCGCGCCGAGGACATTGCCTTTTTCCGACCGTCGCCGTTCACGAGCCATCTTCCCGGATCGTTTCCTGCCCGAGCCTGCGCATTCCCCCCCCCTCTCCCTCTCCTGGTTTCTTGAAGATGCGTGTTCAGGCAGGCTACCTAGAGACAGGCCCGATAGAATCTCGGAGTTTCCTTCACCGGTTCTTTCCTCCTCTGAGTTTCAGCTCCTCCTGGGGATAGGTTGTGCGTAATCGCAGTGGGGCGTGTCTTTCGCTCCTCTCCTCCTTTTTCGTTCGGCCTAGTTAGAGGCGGGCGATCTCCCCGAGCCCGACGCTCGTATCCCTTCCCCCTCCTTAACCCCATTTTTATTTCATATCCCCCTTAGTACGCGGACCTGCCAGACCCCTTCCTTCTACGTCTCCGCGCCCACGCCTTCTTTTCTCTTCTTGCAGACTCGAGAGGTGTGGCGTCGTTAACGGTCACACACCGACGTTGTCGACTTAACAATTTCTGATGGGCTCACGACAAAGCGGCTTTCGTAGGGCCCCTTCTCCCCCCCCCCGATGTTCTCCTTCCACACACTTTGCCAGTCTTCGTTCGTCCCCTGCGACCGGGCTCGGTCACGAGACTTGATGTTTAAGAAGCGATAAACTCTTCTCCATTTTTTGCCGATAGTTTTCCCAGAAAGAGTCGCTACATTCACGCAACATGGGGCTTCCTCCCCCGCGCTCCTCGTTTTTTGGGCGCCGAAGAAACATTCCCCTTGAGACGAGACCGAGCCGATGATTTGGAGATGGCCATCCTCTTTTTACTGGTCCTACCCCGCCCTGATGGCCGAGAGTGTTGACTTCGTCCCTGTCGGAATGGGCGACGACGTTTCCTCCTGCGTTTCCGGCAGTTTTTGAAACCTTTCTTGCTGGCTGGACCGCCCCCCAACGACGGATACCCGGTTACTACAGCGCCGTGATATACCTTCTCAACCGTGGTTTTTCATCTTTTTTTTTCCTGCCGGCCGAGTCATGCACGGGGGGGGTCTCTTTTTGTCGGAGACAGGAAAGGTCGTTTCACGATCGTGTTATGGAGATGGCGACGAGGGACTAGAAGTATTTCCGTTGCGTCCCCCTCCGGGAGGACGGGCCGCGCGTTTTGTGGTGTCATTGAGAACCTAGCGAAGTATGATTCTCCTGCATGCCCCCCTGCCCTTCTTTCCCCATGAACGACGTCCCCCCACTGCCGATCCATACGAGGGCCCCCGATCTGTCACTTTAGGACTACTCTCTGACCGATCCTGAAAATATATTTCCCCTTTCACCTTTCTCTCCCCTCCTGCCCACTGGGCGAGAGGTTTGTCAGTTGTTCCGTCCCGAGTAGGAACGCGGATGATCTCATCGACATATAGAAGCCTTAGATGCTTTCTTTTTTTTTCCGCAGGGGCCCCTTCTCCTGTAACGGCGCTTGAGCATCCTGTCCCATGCATGTCTTCTATTATAATCAGTTTTGTGTTGTTGTCTTCTCTGTTTCTTAGCGGCTTCACCGCCAGGAAATATTTTGTACTACCTTCGTACCCTGCCATCCGCTCGAGTTGCTAAGAGTATCGATTTATCTTTTCCCCTGGCCTCCTGTCCCGACTCGAATTGCCCAGATTTCCCCTCTCGTTCCAAGTGTCGAGTGACTTATGGGATATCTCCTTGACCCCCCCCCAGTTCCAGTGTTTCTCCCTTGTCGCTCGGTTGTTTTCACGGCTTCTACAGTGCGCTGGGCCGCGACCTGGAGCGGCGCGGTGGAATAGTTCCTGACCTCTTTTTTTGTGCCTCCCGTCTTTCAAGTCCCCCGTTCGGCCGTATTATCGTTTTGAAAAGCGCCCGGCATGATGCTTCCCCCTCCCCCGCGTCTTGAATCCTTCTGAAACGATGCCGAAAGGTCCTTCGTTTTCACTTTTCCCTCGTGGAGATAAAGATAACGGCTTTTCCCCCCCGACTCCTTCCCCCCCTTGACTGCTCCGCCATGTTTGGACGAGCAGGGTATTTTCCTCCTGAAGTCCGGCAAGACTAGTTTCTTTTTCTTATTCCTCGTAGTTGTTGGGACGGGCTCGCACGCGCTATTGAAATGCTTTTACCGGTATTGACACCCCCCCTTCTTTCGTTGTCCCCCTTCCCCCCATGGTTTCTCAGGAGGAGTATCAGGGACTAGACACCCCTCACTCCCTTTCCCATTTTTGAGCATTCCTCCACGTGTTCCATCTTCGACTGATCAGCTCCCGTCTGTCCCTTTTTCTTCGTCGATCCGCACTCTATCGAGGTCCTGGGTGGTGATACGAGTCGTGGCGAGATCGCTTGTTGTGACCGAAATGTATGTTTCTCTTTCTGTTCCCTCTCCCACTACCGTCGCCTCGACGCAGGTTTAATTTGGGAAGACTGTTGGCTCGTGGTCGTCAATCCGGATCTTTTGGGCCGCATCCCCTTCTCTAGATTCCCTTGTCGCGGCCGTTGATCGTGGTGTTAGAAATGCGCCCGACCTGAGGTCCCTCTTCCCCCGTTCTTTTCCCCCTCGTCTATGGTTTCCGGCGGGGCTATTCGATTTTTTGACTTTTTTGTTCCTCGTAAGGGAAACGATGTTTTTAGTTTCCCTTTTCCCCTTTTTAGCTTCTTTCGTTTTTGGTTCTTTTGTGCCTGAGCGTTAGAGGGGGTTAGATCGGCGCTTTTGAGAGTAGGGCAGTCCCGCGTCCCTTTTTGCTCCCCTTCTCCCTTAATCCCTCCGCCGTCGCGGAACCCACCGCTACACCTAGAGGAGCTTTGCCTTAGAGGGCGCAGTTCGTTTACGTAAAGAGTCTCGTTTGCTCCCAGATTTCCAGTCCTCCCCCTTTTCCCCCCCTTCGTGATCCTCCAAAGGCGCGAGAGTCGATGTGTGACGCTGGATAGTGGCGTACCCAATTTTTTGAACTTTCTTCCAGGCGCTCCCCCTTCCCAATTTTCCCACTAGTCAGTCGGAGGCATCGTATCTTCGATAGCCTTTTTCTATATGCCACGCCTGACAAGAAGAGCCCCGGATGTTCTTTTCTCTCTTGGCCCTCTTCTTTTTTAAGTCTCCCGCGCTTTTATACCTCGGGTTTAGCGCGACGCTATGGGAGGGCCCATGTTCTTTGAACTGCCGGCGTGGCATGATTTCCCCCCCCGTTTTCGTCTTTTTTTTCCTTTTTCCCTTCTCTGGGTTCCTTTCGTTTACGACGAGCTGTCCCGCGGTCCAGTCTGAGTTTTCTTCTTTGCCTGGCAGGGAGAGACGATCCCCCGTAGTTACTTTTTTTTCTGTTTTTCCTGCCCGCCAGATCCGAGGAGCGTGTTCGATGGCTGCACCGTTCATCCTGTTCTGTTCGGCAGTGGTTTGCAGTTCTTCTCAGCTGTTTTTTTTTTTCTTGCCCCCAAAAACTTCACTCTCTACCTCGGGGGCGCAAGCCGGCGGAAGTGCGACAACTTCCCGACCCAGAGCGTCGTTTTCCCTTTTTGTCACTCCCTGTTTCTTATCTCCTCCCTCTCTTTGCGTTGTCTGCCAGGCTGAGGCGACGCCCTACATGTGCAAGAGTCAGACGCTGTTTGACCAAGTCCCCCATGTGCGTCTCCCCTTCTTTGGGACAATTTTTGTGGTCCCCTCCGTTTTTACGACTGATATTACTACGGCGAGTGTCGGGGCACTCCCTTGGCGCTCCGTTGAGTCAACCTTCTTTTTCTCCCAGCTTTTGGCAATCCCGTCTTCTGGTGCTTTCGCCGTGCGATTCTCCTTTCGAGTTCGTCTTGCAGCCCCCTTCCTGAGCTTGTTTCCACAATTGACGACCGCCATCGAGGGCCCCCAACGTCACGGCCAACTCGAACTGAGGCTCGGACGCGCCCCGCCGGTGGCGGCTTCCCAGACTTTCTTTTTCTCCCGACCCTCCCGCTGGCCCTCCCATTCCGAACACACCGGCCGTCCGTCCCCGCCGAAAGACCCCAAGATCTTTGTCCTCATCCTGCTCGAAAACGTCCGTTTGGAACTCTGCTAAAGGTCCCCCTATCCACATTCCGTCCCCAAAGCCCGCCACTCCGCGTTTACCTGGCAATTCGTAGATGGGGTTTCATCGACTTCCCGTTTTTCCCTCGTTGAGCCCAACTACGTCCTCTTTCTAGCCCGTCTTTCAACTCGGCAATCTGCATGAGAAAGAGTCACGTTTTCCCTAGTTCCTTTGTTTTCCCGGCCGTGACTCCAGGTCCATCCCTCGACCTCCCCCCCCGAGAATGTTTTTTTTTTAAATGCTTTTTGTCGTTCCCGGCTGAAGATTCCCGCAGTTGATACCCGTCTCCTGTGGGTTAGCTGTAGTGACTTTGTGCATCCTATCGACTCAACAAAGAGACGTCACCCACCTCGCTGTTTTTCTTTTGAGAGAGATAAGAGAGGCGGGGCCCCCCTCCTCCCCTCCTCCAGGCTCGGCTTTTCCCTTTCGGTTTCC
>Ga0179593_1387027_pt1 | contig 14904 bp, 9 predicted proteins | sample CZODoug2_1_08_16_FD_185931 | JGI IMG/M metagenome (GOLD analysis project Ga0179593, IMG submission 185931) | Vadose zone soil fungal communities from Angelo Coast Range Reserve, California, USA - CZODoug2_1_08_16fungal (PacBio error correction) | ecosystem: Environmental > Terrestrial > Soil >... | reverse complement strand
GTTAGTAACTGCCCAGAGTTCCCCTCTCTCAGATAGAATCTTCGTTGTGCGCGTTCTCTTTTGATTTCCACTTCTTTGTCAAGAGGTCCCTTGTACCGTGCCGTCTCTATAATTCGCCTTTTGTCTTCGTAATCTTGCGTGAACCCTCGTTCGACTCTGACGAACACGGAATGACCTTTTTTCCTTTTCAAGCTCTGGTTCTTTTCAAAGTCTCCAACCGGCATGTGCACGCCCGCCATCGCCTCACGGTCTATGTTTCAACGTTCGTTCCGAACTGCTCGGCCCGGCTGCCGACGATGATCCGTCCCTGCGTCTTATCACTTGCCACGCTTCCGTCCATTTCGTACGCCGCTCCAATAGCAGTTTTGGATGATTGACCTGCAGATCATCCGCGCGCTGGGTCCCAAGCCCCACGACCGGTTTTTGAGCGCTTTCCGCTCGGCTGCTGTCACGGGCCGCCGCACGGGATTGGATATTCCAGAGAGAGCCCCCCGAACAAGAACTCCCCTGCACCCCCGGTCCTTACCATAGTGTATTTCTTCAAACCGGTGCCCGGATGGCCGCTTGTAAGCTACACGTCTGCACGTTGTTGGAGAGATGCCTCCCCGGGCTTTATCCTTTTTGTCCCTGCCAGTATCCCTAACATCTCCGAGGTTCCCGTAGATCCCCCTGCGTCTCGCGTAGAGATATTGTTTTATTGTATTTCTCCGGTGTGCCGCGCGGGAAAGCCCCTTTCTACGGAGAGCCCGCTCCCCTTTGTGATCACCGTGTTTATGCTTTCCCCGACTAGTTTCCTATTGACAGCCATTGACCTTTTCCGGCCGCACATTGATGTCGTGGGAGGGTTCAGGCTCTATCTGCTACTGTCGCTTGACCCCACCGACGTGGGTTTGTAAAGCCCCCCAACACCCAGTCCGCACGCGAGTGAACGACGCATCGGAACGACACCCGGTTCTAGCACCTTTAGAGGGCCTTTCTTCCTGTCGCCAGTTACGCAGTACTCTCGTTTTTAGTAAACCGCCCACTTTTTTGCCCTTTGGTGCCCTTTGCGTGAGTTGCCCACTCCATGGTCACGAACTCCCCCCTTTGAATAGCTGTAGGCATAACCGCATTTTAGGCCTGCCGGCTCGTTACCTTCACGCGTCTAAACTCCTGGTTCGTTTCGTTCCTTGCGCTTAACCCATGAGTTGTCACTCGTTTTCATTTGAGCTTTTTTTCGCTCCTCTCCTTCATAGCCCTCCGCATTGGTTGAACTTGGCGCGGACACCAGACCTTACCTGTCCCGATCGATCGACTCGGCTCAGAGACGAGGTCTCGCCCTACCTGTGGTTGTAGTAGGTTGTCCTCCTCTTTTATTTTTGCACCCTTACCGGGCGGCCACGTCATTTCTCCGCTCGCCATTTGTGTCCTCTTCGTCGGCCTGTGTAGGGAAGCTTATCCTATTCCGATGATAAGACCTGCCAAGGTGAGTCAGATGACCCCAGGACTTCACGGACCTCTCTCTTTTCTCCCCCTTTTTGTTTTCGAGGCCTTCCGTGAATCTTTGCCATTCTCTGCGCTTCACCCAGTCCTGCGTGCGTCATATGCTGAAGAAGACAAGCCTACTCGCGGCACCTTTTGGCCGACGGCCCAATAGTACCTTCTCAGGAATCAAAGGTTCAATTCTGTTTGGAAAACAACGACTTTCTCTCTGGTTTTTTCTCTGAAGACTGATCTCTTGTTGCGTTTTGAAACTGAGCGTATTAGACTGCTTCGTCTTCCGGACTTGCACCTTCGTAATTGAGATAGTTGCGGCTGCTTTCGCAGGCGGAAATTCTCATCTTTAACCTCCCGGAGTCCATCCCCTGCGTCCCCAGGTCCCCATTCCGTTTTGCCCGACAAACGAACTTTTTTCCCTTTGCGTTATCCTCCGGCTGGGAGAACTGTCGTGTATTCGCTATCATAATGAACGGTGTCTATCCCATGGAGTGGTCCGCGACAGCGCCCCCTCCAACGAAGTCTTTTCCTACGAAAATGTAACCGTAAGCGCCTTCCTTCCGCATCGATAATGCTCCTCCTTTTTTCAAGGTCGTTCGATCCTTGGCGTTTCTCTCTGCAGAGCCTTTGTGGGGAGGCTTTACCTGCCCCCTTCCCTGCGCGAATTTCCCTCCCCTTTTAATCCGCATACCGACCCCAGTTGTCGTGCCGGATTGGCTTTTTTTCGATTCTCCCCTGGCGAGCGTCCACGTGGATCAAACGTCGAGTGTTCTCAGTCTGTTTCGGAACACCCTCCTCAATTCCCATTCCGCTCAACTATGAGAGTCTGGGTCTGCACGCCGTCATTTTTTTCTAGGGGAGCGCTGGCGAGTGTGCCTCCACGTGATGTTTCTTCGAGGCGGATAATCGCCTCCGTGAAAAAGATTTCCAGACTTTTCCTGGATTCCCCGCACAACGGGTTGAACGGCATCTACCCCCCGTAGTTTTTTGTTTCTCCCTTTTAAGGCGTGCTGTTCGCTCTCGATCTCGCCCAACCTGAGCGCTCGGCTTCGCTTGCGACCGCGCCATGCAGACGGTTTAGTGGCTTGCGTCTTCTGCGCAGTTCCCCCCCCATAATCCACAGACCCTGCCTGATTCGCGGCTTCCGGCACAAAGGTAAGCGTGTTGGCGCGACTTTATCGCGTTTTTTTTTATTTTTCCGCGGCATAGTCGTTTCTCGTTTCAAAAACCCCTACAGTTGAGATTCCCTTATGGCGGGCGTTCGCCATCGATTGGAGTCTCCCTCCCAGGAGATTGTTGAAACCGTTTCAACCTTTCTTTCGTGCGTAGTGACATCCCCTTTTTCCTCCCCCTTCACTCGCCAGTTCTCCAAGGTGCCATTTGTGATTACTCGCCTTTTGAAGGGACCCACACCTCGTACTCCCAGCCCTGTTGAAGACAGGATCACGACGCCCAAGCTGTTCATTTTCTATTTGAGAGATGTTTTCGTTTCACGCGGCTTTTTGAGTTGTGCAGATGTTGGCTTCGTCGGAGTCACGCGGCACGCTAGTAACTTCCATACTCCGCTGTAGAGTGCCTTTGTGAAAACTTGTTTTTACATGGGTAGGATCCGCCACTCTTTTTCAGACCTTTTCCCGGAGAGGTCAGACCGTTTGAGTATCCGTGTTTTTCCGAGGTTTTAGCCTGTCTCGTGTCGCCGCTTCTCAACCCCCCCCCCCCCCCCCCCCATCCATCTTGGACGCCCGCTTACTTGGTTTTTACTTGGTTCCTTGTTAATTCGTGGCAGAGGATCGATTATGGGACTCGAGGGACAATCTGCTGTCGAAGTCCTCGCCTCGCTAGTCGAAGCGGAGAAACTATTTCTTTTTTGTGCCATCTGCTTAGTTTCGTTGCGTGAGAGCTTGGTCCCCAGTTTGAGCTACTAAGGATGGATTTGAAATGTTGTCCTCCATTACGTTAGTTTTCTGGGGCGGCGGGTATGCTGATTAGGAGAGCTTCGACGCGAGCGTGCGAGTGAATCCATCTTTCATAGAACCTCGTAGTTCCTCCAGCGTGACCTACAGTAAGCCCGATCGTCTTTCGACCCCCCCCCCCCCCCCCTGCCTCACTTCGCCTGTCCGAGGGGACTGGTCGCGTCCATACTGCTGAGATAGGAGTACCGCGCGTAGGACCTTTTGAAGAGTGTACGTTCCTTTTTCTACCGGGCAGTGACGGCGGATGAGACTTTCCGAGTGGGACGCTTTTTGTTTTGTAGAGCCCAGAAGCCCCTTCCGGGGCACGCGTCCCTGATGCCCGAGGAGGGAAAGTTCTGACGCCAGCGGAGGCGCCACTCGCCCTCTTTCACATATTTCCGTCCCCCTCCCCCTAGCCCTCCGGGGATATGCTCTGCGGCCTTGCCCCCATGTCTGAGCGACCTTCATTGACCCTCCGCGACCCCGCGGCCGATGGCCACTGAGCATGAGCGCTTTTATCCGTTTTCCTTCGAGACTAGTCGACCCCCCTCTCCTCCTTTGGCGGAAACCCTCCCCCTTGAGGACCTCGTGGCCCTCATTACCCCTACTGATGTGCGCCGCTCTCCCTGAGAGGGGTATCTCTAGATCGCTCCTAGTGACGGAATGCCTGGAGCCTCAATAGAAAGCGGAATATTTCCCCTCTTTCTGCGGATAGCTTCTTTTTGCCCCGTTCGAGGACCGTACGAGCCTGACCCTCGTTTTTTAGCGCGCTCGTTTTGGAATGGGACCGTTCCCACTCTTCAATCCGAGAATTAGCGTTGCGTCCTTCCTCCCTGTCCTGCCGTCTCTCTTTTTTTCCACCTCGTCTGATCCTCTTGGTCCAGCGCCTCTTTTTCTTCGGGAAGGCCACGGGCGCGTGATTACGTTTCCCATTTTCCCTCCTTTCCCTCTCCCGAGGAACTAGGACCACTTCGGTTCCTTACGCCCGGACGGGAGTGAATTGCTTGCCGCGCTGCCCGTTCCTGAGGAACCTTCGCTTGCATCTGCGCCTCGTGTTCCCTTGTTTCCAGCTCTTCCCCAATGCTCACAGTTATCTTTCTCTGAATTCCCTTATAACCCGCTTAGTGTACGCACGATTAACGGCGCATTTGCCTTCTCTCCGGGGGCCTTTTATAGGTTGAATCGACAACACTCAGACCGGTGGTCCCTTTTCACCCTATATTTTCTTTCCCCAGACCGCACTCGAGCGCCCGTACTTAGCAGAGCTACACCTTTGCGGTCGCGGCGTCCCAGTTTTACTTAAGAAGAGTTCCTCTTACTTGTTTCCTGCTTCGCCCGACTTCGCCTTGCCCTTCTCGAGAACTTTTAATGCTTTTTTTCAGGTGATCCCTAACTGGCTGTTGTTCCTTACTGTGTCTGTCGGCGGCAGTTTATTGAGACCCTAGCCGTCTCAGGCCTACATCCATCGCTTTTGACATCCTCTACTCATGGAGAGGAGGGGCGCGCGAGACCTTGTTACTTCTCCAACCTAGTCCCTACTTATAAGTCTCCTCGCGCATCGGCAGGTCTCGGCCCTCCCCGAGGAGGTTGCGGTTGAACTTTGAGGCCTTCCCTTCCCCATTCACCCGATTACGCCTGAGCTGCCCGAGTTAAGGAACCGTGAGCTTAAAGTAATTCAGGAGAGACCTCTTTTTTTTCGCTCTCCTGGGCGATGACTTCCCCGGAATTGGATTCCGCTTCTACTTCGACGACCATGTACACGCGAGTACTCTCGCTTATTCTAGAGCTCAGAAGTATCCTATAGTGGTTCGGAGGCGGCTCCGGGATATGGCATTGCTCGGGAGTGAGAGGCTAGTTGAGCCGGTTGTTTTCGGGGGCGCGGGTCCCATTTCTTTGCAGTTCCGGCTTTTTTTTCCCCCCCTTTATTTTTGACGCGTAGTTTTAGTCTGCCAAGAAGATAAGGGATATGGGGAGAGAAGGGTCCTTCCCCGTGTTGACGTGGGCCTTGCGCGGCACTCCCCCCGTGACTCGGCGCGGTACCCACTCGTAGAGAGGCCCCCACAATTAAGGTGCTGTCCCTCCCTTTTGCGCCGTCCTTTTTTTCCTCCCCGTCGAAGTGAGGGAAAACAGAGCTTAGCACACTAACTTCCCCCTTACGGATCATGTGGGTCTTCCCCCCCTCGACTTCTACGATTTTTGCGTCTAGACTGAGCTACGGTCGTCTTGAGGCTAGCCAAAGCTTCCCCCCTTCGGGTAAAACCTGATTCTCCGTTGCCATTTTAATCCGAGCTTGCGGATTTGCCCCCGTTCGTTATCTCTCCAGCCGCGCCGTTAAGCCGTATCCCTCGCTCGCAGTTCCCTTATTTTCACGATTCTTCCCCTTGGCTCCTCGTCTCCGTCGTTCGTCGCACTTCGCGCGCCGAGTTCTTATCTCTTTTTTAATACCTTGTTGTTTATTGATATTTCGCTCCGAGAGAAGTGCCGTCCCTGCCCGCCAGGCTCCCCTCTTTCACTTTGACACGTCTTTCCCCGATCGCTTTGGGCTCACATAACTCTCGTCCTCGAGTGGTAGCAGGCCTTTCCCCCTTTCGATTTTCCTCTTATTTGGAGACTCTTCGACCTCCCAGTTCGGATTCTTTCTTCCTATAGCGTGGTGTCGAGCTTGCGCCTCTGGAGTGGGATTCCTCGACTCGAGATCTCCTTCTCCGTCGACTCCCTTTTTGCGCGTTCGTCTTTTTCCGCACCAATACTCGACGAGGATTGTTCTCCCGGAGCGGTTAATAATTCGCACTGGGTTGAAGAACCTCCTCTTCCCTGGCTGGCATGATGACGATCCCCTTCTTTTTTTAAACTGCCTTCCCTACGCGGGAGATCCACCCAGCAGTCACGCGTTTTGGCCCGACTGAAGACCTAAGCGTTTTCCCTTATCCGTTACATTTTCAGAACCACTCTGCTATCGTCTCCTTCCAGCATCGCGAATCTTCCTCTTTAAAGGCCGCGACAGTTCAGGTTTGTTCTTGGCGCACCCCGCGAACCTTATCTACTTTGACCTCTCTCCGCGCACCGGCCAGGAAGATCGCCGAATTTAAAGAGAGATGGGCCAGAGGAGGTCCCCCAACTCTCGGCCTCCGCCTCCCTGCCTTCCCATCCAGCGTCAGACTTCTGATCCGTTTACTGGGCGTCGTAAGGTTCGATCTCTTCTCGGCTCCCCCTTTCTGGCTACCAACGGCGGAGCGCTCCTCACGGCTCCCTTCTGTTAAGATTCTCCTCCCCCCCTCCTTGTCATATCGGGCATCTCGAGGCTTCGGGCTCTATTATGTATCGTAGTCCGTTTTCACGCCGCACGTTCCGCGCGAGAGGACTCTCGAGTTCTTGAAGCGCGGCACCATGTCCAGAATGCAGACTGCTCTTCCTCTGACTAGTTTCCTTCCGGTCGTAGCCGAAACAGGGCCCCTGCGCGATTCCGTTTTTGCTCTCCCGGTAGCTAGGAGCGGTACGATCTTGTAGGTAGAGTCTTCAGTCGCATATGCGGCCCCCCTCCTCTGATTTTCCACATCCTCTTGACCGTCGATCCGCTGCTCCTTGAGTCGTCAAAGAATGCGCTTCCTCGACTCCGGGCCGCATCGTCTCTGGCGCGCCCACGGACTTTCTACGGAGCATTCTAGGCTTCCCCCTTGCGCGTAGTCCGCAAGGCCTGTATTTTTCTCCAGCTAGGGGGCTCTTGCTGTTTTTTTTTCCTGTGTCTCCTCAGAAGAAACTTCCCGCACTCGGTGTCGCGCCCGAGCCACTCCTCTTCGGATAGGTTTGTCGATTTGCCCCCCTCTTCTCAGGCAACCTGCGGAGTGCTCGCGTGAGCGTCCGCGGTCGTTCGTTGCGTCCACGAGGTTAAGAGATGGACGCGGTGTCGGGTTTTCTCGTCACATGATCTTTGCCGCCCACTTGTTTTTTGACTGTTCGAGCGTCGCCTCCTGTTCATTTCGCTGCCAACGAATTCCTACTTCCGCTGGAGCTCTTTTCTTCGCGTTCAATCGGTTACTCGGGTTAGAGACGAGTGAATTCTGTAAAGGACACTTCCGCGCAATGCGCGGATGCCTCTTCCGTTAAGCCCATTTTTTCGTCTTAGGTCTTTACCCTGGCGCTGTTTCTAGATGAGCTGGTCCCGCGAAGCGGCAAAGTGATCCCGTAGCCCGCACTTCCGCGGCTTTTTCTCGTGAGCGGTTGGCCCAGGGCCTTGCAATTTTTACGATCTTTCTAAGCAGGCGTCAGGCTCCTTCGCGAGTCAAGACTGCCCTCGGGCCCTTGCCGTCCTCCTTTGGACGTGTTTTCGGGGTTGTTGGGCTGCTCATGCGGAGGAGAGGATGTTCTTTCATGTCCCCTGCCACTGGCGATCTTCCGTGTGGTGGGGGTGTCGAGAACGATCGTTGCCTTCTTCTTCGAACCTACTTTTCCTTTCACCCTTCGGTTTTTCCCCATCCTTGAGAGTTTTTCCCCCCTTAACTTGACCCGAAGTGCTATTCGATTCTAGTCTCAACAAGCAGGGATCAAAGCCGACTCTGAGGCTGCCCCCCACAGTTACTAGTTGCGCTTTCTTAGGTCGGCGCCTTCGTATAGCGTGAGTCCTTCGTTATGAGACTCGATGCCGACTCCCCCCGAGGGCCGTCCGGTCTCGGACGGTTTTCTATCCTGAGTATACGCAGGAGGAGCTGCTTTCTTCGAATAAGCTGATATTATACTAGGTCTCGCTTAGTACATTTTTAATGCAGCGCTGACGGGGTCTTTCGTGGGTTCGGCTTACCCTATTAAGAGTTAGCCATAGGCCTACCGCACTTACCTTCCGAGTCGCCTGTCGGTGGCTCCTTGCTCAGGGGATAATTTCAGGATATTAAGCCCTCTCTTCGCCCCTTTTCCAGACGTTAGTCTCTGCTTCTGAGAAGGAGGAGTTTTTGACCTGCACTTTTAGGTCTTTTCGTTCGTTCTCTTACTCCTACTATTATTTCTAGGTACCGCAAGGGGATGAAAAGTAGCTACTTCGAAGTTAAGGCCCTCGTTTCGCCATCCCTTCTCATTACCGTAGCTACAGTTTTTTCTAGGAATTTGCAATGAATCAATGAAAGTTCCCTCTCTCAAGATCCTCTAAGACCCTCGATTTTTTTTAGACCCAGATTATCTTTCGCTGAGGCTCCTTCCTCCATCATCAGCGGGGTCCTTCTCTAGCAGTCCCTGGGATTCTGAGAATTATGAGGTACTCAGAGGTCGGCGTCTCTAACACTCGCGTATGAGGTCTGATGATATTCCTCTGACCCGCTTGTTCGTTGTTCTTCCATCGGGGCTCCAGCTAATACTGCCGCCGATGCTTAAGAGTTTCGACCCCGCTCTTCTTTCTTCCTAGCGGTCCGCTTTATTGAACAGGAGCCGTTTCTTTCCTTAAGCCGTCCCTTTCACCACCCTCAGTTACAAAATGCCTATTCCCTTGACTTCTTAGATGATATGAGGATTTCGTGCCTCTACGCCCGACAACTTGATTTTTTCAGCGGACTTCCTGGCAATCGCGATCGCATCCAGCTTCGTTTGATAGGTTCCCACCTTGCGGGTATACTATGGCCGCCGTCGCTATCAACATTTATTCTTGTCTTGATACCTAGCTTCGTCTCTCCCTTCCCCACGCACTTTCCCGACGTTTGCTTGTTCCCCCTTCACAACCGAGCCTTTTTTGGTTTGCAAGCTTCCAAGGATGCGTAACTGCCATCGGAAATTCAAAAGTAGTGGTCTTTCCCTCCTCCCAGATCCTTCTTGTTATTTGTGTTTACCGCCGAGTTTCGTCTAAGACGCCCTCCCGCTCGTTAGTTTGCCAGTACAGCCTGCGCACCTCTCCATTTCTTCTTCTGACGACTGGTTTGAATCGCGTTGTGCTCAAGCAACCCCCGCTTTCAAGGCGCGCGTGCTGTCTTCCGCGCTCAAGGAGAAGACGATCAAGTGATTATGGGTTGTTCCCTCTATAGAGGCTTCTTCCCAAAACCTCCATGCACTATTTTTGCACCCCCACCTTCTGCTCATCGCAGTTCAACCTTTTTTTTGGATGTGCCGCTTTCAGATATGAAGTGTTCACGTTTTGGAGAGAAGCCGCCGCGGATGTCTACATCACGTTTTAGTTATTATCCCCTGTGCATTCCCATTACTGTCCAGTTCTCTTATATCCCTTGAGATCTCATCCTTAGCTATTTTTGGGAGGGATATGTCTTATAAGGTTTCTTTCCTCCATAAACCTCTCTCTCCCATCCAGTTTGTGTATACCGTGGAACGCTCTCCATTATCTTGAGTCTACTCGTGTCTCCTCCCGTGAAAGACGCCCACTATTCTTTTTTTCGATGGGCTTCTTCTCCTTGATCCCCATGGCCTCCCCTCAGATGGACGTTGCAACATTGCCCCCCAACCTTTCTTCACTCTCACAAGTAATCTCATTCTTCCCTCACGACTCTTCTTACCTTTTCAGTATTCAGATTCCTTCTTTTCGAATGTCCGCGGACGCAGTCCCTCCGTTTAGTAGACAAATCCCAGTCGCGGTTGAGTTTCTTGTTGCCCCCCGTTCCGATAGCCCGTTATCAGTATTCTCATACCATCGCAGAGAACGCCCTCTGCCCATCCGGTTCGGTTTAGTCTGCTTTCCTCAATTACGGCTTTTCACTTATTTTCTTTGCGATCATGGCAGCCGGACGAAGTCGTCCCCTCAAGCCCCCCGAGCATGTCGCCTTGGATGGGCTGCAAGCCCTTCTCCCTCTTTTGAGGCATCCCTAGATCGACCCATCATTGTCCTTCTTCCCGTTGACTCAATTAGTGGTGTTTTTTATCCGTCTTTTTGCACCTTTATTCCAGTTCCTTCCCCAGCCTATTGAGCTCCTTCTGGTCGTCAATTTCGCTCCGTCGTGTCCCGGGAAGATCCCTTACGCCCTGGTTCTGCCATTTCGACTAAGTTTTTTTCTTTTATAAACATCATTACCTCAACGAATAATATCTATTGTACTATCCTTTCCTCGGTTGTTATCTCGATCTCCGTGAATATTTGGTTATTTCCCCCCCCTTAAAAGCTTTTTCTCATCCGAGGCTTCTGAGGATGTAAGCCCTTTTTCCCAGCTTCCTGATTCGGGGAGCCGCGTCGGCTCAAATAGTCCTTCTGCAAGTACACGGGGCACCTCTGAGGAGACCGACACCCCTGTAGAGATACGTTCGATTCTTCTGTTTAGGATCTCCCTGTGTTCGCACTCGAGAGTCCTCCTGCTGCGTTCCCCATGACTGGCCTGGCTCCTGCGATCGGCTTCTTCGGTCTGCTCTTTCGTTCGTCGGGAAAGTCCCCCGTCCACTCAGTTTAGACGAGCCTTCAGTTGTGAAGTCTGCGCAGACGACCAACAATCCCTGATTAGACTCTTCTTGCCTTTTTTTCTTTTCAGGTCTAGCATTCTTATGCTCTCGATCATCATGATTGTCTCTCTTACCCCTATTTCAGTCGAGACCCTGCCCTCCTCCCGCGTTGTACTACGGTCCAAACGTTTTCTGCTTTACCTTTCCTTCCAGTCGGCTCTATAATGAGCCGCTTCCTGCCTCCGGGTCGTTCTCTCATCTCTTTTTACTTTTCTATCGGTTGGAGTCTTTTAAAAGGACATCGCCGTTTTGAAGAGCAGTGGAGCATCCCCTTCCCCTCCTCCCTTACAATCATCGTTGCGCCTTGCGTTTTGATTGTTCCGCTGCCCTTCTTCTTCTCTGTACCAACAAGCTCTTTTCTCGGCCTTTTCGGGCCTTCACCCTTCGCTTAACGCTTCCCCTCTCATCTATACGATGATCTTCCGTGGATTACGAGCCACTCCTTCAGGCTCTGGGACTTTTCTTGGTCTATCTCTTCCATAAAAATTATGTTCTGCCAGCGAGGATTGCTCTCTCCCCCAATTTCCCGGTTCCTAGCTTTCCCGAGGCCCAAGCCAACCTTGTACGATAGACCACTCTTTTTGATGTTCGCCGCCCCGGAGTAAATGTGTTCTCCTCCCGCTTATCAGACTTCCCACCTTAGACTTCTTTCCTTCCTGCCTTTGCAGCCTCGCCTTTTTCACTTGCGCCTGACTTTGTTTTTTGAGCAGCGCTAGATCTCTCTTCCGTCCCCTCCCCCCTCCTCCAAATCGAGGTGCGCGTTACTTCTGCAACAGGAAGGACTGGTCGTTCTTTTCTTCGCCTCTCGGCTTCCCTCAGCCCTTTGTGCTTTTTTTTCTTCCCATACCGCCGTGATGGCTTCTTTCTTGATTTGCCCTGTCGAGCTTACTCGTCTCTTTTTTGGAATCCACCTTTTCTTTTTAGTATGCGTGAATCGGTGCCCAACCCTGCAGTCTCCCCAGGCCTACTTTTGAATCCGTCCCCTGACCATACACCTTCGTCCATAACCATCAGCTGCAACAGATTCCCGAAGCACTTCTGCTATTCTCTTTGTTTGAAGTTGCCTTTTCCTTCCTTTCTGGGTCTCATATCCAACCCTTTGGTTTCCTCAGTTTCAGGATATTCTGTCTTCTTCTATCGTTGGGCATTTACCTGTCCCGCTATAAGCATTCTGAACTACCTCCTTTCTAGGATTATGGGATCTTTTTTTTTTCCGGCGGATAACAAATACTTTCGGTCCATCCCAGACTCCTTGCCCGAGTCGACGACTCTCCCAGTTTTCTCTCGGGACTTACAGATATAGTCTCCTTCTTTAGATGGGAGAAAATGTGTCCTCCCACGAGGCCGACGGTTTTTTCTTCAGGTCTCCCAGAATCCCCGCGCCTTCTGGGTCCAGATCGAGCATCTTTACCTCGTCCTCACCGGAGGCTCCGCCCGAATCCGGAGATTAGTCCCCGGCTAGGATGCGGCCGGAGTCTCGCGCGCTCTGAAGTTTTCTTGAGCCGATCCCCCTTTTCATTTTAAACTACTCTTTATGAGCTTTGTCGGGTCACTTGTCTCTTTCCTCTAAAAGGTTCTCCCGGGCTTTCAGGGCTGTCACGCTTTGCCGTGAACGTATCCCCGAGTTGGCTATTATGCGCGTTCCTTCTATGTTTTGCTTACTAGACCCTCTTCTTCTTAAGTAGGACGCGTCGCTACGTTGAAGCGTTCTTCGCTGGTCCGAAAATCCCTCCCGGTCGAATGGTATCTGACTAACGGCTCCGGGGACACGTTTCTCTGCGTCGCAGAGGATCCCCGCGTATTTCCAGGAGGGCCCTGGGCCCTTCTTTCCAGTATCGGCGCTTCGGGCCGAGTTCAGCTGATCCTCAGCCCTTTCCCCCATGGCCCCGAGCTCTTGCACGTTCAAAGAGTTGGCCTCTCAAATGTTCTCTACATGACTCTTCGGGCTCCCGCTCCCAGATGCAGCTGTCATCACGGAAATATCTACTCCCTTATCCGCTAGCCCTCGTTTATCTTCTCCCGTCCCTTCTCCTCCACTTCCTAAGAAGCACTAGAGGCAGCCCCCTCCCCTCACCGCAGGAGGAAATGGTAACGTCCCCATTCTTTCTAAAGTTGCCGAGCTCGACCTCTACCGAACTTTTCTTTCTCCTTCTGACGCTTCGAGAGGACCTTGTTTTGCCCTAGGATTAGCGTGTCTTGTAGTCTCCCGCGATCTATGAATACTTTATATACGACCGCTTTTCTCGGCAAACGGACGCCTCCCTTCCCTCAGAGTTCCTCGTCCGCGAGTTCTCTCTGAGTTTCTGCATTCCCTTCTTATCAGGCTCGAGCCTGACTAGTAAACGCGCCTCCTCTCGTATTTTTTACCTTTCCCTCAGTTCTTCCCTGAAGCGTGGTTTCCGAAGAACTTGGATACTTTTTTTTGCTCTTAATTCGAGGCTCTAAGCGCTACCCCTTGGTAAAGAGTCCCCGTCTCGCCTTGTCCTTACGGCCGTACTGCTCCTGCGCGTTTCTTGATTCTACCTCCGATTGTCACTCGTTACAGATCATTACCCCGACAACTGCTTCGTCCGCTGCGCCCGCGAGTGAGAAGGCTTTGTTCTAGAATCCCTCTTCTTCGTGGGCCGTTCTTCTATTCTGCTCCTCTGTGAGATTCCTCTCTCCTTTTAATTCGCCCGTCTAGGCTTCACCATTTTCTCCAGAAGCCCCGTCCTCTCTTCCTCCTTCTGTGGCCTGTTTTCAAATTTCCTAGTCAAAACTACATCATGACCGTATTTTTCCTCGTTGCTCTAAATTTTTCTTCCCTTCTCTTCGTAGTCCCTCTACAAATACTTCCCTTCTGAAGTTCCCCCGAGCTAATAAAGGACTCCTTTGCTTTGGCCCCCTTTTGGAGCTTTTTCACGGCGGCCGATCTCACAGTTTCTTCTTCTCCTCTCTGTCCCGTCCTCTAAGAGAATGAAGATTGGACAAGGGAGCAAATTATAGAGTCCGTTTTCCCGCGCCCCCCTGTGAGAAGGATCTCGGGTGGACGCCTCTTGCGTTCCCTGAGTAGTGGCAGACTCGTGAACTAGTAGACCGTTGTCGAGATATCTGCCCGGGGGAGCGAGAGACCCTGAGCGACGACCGCGCGACCGAGTTTAATCTTCTACGAGCGCACTCCTGGTTCTGGAAGTTTGTCCATTGCTTCTTATTGAGTTCTCGCGGCTCTTTTAACGTGATGGTGCGGAGCTTACCTACATAAGCGCCTCTCCTCTAGATGCAGATCCGTCTTCCCCATTCTGACGATTTAGTCCTCCTCATGGGGTCTCTCAGGTCTGCTCGCCGGGCTTGAGAACAGGCCTATAATATCTTTCCTTTCGTCCTGGCCTCTGCTCCGCGTCACGGCTTTCTTTTCTTTTTTTTCCTTCACAACCACATTATATGACAGATTTCGCCGAGATGACCTCTCGGGCCTTTAATGGAAGAGCGCGGCTCGAGCCTAATCCGGAAGTGTCGTGTGAGAGCGGCCTCCTCCTGTCTAAGGTTTTTTGGGCTCGGCCATCTCTTGCCGGCTTTCGCCGATGACCTCTGGATCATTCTGCCGACCCTTTTCAGGTATACTGTTCTTCCGGTTTCAATGTCACCAGACCTTCTCTATGGATTCTATGCTCCTCTTCAAGATCCTTTCGTGTTATCCCTTTCCTTCGAGGTCCAATTATACTTCTAGACTCCTTCTTTTCTTTCTGTTTGGGTTTACCACTTCCGCAGTTCTTTTTCAATCATCGTTTTTTAATATCCTTCCTGATCATGTTCTCGAACTAGACTTCTCATTTCTTCTTAGAGAGTGCGCTCCTTGTTTTAGAGGTCCGAGAACCAGCCCCTCGGGTCCCCCCCCCCCCTTTGAAACAGAGGAGATACCTTGAAGATTCCTATTCTTCTTACTTAGTCCGCCTTATTTAGTCTGCTAAAGGAGGTGGTACCTCTACCCCTAGGAATGTCTCTCTGAGTTTGTAAAACGATATCCCCGGTCAACTTATTTCTTTTCCTTTCCTCTCTCTCTCTTCTTTTCGTTTTCCCATTATAG
>Ga0179593_1717385_pt1 | contig 14905 bp, 30 predicted proteins | sample CZODoug2_1_08_16_FD_185931 | JGI IMG/M metagenome (GOLD analysis project Ga0179593, IMG submission 185931) | Vadose zone soil fungal communities from Angelo Coast Range Reserve, California, USA - CZODoug2_1_08_16fungal (PacBio error correction) | ecosystem: Environmental > Terrestrial > Soil >... | reverse complement strand
CGGCCCCTCCTAACTTTTTCCTCCCCCCCAAATTTGCTTGTTGCATTTCCCCCTTTTCTGGTAAACACGATGCTTTTTTAGCCCATTCTTAGAGAACCACCTTTTTTTTCTTCCGTCCGATGTTCTCTCTCTCCCTTTCTGCTGTGATTTTTATTCCTTTTTCTTTCAGGGCGACCTTTTCCCTCAGAAAAAATTCCCCCCCCAAGATTCCTTTTCCGTTACTCAATATCTGGTTCCCCCTTTTGGTGGCACTTCTTCCTGTTGCGTTTCATCCTTTCTCCAGCAGAACTTCTTTTTCCCCCCTTACAGGTTTCCTTTCACCTTCCTTGGCTCCCCCCCTTTTTTTCAGAAACCAAGCCCGTTTTTTCCCAACACTTTTCGAAATGGGAACCAGCCCCTTCTACCCCGGATTTTTTCTTCCCAGTCCCCCTTAACGGTTCCCCTAGTACGACAAAGACTTCGTTTACACTTCTTTCTTTTCCTTTCGTTGCACCTGGTCCCCTTCTCTTTTTGTTTTAACATTTTTCGGCACAGTGTCCGGTTGTTCTTAAGCAGGACACTTTGTTGCTGCCTTTTCGCTTCCCAATTCGGCCGGGCTTTTTTTTTCCTTTTTTTTGAAGGGTCCCCTTGCTCAGGTACGTTCGTCGGGTCCCCGCCTGAGGCAACCCTTTTTCCACGGCCTTCTTTTTGGACGGCGAATAGTGAACGTTTCTTTTCCAAGGCCCCTTTAATCCTCCTTCAACGAATATTCCCTCGGTCCTTCCTGCGTCGGAAGGGTCCCCCTTTTTTTTCTTCCTTCATAATTACTTCTTCCCCCGTATAATAGCTTTTTGGGTTCAAAATAGGGCTTCTTTTTTTGTCCAGTTTTCTTACTTCCCATACGTGTACAACTTCCCTTCCCCCTTACTATAAGATGTCCTCCCCCCAATCGGGTGTCCAAGAAGAGTTATTTTTTTTCCCCGAACTTTTCTAGCTCTTACGTAGACTCCCCTTCAAGAAATCTTCACCTTTGATCTTTTCCCTCTCGTTTAGGGCCCCTTCCCACACTCCTCCTCCTTCCCCCCGAGCAATAGGAGGGAGACCTTTCTTTCAACTTCCACGATGGACCCTTTTAGCCTCCCCCCGTTTTGGTGTTTTCAAACCGCGTTGTCCCCTTGTTGATGCTCGCTTTTCCTTACCTGCTTTCCCTCGATGTACTGTTCTTTTTCCCTTCCCCTCTTTCCTTCCGCTTGTAACTCTTTCTTAGAAAACAGCCAAATGCCTTTTTATGGCTTTATGTTTTCCCTTTCTCCGGAACCCATTTTTACCTTTTCGTAGGTTTTCCCCCTTGTCTCTTACAAAAACACTCTTCTTGTATCCTTCCCTCTTTTTTCAAGGTTCATGAATATAGCCCCTTTGCAGCAAGACCCCCCATCGTTTTTTAGATTGATTCGGAGCCCCTCCCACTTTTCTTCTAATTAACGGCACGAGACCCTTCCCCCCTTCTGCCCTACTCTATCGTCAAACGCGTTCATTTGTAAATTGGTCTTCGGTACTCTTCGGGAGTGTCTCCCCGCGCTTCCCCCCGAGATCCTGAAAGACGTCTTCCCCCACCAATTTTTTTCTCCCTCAGTGGTAGAGGGAACCTTTCCCGTTTTCGGCATTCTTTTCCCAGATGGAGAGGTCTTTCCTGTCCTTTCCGTTTCACGCGCTTTTTTTCTCTTCCTTCCTGGTCCCCTTACTACGGGGACCTTCTTTTTCTGCAGGTTGTAAGTGGATCCCCCGACACACTCCCCTTCTATCAGTTCCAGTTCAGGGATTTTCCCCTCCTCCTCAGTTGTTGTTGTTGTCCTCCTCTGCTTTTTCTTTTGAGACCTGCGGTTGGCGGTTTTCTTTCTGGCGAAAGCAGTAAGCAGCCCACATTGCTGCCAGCCCCTCTGGCTTCCCCAACGATGTCGTTCCTTCCAGTGCCCTTTCTCCCTTATTCAGTGATCTCTGGTTACTTTTCCTTCCCTTTAAGGAAAAGCTCCCCTTCTGTATTATTCGAGTGCCCCCCTTTTGAACGCTGGAAATCTTCCCTTTGCGTCCTTCTCTCAGAAAGGCGTTGCGGTCCCCTTCCCCGGCTCGGAGATCTCGCTGTTTTAGAGAGTTGGAATCTTGACATTGCCTCGGAAAATAGGGTTCCATTGACCCTTCCTTTCTCATAACCCCCTGGTCCGATTGAGAAGAAACTCTTGTCCCTCCTTGAGAAGAATTTCTTGCACGTTCCTTCAGCCCTCCCCCATTCCCTATCTTTTCTTCTGGAACAAATGGAAGACTTCCATACATTTTGTATCGCCCCTCCGAGATTTAAGTTACTTTAAACTTGTTTCTTAAGGAGAATCCGTTTTACTTTCATTTTAGTGCGAATTCGGTAAGGTTTCCTCCCAGCTTCACAACCTCCCCCCCCCCAATTCTTCGATAAGAAAACCCCTTCTTCCTCCTTTCCCGTCCTCTCCCCTTTGCCGTCCCCTCAGGCATTGAAGATATCCCTCCTCCCGCGTTGCTTTTTTCCCTTCTCCCGTGGGTATCCCTCCTTTGAATCCACGTTTTCCATTCTATTGTCGCCTCGCTCTCCCTTAAAAGTTGGAATAGTGTAGTTCCTTTCCCGAATGAAGCTGGCCGTTTCTGGCGTTTTGGGGGTACCAAAGGGAGTCTCACTGTATTTCTTTCTGATAACCGTAGCCATTCCCCCCACCGTGAGGGTCCCACCTATCCATATTGGTCCTCCTTTTCCTATTTCTATCCAGCAGCTGAGAGAACCTCTCTTCGTATTAAATACCGTCTTTCTATTCCTGCGGGAATCGCACAGATTTTTTCAACCCCCTTTTTTAATCCGTCCGCCATTTCCTCTCCTCCTCCCCTGCCGACGCAGAAACATTTTTGTCATCTTTTTTTTTGATAGATATTATAGGGTCCTTTTCCTTTTGAAACACTCTTCTTTGTCCTTCCGCTGTTTTTTTACTTTGATGAGCCCTCGTAACAGGACGGGTTTTTCGGGAACCTCACCTGTAAGGATCCGTGGCCTTTCTTGTGCTTTGAATTTGGTGCTGCTCTGGTAACTGATCAAAGTCTTTTTCTTTCGAGCCCACTTTTTTTTTAGGGACTTCTTTTCCTTAAACACCTCCTTCCAGGTCCCTTTTCAGATCCCTCCTCTTTCCACTGAGTCTTGTCGTATATTAGATTTCCTTTCTCAGGGAGGAGTTTTTTTTTTTCTCTCCCTAAATCGTGTAAGTATGCACTTCACTCTTTTTTTCCCATTCTAGAATCTTCCTTCTTACGCAGCCAGCTTTTTTTTTTCCCTTGGTGTTGGGCAGCCAAGCGCCGATTTTTTTTCTTTCCTTCCCCCGAGAACTTTTCTTCGGATTGCGAAAGCGCCCTCTCCCGATTTTTTGTGCGCCTTTTCTTTTTTCCTTTTTATTTTGTGCTTTCTTTTTGTATGAGCGTTTGTTTTCTTGGTTTCTCGGCTTTTGCGCTTTCAAGCTTCCTACTTCCTCCTTAGAGCAAACCTTCTAAGAATTCCCTTTTTTTTTCCTCAAAATTTTCCTTTGTCTCGAAGAATCTTTTTCCCCTTTTGTTTTTTCACCAGCCCGTCCATATTGAAAACGACTACTTTCCCTCCTTTCGGAGATGGGACTTTTCCATGATCTCGTCGTCCTTTTGCTGCTTTCTCTGCAGTTCACGTCACCCCTTAACCAGCGAAACTTTTTCCCCCCCCAAAACCCCCTTGGCGGCATGAAATTCTTTTCCCCCCCTCAACTTTCTCGGCTGAACCCCCCCCTTCTTTTTTTGAGGAGGAGTCAGATGTCTCTTCCCTTGAGTACTTTTTTTAGGGATTATTCTTCCCTCCTGTTCTCAGTTCCTTCCCCGCAGAATTCCCCCTAATGCCCCCTCCCCCTAACGACAGTAAGCTTTCTCCTCCCACCCCCTCTCTGGTGTTTTCCTCACGATAGAGGGCATTCCTTTACGGGTTTCACCACCCCCCCCCCCCGCCCCCCCTATTATTGGTTTCCTTTCCCCTTTCTTTCAATCAGGCGATTTTCTCCTCGATCATTTCCTCATTTTATGGCGAAGGTAGCCTTCAAAAATTTTTTTTACAGGTTCACTCCAGAACGTACACGGATCCCCCAGACTCTTTAAATAATCTGATATTACGGACAAATTTTCCCTTTTTTCCACTTCATCTTTTCCCTTTTTGCGTCCCCGAGCACTCGATTCCTTTATTTTAACATTTCCTCGGGTGGGATAGAAGTGCCTCCAAGTTTTTTTTTACTCTCCCTTCGCACACTCTTCCCCCCCGTTAGAATTGGTGACGGCTCTTGACAGTTTTTTTTTTTCAGACGGAAAGCCCCCCCCCCCTGTTTCCCTTTTTTTTTCTTACGGCCTTCTCCCCTCTTTGGAAGATTACGTCCACCCCCTGTTTTTCCCCTTTACGACTTGGACCCATTTCTTCCTTGTTTATGTTTCGTCCTTTTTTTTATCGTGCCTAGAGGATTATCAGTAGACTGATATTCTTGCCCCCCTTTTGTTTCCACCATAGGGCGCTCCCCCTCTTTTTCCCCGTCGTGCCCGCGTGTCTCCCTCTTCTTTCCTCAGGACCCAGGATATCCTTCTCTCCCCGGCAGGCTGCTACAAACAGGTCGGGCCCCACGACTTTTTTCTTTTCCATCTTCACTTGGTAGGTTTCGTTTCCGGGGTCTTTGCCCATTTTAGAAGGCTACTCTCCTACCCCCCTTTTTTTTTTCCATCCCCCCCCCCTCAATTTTTTTAGCGGCAGCGTCTTCTTCTTCCCTTTACTAATTCTTTTCCGGTTACGCCGACATTTTCTCTTCGCAGCTTCCTTTAGAGTGTATGTTTTTTCTACCCCTCTTCCCTTGTGCACCTCCTCTTTGTTCATAGCTTCTATGTTTTTTGCTTTACCTTTGTTGCACTCAGAGAAACCCTTTTTTCTGAGCGGTCTTTTTTTTTTTTGTAAGGGTAGCTTGACCCCCAGGTGACTGCTAAAATTTTTCCGGACAGCCACCCTCTAAGCGTGTCCTCTTTCCCCTCCCTTCGATGTCCACGGTCCTGGAATATATCTTTCCTTCTTTCATCAGCCACCTCTTTCTTTCTTCGCGGCGGGAGCATTCCCTTGAGCTTCCCATTTCCTCTCGACCAGGTTCACATGTGGGTTTTCCCTTCCCTTTTAATGAGGCTCTAACTCCCCGCTATCTCTTCTTCTGCAGGCAAACAATTTTTTTCACCGGCGCTTCTGCAAGCGTTCCCCCTTTTTGAACCTTCTTTTTTTGGGCCCCCTTTCTTTTTCATTCAACACGCTGCGGCGATCACGTTTTTTGGCTCGCAGGGCACTTTTTTTTTATTCCCGACATAGTTTTCCCTCGGTTTCTTAAAGTTTTTACGTGTCCTCTTGATGAGCTCTTCCCCGCACCCCCTTTCCCCCACTTTTTCCCTTTTTTTTTCCGATCTCTCTATTTACCCCCTTTTTTCGATCTTTCTTTCTTTTTTATGATCGATGGGCTCTTTTTTTGTATGCGCCTCTGTCGGGCCCCTGCCTCCAACCTGCTGCCAGCCTTTCTCTCGGACAAGTAAATGAACCTTTTTCCCTCTCATCGATTTTTCCCTGCCTTCTCATCAGTTGTTGACCTCCTTCTTCCCGATATTCCTTTTCCCCAATTTTTTTATGACAGCTGTTAACGGCGTTTTCCCTCGCCATTGGGTTTTTTTGATTTCCTTACTTGAGCGGTGTGTAATACACCTCAATTAACCCCTTCTTTTTTAAACCAGAATGTGCACCCTTTTTCATATTCGACTCTTTCCTGCATTTCTCTAACCCCCTTATTCCCTTCTTTTTTCCTGATGGACGGATGGACAGACCATATTTCTTCCCCACTTGCGATTCCCCTTCTCTTGTATGAAAGCAGATATCCTTCTTCCCCCCATGCTTTCTTTTTTTTAGTTCGTCCTCCCTTTCCTCCCTTTTTTCCGGTAAGGTTAGGACATCTTTACCGGCACCTCCCTCAGAAGCCCCTCTCCCCCCCCGATATACTGGTCCTTCGAGACCCTCCTTCTTTTCTTGTCAACGGCTCCCCTTTCCACCCCCCTGCCTGAAGATACCTTCTATAGTACCGTTAACCGACGTTTTTTTAAGCCGTGGGTCCCAGCATTTTCTCCACCAGTGTTGTTTTGGCCCTTATGAGCCTTCATTCCTATTCCCCCTTCCCCGTTTTTCGACACCTTAGGTAAGCCTGTCCTGGCATCACCCTCTGACTTTTCCTTCTCGGGCTTTTCGTGGGGACTACGCGTTACCGCTTTCCTCTTATTCGATTTTTAAAAGAGCGAACCTCCTTCACGGGAGAGTCCCTAAACCAAAATGAGTGGTCTTTTGAAGGGTTATCTGGGCCCCTTATGTTCCTTGTTGAGGTACCCTCTTATTTCCCTTCGGTAATGACGAAAGTTTTCTTTTTTCCAGCAAGATTTTTTTTTTTTTTTCACCCGTGGCTGTTTCTCTTTATTCGGAGCAAGCGAAAGAAACGACTCGTACTTTAAAGAAACAATACCATTCGCCTAGATGTTCCCCTAGCGGGGCAGCGCCGAGATGTTAAGTTCTTGTTACTGTTTTGGCGCCCCGTGAAATTCTTCAGGGTCAGAACTATGGCGCTGACATTGCCTTCAGAAATTAATGCTTACCAGGCTTTTTTGGAATCCCATTTTTTTCGGGACCACGCGGATTAATGTCGAAATGGGGCATATAGTCAGGAGAGCCCCCAGGAGTGGTTCTGTGATTCTTCGCAAAGAGCCAGCCCATACAAGTTTTCGGAGGCAAACAGTTTATCTGAGGGGCGTATTATTTTTTGTTTTACTTTTCCCTTATTTTTTTTTTTTTTTTTTTTTTTTTTTTTAAACCCCACTTAGCCTGCTTCCCATTTTTCCGGTCCTTCCTTTTTCACCCCTTTCCTTTTTCAGATTAGGAACCGTTGCTCTCAGGGAGGAGTCGTTTTCCGTTTTTTTTCCATGACGTTGCATTTTTTTCCGACCCCCTTTCACAATTATTCTTCCTCCTCCTTTCTTGGTTATTTTCCTTCCCTTCTCATTCCCCTCTCTATTTTTTGCAGTTTCTTTATGGTCCTAGAATGCGTGCATGTTCCCCTCCTTCTTTCGAAAGTCTCAGAGATCTTTCCTCCAACTCTCCTTTCGGTCTTTTGTTCGTCTTCAGCTGACTGAGAGTTCTTTTTTTTATTCCTTCGGGTCATTCTGTCGCTTCCTTTGGCGCCATGGGACATCCTTCCCCTAATTCGAATTCCCCTTTTTCTTCTCTGGATATATCCCTCCCTTTTTTTCAAGTCTCCATGGGGGTCTCGCCTACCCCCCGGCGCAGTTTTTTCCTGCAATGCCGCACGATAAGGTTTTATATACCCCTTCCCCCTCTGGTTCCCCCCCTTTCGGTAACTTTCTCTTCTTTTTTCTGAGAGAGATCCAGGGCCCCTCCCCTGGTGTTCCCTACTTCAGCGCTGAGGCATTCCTTTTTTTTGGGAATCCTTTTTTTTTCATTACTCCTCCCCCGGAGACTTTGAGTCGCGTCCTCTTTTCTCTTATAGCCGTCCCTGTTCAAGTGACTCTGTGCTTTGCCCCTTCTTTTTTTTCCTGCTGTCTATTTCATTTCGATTCCTGCCAATCCGAAACTTTTTTTTCAGTCCAGTTCTCTCACCCAAATCCCCCCTTTCCCTGTCTTTTTCAGGTTCCTTCCTCCCTCTTCTTTTTTTTGCGCTTCGCAATCCCTTCTTTCTCCAGAAGTTTTTTCCCCAGAAGGACATGCTTCCCCCCTGCTTGGCTGCCCCCTCCTCCCCGAACCTTCTTTAGCTTTTCACTCCAATGTTTTTTTCTGGAGCCTTCCCTCCCGTTCATTACTCCGACGTCCCGTCCGAAGCTCCAAAGAATACCTTTTCTTCCCTAATATTAAGCCCTCGTTTTCCCCCTTCTTCAGTCTCTCTTTTTTCCTTTTTTCCTAAGACAGGAGGGGTTAACCTTGTTTCTTAAGAGGGTTTTTCTATCCCCCGTTTGGAGGTTCTTTCTCTTTCTTCAGAACCCCCCCTTCATCCTCTGGTCGGCCCTCTTACCAGGGATGTGATGGTTCCTTTTTTCCCCTCCGTCAGTGCCCTTTTAAATGGTCTCGCATTCCCTTGGACTCGCTTTTTTTGTCCTGGACCTTCCCTCAAGTCCGCTCCCCAAAAGCTCTACTTTTTTTAAGGTCTTTTTTCTTGACCTCTCACTCCGGCTGGTCCCTTCTATTTAATAGGGCCTTTTTTCCCCCCGGGCTCTCCGGGGGAACCTTTATTTTTGTTTGATTCTTCCCTCAGTGAACAGGTCCGCTTCCTTTCTATCCGGCTCAAAACACTTTCTAGTCCCACCTCGGTTATTTTTCCTCTTCCCTCAACGTGGAATGTTTTCTCCTGCGTCTTTAAAGCAGCCACTTCCTCCTATAAGTTCTCCCTTCTCTGCACTTTTTCTGTCCAAACTTCCCCAATTCCTTTTGGCCTCCCCGCTTTTCGGACACCCTTTAACGGTGAAGCCGACTTCTCCTTCGCTGGTGCACACCCCTTTCTTGCACAGTTTTTTTTTTCCGCTTTTTTTTACCTTTTTGCTATGTATCCTCGCAACATTCTCCTTTTCGGTTTTTTTCCCAACTTCTTTTCCCCCCCCCCTAGTGCTGAGCTTATTTTCCAGCGTTTGTTCCCTTCACAGGACTTCCCCTCTTAACACTTTTTCTTCGGAACAGAACAACCTATTACCTTTCTTTAGAGGAAAATCTTCTGGCCCTCCCCCCCTTCGTCCTAGAGGAACAGTTGGCATTTTCTCCCCACTTTAGTATGTTCTTTAAGATTTTTCTCACTCTTAATCCTTTTTTCTTCCTAATGGATTCAATCGAACCCTTTCCCCCTTTTTTTACATGGGATTTCTCTTGTACACCTGTTCCTGTGTACCCCTATAGGTAAAGCGCTATTCTCCCTCGGATCGGCAAACCCCTTAGGGATTTTTTCCAGCGTCTACCGTTCCCACTTTTTCCTTTCCCTGTCTTTTTCACCCTTTGAGCGGTTAACCTTTTTAACCGGCGATCTTCCCCCGCGCTTGGTTCTTTTGCCAATTTTTCGTGTACTCCACTTTTTACCTTCCCTTTTTTTTGGTAAGGGCCTGCTCCTCCCTGCCTACGAATCACTCCCGTTTGATTCCTTCTTCTTTTTAATCATAATAAGTTTGTTTACTCCTTGAAGCTGGATCCTTTTTTGTTAGTATGCGAAGCCTTCCCGCTTCCCACGTCCCCCTTCTTCTCTTTCGATGTCTTACCCTTCCTGCATTGAGAAAAGCTCGAGTTTTTACCTTTTCAGGGTTCCCTTTTTCAGGGTTGATTCGCTAGAAAATGTCGTTTTTTGTTGTGGGCGGTTCGTTAAAACCTGTTTTGCAAGCTGGCCATTGTGCCCGTTATGCCCCCCCTGTCCCATTGGGACCGTTCTGAGAAGTCTATCTCCTTCCTAGCTTTCACTCCCCGGCCCGTCTTTAATGTCAATTTTTTCCTGTCAATTCCAGCCCTAAGTGAAACTCCTATTCGGTCTACCCCGACTTCCCTTGGGTTAACCTTTTTTCCTTTGGCTCTTGGAATCTCCGGATTTTTTTCGCTCTTATGCCCCTTTTTGACAGCCGAATCCTTTGAGGAAAACTGACACCCGACAAGGCCCGAATTTTTGCCCCTCCTTCGATATGAAACTTCTAGCCTTTTTTTGTCCGGCCCTCCCCGTTACCCCTTTGAGAATCCTTCCCTTTTTCTTTCGCTCCCCCCCCTTCCGTCCTCAACATCTTTTCAGCAAGACCCTTTATAAGTGCCCCCCCCCCCTTTCTGGGAAAGGTCCCCCGTTCCTTCCCGGAATATTCTTTTCCATTCGTCCCTTTTTTAAAGCCCCCTCTTCTTTTGTGTCTTCCCCATACAGTTTCCAACGTTTTTTAAACCAGAATTTTTTCCCCCCTCGCCTTCTCTTCGTACCCTTTGGTCACCCTTTTTCCTCCAGAGGTCCCCTACCTGGCTCCCCCTTTCGCTGGCCTTCTTCTGGTGGCTCTTTCCCATACGGTTGCCTGTACTATACTGTTCGTCTATATTGCTTCTCCTTCGATGTCCTGCCCTCCCCCATCAGTTCCCTTCTTTTTTGTAAATGAAAACCCACTCTTTTTGAAGGGTTTGTCTCTGTGAAGGTTTTTTATGGTTTTCTTGCAGAAGTCCTCCTCCCAGGTATGAAGAACTTCCAAACTTTGGAACTCCATCGTGTGTTTTTCCACAGTGGACTCTATCATCTTAATAAGTAATTATGATCGTTCTCTTCTCTCCCCTTCGGGACTCCTCCCTCTGTTCTCCTTCGGTGGCTTTTCGCAGTGAGAAGGGAAATTTTGGGTTTTTTATCAATAATTACTCGTAGAATTCCAAACGATGCTACTGAAGGGAGAGAGGGTCCTCGGCTTTCGAGGGTCTTTCCGGGAACAGAGCCTTTCTTGCGCACGTGGGCCCCTGGCACATGTGATTGCTTTTTCCTCCTGGGGCTGATTCCTGGGTTAGGTCCCTTCTCGAAAAACCTGTCCTCGGACCCCCCAACCTTTTTAAGGCCCCTTCCCCCTTCCCTTTACACGGATCTTTAGTGCTTAAGGCTATATGCTCTTAAACTTTTTTTCGTAGATTAAGATATGCCCTCTAGAAATTTCTCTTTTTGCTCGCCCTCCCGAATGTTCACGTCCTGCCTTACTGATTTTTTAAAATTTTTACTACCCATGTTGATTCCTCTAAGTCTCCCGGTCTTGGTTTCTTTCTTTTCAGGTGAGTGTGGGAAGCTTTTTTTCCGGTAATGCTTTTTCCTTCTTTAATGGATGATGTGTTTCCCTTCTCTTCTACTGACCTCCTCGTGTACTTCCTTCAGCTCAAGGGTGAGCATTCATCGTTTTTTTGCTGGGTGTCCTTTTTTATTGTTGGATTGTTATTTCTTCCGCTGGGCGTTTCTCCTTTTTTCAATAATGGTCCCTTTCCATATGAAGGATATATTTTTCCGCTCTCCCTCCCCCTGGATGGGTTCTTCCCCTTTTCCCCCAAGGCCGTCCCCCTTTTCCCCAGTCCTCCCCAGTCTCCCAACTTTGATTTATTTTTTCAAAAAAGTGGCGCTGGCCGTGCCTTTTTTTTTTCCTCTCCCCTTTTTTTGAGAGATCAAGGGCCATTCCCCCGTCCCAGTTCTTTCCCCCAAACCCTCTGTGCTTCTTCTCTTTCCCCCCGACAACTGCCGAGTGGTTTTTCCCCAACATGTTTCCTTTTTTGCTTATAGCACGCCCCCCCCATCCTTTCTTTCTTTTCCCTTTCTTTGTCTCTTTCTTCTCTCTCAGGGCGCCCGCGCCCCTTCGCCGATTTTCCCAAAAGAACGCTTCATTTTTTTTTTCTCCCTTTCCGTCCATACTTTAAGTTTTTTTCCCTTTTGCGTTTCTGCCGCACGTTTTTCTTTCTTCGCAATCCGTCCTGTCTCCCCTCAGCAATTTTATTTCCTCCCAACATTCCCTTCGGCGATGGCTTCCCCTCCTTCGTCCCCGGCTTGGCGAGTAGAACTTTTTCCCTTTGTGTTTGGAATTCTCCTTTTCTCAGACGTACACTTTTTTTTATTTAGATCCAAAGAATCTTCTAGCCTCTCTAATGCTCTATCCCCCTAGTTAAATTAAGCATTATCTGACGGGCCCGAGACAGACTCATACTGCGGGGTTCCTTCTCAGGCGGAAACGTATCGCATGCAGGGTGGCGTGAGGTGAACTGCGTAAAGGGGGGAGTGGTCAGGGCCGAGCCACGCTCACGCCCCCACCCTTCTTGAACCGTTTCCAGATTTTTTCACTTGCGACCCCAACCCGCGCCAGCTTGATTGGTCCTTATGAGTCAACCTAACCTCTTTGGAATGGAAATGGTCTCGCAGACGGCTTCTTACGAGGAAGGGGGAAAGGGACCCCCGGTGACAGATCCTATCCGCGATTCATAAATGACCCTCCAACATTTATGAACCTTTGTCTTCCTCTTTCTCAGCGGCGTCATGTTCCCGGACTCGATGAGGCTCTCCTTTCCTGCATTGCCCTCCTCTGGAGAAGCTTTTAAAATTCTTTTTTTCTAACAAAGAGGGGCCCTTCAGACGGTTTCCGTCGTAAGTACCGACTTTTGTATTAATAAGGATTCTCTCCGAATTCAAATGGTAATATTAAAGTGATATAATCCTTCCAACCCTAGGGTCCCAAGTGACTTTATCTGGATTGACCTCTCTCCGAATCCCTCCATCTTTCCTCGACGAAACCTTATCCCAAGACACCTGAACCCTGTCGGGCTTTGGACGCTGTGGCGGTCCCCTCCCAAATGGACCCCCCCTCCCTGAGAGACACTCAGGCCCCCCCAGACCTCTCTATTCTGTAGGGCTAATGGGACTACTTGTAGACTTGCCCCCGTCTAAGCTCCCCCCCCTATTCTCGTTCGCCAACCCAAACTTCTTGACGACCGACCCTCTCTGATTTCTGCATTGTTTCTGTAGGTGTTCCTGAAACCATTTCTTGCAACGGGTCTTTCTCATAAAGAGCCTCTTCCCGGAAACTTTTTTTCGCTTGTTTCTTGCTTTTTTGTCTTAGCTCCCCCTTGACTTGTCTCTCTTGCATGGTTTTTTTTCCCCCTTCTCTCTTAACGTAGCCCCTCCAATTTTTCTTTGTGTCTCCCTTAGCTTCGGTTGAAATACTTTGAATTTTCTTAACTTTCTTAAACACCGATATATCCTTTTTTTTCTTCTCACGCGGCCTTCCTCCCCTTCATGGAATACTTTCCCTTTGCCGTTCCCCCCCTATTTTCGGGTTTTTCAGTCCTTCTTAAGGAGGAGCACACCTATCTTATTCCGGACTATCCTTTATTAGAAATATCGACCTTTCCCTTTCTGGTCAATTCCGGTCCATACTCCTTTGTATAACAGCCTTTTTTAAACTTTTCCTCTTATTTTCTTCCCCCACCTTCTTCCCCCCTTCGGTGGAACGGCGGTGGGATTTTCTTAAAAACATTTTTTCCTCCTCTCGGGGTCCCTTATCCTGTCCTCCCCTCTGCGGTTAACCTTCCCTTTTCACGCCGCTCTGCCTTTTTTCTGGCAACTTTAATGTCCTCCTCCCTCTTGGTATTTCTGCCCCTGTGATTTTTTTTTTAAGACTGAGAAGACTCCCTCCACCGAAATCTCCCCTTCCTTTGGAAAGATATAATTCCCTTCTTCTTTGTTGTGATACTCTTTTTCCTTCCCCCCTCTTTGGCGTGCAGTCTCAGAGTAAGAAGTCCCTTCCCCCCCTTCTTTTTTCCCAAGATGTAGGAACGCTTTTCCCGTTCCCTTCTCTCAAGCATCTTTCCTTCTAGTGAACTTATTTTCTGTGTTTAACTCCTTTTCTCCTACAAGCCTTTGTCCCCTTGAGTGAAACCCTTTCCCTTTCGATTTCCCTTCCCCCGAGCCAGGGTTGCTTTCTTCAGATATATTTTGTGTTTTTCCCCGTAAAAGGCATTAATTCTCCATTCCCCCTTACCAGCATGTGACCTTCTTTCCATTGGCGCTTGATCGCCCTTCTTATTATTCTGCCTCTTTCTTCCGCCCATCCTATTTTTTGTCTTTTTCATGGACGCCTCTCTTCTCTCTGCCAGCCCTCTTCCTGATACACCCCCACTCTAGGTTTGTCTCCAATCCTAGGTCCTCGTCCCTTAAGGTTTTATGCCGTCCCCCTTTTCACGCTCCTCCTCCCCATCTCAGACGCATTTTCTCTCGGGTGGTTCCCTTTCCTTTTTCTGGGCCCTTTGGAAAACCTTCCCAAGCCCCCCCCCCAGGTTAGCCTACAGGAATGTCCTTTTAAATTTTCGGGGGACATTCCCCCGTCCCTGTGTGGGATGATATCCCCCGGTCCGACCCATTTGGTCTTCTGTGCCCACTTCCTGGAGCTCGATCTCTTGTCCCCTTGCATAGGCGGGCCCTAGTTTTCACTCCCTTTTCCCCTTACCGATGTCGGCGTCTTGGCCATTTTCCCTTTCGCGTTCCATCTTTCCTTTTCGATTATATGGACCCTTTTCGTACCCTAGCCAGTTCCCCCGCTTCCCCTTTCCCCTGCCCCAAAAGCGTGTTTCCCCCCTAATTTTTTTGTAGATGCTTTCCCCGAAGATGCTCTGGTCCTTTTGGTGACTGCCCCTTTTCCAACAGAAACCGGATTCGAAAGTGACCTCCGTTCTTTCCCAGCCCCTCGGTTTCTTTTTTTCATTTTCCAAAACCCCGTGGCCCCCTTTGATACATAGACCCCCCTTCACCCGTCCTGCTCCGAGCTAGCACTCCTGATTAATATTTTCCAAACACCTGTAAGTCCTCTTTTGTCATATTTCCTTATCGATTTCTTCTGTTCCCCACTGTTTCGTTCTTTTTCAATTAATAGTCGGGAACGTCGGAGCTGACCTCCGACCCCTCCACCGCTTCCTGAAGGGCTGTCCTATTTGGACCTAACTGTTTCCTTCTTTGGAAGTAACCTTCGACTTTAATCTTTTCTTCGAGTCTTTTTTTTTTTTCACTTCACCCCGCCCCTTACTTAGAGCAAAACCCTTCGGGACTGCCTTGCAAAAGGTTCCCCCCCCTCGTTTTTCTTCACTTTTTTTTCAATCATCCTCTGAAGTTGTCATTTTTTTTGTCCTATATCTTCTTAGGGGGGTGTTTTTCCCCTTTCCATGGAGGACTTTTTTTTCGTTTCACTCTTTTCTTAAGGACGTTTTTTTCCCCCCATTCCTTCACAAAATTTACCTTCTTCTCTGCCAGCCGTTCTTGTTTTTTGATCCGTCGTTTCTCAGCGA
>Ga0179593_1399875_pt1 | contig 14905 bp, 17 predicted proteins | sample CZODoug2_1_08_16_FD_185931 | JGI IMG/M metagenome (GOLD analysis project Ga0179593, IMG submission 185931) | Vadose zone soil fungal communities from Angelo Coast Range Reserve, California, USA - CZODoug2_1_08_16fungal (PacBio error correction) | ecosystem: Environmental > Terrestrial > Soil >... | reverse complement strand
TTCCTAGGTTTGCCCCTGCCCAACGCGACAATATCTTATCCCTCTCCGGGTTCCGCCCCTGCCGCTTGTTGGGAGAGTCTGACTGACGGCGCAGATTCTTCCCTGTCTTTTTTGCGCCACTCTTCTTCTCTTCTTGGCTAACGGTAGTTCCCGCCGTTCCTCTCTTGTCAGCCATCGCGTGCCGTTTCCCTCCTCCTCCCTCACGGCTTCATTTTCTCTCGTCAAACCCCGTGGCGGGTATCGCGCTATTTGATCGGGCCCCTTTTCCCCCTCGGGTTTCTCCCATTTCCTCCATGAGCCGGAGCACCTGTCCGACAAATCCACTTGAGCAAGATTGTGATCTAACCTCCTGAATTCTTCCTCCCTTGTGGGCGATCGGTCTTTCAAGATTTCAGACCTCCCTCCTCCCGCTTTCCCTCCCGGCCCATGATGAGGCATTTTCTTCTCCCCCTTCCAGTATGTAGTCGAGGGTTGCTCAGGCGCGATCTCTTTTTTTTTTCCCTTATGGTGGCCTTTAGGTTTTTTCCGACCGCCCTACCCTTTCCCTGACTCTTCTTCTCGCACCAACGAGCAGGTTCCTTTGGTTTGATCGAGTTGGTCCAGACCCATATCGTCCCCATGGGGCTCTCCGCGTCAGGAGATCCCTTCAGACGATTTGAATTCCCTAACCATTTTTTAACTCTGAACGCAAGCGCCTGCCAATTTGCCCTGATTTCCTCTCCTGCCTAGCGATGAATCCTTTTGGTCAAAAACCTGTGCGTCCTGATCTCGTGCCTGATCCTTTCTCCTCTCCTATCAGACGCGTGCTTATTTTTGATGCGTGACGATCTCTTCTTTTCTCTTGTCTTTCGCCCCTTCTTATTCTGCCTTTAGATTTCCCCCCCCCGACTACCACCGATATTCACGGTGCGCTGGCGACCCAATTTCACAGCCTCTTCCCGTGCCTCAGATGGATCTCAATAAAATTTTCCCATAAAGTACTTTTCTTTCCAATGCACTTCTTTCCCTCTAGCGTCGGGCGGCCTCTTTGCGTATGACCCTGAAGTAGATAGACACAATCCACGACTCGCTCTACCCCGAGTACATCCCCTATCTAGAGGGTTTCAAGCCCGCGGATTTTCTTATGCTTTCCTGAAGTTTTTCTCTTTCTTTAATGGGGAATGACACGAACTCTTTTCGAATGAAGTCCCGCAACGGGCCAACCTCCCCACACACCCCCCCCAACCCCACAAACACCCCCCCCGCCCCCAACCCAATTTCCCCCCGACTCCCTACTACCCCCCCCATAGAGGAATAGAAAGTTCACTCCGACCCATTGAGTAAACCTTATATAGTCTCACTCAACTCCTCAGTCCTTCAGGTCTCTGGGAATGATACCTCCTTTTTTTCGCTATCAAAAGTGGTTTTTTGTTGGTTTTTGGGGGGGGGTTTGGGTGGTCATCCCTTTGGTGTTGCCGTCATGATTTTTTTTTTTTCAACTTCGGCTGCATAAAGGTCGACCCTCTTCTTACAAGCCCGTTCTTGAGTTCACCAAGCGCCTTTTCTCTAGCATTCCTTTCGTCTTTTCTTTTTCACCATGGAGTTTCTGATGTAACCTCTGAAACTGCTGCTCGTAAGTTGTTGCTACTTTTTACGCCGAGGCTACTCCTTTCCTCTCCTTTCTCGTTCCCTTAAGATGTTGCTTTTATTTTTTTTTGTAGGCACGAAACCCCCCCCCCCCCCCCCCCCCCCCCCCCCCCCCCCCCCCAAACCACCCCCCCCCCCCCCCCAACCCCCCCCCAACAACCCCCCCCCACCCCCCCCCCCCCCCCCCCCCCCCCCCCACCCCCCACCCCCCCCCCCCCCCCCCCCCCCCCCAAACCCCCCCCCCCCCCCCCCCCCCCAAACTGGCATTGCTAAAGATCAGCAGCAACTACCTACTCCCAATCGAATTTTTCTCCGGTAATTATCCTACTGTACGATTCGCCTTATTTTTACGGTGCTGTCCTTCGACGCATCTTCCCCTTCTCTTACCTGCGAAGTTGTAGTCCACAGGTTTTTCTGCAATGGAGGATCCTCTGCACCAGCAGCTAACCGTACTTCCGCCACTGCGCCACTACTCTCCCTGCCAGTTTTCCCTAATTTTTTTTTTACTCACCATTAGATTCTGTCTCAAGTGCGGTTCAGTTTCGACTGAGTGTTCGACATCTTTCTGACCCCACACCCTTTAACGGCTGCCGGGATTTTTAAAACCCCAGGATCGCACCAACTAATTTTTGCCGTCATGCCCGTCTTTTCGATGTTTTTTTTTTTAAGAGGAAAGTCTATTTAGTTTTTCCCACTAGGCACGTAAACGAATTTCCCTACACCGGTGTAACCCTCATCGCTGCCTTTTTTCCCCGTACTCCGTTCCGGGCCTTTTCCTAGCCTGACGAGCCATGCACCACAGGTAACGTGTGCCAAACCCATTGACGAGATGATGATACCTGTCCTTCCCAAGGGGGACTTTTTTTAGGGTGTACGACTCTGGAACTCCCCCCATTGAAGAACATGCCTTAACTCTCCGAGACACGAACCGATGAGCCTACTCTCATGCTGTTTCCCTTTCCCCTTCCTCCCCGCACGTCATGATATGGCGCGATTTTTCCTTTTTTCTACCCTCTCTTCCTCCTCAGCTGTGTGTGAAGTCCTCCGTCTTTTATCTTGAAATTTGGGGTTTTCCTTCGACCTTAGTAGGTGTAGCAGCACGTGACGAACCCGATCTTTTTGTTTTTTTAGTGGTGCTTTTTTTGCGTTATTTTTCTTTATCATCGTTTTCGTTGGGGGTGGTATCCCCAGCTCTTCAGGTTTCCCCTTCTATTTTTTGAGGCCTTTATCTCATCTCGTTTTCCCTGTTTCTATGAGTTATGTGTGATGGGATGCGAGGTTTTCCCCGTGTTTCGTTGCTTTTTGCGGCACGCCCCCCCTTTGGATTGTTGGCGTGTTGCGACCCTGGTTTTTGTGATCTAACTTTTAGTGTTGATAGGTTCTGAACCCTCGCCATCTCCCAGTTCCCCCTTCCTTCCTTTTTCGTTCTGTTTTTTCGGACATGCGTCCACAAGAAGGTTTTTGGATAATTGTTTTTTTTTTCCTCTTTTCTAATTATGCCCCCGATATTTTCCATGCGATTTTCCCCGATGATTTGTTTTCGTTCTACCTCATAACCTGTTCGGCCTACGTGCTCTTTTTTACCTCCTTTGTCCCTCTGCCCCCCCACTTCCCCTTTCCCTTACGGTGTCCTCCCTGTGCTGGCTGGCCCCTTAGATTTTTCATGTATTCGGACGCTTTTGAAAGACCTCATGATGGCCTGAACCCCTCTTTCCGGCCTGTCCGCCCCCCTTTGCTTCGAACTCCTCTCACCGCCTCACGTCTCAGCGACTTTTTCGTCCAGTCTGATCGCGGCAGGGCGTTACATTCGACTTTTCTGGAGGTCTGCGGCTCATCCGTGAATTCTCCCTTCCCTCTCGTCTCCTGACCCCGCCCTTCCTCTCACCCACTCTCCATCCCCGGCCCCGTCTTCTCGCGACTTCTTTCTTGTGATCACACTCTACCTTCTTTCTCCGTCCAACCTCTCTCCAATACGTCTCCCTCTCTGTCCTGCTATCGTCCTCGTATCCCGCAATAACTCCCCGCCTTCCTCCCGCATAATTACCTTGATTTCTCCTCCAGGTTTCCCCCCCTCCTGCTAATTTCCCCCCCCTCTTCTTGCTTATCTCGCTTGACATCGCCCCCTGTATCTACGCCCTCCCTATCTCTCTTCTTCCCCCTTTGCCTTTCCCTCACCCGATTTCCTCTTCCTTCCTCCCGCCATCTATTAATTTCCCCCCCCTTCTATCCCCCTGTCTCTTTCTGCTCCCTCCTTTTCTTTTCCTTGCCTACCTCCTCATCCTTCGTTACCCTCACGCTCCTGTTGCCCCCATTTATCCCTACTTTTTCCTTCTTCTAGGCTCATTCCACCAGGAATCTATTGGCCCCCTCCTTCCCCTTTTTGCTCGTACCGATGAGTGCCCCGGGAGGCCAAGCGATTACCACTCACTCCCCCCCTAAACCTTTGCACGTCTTCTCCCCTCCTCTGTCTCTCTTCATTGTATCCCCTTCTTCCCCCCCTTTGAGCGTTTCTCCACGAAATTCTCCTACTCTCCTCTCTATGTTCGACATCCACTCGCTATGCCACTTTTCCGCTTCTCTTCCCGGATTCTCTCAATGACGCTATTTTCCAATGTGCCAAGTTTCTTCCTAGAGCCCGTTTTTTTTGGTTGCTACCCGATGTCTTCCCCCTCTCACCTCAATGGACCATCCCTAGGATCGCGGGTTTTTTTACGCAATGACGTTTCCCCCCACCTCATTCAAAGACCTATGGTCCTCCCATTTCTCCTGTGGTGACATTGTCATGACCTACCCGACCCCTCTTCTCAAATTCTCCCGGACCTCCCCCGTTACGCACCGTTGCTTCACCCTTTTACCCCTCTAATCACCTCCCCCCTCCTCTCCCCACGCTCTCACCTTATTCGCTGTGCTGTTCTTCCGCCACCCCCGCGTGCACATGTCTCCTGTTTATCATTTTTCATCTTTCCATTCCCCTTTCTCCGTCACCTCCTACTCCCCTTACCTCTCCTTCCTTCTCTTTTCGATCCCTACACGCCCCCCGGGCACGCTCTCTGTTCACATATCATCCGCATTTTTCACCCTTTCTCTCTCACCCCCCTCCTCCCGCTTCACGCCCACTTTACCCCGGCCCCCTCCCTCCCCCCTTCCCTTCGTTGAGTGGAAATGTTACGGTGTTCCTTCCCTTCCCTTCCTTACTCCTCCCCCCAGCTCACACGTCCTTCCCCACTACCACATTCTCCCCCTTCGCTGAGCCTTTCTCGCACTTCTTTGGCTCCCCCTATCCCCTAGCTTGGATTTTATTCTCATGGGTCAAAGTGCGTCTCCCTCCTGTTACTCCTGCTTTTTACTCGCTACTTCGATAGTGCCTCCATGATGTTATCTATACAGAAGACTGCTTGATTACCAAAGGTGCCGCTCCGCCCTGGGTCCGTATTAACGAGGCCCCGTTTCGTCTCTTTTGCCCCTTTTCTCCATCGTTCAGGCCTCCTTCCCTTGACTTCTCTTCGCCCTATCACTCCTTCCGCTGCTCACCCCTACTCCAGACTACGTACTGTTTCTACTCCTCATGTTATCTCTGTTTTCCCCACTCCCTCCAGCGCCGATCCCTTCTCTTGTTTGGCGGGACCCACCAACCGACGTTTGCGTGACCCCTCCGGCCCCCCGCTTGTTGTCGCTCGCTTTTTCTCCCCAGCATCCTCCCTCTCGTCCGTCTTACTTATCTTTTCCTCCCTTTCCCCGAGACCCAATTTATCCCCCCCCCGAACACTTTTCATCTCCCACAGTGCCCATTTATTGACTACCCGCCCCCCTGCTATCCCCTTACCTCTCTCCCTCTCTTCTCTCCTTTCTTTCCTTTGTCCCATGTCACTTCACCCCACCACTTCTCCCTCCCCCTCCTATACCCATCCCTTTTTTCACGCCGTCCAACTAGTAACGTAAATCGCCTCCGCCCCGCCGATGCGAACGCCTCCTTCTCCTCCTCTCCTCTCTTTTCTTCCCCTCTGCCCGTCTAACCCCCCGTCACTTGCCCCCTCCCTTTTCTTACCTGTTGTCCCGACCGTTATTCTTCGCTGTATTGTTCGTCTTCCGTTACTATGCTCCCTCTATCGACTACTTGTCCCTTCTGCTCACTCCTCTCCCCCTACCTTCTCCATAATATATCATTTCTCTCCTTCGCGTTCCGCTTTTCATACTCAGACCCGGTCAGGTGCTTTATCACTACCCTGCTCCCAATATCGTCCCACTTCCCCCTAGAGCCTCCTTCTACCTCCTCTCACAACCAACCCTTCCTCCCCTCCTTTTTACCCTTCTCAGCCTCCGAGCATTCTCTGGCTACGTCGCCATGGTCCCCCTGCCTCCGGGATATGTCGGCTCCCTTTCTGCCGCCCTGAAAACATAGCCCCCTCTCCAATAACCTTTAGTTCTCCTAAGGCTCGCCTTCTTCCCTCCCCTACCCCTTTTTTTCCACTAACCCCTCGTACGTCCTCTTCTCTCCCTCATCATTTTCACTCTCTCCCTGCCCTTCCCTTTGCCCCCTCACCGTCCCCCGTCCTGCTCTCGCCCCTCTGTGATCCAATTTTCCCCCCCATCTTTCCTTCTTCCCCAATATCCCCAAAGATGAACCAACGGCTAACCTTAGTTTCACAATCACTTTTCCACCCTCTACAGGAGGGCCTGTCCCTTCCATGGGGCCCCCTATCATCTTTGTGGCATCGAGCTTTTGTGTGGGTTTTGTCTCATCTTTTTTTTTGTCTTGGTTCTCCTCTTTTTCCTCTCATACATTCCGGGCTTTTTTTTCCCCCTATTGTTTGCTGAAGATGTTTCCTCCTGACCCCTTGTTTTGTCGTTTTATCATACGCTTTTGAGAAGTCCTCTTTTGACAAGTTATCATTCGTCCTCCCCTCCCCCTGGTGAGGTAGGTTGGACCCCTTCTGAATATAATCGCAAGGGGCTTGCGTCGTCGGATACTCTTTTTTTTTCGACACGATGGCCTTGAGGTCCTAACGCGTTCTGTTTTGTGGTTCGTCAGGAAGTAAGTCTCACGCCCGTTGCAGCCTCCCGCCCAGAACCTATTTTTAGGCGGGAATGTCTCTGGAGAAGTCTCCCCTTTTTACCGTGGTGTGTTCGTGTTAAGCAAGCTGTTTATGGGCGGGACTTCGCGTTCTTCCTTTTTTTCCTGATCCTAGAGACCTGGTTCCTCGTTTTCGAGAGTTTGTTTTTCTTCGCTACAGTTTCCATTTTTTGGCAGTGACAGCCTGAGGAAGGTGTTTTTTCTTTCGAGCCTTTCTTTTGCGAGAGTTTTTTTTCGTCCGACGTTCCTGCTTTGCTCCAAGAAGAGCCTGATGCCTTTTCTGCTGCCGTCCCTATCCGACGGTTCCGGTTGCTCTTTCCGATAGACAAGCAGCTCTTCTTTCCTGTGTCTCGGGTTCTCTTTAGGCAGTGATTTTTTGAGTTTCCGTTTCTTCCCCCCCTCACTGTCTGGCGCGATTTCCTGGTTGTATCGAGCCACACAGCCGACACTAGATTTTTCTATAGTGAGTTTGGCACAGCGTGGCGCTCTCTTCGACAGTGTCGACTTTCAGTAGTTCAACGTGTTCAGCGGGGCGATTTGCGCCCACCTTTCTGCTGACTGACCTGATGCTTGTCCCCCCTTTCCTAGGGTTGGACAAGACTAAAGTATTATTCTCGCTCACAGTCTTTCCGCCCTTTTCTCCGAGGATGTCGGCTCCGATTTTTTTTTTTTCGCCTGGCGCCGGCAGTTCTGGGAAGATTCCATCTCTACTCCGCATTGACTTCAGTTTCTTTTTAACTGGAAGTTCTGTATGAGCTTTTTATGCCCCTTTCCCTACTAGTTGGTGGTTGGTAATCTTTTTCTTCCCCCCGTTGGCCAATCGCTCACGCTCCCGGGTGCAAGCGTAAGTCTTTACAGTCCCCCCCGCGGCGGTTCTTAAGTTCTTAGAGAGTCATTTTTACGTTCGACACGGTTCGTCATCCTTCCCTGTTTCTTCCCTGTCCTGGCGATTGCAGGCTGCGCGTACCTTTTTCTTGCCGGTCACACTCCTCATGGGCGGAGACACGCCGTCTTGGTCCGTTGCCCAGGACTTTTTTTAACAGTCCTTACCCCCCTTTTTTCCCTCCCCGCCGCTTTTTAACGTGATGGACCCCCTCTTTTGTCGGTGTTGTTTCGTCAACGTGTCATAGCGCCCCTCCCTTTAGGTTTCTAACGGCTATTGAACGAAAGTGTCCTATTCCCTCGCTCCGGCCAGACAATGAGAACGTGGAGCGTTTCTTTTTCGGGGCTTTTCCTTTTGCGCATGCCATTCCGCTGTGGGGCATCAAGTGAGATATCGAGATGGAGGGGTGAACTGGAAGGGCGTCCGCTCCCGTCCCACGCGCTAGTTGCACCCCAACCAACCCCCAACCAAAAAGAGCAAAAAACACCAACCCAAACAAAAGCCAACGCACCCCCCCCACCAACACCCCCACACCCCCACACCCAAATCCCCCCCACCCCCCCCACCCTGCCATTCTTCTTTTCCCCTCCTTCTAGTGGTGAGCCATTTCCTAACCTCGTTGAACCCTCCTCCCCTTTCTATTCTTCTGAGATAACAAGGCAGACTCTCTCTTTTCTCATCCCCCTATTGCGGAGTACTGAACCTCAAGTTCCGTTTAGCCCGTGCTGCCCTCTGCCTTCCTTACAGACGAAGAGATTCTCCATCTTCTTTTCTTCTTGCTCACACGCTGAGTTGATCCTCGTAGATGAGTGACTTTTCCTCTTTAGTCCAAGTTTCGCCACGAGTTCTCCATTTAGAGTGGAAGTCAGGTGTGTTAGAGCTCTTTTTTTTTCTTCCGCGCGCAGTTGAGGTTTCCGGCTCTTTTTGCCCACCGAGCTAACCTCTCTTTCCCTTTTCTCTGGCGAATCGTCTGTCAATAGCCGCCAGGAGTCCTCCCCTAATCACTACCAGTACGGAAAACGACAAGTTTTTCTTCTTCAATCTTCGACAACATCGAGCGGTCCCCTCCCCCGCGCTTCCTCTTTTAGCTGTGGAGAGTACCGCAATTAGGGTCCCTAACCCTTCACCAAAACGAACCCGAAAGAAAGCGGGTGACCACCGCAGCTCTCGGAGTGACTAAGTCAGTGTTTCCCCTTTCTTCATGGACGGATCACCTCCTTTCGTCCGCGCAGCCAAGAATAGAAGATAGACAAGGGCCCCCTCTCTCCCCACCCGTGAGTCCTAGTGTTGCAGCTTTTTTTTCCACGATAGCAGGCCTGCAGGTCGTGGGGTCATGCCCCTCCATTGTTAGATAAGGAAAACCTTAAGGGGACCATCCCCTCCCTCATGTGACTTTGGCCGGGCATCGTCGGTTTTTTCCCTTTTGTCTCCCCCGAGGTCTCATGCGTCGCCGCCAGCTTGCTCGCACCATGGAAAAATGATTTCCTACTGGCTCCTCCCGATTAGTAACTAGTGCTTTTCCCCACCCTGGCTTTCTTGCCTCCTCGCCCCCTAAACCGCGTCCTTCCGTCTCCTAGTTTTTCGTGCCCTCTTTTGTCGCGAGGAGATCATACCTAGTGTTCTTTCCTTCCTCCCCCTTCGCGTTGCTTCCTTGAGCGGGCCTTCGACTCTCCAGACATCCCTCAAATCGAATGTATTGTCTCCTTGAACCGCGAATTTCCCGACTTGCTTTGATCCTCTTTTCGTGGTCGATTGCGTTTTTTTTGGACTCCCCCCCCCCCCCTCCGCGTCCGCACGGACCCCGTCCGGCGTTTCCATCCTCTTTTTTTCTGGTCGGCTCATCGAGGACGAGAGATGGACGACTCCAGCCCCCCCCCCCTTTTTTTGTTTTCCACAGAACTCTCCGAAATTTAAGGCCCCTCTTTCCGCTCAACCAACGTCCGCCTGCCCTTAACCTTACAGGTCATTTTCCTTTTGAAATGCGCATGACATCACTCTTGCTCCATGCGCTCTTCAGATTGAAGCTTCAACACGCACAGGTCTCCTCCCCCTTCCCTACTTTCTTGTGCGTCGTCTCTCCATGGCCGATGTCTAGCGCGGTGCTCACCTAGGCGTGGTTTTTGGTCATCATACAAGAATCCATGTCCAGCCTCTCTCCCCCCCCTCCCCTGCTGACGCCCAATTTTTTTAGGCGCCCGCTGCCTCTTTCTGGCACGCAGAGCCAACCGTTAACATGATGCGAGATGATGCTCACGTCCCTCAAGTTTCTTTTTGAGACGGAGCCGCTTTTAAGTCAGTGGGGTACTACCCCTCGCGAACGCGACATAAGCTCCCCTCCGACCTCTCATCCTCCTAAGCAGCATCGTCAGTCACGGCGCTGCACACCTTTTGGAATATACGCGAGACCCCCCCCCCCCCCCCCCACAACCCCCCCCCCCCCCCACAGAGCATCCACCCCACACACCGACACCCTCCCCTTTTCCAAATTCCACCCAACCACATCCGACGTTTTTTTGATCGAGGTGTGATCTCGCTGCCTTGCTGGGTTCCGGACGTGGCTGCGCTGATGACACGATGCTGCGTATATTTTTTTCTTTTTGGGCTGGTTTCTCTTTTTTCGGTATGTCCCTCGCCTGTTCGTCGGCGTCGATTTCCGATTGTCGCAATGGAGGCTGTGCATAATCTGTCATCTTGTTTCACTCTTTCTTCTTGGTGGCTGTTGATTGGGACTTTGAAGCGAGGCTAGGGCCCTTTGTTTTCTCACACGGCGCTGTCCACCGGTGGATAGACTTTAGTTGCCGACCCCGGTGTTGAGACCTCGCCATCGCGTGCCCCTCTTCATTTCTTCTCGTCGATAGATTTGGAATTTTAAATATTGGCTTTCGCTCCTGTTTTGGCCCTAGGCCGATCGTGTCCCTTTTCTCTTTTTTGGTCAGGCCCCCCGCGAAGTCGAACCGCCTTACTTGTCTTGTTTTCCCCCAGCAATTTAGTGAAGACAGCTTTCCCTTTTTTTCTAGATCATATTGTGAACGTCTGCTCTGGTAGACAAGTGGTTCGTTTCTTGTCCATATATGTTGAACTACTGTCCCCCTCCCTGCCCCTCGCCATCCTGATGGACACACCGTCGCCTGTAGCCTGGTGCCGGTTGCAGGGAAGTCTGCCTGTCTCCTTACAGCAAGCAAACTCTCTCCCCCCCCTCCTCAATCTTTGGGATTTGGTTCGGCGGATCCTCGATTTTCTGGATGTATGCATTGCTGGCTGCTCTTTGCCTCCCCTTCCCCGAGCGAAGAATGACTCCCCGCTTCTATACACCGATTTTTTCCCCTCTTACCCTTTTTAGGACCATGGAGCAAGGCGGGCTCCGGGGAACCATCTCCGTTTTTTTTGCTGAGGAGTTCCTCCCCGGACTCATTGTTTCTCTGATCCTCCCGGTGATAGTGTCGGAGGAGGTCGGCTCTCCTTTTCTTTTCCCCTTGTCTCGGTTTCGGGTGGTCGAACGTTCGAGCTCGTTGGGCCAGTTAGCCGACGCTTGCCCGTCCTGATCTTTTCGGGAGAGACAACCACTTTTTACAAGCAGGCTCTTTGTCTGTCCCACTGTCAGATCCCCGACCTGGTTTCGTGAGCCTACCCAACGCTGAAATTTTTCCGGACTCCACTTTGTGGTGATTATAGCGGGAGACTAGCCGATTTGGGCTGCTCTTCGAACGGAGTGTTTGACCCTTACCCATATTACCAGGTTTAGGTTCCATTATTATTCCCTTCCGACTTCTGCGGTTGCGGAAGATATGAGTTTTCCTGGTCTTCTCGATTCTTGTCATGGTTCGGCCCTTCGGTCGTCTTCGTCTACCGCTGAGATGCTTTTTGGTATCTCTCTTTCTGTTGGCTTTGCGTGGCGCCTCTTCACTTGCTGTTTTGACTTTTGGACCCGCCTCGGCGCTCCCCTTCAGGAATTCGCCTCCAAAGGGAATATCTGCGTTTTTTCCATGGCTCGATATCCGCAGGTTTTTTCCCTGTGGGCTTGCACTACACGTCATTCCTTTGTGAAAAGTTTGACCCGATCTTTTCCCGCGTTCGTGTATAGATCCGTTCCCGGTCTCCGTTTTTGTTATCCGGCACACGAGTTTCCTCCTTCCAGAATATGGGATCGATCTTGCGGGTCCTTGTAGGAGGCTATCAGATAAGCACGGTGATAGGTTTGACTGATTTTCCCCCTTTCCTTTTCTTGTTTTGGAGGGCTAGCGTCTGCCTTTTTTCTCGTCCTTCCGCTCTCTCCCTTTTGGATAGATTGTTCCTATTTTTCAATCTGAGAAACTAGCCAGCTTCCCTTTTTTTTCCTTGCATTGACACGCTTGGTTGTCGCGTTATCTGACCGGTTGTTCGTTTTTATCTACGCACTGAGTGGGAAAACTCTGCGTCTCTTTCCTATTTCTGATGCGCCCCCCTCCCTGACAATTCACGCGGTCTCATTTCTTCTTCAAGATGACTCCATAGTTCGCCGGTTGGCTTGTTTAGGTTAGTACGATGCGGTCTTCTACTGAGTTTTTTACGTCCCTTGTTGTAGACCGATTCCGGTCATCTTGAGCCACCCCTCCTTTGTGCTCATCGGTGAGGTTTGCCCATCCTTTTCTCTGCTCCTTGGAGAAACAGGGCGGTGAACTTTCCTTTTTTATTTCAAACTTGCGCGTTGAGCTGATGCCTCCCCCATTCTTCTTTTCCCTTAGCTGCAGTGCCGGTTTTTTCTTTCGTAGCGCACAAGGGTGTCCTTTTTCCCTCGCTATTCCTCGTGTCTGAACAAACCGCGTGCGCGCTACTTCTCTCGAGTTTCGCCTGCAGTTATCCTTCGCTCTCTCCCGACCTTGAAGATGAGGAGTTCTTCTTCTTTTTTTTGCGTGAATTCCCAACCCACCTATGTATTAATTTTGTGTTGAGAGATACTATCTTTTTGCCCCTTCCCAACGCATCTCTTCCCCCCTGCCGCCCTGGTTCCGCCCCTCCTCTCTGTACGTCAAGGCGGCCTGAGGTTTGATATACATGCGGCGAGCTCCCTCTTTCGCTTCCCCTGTTTTGTCAGACGTCCTGTCTCCCGTTCTGATTGCCTCCTCCCTTACGTGCGTTGAAGTAGTCCACTCCCTCGACGTTCACGTTTTCCCAGCATCAGTCCCACGCTGTGGCGGAGAAAGACCGCGCTTTTTTCCCTTTTTAGTCTTCGTGAACGCCTTGTACCTGCGCAACTTTTCCCCCCCCCGCCTCCGTTGAGAACATCGAGTTGTCGTCTTTTTTTTCTCGTAGCCCCTCCGTAATCGAGCCACCATGCTGTTTCTCCACTTTCGTCCAGGCTTTTTTCTTTTTTTCCGCTTTACCTTCTTCAGTCCGCCAGAGGCTTTTATATTTTGAAGTTTTTCCTGACGGGGCTGATCTTCCTTTAACTCTCCTCCGCGGGGGGCGCATGTAGAGATGGAATGGTGGACCCCGTCTTCTTCCGACGTGATCTGCTCCAGATGGCCCGCGCTACCATTCATTATTCTTCTCCCTGCCCTCAGGTTTTGTCGCCCTTTCTGCCGGGGTCTCGGTTTTGAAAGAAACCTTTGAAACGTTCCCTTGCTCGTTCGGGCGAGACTCCCGCTATAGGTAATCAGACATAACCCCCTTATTGCGGACCACTTATCTTGTGCCCGTTAGCAAAGGCTTCCTCTGCCTCCCACCGAGCTATCTCCTACTTTTCTTGGGTGTAGGTTCCCAAGAGTGCTCTGATATTTACCGGTTTCCTTCCCTCGAGTCAACGCGAACCGGCATGGGCCATGTGGTTTCTCTTCTGGTGTCAGACGACGCCGCCCCTGTTCGCTTCTTCTTCGCGGTCAGGTGTGCACGAAAGCACAGACGTGTTGCCAATGCGAATTCTTGCCCGCAGTTTTGACCTAATTTCACCGCAAGTACTCCACTCCAAGTATGAAAAGGCATCTTCAGCCCCTTCGATCTCGCCTTTCTGATCGTTCGCGTCTCTTTTGCAGGACTACCGACTGTCCCCCAGCCCCCCTACTCGCCCCACGACCCGAGCATACCCTCCTACCCTACACGCGTTTGGCAGCCCCACCGTGTATTCTGCGGCGTGCAGACGTTCCTGTTGGATGCTATCACGCTTGAGTTGCAAGCTTACTTTTTGAGTGACCGCCACAGTGTCTTTCCGCTCTTGATGCAGAGTGGAGCCTCCGAAGCCATGGAGTGTTAGAGGGCTGTCATTTTTCAGTGGTTCTTTACCCTTTCGGGGCAGCATCCGTCTGGTGGGTTCGCAGAAGCGTCCGGGTATCTTTTGTCGGAACCCCTGTGCTACACCGTTTCGAACCCCCAGCTTCCCTCCGCATTCCCCCGTCTTTCAGAGCATTACCCTCGCCAGTTTATTCCCCCCCCGATGGCATTGCGGTGCGATGAAATTTCTCTGGAGCTCCTTTGCGCCCCCTGCGTCCTCCGTTTCGAGGCCGCCTGATTTTGTTAAGCGCGAATCTCCGTGTATTTTTACACCGCCCCTTTCCATATCCTCTGTAGGCCGTCGGCTTTGTGCATGCGACAATTCAGACCCTCGGCATGACATCCATCCATCGATGATAGGACAAATACCTCCTTCTTTTTTTCTCTTTTTTTTCGAGTTTGGAGTGGTGGGGGTTTGGCCCCCCTGTTCTTTCACGCCTCCGTCTCACCCCCCCCTGCACAGAGGATGCCTAATGATTTTTTCCCCCTTTTCTTTCGCAGACAGAAACGCTTTGCATCTGCCACGCAGCTCGCAAACTCCCCTCCGATTCACTTTCCCCTTCAGTCTTTGTCGCATCGGACCCCACTTCTAATTCCCTGAGTTACTTTTCTTTGTTTCGACTTTCATTGACCCCACCCCCTTGCCTGCTCGCTCGGCTGCCTTTTGACTTTCCCTTTCCACCACCCTCCACGGATCGCCCTCCCTCTTCTTGTGGCCGTATGGTCCCTTCTTCGTTTTTTTCCTTACGAATGTGTGAGCCTCTTGTTCTTTGTTGCTCCCCGGCTTTCCCTACCGACCCGGTCCACTTCAGACCATCCTGCGTGCCGCCCACCTCCCCCCCCCCGCGTCACGGCGCCGGCCTCTGAGCCTTCAAAACAGACGAAATGTTCTTCTAACCAACTGATGACGAGTTCTATCACGGCCGCTTTTGAGACGGAAGATGTTTCCGAACACCCCGCTCTAAACTTCGGAGTAATAATAAAGGACATAAACCCCCCGTTTGACGTGCTCATCTTTCCTTGGTATCCTTCGTCTTTTTCCTGCACTAGTAATGACCCCTTCCTGACGTTGGAGACCTCCC